>SL_3KL_010_SEDDRAFT_10000389_pt1 | contig 35498 bp, 32 predicted proteins | sample SodLakKL_010_SED_2_FD_10381 | JGI IMG/M metagenome (IMG submission 10381) | reverse complement strand
AACGCAGGCAAAACGGTGCGTTGGAGAAAACAAAAAGAAAATGTATATTTCTCCTGTAAAAAACCACCACCATCTTTTGTGCTGATCGAGGACGGAAGAACGAAGGAACGATGGAACGAAGCAACGACCGGGTGAAAGACCTTGAGAGGTTTTTCATTCGTCTGTGTGTAATTTCGAATGAAAAAAATTCATGTATATTTGTCTTGATCACTAACCCCAAATAAGATGCATATCGCCATTGCCGGGAACATCGGATCCGGAAAGACCACCCTTGCCGGACTCCTTTCAAAGCACTACGGCTGGGAAGCCCACTATGAGGACGTGGACACCAACCCTTACCTGAACAACTTTTACGAAGACATGAAGCGTTGGTCATTCAACCTTCAGATCTACTTTCTTAACAGCCGTTTCAGGCAAGTGGTGGAGATCCGCAAGAGGAAAAAAAAGGTCATACAGGACCGTACCATTTATGAAGACGCCTATATTTTTGCACCGAACCTGCACGATATGGGGCTGATGGCCTCGAGAGACTATAACAACTATACCAGCCTTTTTGAACTGATGAGCTCATTCATACAGCCACCTGATGTGCTCATTTATCTGAAGGCCAGCGTTTCCACCCTGGTCAATCAAATACAAAAGAGGGGCAGGGAGTATGAAACCACCATCCGTCTCGACTATCTGAACAAGCTCAACGAACGTTATGAGGAATGGATACAGGGATATGACCTGGGTAAGCTGCTGGTCATCAATGTTGACCAGGTTAAGTTCAGCGAACGCCAGGAAGACCTGGGAGAGGTGATCCGCAAGATTGATGCAGAGATCCACGGACTTTTTTAAAAAAAAAGGACACCACCGGCTGTTCTTTTCCTGCAAATAGCTTGTCTATGCATTTTATCGGCATCATTCCCGCACGTTACCACTCCAGGAGATTCCCCGGGAAGCCCCTGGCGATGATCCGTGGCAAATCAATGATTCAGCGTGTATACGAGCAGTCAGGCAAATGCAGTGCGCTCAATGAACTGGTGGTGGCCACCGACGACCAACGCATTTATGATCATGTGACCGCCTTCGGAAAGGCGGTCATGACAGATCGCAACCACCCAAGCGGAACCGACAGGTGCCTGGAAGCCTTTTACCGGATAAACACAGACAATACCTATTCAGACAATGATGGCGTGATCAACATACAGGGGGATGAGCCCTTTGTTGATCCTGAACAGATCGATCAGGTGATTCACCAGTTGAAAAAACCTAACAAAAACATCGTTACGCTGGTAAAAAAAATTGACAGGGAAGATGATTTAAGGAACCCAAACGTGGTAAAAGTTGTGTTCACCGCTTCAGGTAGGGCACTATATTTCAGCAGGCTGCCAATACCTTATGTTGGGGGTACCGGGGCTATGAAAGAAACAGGGGAACCGGCAACCCATTACAGGCACCTGGGCCTTTATGGATTCAGGGCCGGCACCCTGCAGCAAATCGTTTCATTGCCGGTTGGTGCCCTGGAAGACGCTGAAAAGCTGGAACAACTGCGCTGGCTGCAACAAGATTTCGAAATTTACGTAGAAGAGACATATGTGGAAAGCATTGCCATCGACACCCCGGAAGACCTGGAAAAGGTGTTGTGAACAGCTGGTTTGAAGCTGCAGGATGGGTGCCTGGGTTGTTACGGCAACCGGTTGACAGGGGCAGCAGACCACCGTGTGGCAAGTTACATTTAATCAACAATAAAAAAACAAACACAGTGATATGAAACTGGGAAAGTACATCAGCGAGTTGCTGTATCATCATGATTCTGTTATTTTGCCAGGGTTTGGGACCTTTTCAACACGGTATGTGCCGGCAAAGTTCATCCCGGAGAAAAAGATCGTGGAGTCGCCTGCCAAGGTCGCTGACTTTGCCCCCGAACCAAAAGAGGGCGACACCCCGTTGCCGGCCTATATAGCTGAGAAAGAGGGAAAGCCGGTGGAGGAGGTCAACGAATTCATCATTGATGTGGTGAAGGAGATCAGGCAATCTCTGCAAAGCGGGAAACGTGTTGAGCTTGAACAGCTTGGCCTTTTTTACCTGGATGCTGAGGGATCCTTCCACTTTGAGCCGGACCGCAGCATCAATTTTTTGGATGAAGCCACGGATGTCCCCAAGGTCAAGACGCCTCCCGCAAAAGCAGCTGAAGAGCCGGGCAAGGAGCCAGATCCATCGGTGCAAGAGGTACCCGGTGTTCTATCTGCAGCCCGCGCCACAGAAAAAAGTCAACAAGAGAAAACGGCAACCCCTGTTGCATCATCCGAAAATAATCAAACCCAACCCCATGAACAGATGAAAGAGACAAAAACAAAGTTGCCGCCGGCCCTGAAATGGTTGGCGTATATCATCATTCCCCTTATTGTACTACTCATCATCCTGTTTCTGAGCTTCAACTACTTTTTTGGAGAAACAGGTCTTTTCAGGAGGTTTGAGCGCCCCGCCGTAGAGGTGCCGGCAGAAGAGCCGGTGCAACCCGAGGTTATCGATGAGCCGCCCCTGATCGAGGAAGAGGTGCTGGTTGAGCCGGAGCCCATTGCACCTGACCCTGCTGTGGAGCCGCCTGGGCCCGACCCTGGCCGTACCGTTTATTATGTTGTTGTGGGTAGTTTCCGCAACGGGATGAAGGCACAACAGCTGGCGGAAAACCTGCGCAGGGAAGGGGCAGAACTTGCACATGTCTTCATGGAAACCCCGGCAAGGTACCACAGGGTATGTTACGGTTATCATTACGACCTTGCCGAGGCACAAAGACAAAAAGCCCAGCTGCGCGATGAGCTGAGAGAAGTCGCATGGATATTGCACAGGTAAAACCGCATCATTCATAAGCCGAACAGCAAACCGTGGGAAAGAACAAGCTGAAGAAATTCGCGGAGATCAACAGCTTTTCCAACGTTATCCAGCCGCAACCTGACCACACCATTACCCGTTTTGACTACAGGGGTCGCTGGAATGAAACCTTTTTTCGCAACAGCCACCCCATTGTATTGGAAATAGGCTGCGGCAAAGGTGAATATACGGTAGGCCTTGCCAGGGCATTTCCTGAAAAAAATTTCATCGGTATCGACATCAAAGGCGACAGGATATGGAAAGGTGCCAGGGATGCGCTGGACCAGGGGTTGCATAACGCGGCCTTTTTGCGTATCCAGGCTCAGAACATCAATGCCTTTTTCGGGAGGGATGAAGTGGCAGGCATCTGGCTGACCTTTCCCGACCCCCAACCCAGAAAGTCGAGGGAAAAAAAAAGATTGTCCTCACCGTGGTTCCTGAAAAAGTACCGTGAAATCCTTGCACCGGGAGGTCCGATCCACCTCAAGACCGACAACAGGGGACTTTTTGAGTATACCCTTGCCGTGATCGCAGAGGAGGGGCATCTCCTGGCATGCCACACTGTTGACCTCTATGCCGATGAACACATCAGCGAACCTTTTGTTAAAGTCATCCGGACCTATTATGAAAAAAAATTCCTGGATGAGGGCAGGGCCATTCACTATTTGAAATTTTTCCTGCATGGGGCATCCTGAGCAAACATCTTTTTATGACAAGGTCTATGCCATGGTGCGGCAGATCCCCCGTGGACGTGTTACCACATACGGTGCCATTGCAGCCCACCTGGGCAGCAAGCAAAGCAGCCGCATGGTCGGATGGGCCATGAACCATTCACACAAAGCAGACCCTTCCCTCCCCGCACACCGCGTCGTAAACCGGCAGGGCATGCTCACCGGCAAACATCATTTTGGCAGCCCGACAATGATGCAACAACTGCTGGAAAATGAAGGGGTGCGCGTGGCAGATGACCGCGTGGTGAACTTCCGGGAGGTGTTCTGGCAGCCCCGCGGAACTGCCAGTTAAACCATTGTGCTGAGATGCTGATCGTGGGCATGGTGCCCGCACAGGGGGCTCATTGTTTAGACTACCCCGTCGATGTTGAAACCACCCCGTCCATTCATTCATCTGCAAATTGACTAAGGTAAGACGGGGAGGTCAAACTAATTGATGGCCTCCACAGCTTTGATTTCAGGAATTGCCTTTTTTACCGCTTGTTCCACACCGGCCTTCAGCGTCATCTGGCTCATCGGACAAGAGCCGCAAGCCCCCAGTAGCTCAACATTCACCACATTGTCTTCGGTAATCTCCACAAAACGAATATCCCCCCCATCAGCTTCCAGGTAAGGCCTGATCTGGTCTATTACATTTTCAACCTTTTTTATTAACTCCGCATTCTGAGACATATCGGCAATGATTTTTGTTGTTTATTTTAATTTAGTTTTTGTAAAAATAATATTTTTTTCAAACACCGCCATGAAAAAAGCAAATTGCCGGGATTACAGGAGTGTCCCATAATCTGCTTCAAGCGGCATTTCACGGCCGATTCCAAGGCATTTGGGTGAGATTCTCAGGATGGGGGGTGACTGGCGCCGTTTGTGTTCGCTGTAGCAAACCATCCTGATCACCTTCCGGACCAGTGCTTCATCGTATCCTTCACTGATGATCGATCTGGCGTCCATGTGCTTTTCGAGAAAGCGATACAGGACCGCATCCAGCAATGCATATTCAGGAAGGGAGTCGGTATCTTTCTGGCCGGGTTTCAGTTCGGCAGATGGCGCCTTTGTAATGGTGCTTAAGGGAATGGTTTCTTGCCTGAGGTTGATCACACGTGCCATGCCATATACATCTGTCTTGTACACATCACCCAGCACTGCAAGGCCACCGCACATATCTCCGTAGAGGGTGCCATAGCCCACGGCAGCCTCACTCTTGTTGGATGTGTTCAGCAAGAGGTGTCCGAACTTGTTTGACAATCCCATGAGTATGACTGCCCGTGCACGCGCCTGCAGGTTTTCCTCTGCGATTCCCGGCTGTGTACCCCTGAAGTGCGGGGCCAGGCTGTTCTCAAGGCTTCGCACGGTGTCGTTGATGGAGATGGTGTCGTGCCGGACCCCGGTGTTTTCAGCCATGGCCACGGCATCACTCACCGAATGATCTGAGCTGAAGGGCCCGGGCAGCAGCACGGCCCAAACATTATCTTTTCCCAGCGCCTCCACTGCGACCGCCATGGTCACTGCCGAATCGATACCACCCGACAAGCCAACAAGGGCTTTTTTCAGGCCTGTCTTGCGGAAATAGTCACGGACCCCCATCACCAGGGCGCCCTTGATGATACGCCATTTGTCTTCCTTTTCAGGCATCGCGGGCACGGGGATGCCCTCTGACCCGGAGACAATGCCCAACTCATAGACCCTCAGATCTTCAGCAAACGAAGGCAGCCTGTCAACCAGACGGCCGGCCGGGTTAAACACAGCCGATGCGCCGTCAAACAAAAGATCTGTCTGGCCACCCACCAGGTTGGCAGAAAACAATGGCAACCCATATTTGCGTGCATTCTCGGCCAGGATATGCATACGCTCCGGCACGTGATCCCAGGCAAAGGGAGAGGCCGAAATATTGATCATCAAGGTGGGCTTTCCCTTGTTCAGGAGGTCCGGCGGATTGACCGGATAGAGCCCCTGTGCATCAAGGTTCCATATATCCTCACATACCGTAAGTGCAACCCGTTCTCCGCCAAAAGCGATCGTCTCGAAAGCTTTCGCAGGCTCAAAATAACGGTACTCGTTGAACACATCATATGTGGGCAAAAGGCCCTTGTGGTACATGTGTTGCACCCGTCCATCGTACAAGAAAAAAGCAGTATTGTACAGACCTTTCCCACCTGCATGTTTATTGGGTGAAGGNCCGCCAACAACCGCTGCGATGCCTTCGCACCCTGAGGCGACCTGATCCACAGCTTCCATACAGCGGTCAACAAAAGTGGCGGAAAGCAGCAAATCACGTGCAGGGTAGCCGCAAACAGAAAGTTCCGAAAACACCACCAGGTCAGCCCGCTCCTCCTGTGCCGTTTTTATCGCTGCAAGCATACGGTCAACATTGTATCTGAGGTTGCCGACATGATAATTGATCTGGGCAAGGGCAATACGCATGTAAGGTTGAGGTTATGCAGGGACAGCACCCGGGCTGTCCGAAGTGATTACGGTTGAAACAAATTAAAACATGACCCCCAGGGTGACTTCAACATAATTATTGACAGCACTCGGGGCAGCACCGTCAGGGAAAGGGTTGTCTTTATCCAGCACGTTGGAAAAACCGTTGTGGAAAGTCAGGCCTCCCAGCAAAGAAGTCCGCCCCCCCATATTGTATTCAACCCCCCCACCAATGATCAGGGCGGCACGCAGGAAACGTATATTGTCTGAGATGTCCATGTCCTTGGTCCGCAATGTGCTGTCGTCAGACAGATCAATGCGGTCATCGGCTTTGGCCTGCAACCTGAAACCCAGACCCAGTCCAAACTTTCCAAAGTAGGTGATATAACCCATCTCTGATGTTTGAAGCTTCAGTGCAATGGGAAACTCCAGGTAGCGAAGGTGATGGTCCCGTCGTTTTTCTGTGTCCAGATTTTGTCCGCCGGGGTCATACATGTATCGGTATTTCATTGTTCCCCCGGTACGAAGAATGCTTATCCCGGAAGTGATGGCATAGTTCTCCGCAAATTCATAATCGACAATCAGACCATAAGAAAAACCAAGGTCAAGTCCACTATTCGACCAACCGCGGGTTTCCGTGCGAAACCAGGAAAAGTTGGGAGAAGCCTTCAGTCCAAACCGGAAGCCAAAATCGTCGCGGGCCATTGCCGGCGCTGCTATCAATAGCATCAAGAAAAAGGTAGCGATCTTTTTCATACTTTTCAAAATATGTTTGCGTTTGTAATTAAACAACGAGTTTCTGAACAACCCAAAGATACGTAAAGAATATTTATCCTGAATATACAAAAAATGAAAAGAATTTTTTTTCCGTGCTTTGCAACGATCGTTTCATTGTCGTTCATGGCTTGTTCACCCTGGGAGCGGGAACCGTTTTTTGAGGCGGATATTTCAGAAATACATCTTGACACTGTTGAAATAAGTCGGTACGAGGAGGTGTTGTTCACGGCAAATCCTTTCATTCTGCATGAGGAGCTTGCGCCGCACATCGGAGAGTTTTATTTTTTCCTTGGGGAAGGCATTCATGACCCGGAAGGCCGGCAGCAGCTTTACGATTATGTGACAGACCCTTTTATCATTGAACTGTATTACGACAGCCGCGAACAATGGCCCGACCTGGGGGATTTGAGGCATTCCCTGACCAAAGCGTTCCGGTTCTACAGGTATCATTTTCCCGATGAGTCCTTGCCCAGGGTATATACCTATATTTCCGGCATTGACTATGGCATGCCCGTAAAGTACGATGACGGCCACCTGGTGATCGCTCTCGACACCTATCTCGGTGCCGATTATCCTTACTATGACAAGCTGGGCATACCAAGGTACCGGTCGCAATGGATGTGTCCTGAGGCTTTGCTCCCGGACGTGGTACGCATGCTGGCCGACAAGCATCTGGGCCGGGTCTCCCCTGCCCCGGAGACGCTTTTGGAACATATGGTCCATGAAGGCAAGAGGCAGTACTTCCTGGATTGCATGTTGCCCCGTACACCCGACTCTCTGAAAATCAAATATACCGGCAGTCAGCTTGCCTGGTTGGAGAACAATGAAGGACGGGTATGGGCCTACAAGCTTGATAATGAATTATTGTATTCAACAGATCATGATGCGCTCACAAGGTTTATCAGGGACGCACCTTTTACCGCTCCTTTTGGGAGGCGATCGGCACCACGGACAGGTGTCGGGATGGGCTGGCAGATCGTCAGGGAGTACATGCAACGCAACCCCGGTGTCAGCCTGCAGGAGCTCATCCATGAAACCGATGCCCGCAAGATCCTTGCCGGTGCAAGGTACCGTCCACGTTGAGCTTTTTTCCCGGCGGGCATCAAAAAGAAAGCGTTAAATGGGACATGAGAAAGTGCGAAACAAGGAATGGGCCCTGCGACTGAACAGATGGCCTGCGATCAGAAAGGGCCTGATGTTTCCGGGGAGAACCCCCTGTTGCATTGTGAGATGAGCTTTAAGATTTCCTCCTTTCCCTGTCCTGTTTTGCCGCTGCTGATAATCATGGGAGGCAGCGGCTCCCACTGTTCCGACAGGGTTTTTTCATACTGATTGAGGTGCTGCCGGATCTTTGAACGCGACAGTTTGTCGGCTTTGGTAAACACCAGGCAAAAAGGGAGGCTGTTCTCTCCCACCCATCTTAGAAAAAGAAGGTCATTTTTCATGGGGCCATGTCGCATATCAAGGAGAACAAAGGCACACAGCAGATTATCACGTTTCAGCAGGTAATCACGGATCGTTTTTTCCCATTTCTTCTTTACCGCCACCGGCACCTTTGCAAAGCCGTACCCGGGCAAATCGCACAGGTACCAGCTGCCATTGATCAAAAAATGATTGAGGAGGCGTGTCTTGCCAGGTGCAGCAGAGGTTTTTGCCAGCTTGCCATGTCCGGTCACCATGTTGATCAGCGACGACTTGCCCACATTGCTCCGTCCGAGAAAAGCATATTCAGGGTAAGGCCCCTTCGGGCAATCCCTGACCGTTGTCGAACTTTTGACAAATTCCGCCGACCGGATCAGCATCTTTAATGAATTTCCTTCGTTGGTTACAATATTGTTGCTCCGGGAGCTTTCCCCATCACCGTGGCCTGCCCTCCCGGAACAACCCCGGCCTGCTAAGGCATCACGAACCCATCATCCGCAATCCCTGACGCACTCGTGCCAAAAGCCGCCTGCCTTAAGCCAGCGGCCTCCTGGCCAATCCTCCCCCCGTTGCAACTCAATTCTTCGTATAGGTATCCACATGACGCCGGGCCTTGACATCATATATGTCCTTGACTGTGACCATAATGCCTGTTTCTTCCACACCGCCAAAGCCCTCGTTGAAGGCTGTGCCAAAGGTTTTCATCGTCGGACTGAGGCCCATGTAGGAATTGAACAACGGAGGGATGTTTTCCTTACGCTCCCTGACTTTCTGGGACAGCAGCCGGTAATTCTCCTCAAAGCTATTGCCGGTAAACTCCCTCTCCAGCTGCTTCACAGGCGTGTTGATAAGCAATGGTTTATGCGGACGTATCAGTTCGTCATTATCGGGGAAAAAGCGATGCATGAAATAGAGGATAAGATCGCGGGCATAGGGGTCAAAATCCTGGAACATGGTCACTTTCCCAACAAAATATTTTAACTGCACATGTTCACGCACCAGGCCACCAAGCCCGTCCCACAGATTGTCGAGAGAGTAAATGCTTTTCCGGTTTTCACGTGAGGGCTGATAGGCCGGCTGAACAAAAGAGCGGCCCAGCTCAATGGTATACGGCAAGTAATCTTTCAAAAAGCGGTTGGAGAAACGAAAAAGTTCTGCGGTGGCAATGCAGGGAGTACCATCATCATCCAGGGGCACATCCCAGCAACACATGTAACGGTAGCCTCCGACAATCTCCTCTGCAACCGGGTCCCAAACAATCAACTGTTTATAAGGCATCCTGGCATCATCAAAATGGTCCAAATCCAGCGCCTTGCCCGTACCCCCGCCGGCATGCCGAAAAGAAACTTCCCGCAAACGCCCTATTTCACGGGTAGTATGTGGTGAATCATGGGCAGTGACCACATAGATCTCATTGCCCCCGTTATTCGTTGTCCTGAAGAACGTGTTCCTTTTAATCTCCTCCTTGATCAAAGACCGCTCAACCGGGGGAATGATCTCAGTTTTCTTATTAACCCTTGTCATTCGATTCAGTGTTAATGGAAGGCCTGCCTTCAGGCAAACCGTAAACATGTTCTTTCATCTTCTGCGCCCACTGGTGGTAGGTAAATTCTTTGGTAAACTTTTTGTGCGACACGGGCTTGCCAAAAATAATCCTTATTGTCTTGCTTTGCTGCCTGAACATTTCGTCAGGCAGGTAAAGCATCTCCACATTGAATTTAATACCCAACCGTTTACGCCAAAGGGCTAAATTATAGAAAAAATTTGAATTTTTCCCCTCAATATACACCGGTATCACGTCACGTTGATGACGAACCGCCCTGGACACAAAGGTCTTTTTCCACTCCAGGTCACGTATGCCCGGACCCTGTCGCCTGGATACCAGGCCAGCCGGAAAGATCAATATCATCTGATCAGAATCAAAACATTCTTCCATGGCACGGACAAATTCCGCCTTGTTACGGCCATGCTTGTTTACAGGGACAAACAACTCTTTCAGGTTGCGCAATTCAAGCAAAATATCATTGGCCACAAACTTTATGTCGGAACGTTTCTTGCCGATCACATGCATGAGTGCCATCCCGTCAAGTCCGCCCAATGGATGGTTCGAGGCCACAATGTAGCGCCCCCTTGCGGGAATGTTCTCCGGATTGACCACCTGGATATCCAGTCCGAAACGATCGATCAAAGCTTTCTCAATGAAACCCAGCCCTTGATAATCCTTTAAATCGATCAGAGCCTCGTTGATCTCCTCCTGATGTACAATGCGTTTCAGATAACTGATCAAAACCCCGGGGATAAAACGATACGCCTTCCCCGCCTTCGAACGAAGGACCTTATCCACATCAATCTGTTGTAATTCCTGTTTTTCCATACCAGAGGGGTGCGTTTGCGCAAGACAGTGCCACCAAGCATAACAAAGTTAATAAAAAACAAAAAAACAATGTGTCTGCACCCTTGCCGGAACCCCCGGCCACCCAAAACAATCAAAAACAGTCCCCCAAATACACAAAACAGCTGAGTCCAGCTTAAGTTCTGTTTTACAATGCATTAACAACGTCCGGCCCATCCCTGGCCGGCAGGATGAATAAAAAAGTTATCAACAATGTGGTAAAAAGTGGTAAAAAGTGGTAATTTTATTTATATATTTACACATTCAAAACAAAACCGTGGAGAAAAATGACACACTTGCTGGGTGAATTTGAATGCAAGATTGACGCAAAAGGCCGCTTCATGCTACCCTCCGGATTGAAAAAGCAACTGGGGGCCCGTGACCAGGAACGTTTTGTCATCAACCGTGGTTTTGAGGACAACCTTACGCTTTATCCTGAAAGCGAATGGCTACAAATATCCCGTGAAGTTAATTCTTTGAACCTGTACAACAAAAAAAACCGTGAGTTTGTGCGCTATTTCTTTCGTGGAGCCACAGAACTCAGGCTTGACGCAGCCGGGAGGCTGCTTATGCCAAAGTCGCTCATTGAATATGGTGGCATTGGCAAGGAGATCGTTCTTTTTGCTTACGGACAGCGCATCGAGATCTGGGCCAAGGAGGCCTATGAAGAGATGATGGCCAATGAACCCGACGACTTCTCTTCCCTGGCAGAGGATGTCATGGGCAAGATCAACCAGCAACCCGGAGGTGATGATGCATGACTACCATCGTCCGGTAATGCTGAATGAGGCCATTGACGGACTGAAAGTGGTGCCGGGCGGCACCTATGTGGATGCGACTTTCGGGGGGGGCGGCCACACCAGGGCCATGCTCGGGCGTCTTGGCAACGGACGGCTGATCGCCTTCGACCAGGACGACGATGCCATCCGCAATGTGCCCCGGGATGACAGGCTCCTTTTCCTGAACCACAACTTCAGGTATATGAAAAACTTCCTGAAGCAGCACGGCCACATTCCCGTAAACGGCATCCTGGCCGACCTGGGCGTGTCGTCACACCAGCTTGACCAGCCACTGCGCGGATTTTCGTCCCGTCACCAGGGCCCACTGGACATGCGCATGAACAAAATGGCACAAACAAGCGCCAGAGACGTGTTGAACAAGTATGATGCGGAAAAGCTGGCCGACATCTTTTACTTGTATGGCGAACTAAGGCATGCCCGCAAGATCGCTGCCACCATTGAACAGCAGCGTGAACAGAAGCCACTGGAGACAACAGCTGACCTTGCGGCCCTGCTAAGACCAATGGCGCCAAAAGGGAGGGAAAACAAATTCCTGGCACAAGCATTCCAGGCATTGCGCATAGAGGTCAACAACGAGCTGGTGGCCCTTAAAGAGTTTTTGAGCCAAAGCCTCGATGTGCTTGTCAATGGAGGCAGACTGGTGGTGATATCCTACCATTCACTCGAAGACAGACTGGTAAAGAATTTTATCAGGACAGGCAATTTTGAAGGCAAACAGGAAAAAGACTTTTTTGGAAAGCTCATGAGCCCTGTAAAGCCGGTNTCCANGATGCAGAAAGCCTCCGAAAGGGAAGTCAGGGAAAACCCCAGGGCCAGGAGCGCCAGATTAAGGATCGCGGAAAAAATAATGACCGATGACAACCAACCAATATAAAAAACAAAATAACCCCAAGGCCGGACATGCAAAGGGCGGGTTGACACGCTTTTTCTCCGATTTGCTGGACGGAAGCCTGCTGACAAGAAACACCACATCAGCTGTCATGCCCTTTATTTTATATCTCACCGGCATTGCCATGTTTTTGATCTTCAACACCTACTATGCAGAGAAAAAGGCCAGGGAGGCCGACCAGCTCAGGCGGGAGATGACGGCGCTGCGAATCCGTTACATTCAAACAAAATCAGAACATATGTACCTGACAAAACAATCGGGGCTGGCCCGCCGCCTCAAGGACCGGGGCTTTATTGAGCCGACGGAACCCCCGGTAATGGTAAAAGAACAAAAGGAAAACAAAGGCTTTGCCAGAAGCCTGTTTGGACAGAACAGATAAACACCAATCAGTGGAACAGAAAAGCAACATATTATGGAGGATGCGCCTGATCTACTTTTTGATGGCCCTTTTGGGGTTGCTTATCGTAGGAAAAGTCACCTACATTCAAATTGTTGAAGGCGAATACTGGAAGGAACAGTCACGCACAGCCACAATACGCTACCAGCGCATTGACGCGGCCAGGGGTGACATTTGCGCCGACGACGGCAGCCTTCTTGCCACCAGCATCCCCATATATGAGATACGGATGGACCTGAGTCCGAAGGTAACCCCCGATGATCTGTTCTACAGGGAGATAGACTCCCTTGCCTTGCAACTCGCTCGGCTTTTCGGCGACCGCAGTGCGGCCCGTTATCGCTCCAACCTGGTCAGGGCCCGCCAAAATGAGGAACGCTATTATCTTGTCAAAAGACACGTCAGCTGGGACCAGCTTGCCAGGCTTCGAACATTTCCCCTGTTGCGCCTGGGAAGATTTGGCGGGGGCCTCATTGTCATCGAACAGACCCGCCGCGAGATGCCCTACAAAACACTTGCAGCCCGCACCATCGGGTACGAACGCGAAGGGATATATGTGGGACTTGAAGGGGCCTACCGCGAATACCTCGAAGGGATTCAGGGCAAACGCCTCATGCAGCGGATCAGCGGCGGCGACTGGAAACCCATCAACGACCAGAACGAGATTCACCCCAAAAACGGAATGGACCTTATCACCACCATCAACGTCAGGCTGCAGGATATCACAGAAAAAGCCTTGCTCAGCCAGTTACAGCGTTTCAGAGCCGACTACGGTACAGCAGTGGTTATGGAAGTGGCCACAGGAAAGGTGAAGGCCATTGCCAACCTGTCGCTGAACGACAAGACCAACACTTACGAGGAAACATACAACTTTGCCATCGGCCAGAGCACAGAGCCCGGCTCTACCTTTAAACTGCCAGTGCTGATGGCTGCACTCGAAGACCGGCTGGTCAGCCTGGACGAATATACCGACACCGGCGACGGGAAGATCTCCTACTATGGCCGCACCATGAAAGATGCCAACGATGAAGGGCACGGGATCATTACTGTAAAGGAAGCCCTTGAACTGTCTTCCAACGTTGGCGTGTCGCAGGTCATTTACGAAGCCTACAAAAGCAACCCGCAGCGCTTTGTCGACCGCCTCAAAAGCATGCACCTGCACAAACCCCTCGATATAGAGATCGCAGGAGAAGGGCAGCCTTTGATAAGGGATGTGGGCGACCCCGGTTGGTCGCAGCTGTCATTGCCATGGATGTCCATCGGCTATGAAGTGTCACTCACCCCGATGCAAACACTCACTTTCTATAATGCCGTGGCCAACAACGGCAGGATGATGAAGCCCATGTTCGTCAGTGAAGTCAGGCAGTCCGGACGCACCATGCAACGGTTTTCACCACAGGTGCTGAACCGTTCCATCGCCAGTACCGCCACCATCGAACAAGCCCGCCAAATGCTGTCAGGAGTGGTGGAGAACGGGACGGCAAGAAACATCCGCACCGACGCCTACCCCATTGCAGGCAAGACAGGCACCGCCCTGGTGGCACAAAAATCAGGGGGGTACAGGACAGCGTCAGGGACAAATTACCAGGCATCTTTTGTAGGTTACTTCCCGGCCGACAACCCAGTATATAGCTGCATTGTGCTAATATACAACCCAAAAGGATGGATCGTCACCGGGAGCCAGGTGGCAGCCCCGGTGTTCAGAAATATTGCAGACAAGATTTTCGCTGCACAGCTGTTCGTGCCCGCGACATATACCCATGAGCCGGCAATGGCCTCCCTGCCGGGATTCAGGAATGCCCGCCTCGACGATGTGCGCACCATCTACGCAGAATTCAACGCGCCCGTCAGAACAGAAGCCGGCACCCCCTGGGGACGGGCCTCGGTGGTCGCCGACAGTATCGAATTCAGCGAAAGGACCTTTGTGGAAAACCTGGTGCCCGAAGTGGTGGGCATGGGACTCAAAGATGCCATGTACGTGCTGGAAAATGCCGGACTGAGGGTCCGTTTCACAGGCAGGGGGACCGTCAGAAGACAAAGCATGAGGCCCGGCACAAGGATACAACCCGGAAATGTCATCTATATCGAACTGTCATAAAACAAAAAGGATAATGAACGGGTGTTCACCCAACAAAACGCCACGATCAGCACGACAAGCATCCCATGGCTTGTGTTACAACATTGCATGCAAATGAACCGTGAAAATAAATCATTGGCCGACCTGATCTACAAAACAGGGATCACTGAGACCTCCGGGACAACCCACAGGGAGATCGCAACAGTGGTGTCGGACTCGCGGAAAGCAACAGAGGGATCACTGTTTGTCGCCATCAGGGGGCTCACAAACGATGGCCACCTGCATATCGACCAGGCCATATCGCTGGGTGCGAAAGCCATCCTTTGTGAAACGTTGCCCGGATCACTGAACGATGAGGTCACCTATGTCAGGGTGCGCGACACCAGGAAGGCACTCGGAATCGTCGCTGCCAACTTTTTTGACCACCCGTCACGCAGGCTCAAACTGATAGGTGTTACCGGCACCAACGGAAAAACAACAGTGGTGCGGATGCTGCACGAAGTGTTCACCGGGCTGGGCAACCGCTGCGGAATGATTTCCACCATCAGCAATGTCGTTGCCGGCAGGGAAGTGCCGACAGAATATACCACACCCGACCCCCTGACCATCAATCAGCTATTAGCAGACATGGCCGCAGCCAAATGCACGCATGCCTTCATTGAGGTCAGCTCCCACGCCCTTGCACAGGCACGCGTTGAAGCACTGCATTTCGCCGGCGCAGTCTTTACCAACCTGACACACGACCATCTCGATTACCATAAAAACTTCAGAGAATATCTGAAAAGCAAACAACTGCTTTTCAATAAACTCGAAACGAAAAGCTTTGCCCTGACAAACCTGGACGACAAGAACGGAATGATCGTGACCCAAAACACCAAAGGGAAGATCTGGACATACAGCCTGAGAGCCATGGCCGACTTTAAGGGCAAGCTGCTCGAAAAAAGCCTCAACGGCCTGCACCTGCAAATCGACAAAAGAGATGTGTGGTGCAAGCTTACCGGGACATTCAATGCCTACAACATCATGGCAGTGTATGGCGTGGGACGTATCCTGGACAAACCGGCCGACAGCCTGCTCAGCGCAATCAGTAACTGCGCCCCGCCAAAAGGGCGGTTCGATTTCTTCATCGGGGATAACAAAGTGATCGGTATTGTAGACTATGCCCATACCCCCGATGCATTAAAAAATGTGCTGGAAACCATCAAGGAGGTCAGAACAGGCAATGAGAAACTCATCACGGTGATCGGGTGCGGGGGNAACAGAGACAGATCCAAAAGGGGCCCGATGGCAGCCNTGGCAGCNAGCCACAGCGACAAGGTCATCTTTACCAGCGACAACCCGCGCCACGAAGACCCTGAAACCATCATCGAAGAAATGATGCAGGGCCTGCAACTTAACCCGGGCCTGAAACCCAAAGCCATCAAAATAACAAACAGACAAGAAGCCATCAATGTCGCCTGCGTAATGGCCTCCGAAGGAGATATCATATTGGTGGCAGGCAAGGGACATGAAAAATACCAGGAGATCAAAGGGGTGAAATATCCGTTCGACGACAAGGCGATCCTGCAGAAACTGTTAAACAGGTAAGTGCCCGGTGAACAAACCCCACGGGCTGATCGCGACGAACAAATGATGAAACAACAAAAACTGCTGAGTACAACGGAAGAACCATAAGATATGCTGTACAACCTGTTCGAGTTTCTGGATCAGAATTATGATATCCCCGGCACGGGAGTGTTTCAATACATCTCCTTCCGGGCAGGCATGGCGGTCATTTTTTCCCTGTTCATCACCATGATATCAGGCAAGCGGATCATCAACTTTCTGCAAAGCAAACAGGTGGGAGAGCCTGTCAGGGACCTCGGCCTGGAAGGGCAGATCAGCAAACACGGCACACCCACCATGGGAGGGCTTATCATGATCGCAGCCATCGTCGTCCCAACACTCCTTTTTGCCAGGCTCGACAACATATACATTATACTCATGCTGGTGTCGACAATATGGCTGGGAAGCATTGGCTTCATAGATGACTATATCAAGGTGTTCCGCAAGGACAAACATGGCCTGCACGGGAAGTTCAAGATCATGGGCCAGATCACCCTGGGTGTCGTCATCGGCGCCACCCTGTATTTCCACGAAGGGGTCGTGATCAGGGAAAAGATCGATACACCACTTGAGTATGTCACCGCCGAAGAGATCCTTGAGGTGGATGGCATTGTCCAGGCAGATTCCCCCTTCCCGATGGCGTCAGAAAAATCAACAAAAACCACCATCCCGTTCTTCAAGGACAATGAGTTCGACTATTCGGTCTTGCTGGCGTTCCTGGGCCCGGGATATGAAAGGTGGGCGTTCCTGATCTTCATCCCGATCGTCATCCTGATCATTGCAGCGGTATCAAACGGGGCCAACATCACAGACGGCCTCGACGGACTTGCAACGGGGACATCGGCCATCATTGGCGTAACCCTGGGCGTGCTGGCTTATGTGTCGGGCAACGTGCTCTTTGCCGACTACCTAAACATCATGTATATACCCCACACCGGCGAGCTGGTGATCTTTATCGCAGCGTTTGTCGGAGCATGCATCGGGTTTCTCTGGTATAACTCCTACCCGGCACAGGTGTTTATGGGCGACACCGGAAGCCTCTCGCTGGGCGGCATCATCGCCGTGTTCGCCATCATGATCAGGAAAGAGTTGCTCATACCCATACTGTGCGGGATATTCTTTATGGAAAGCCTGTCGGTGATCATACAGGTCACCTGGTTCAAAATAACAAAAAAACGTTTCGGCAAAGGACGGCGAATCTTCCTGATGGCACCCCTGCATCACCACTATCAGATGAAAGGGTATCACGAAGCAAAGATCGTACAACGGTTCTTTATCGTCGGCATCATCCTGGCCGTTTTTTCAGTGATCACCTTGAAGCTGAGATGATGATACAAAGTAAAACACCAACAAATACGAACGGGTCACCCCGTGCTTAAAAAACGTTTATTGACGCAGACAAAACACCAAACACCATAATAGTATGGATATGATGGAAAAGACCCTGGCAAAGAACCAGAACATCTACAGCGGCATGGCTGAACCCATAGCCTCCCGGCTGATCCACGTGCGCAAAGAAAGCATCAAGGAGAGCCTGGGCAAGTTTCCCAACCTGGCCCACCGCCTGGAAGAAGTGGCCACCATCCGGGGCATTCAGTTCATTAACGACAGCAAGGCCACCAACGTGAACGCCACATGGTATGCCCTGGAGTCAATGCACAGGCCGGTGATATGGATCGCAGGCGGACAGGACAACGGCAACGATTATTCCATCCTTGCCAGCCTGGCCCGCAAGAAGGTCAAAGCACTGGTCTGCCTGGGCGCCAACAACAGCAACCTGCTGAATGGCTTCCGGAAACATGTCGCCTCCATCTATACAGTCAGTAATATCAACGAGGCAGTGAATATCGCCTATTTTGCCGGGACACCCGGCGATGTGGTGCTGCTGTCACCTGCCTGCGCAAGCTTCGACTTGTTCAAAGATTATGTTGACCGGGGCAACCGGTTTAAAAAAGCAGTTTATGAGTTGTAAGACAACATGCTGGTGCCCCCGTACCGGACAGCCAAAGTGTCGGCCACCGGGAAAAAAGCGATCAAAGCAGTGAAGAAATAATCGACCATGCAACCAATGCTGAAAAAACTAAAGGGCGACCGAACCATCTGGCTGGTGGTGATCTTTCTTTATATTGTCTCCATACTGGCAGTGTACAGTTCGACAGGCACACTGGCCTACCGTTTCAGGGCTGGCAATACCGAATACTACCTTGTCAAACACATGATCATCACCGCCTTTGGCCTGGCATTGATGTATGTAGCGCACAATATAAGGTACACCTATTATTCGCGCATCTCGCAACTGGCATTGTTCATAGCCGTCCCCCTCCTGATATTCACACTCATCAGGGGAACAACCATTCATGAAGCACAACGCTGGATCACCCTGCCCATCATTAACCTCAGCTTTCAAAGCTCCGATTTTGCGAAGCTGGCGCTGATCATGTACCTGGCGAGGGTGCTGACACGGAAACAAGAAATGATCAAGGATCTGCATCAGTCCTTTTTACCAATGGTCCTGCCTGTGCTGCTGATATGTGCCCTTATCCTGCCGGCAAACTTCTCAACGGCAGCCATGTTGTTCATTACCTGCATGGTGCTTCTGTTCATTGGCAGGGCAAGGGTCCGCCATATCATGGCACTGACCGGGACAGGCATGGCGGGCGTAGCCATCTTTATCGCCATATTGTTGGCAATGCCCGATAGCGGGAGGGTCCACACCTGGCAAAACAGGGTCACCACATTCATCAGCACCGAAGACAGGGACACCTACCAGGCCGACCAGGCAAAGATTGCCATCGCCACCGGGGGGCTCGCCGGGAAACTGCCGGGGAACTCCACCCAGCGCAACTTCCTGCCACAAGCCTATTCCGACTTCATCTATGCCATTATCATAGAAGAGTACGGCCTCGCAGGCGGCTTCGTGGTGCTGCTGCTCTACCTGATATTGCTCTACCGCGGGATAAGGATCGCCCACAAGAGCCCCGGCACATTCGGGGCGCTGCTGGCAGCAGGACTGAGCTTCAGCCTGGTGTTCCAGGCCCTGATCAACATGGCCGTGGCAGTGAACCTGTTGCCTGTTACCGGACAACCCCTGCCGCTCGTGAGCATGGGAGGGACCTCCCTGTGGTTCACCAGCCTGGCCATCGGCATCATATTGAGCGTGAGCCGCGCCGTTGAACAGGAAGAAACGACGAACCAGTGGCAAGCAACAACCCAAAACGGCAACACCGATCACAATAAAGCAAACAGCTGAAAATGGAAAACCGCATACAGAAAGGCAATCCCCTCAGGGCCATCATCGCAGGTGGCGGTACGGGAGGTCATGTTTTCCCGGCCATCGCCATCGCCATGGCCCTCAGGAAAAAGGCATACAATGCCCAGATCCTCTTCGTGGGTGCCAGGGGACGGATGGAGATGCAGAAAGTGCCAAAAGCGGGCTTCCATATCATCGGACTCGATATAGCAGGGCTACACCGGCGCTTCAGCTGGAAAAACCTTCTGCTGCCCTGGAAGATCATAAAAAGCCTGGCAGGCGCAAAAGCCATCGTAAAACGGTTTAAACCCGATATCGTCATTGGCGTGGGTGGCTATGCCAGCGGCCCTGTTTTGTGGGTTGCCGCCCGGCAAAATGTTCCCGTGCTGATACAGGAGCAAAACTCCTTCCCGGGACTTACAAACAGGATGCTGGCGAAGAAGGCAGGCAAGATCTGCGTTGCCTATGAGGGGATGGATAAATATTTTAAAAAAGAAAAGATCTATGTCACCGGAAACCCGGTGAGACAAGATGTGGTGTTCACTGAAGGCAAGCAGGACCAAGCCTTTCAATATTTCGGCCTCTCTCGCGGCAAGCACGTATTGCTGGTTATGGGCGGCAGCCTGGGCGCCCGGACGATCAACGAAAGCGTGCAAGCCCACCTGGGCCTGTTTGCCGAAAAAGGGATACAGCTGATCTGGCAAACGGGGAAAGGCCATTACCAGGAAGCCCTGAATCACACAGCAGCCCTGTCCGGGCGCCAGGTGAGCGTGAGTCCGTTCATCGACAGGATGGACTATGCATATGCTGTAGCCGACCTGGTGGTAAGCCGTGCAGGAGCGATCGCCGTGTCGGAGATATGCACGGTGCGTGTCCCTGCCATCTTTATCCCGTCGCCCAATGTGGCTGAAGATCACCAGACAAAAAATGCCATGGCACTGGTTAACCACCAGGCAGCGATCCTGTTGCCCGACAAAGAAGCAAAAGAACGACTGGGGGAAGAAGTGACATCACTGATCTTTGACGAAGAAAAAAAACACCGGATGAAAGAAAAGATGGCCGGCATGTCCCACCCCGATGCAGCAGACATGATCGCCGGCGTTGCACTGGGCATGGCCAGTAATGAATGAGGGACTAACTTTCAATGTAAAAAAAACTGCAAAGGAGCCGGCAACATAAAAGATGAAACAGATCGACCACATAACGCACATCTACTTCCTCGGGATCGGGGGTATCGGCATGAGTGCCCTTGCGCGGTATTTCCATGCCCGCGGGGTCAGCGTAAGTGGTTACGACAAGACACCATCGAAGCTGACACAGGCTTTGCAGGCGGAAGGCATCAGTGTGAGCCACTCGGATGACCCCGGGGCGCTGCCGGTGATGCCCGGACTCGTGATACGCACCCCGGCCGTACCAGTCACCACAAGGCTCTGTCGTCATTTTGCCGCACACAGTATCCCGATCAGGAAGCGGGCCGAAGTGCTGGGGATGCTTTCGAAAAGCACCCCCACCATCGCGGTGGCAGGGACCCACGGGAAAACAACAGTCTGCGCCATGCTCACACACATCCTGAAAACGGCAAAGGTCCCATGCATGGCATTCCTGGGAGGGATAAGCACCAATTACAACACCAACTACATCGGCGACCCCGATCCCCGGTGGCTGGTGGCAGAAGCTGACGAATACGACCGTTCGTTCCTGCACCTTTCACCCCGTTTGGCACTCATCAGTGCCATCGACGCAGACCACCTTGACGTGTACAAAAGCAGAAAGGCCCTGGCAGAATCCTTTGCCCTGTTTGCCAAACGCCTGCTCCCGGGCGGGACACTGGTGGCCAGGACAAATACTGCAGCCAGGATAGGCTTTTCAGGTGATCAATATACCTATCATCCCGACGGGCCTGCCGATTATTTCCTGCACGCCGTCAGTGTCTGCCGGGGACGCTACCATGCCAACATCAGGGGCATGCTCCATATTGACGACCTGGCTCCCGGGCATCCCGGCCGGCACAACCTGGAAAACGCACTGGCGGCAGCCGCCATGGCACACCAGGCCGGCATCCGCCCGGAAAAGATCAAAAGTGCCCTGAACAGCTTCCTGGGCGTCAGGCGCAGGTTCGAGATATGCCTGCAAACAGAGGATGCCGTCTATGTCGACGACTACGCACATCACCCCGAAGAGATCAGGGCATGTATCGCCTCGGCCAAAGAGATGTGGCCCGGCAAAAAGGTCACCGGGATCTTCCAGCCACACCTATTCTCAAGGACCAAAGACCTGGCAGGACAGTTCGCCGAAAGCCTCTCGCAACTCGATGAACTTATTCTTCTCGACATCTATCCCGCAAGGGAAGAACCGATCGAAGGCGTTGACGCAACGATGATACTGGACATGATAAAGAATACACAGGCCATGACCTGTCGCCGCGAAGAGCTGCTCGCTGTTTTGCAGGCCAAAGAAACAGAAGTCCTCCTCAGCATGGGGGCAGGAGACATCGACAGGATGGCTGAACCCATAACACAACTGCTAAAGGACAAAGCACTGAAATGATAAAAAAACTCCTATACATACTCCTGTCCCTTGCACTGGCTGCAGGGCTGGCGGTGTTGCTGGGCTTTGCCGCCAGCAACAACCTGCAAACGCCCTGTCACCGTTTCGAAATAGAGGTGATCAGCCGCAGCGGCAATCATTTTATCCGCGCTGAAAACATCAGACAGCTGGCCACCGGAAAACTCGACACACTGGAAGGCAAGGTTGTGGGACCGGAACTGCTGGGCAAACTCCATGGCATCGTCAACAACATACCTTATGTTGACAAAGCCAGTGTTTATCGAACCATTAACGGCGAACTAAAGGCCGAAGCTACCCTGCGCGACCCCCTGCTGCGGATCATCAACAGCAACAACCAAAGCTATTACATCGATACACAGGGGACCATGTTTCCCCTTTCTGATGAATATACCGCCAGGGTAATGCTGGCAACGGGAAGGATCACCACCGATTATTCACCGGGTTTCAATGTGTTGCCATCAAAAGAAACCAAAGAGGCAAGTCCGGGAACGGAAACACTGTACGACCTGGTTCGGCTGGCAACATTTATTGCCGGTGATGATTTCTGGAATGCCTTTATTGACCATATCGTGGTGCTGCCAAACGGCAAGTTTGAGCTGACACCAAAAAACGGGGTGCACATCATCGAATTTGGTGAAGCCACCAACATAGAGAAGAAGTTCGGCAAGCTGAGGAAGTTCTATGCCAACGGCTTGTCCCGCACAGGCTGGTACCATTACAACAGGGTGAATGTAGAATTCAAACAACAGGTGATATGTTCCAGATAACGTTAAACAGAGGCAAACACCATTCTGTGAAAATACAGGAAGAAAAAATGTTGAACCGTTAAATCTGCCGGGGACCGGGTTTTTTTGAACCAAACCCTCCCCCCGGGCACAAACACGATAGAAACATATAACCTGTTGCAACAAAACATCAATTAAACAATACCAAAGAGTTTACCATTATGGCATCATCTGAAATCATTGTAGGGCTGGATATCGGGTCAACGAAGATCGCCTGCATTGTGGGTCGCAAGAATGAGTACGGCAAGGTTGAGATACTGGGCTTGGGGCGTGCGGATTCGCTGGGCGTAAACCGCGGTGTGGTGGAGAACATACAGCACACTGTCAATTCAATCGAGCATGCCGTATCGGAAGCCAGCAACAGTTCGGGCGTAGAGATCATGGTTGCCAATGTAGGCATTGCAGGCCAGCACATCCGCAGCTTGCAGCATCGCGGCAACATCATGCGCAATGCCCTTGACGAGGAAATATCGGGCAACGACATTGACAACCTCATCGAGAACATGTACAAGCTGGCGTTGCCGCCGGGGGAAGAGATCATCCATGTGATCCCGCAGGAGTATATCGTTGACGGGCAACAAGGTATCCGCGAGCCCATCGGCATGTCGGGCAACTGCCTGGAAGCCAACTTCCACATCATCACATGCAAGGTGGCGGCGGCAAAAAATATCAACAAGTGCGTGTCGAAGGCCGGGCTGGAGATCTCCGACATGATACTGGAGCCGCTGGCCTCGTCGGAGGCTGTGCTCAGCGAGCAGGAGAAAGAGGCCGGTGTGGTGCTGGTTGACGTTGGCGGGGGCACCACCGACATGGCCATTTTCCAGGATGAGATCATCCGCCACACCGCGGTGATCCCGCTGGGTGGAAATGCCATCACCGAAGACATCAAAGAAGGGTGTTCCATTATCCGCAACCAGGCAGAAGCCCTGAAGATAAGCTTTGGTTCGGCGCTCGCCAGCGAAAACAAGGATGAGGAGATCGTCTCCATCCCCGGACTCAAAGGCCGGGAGCCCAAGGAGATCTCACTGAAGAACCTGGCCCACATCATCCAGGCGCGCATGGAAGAGATCATAGAACATGTTTACTATGAGATAAAAGCTTCCGGTTTCGAGAAAAAGCTGATCGCCGGCATCGTGCTCACCGGCGGAGGCAGCCAGCTGAAGCACGCGGCACAGCTTACAGAGTTCATCACCGGCATGGACACACGCATCGGATATCCCAACGAACACCTGGCCAAATCATTGTCGGGCGAAATGGGCAGCCCCATGCACGCAACAGGTGTCGGACTGGTGATCAAAGGCTTCCAGAAAAGCGAATACCAGAAGAAACAAAAAAGCAAAGCTCCCGGCAAAAAAAGACCGCAAAAAGATACCTTTTTCGACAGGATCTTTTCGAAAGGGAAAGAGTTTTTCGAAAAAGACAGCGAAGAATGAATTATGCCAGGCAAAAAAAGATATATCCAACAAAATATTTAACTGTAACACCATAAAGTTATGACCACAGACATTATCAAATTCGACCTGCCAAAGAATCAAAGTTCCATCATCAAAGTGATCGGTGTTGGCGGAGGAGGCAGCAATGCGGTAAACCACATGTTTCGCCAGGGAATAGAGGGTGTTGACTTTTTCGTTTGCAACACCGATGCCCAGGCGTTGGAAAAGAGCCCTGTCCCCAGCAAGATACAACTGGGTGCTAGTTTAACCGAGGGCAGGGGTGCGGGCAGCATCCCTGAAGTGGGGCGCAATGCCGCGCTGGAGGACCTTGACCGCATCAAAGAGACATTGGGCAGCAACACCAAGATGCTGTTCATCACCGCCGGCATGGGTGGTGGCACCGGCACGGGAGCCACCCCCGTCATCGCCAAGGCATCGAAAGAGATGGGCATACTGACAGTGGCCATTGTCACCATCCCCTTCTCTTTTGAAGGCAGGAAACGGCGGCAACAGGCCGAAGAAGGGATCAGGGCGCTGTCGGAAGGGGTCGACACCCTGTTGATCATCTGCAACGACAGGCTGCGTGAGCTCTACGGCAACCTCTCCGTGACAGAAGCCTTTGCCAGGGCCGATAACGTCCTTACCACAGGAGCCAAAGGGATCGCAGAGATCATCACCCTTACGGGAAACATCAACGTCGACTTCGCCGATGTTCGCACGGTAATGTCGGGCAGCGGGGTGGCCATCATGGGCAGCGGCAGTGCGGAAGGGGAAAACAGGTCCGTCAAGGCCGTGGAAACAGCACTCTCATCCCCGCTGCTCAACGACAACCAGATCAACGGGGCCAAAAACATCCTGCTGAACATCACCAGCGGGAAAGAAGAGGTGCTCATGGATGAGATCACCGAAATTACCGATTATATCCAGGATGAAGCAGGGTCATCGGCAGAGATCATCTGGGGACTCGGCAAGGACGAGTCGCTGGACAAAAAGATCAGCGTCACCCTGGTGGCTACGGGCTTCGGAACCAACGACAAGCTTTATGACGGCGAAGAAAAACAGCCAAAGAAAAAGGTCATGCCGCTTGAAAAAGATGAAAAGGAAAACAAACAGCACACCATCGAATGGGAAGGCCCTTTTGCCACCGAAGAAAAAGAAACAGGGGAAATGACACTAAAAACAAAGCCCGGCAAGGAAAAAGAGAGACAACCCAGCGAAAAAAGCCATGAGCTCCCTTCCAGGACACTCATCGACGACAAGATGGAGGCCTTCAGACAGAACCTCGCCAAGCGCAAAACCATGACAAACACAAGCGAGACCCATGACAGCGACAGCAATCTGTCAGAAAAAGACCTGCAGCTGCGCATCAAAGAAAGGGAGGAACGCCTGAAACACCTCAGCATTCAGATGAAGACCCCCGAAGGCCTGGCAGACCTGGAAAACCAACCCGCCTTTATCAGAAGGAAAGTGAACCTGAGCCCCGTGCCGGCAAGCAACGAAACACAAATCTCCCGTTTTACCCTCAAAGAGTCAGAAGACAAACAAACGCAGATCAAGTCAAACAATTCGTTCCTGCACGATAACGTGGACTGATTGTTGTATACAACTTAATTACAGAGCATTCAGACATGCAGGCATCCTGCAAATGAAACAAAAACTTTTACGGACAAACCATATTTATATTACTTTTGTATTCCGAAAAGAACGTTTTCATTAAAACAGATGACCATGACCAGTGCAGGAAAGACCCGGTTATTTTTCTGGCTGCTGCCTTTTCTGCTGGTATTTCTCTCCTGCGGGAAAGACCCGCATGAGGAACGGGCCGAAAAAGACCGGCTAAAGATCCTCGCCTACATCGAAGAGCATGGCCTTGAAGCCACAGAGCTTGATTCAGGGGTTTTTATCGTGAAGGAAGTGGAAGGCTCCGGACCCTACCCCAACGAGGAAAGCAAAATCAGCTTGTTTTATGTGGGATCCCTTTTGGACGGCACCGTGTTCGACAGCCAGTACGCCGAGAACATGGATTTAAGGTTTGTTGTCAGGGGCTTCAGCATGGGGATCCTTGAGTTCAGGCGCGGGGGAAAAGGGATTATCCTGGTCCCGTCAGGCCTCGGCTATGGCGAAAGGGGCACCTACACCATCCCCAGAAATGCCGTGCTTGTTTTCGAAGTGGAGATCTTCGACTTTCAATGATTGCATAATGTATTACCTAATTAACAAATAAAGAGATGGCGAGCAAGAGAGATCTGAAAAAAGACATCAACTACCTTGTTGATGAAGTGATTGGCACATGTATGATGCGTCAGACGTTAAATGACCAAAAGACGCAGGAGGAGATGGACAAACTGATCCGGGAGATGCTGGATTTCAGGGAAGATATGCTGAACAGGGTGAACAACCCAAACATAGAAGAAAAGACGGGGAAAGCCATAAGGAACCATTACAGGTCGCTCTACGGTGAATTGCTGACCAGGGTAAATGGCGTTTTTGACAGATTGGATGCCATAACGGAATAAAACCACCTCCATAAACGTTATAACAAGGCGCGACAGCGCCTTTTTTGGCATAGACCAACGCCATCATCAAGCCCAGACAAACCCGTAATCATGAAAAGAAGTAAGAGAACCCCTTCCGGAAGCCCCAAACAAAGGTCCGGGCCCCGGCAAAAACGCTTCAATAAAGACAAAGCAGCGGACCCACGCATCCGTCTCAACAAGTTCATTGCCAATGCAGGCGTCTGTTCCCGGCGTGAAGCCGATATGCTGATACAAAATGGCGCCATCAAAGTGAACGGGACCGTCGTCACAGAGCTGGGCACAAAAGTGATGCCCACCGATAAGGTCTTTTACGGGGATCAAAAGCTGGTGAACGAGAAAAAAATCTATGTCCTGCTCAACAAACCCAAAGACTGCATCACCACCGTTGATGATCCCCGGAAACGAAATACCGTGCTCCATATTCTGGCGAACGCCTTCAGTGAACGCCTGTATCCTGTAGGACGGCTCGACAGGAATACCACCGGCCTGCTGCTGCTGACGAATGACGGGGTGCTGACAAAAAAACTAACCCACCCTTCGCACGGGATAAAAAAGCTCTATCACGTGCACCTCGACAAATCCCTGAAAGCAGGCGACATGCTGCGCATCGCGCAAGGCATCAGCCTGGACGGGGAAAAAGTGCTCCCCGACCGTATTGAATATGCCAATCCCAATAACAAAAAAGAGGTGGGCATTGAACTGCACTCAGGCCAGAACAGGGTCGTGCGGCGCATGTTTGAACAACTCGGCTACAAGGTTGTAAAGCTTGACCGGGTAATGTTCGCCGGACTGACAAAAAAGGACCTGCCCCGCGGCAAATGGCGCCAGCTATCAGAAAAGGAAATAACATACCTGAAAATTTTCGCCTGATTACTGATGACCCATCAACAACCTCCCACAAGAGAAATGCTCTGGCAGTTCATCCGGCTGGCATCCATCAGCGGGCTCATTTTCATGCTGGCATCCGTGATGGTCCTAAGCGCGCTGGGCTGGATATACCGCGACAGGGTGAAAGATCTTTTCCTGGAAGACATCAACAGGCGCCTGCGCACAGAGATCACCGTCGACAACATCCAGCTAAGCCTGCTCCGCAGCTTCCCCATGGCATCTCTGCGTTTTCACGACGTGGCCATCCTGGAAACAGGAGAAGCCACTGACAAAGAGGTCCTGCTGAGCGCCAGATCCATCCACCTCGAATTTGACCTGTACGACATCCTCCGCAAAGAGATTACAGTAAAGCGCATCTCGCTGTCTGACGGACACTTCAGCCCGGCCATCAGCGAAGGGGGAACGCCGAACTACCTTTTCTGGGACCAAGCCCCGGCAACCAATGGGACAGGTTTTCGCTTTGACATCCAGAGCGTGCACCTCAACCGCCTTGCCTTTCACTTTACCCACCACAGCGATGGCCACCACGTTTCAATGGACATTCAGAACCTCTTGCTGCGCATGCGATCCGGGTCAGACCCCCCGGCAGCATCGGCAAAGGGAAAGATGCATGCCAACACCCTGCAATTAGGCAACACCACCATTCCGGCCAATAAGTCCCTGGAGCTGGACCTCTTGATGACGCTGTCAGGAGAACAAGTGTTGAGATTCCATGAAAGCGAACTCACATGGAACAACCATCACTTTTTGATCGACGGCTTGTTTGCCTCCCGGGAGGATGGCCTCTGGGCTGAAACAACTGTCAGCGGCCGCCGTATCGACCCCCAACAGTTGCTGGCCGACCTGCCGGAGCCGTGGAGCAAACCATTCACCCCCTACCGCCCGGAAGGCACCGCCGACTTCGATGCAAGCATCATGGGCTTCCTGAACGACGGGGGCACGCCGGAGATATCATCCACGTTCACGCTGACAAACGGCGGACTGCTTCACCCGGGGAGCGACAACGAGCTGAAGATAGCGGTTGTGAGGGGAAGCTATAACAACGGCCAACGGCAGTCGGCCCAAACCAGCCGGGTGCAGATAGACCATGTCGACGCCCGGCTTCACAATGGCCAGGTCATCGGCAGCGCCTCCATCCACAACTTCCTGCAACCGGAAATATCGTTTACGCTCACGGCCGGCATCCCGGCAAAAGACCTGCTGAAGTGGCAAGAGATAGAGCCTGTCACCGAAGCAGACGGAACCATAACCATGGAAGTGGATTTTTCAGGGAGCATGAATGAAAGGATGCGCTTCGACGAAGAAGACCTCATGGCAGCACAGCTGTCGGGCCATGTCCGTTTTGAAGATGTGGACTTCATTCTCCATGACAACCACCTGCTCCCCTATCGTAACTTTGATGGGATGATGGCGTTCCACAACAACCGGCTGGAGGTTGAATATCTCTCGGGGATTGCCGGGGAAAGTGATTTTTTGTTCTCCGGCCATATGACAAATGTGCTCCCTTACCTCTTTCTTCCCGGCGAACAGCTCTTCATCCGTGCCGGGTTGCGATCGGAAACCATCAACCTGGACCAGTTGCTCCAGGACAGCAGAACCGTCAGCGAGAGCGATACCATCTATCACCTGCGCTTCCCGAAGAGGCTGAGCCTGCACCTGGATGCCACCATCGGAGCGCTGCGCTTCAGACGTTTTGAGGCCAGGGCACTCACCGGAAAGACCCGCCTTGAAAACCAGCGGCTCTTTGCCGACCACCTCATCTTCAACACCATGGACGGCAACGTGCATTTACACGGCATCATCGACGGCCGACAGGATGAGGTGATCCTGATGCAATGCAACGCCCGGCTCTCAGAGGTGGACATACACCAGCTCTTCTACCAGACAGGCAACTTTGGCCAGCAAAGCATCGTAGATGAAAACATCCATGGGAAGGTAACGGCCGACATGTTCTTTGGCGCAGAATGGAGCCCCAGGCTCATCATCGACTGGGAAAGCATGGAGACAACAGCCAAACTGCGCATCGAGGATGGACGGCTGATTGACTACAACCCGATGATCGCCCTCGGCAGCTTCCTGCGTACCGGCGACCTGTCCGACGTCTCATTCTCCGCCCTCGAAAATGAGATCCACATCAAAAACAGGCGCATCATGATCCCCGAGATGGAGATCAGCTCCAGCGCCCTCAACCTCCAACTGTCAGGAGAACACACCTTTGAAAATGAGATAGACTACCGGCTGCAGGTCCTGCTGTCCGACATCCTCGCCCGCAACCACAGGGAGAGGAGAAACCCGCAAGAGCAATACGGAGAGATCATCGACGACGGCCTGGGACGCACGACCCTGTTCCTGAGACTCTCCGGAACAGCTACAGATCCAGTGTTCCGCTACGACCACCAGGGAGTGCGTGAAAAGATTCGCGAAGACCTCCGCCGCGAAAGGGAAACCCTGCTCGACATATTGCGCAACGAATTCAGCTTTTTGAGAAGGCAACCCGCCGACACCACAGAGACACCAGGAGAAAGGGAACAGGAAAGGCAACGGCTCCGGAAACAGGAAGAGGGAGAGTTCATCATCGAATGGGAGGAGGACTTTTGATGATCACATTCCCACACGCGAAAATAAACCTGGGCCTGCATGTTGTCGCAAAAACCCCACACGCAAAACGCCAAACACAGAACACAGGGCGCAAAACGTCAAACACCGCATATGAGGGATACCACGAGGTGGAGACGATCCTTCTGCCCGTGCGACTGCATGATGTTCTGGAAGTGGTGCCGGCCGGTGACGGAAAGACGCGGCTCACGGTCACCGGACTGCCAATACCCCCAGGCGACAAGCCAAACCTGTGCGTGCAGGCCTATGAACTTCTGAACACGCACCTTGGGATACCCGATCGAGCATCGGCCAACAATAGGTTGCCGCCGGTACATAGTTACCTGCACAAATGCATCCCTGCCGGGGCAGGACTTGGCGGGGGCAGCTCCGATGCCGCGTTCATGCTCAAGCTGTTGAACGAATTTCTGGAAATAGGCTTGAAAAACAACCAGTTGGCCACACTCGCAGAACAGCTGGGCAGCGACTGCCCGTTCTTCCTCCAACAAACACCCATGCTGGCCACCGGAAGGGGAAACATCCTGCAGCCCATCCAGATCCCCGCAATACAAAAACACCACCTGGCAATCATCAGCCCACCCATCCATATCGATACCGCCAACGCTTATTCCGGCATAAAGCCCCGAAAGCCCAGAATGTCCCTCAAAGAGATCGTTGCACAGCCCCCGGACACCTGGCAGGAGATGCTGGTGAACGACTTCGGGGAGTACACCTTCCGGAAGCATCCCACGACAAGAAAAATAAAAGAATCGCTGATCGCACACGGCGCGGTATATGCCTCTTTGAGCGGCAGCGGGTCCTCCGTATATGGCCTGTTCCCTGACCCGCCCCCGGTGCACCGGCTAAAAAAACAATTCCCCGCTTCACAAGTGATGGCCGCCGGCATGGATGTTTTCTAAAAATAACTATTTTTGTGGCCATCACAATGAAAAACTTTTTTTACACACCACACAAAATATTGAGAAAATGCGCAAACTGACAATGCTACTCGCCTTACTATGGTTGTCGCTGCCCGTTGCCCGGGCCGGCGACGTGATGACAACACACAACCTTTTCGACCTGGAGACAGTGGTTGAAACGGCCTTGTCGCCCGACCGGCAATACGTTGCCTTTACGGTAAATGTGCCAAGGCCCTTTACACATTCTGCCGGCAATGATTATCGCGAACTGTACGTTTATGACATCCAAAACGATGAAGTGATCCCGTTCATGACAGGCAACCGGTTCATCTTCGGTCTCGGATGGACACCCGCCGGCGATGCGGTGACCTTTCGTGCCAACCTGCCCGACATTCCCCACGTACAGGTTTATGCCATGAGCCTTCGCGGCGGTGAGCCGCAGGCCCTCACCGAGCATACCGCCAGCGTGTTGAGCTACGCCTTCATCGATGACGAGACCCTGGCGTTTGTCTCTCTCGGACAGCAGGACCCCATGCGCGACGAGTTTCGCAACAAGGGGATCGCGATCGAAGTATATGAAGAGGAGTGGGTGCACCGTAACCTCTATGTGTACAACATCAACACCCATGACACCAGGCAGGTCACCGAAGGGGTGACGGTCTTCGACTTCGTCCTCAGTCCCGACGGACACTCTGCAGCAGCCGCCATCGCTCCCCGCAACCTGGTCGATGACAGCTACATGTTCAAGCGTATCCACCTGGTGGACTTGCAGACCGGTGACATCGAGATGATCATGGACAACCCCGGCAAGCTTGCCAACATGGCATTCAGTCCCGACGGCACCAAACTGGCCTTCCGTGCTGCCAGCAAAAAGGAAGACGCCGTCGACGGCAGCCTCTTTGTGATGGACGTGGACACCGACAGATCGTTCGAAGAGCTGAGAAATTACGTAGAAGGCATGGAGCTGTCGGTGATCGATTTTGCCTGGAAAAATGACAGCACCCTGCTTTATGCGGCCGAAGAGAGTGTCGACATAGTGTTGAGCAGGCAAGGGCTTGACGATGCAGACCGTACCATCCTTATTGAACCGGAAACCGTTGTATTCCGAAGGTTTCAATACCACGACGGGATGATCACCCTGGCAGGGAACACATGGCAGCATCCCAACGAGCTGTTCACCTACGACCTGGACAACGATCTGCTGACGCGCCATACCGACCATAATCCCTGGCTCGGCGACATCCGCCTGGGGGAGCAGCGCAAGCTGACCTACCATGCGCGCGATGATCACGATATAGAGGGCGTGTTGCTCTATCCTGTCGACCACGATGAAGAGAAGACGTACCCGATGATCGTTTACATCCATGGCGGTCCTGAGGCGGCCGTTCAGAATGGCTGGGTCACATCTTACGGCACCTGGGGACAGGTTGCAGCCGCACGCGGTTATTTCGTCTTTATGCCGAACTACCGTGCGAGCTCCGGACGTGGGGTGGACTTCACCATGGCGGGCTATGGCGACCTGGTAGGTGTTGAGTACGACGATGTGATTGACGGCATCGACCACCTCATCGGGATCGGCTATGCCGACATCGACAGGGTGGGCATCGGCGGAGGCTCTTACGGGGGCTACTTCTCCGCCTGGTCAGCCACGCGCCATACCGACAGGTTTGCAGCGGCCGTGATGTTCGTCGGCATCTCCAACCAGATATCCAAACGCAACACCACCGACATCCCCTGGGAGGACTACCTGGTGCACTGGGGCTACTGGACGCATGAGGACTGGCAGGATGTGTACAGCCGGAGCCCGGTGAAATACGCCAACCAGAGCCTCACCCCCACCCTGATCCTCCACGGCGATGCAGACCCCCGCGTGCACCCCTCGCAAAGCCTGGAGATGTACAGGGCACTGAAGCTGCACGGGAAAGCCCCGGTCAGGCTGATCTGGTACGAAGGGGAAGGGCACGGCAACCGGCGCAACGTGCACCGCCTCGACTACCTCGTACGCACCATGGAATGGTTCGACCACTACCTGCGCCTGGACAAGCCCAGGGACGAAAAGCCGGAGAAATACCCGGAAGCGGTATTGGGATGGTAATGTGAGATTCAGCTGACGAACGAACCCTAAACACCAGAAGCTAAAATATGCCTGTTCCAAAATTCAAAAAGTTTTCAAAAAAGGTTTTCGGCAAGTCGCTTGACTACATAGAGATCGTAGGCAACCGCCTGCCACACCCGGCCACGATCTTTGCCATGCTCGCCGGGATTGTGATCCTGATATCCACCATCAGCCACTGGCTGGGCGTATCGGCGGTACATCCCGTTGACGGGACGGTGGTAACGGTAAAAAACCTGCTCAGCGGGGATGGCATACGCTGGATCTACACCAACATACTGAACAACTTTTTGCGGTTTCCGCCCCTGGGTTATGTCCTGGTGGTGATGGTGGGCATCGGGCTNGCTGAGGGCACCGGACTGTTTGCCATCATGATACGCGCATTGGTGNTGGGTGCCCCGCCCAGGCTGATCACAGGTGCCGTGGTGCTTGCAGGCATCATATCAGGACTGGCNGTAGAAGCCGGTTATGTGATCCTCATCCCGCTTGGCGCCATGATCTTCCACGGCATCGGGCGCCACCCCATGGCGGGACTGGCTGCCGCCTTTTGCGGGGTGAGCGGCGGCTTTGGCGCCAACTTCTTCATCGGCTCCATCGACCCCATACTGGCAGGAATATCCACGTCGGCAGCACAACTCATCATCCCCGACATGGTGGTCAACCCCGCAGTGAACTATTACTTCATGATCGTATCCAGCTTTGTTGTGCTCTTTGTAGGTGTGTGGGTTACAGACAGGGTCGTCGAACCCCGCCTGGGCAAGTATGAGGGCACAGCCCAGCGTTTTGCCATCGAGCAGCTCACCCCGAAGGAGAAAAAAGGCCTCCGGTGGGCAGCTATCTCCGCCATCGCCTTCCTGGCGATGCTGGCCTTCACCGTGATCCCCGAGAACGGGCTGCTGCGCGACCCGGATACAGGATCCGTGCTGCACTCCCCCTTCTTCGACGGCATCATCATCGGCATCCTGCTGTTCTTCTTCATCCCCGCACTGGTATACGGCCGTATCGTGGGGACCATTCGCAACGACAAGGACATGATGAAACACATCATCAAGTCGATGAGCGGCATGGGAGGCTATATCGTGCTCGTATTCTTTGCGGCTCAATTCGTTTACTTCTTTAACGAGTCGAACCTGGGATTGATCATTGCCATCAAAGGGGCCGCGGGATTGCGCGACATCGGATTCACCGGACCGGTACTGATCGCCTCCTTTGTGGTACTATCGGCCTTTATCAACCTCTTCATGGGCAGCGCCTCCGCAAAATGGGCCATCATCGCTCCCGTTTTCATCCCCATGCTCATGCTGCTCGACAACGCCTACCACCCGGGAATTACCCAGGCGGCATTCCGTATCGGCGACAGCCTCACCAACCTGGTAACCCCCATGATGAGCTACTTCGCCCTCATCGTCACCTTCGCACAGAAGTACGACGAACGCTATGGCATCGGCACCATCATCTCAACCATGCTGCCCTACACCGTGATCCTTGCAATCGTGTGGATCGCCACCCTCATGCTATGGGTGTGGCTGGGCATCCCGCTCGGACCCGATGGCCCGATCTATATCAATTGACAAACACCCTGTCTTCATTTAGCCTGCATCCAGTAAAAGGTGACCGGTGACACACAAAGACGCGCCACACGGCGCGTCTTTGCCAGGTTGACCATGTATGTGCTCCCGACAGCCACGGCAGGTCGTTCATTACAGACACCCCGTCATAGATGTCGTCGGATGAGCTGGCAGCTCGCAAGTGCCGGCCGTGCCACATTTCATATAACCGGTCGTTGGCAATTTTATGCCGAAAACAACCTGTGCCAAAAACGTAACCCTTTTTTACATTGTTCGTACACAAACAAAAGGACTGATGTAAAATCCCTTATAAGCTGCTTTAATGTTTTTTTACGTTTAACCGTTTTGGGCATTTCTCAGTCTAAAAAAAATTGATATCTACTTTGATATATAAGAACCTGCATATATTGTTAAAAAAGTTCGCTAAAAAATTAAATAGTTTTGTCAAATGATTTTCTGGATAAAAATTTTCATATATTT
>SL_3KL_010_SEDDRAFT_10000388_pt1 | contig 35503 bp, 31 predicted proteins | sample SodLakKL_010_SED_2_FD_10381 | JGI IMG/M metagenome (IMG submission 10381) | reverse complement strand
CAGGGTTACGAAAAGCCCCCGGCAACGGCGGAATGCCTGGATTGGGTCGGAGCCATGCGAAGTGCGGGAGTGAGCGGGCCGGGAGCAGGGCGGGAGACCGCCTTTGTGGGGACGTTGCTCAAGAGGACGCAGGATTTGCTTCGATTCCGCGGTGTGACGAGGAAGTGAGGCCCTCATGCGTAAAAAAACTCGCTGAACCCATCCTCGCTCCATAGCAGAAAGACTTTGACGGGCAATGCTCTGGATTCAGGGGAAGGTGTTTTGCCATGCTCCCGCACCTCCACGCAGGTGGAGGTGCGGAAAAAATTCTGAAAAGGCTGGATTCCCGCCTTCGCGGGAATGACGGTATTTTACAATCCCATCGCTGACAGGGTAATGCTGAATTCCCCGGCTGTGCGATAAATTCTGAAAAGGCTGGATTCCCGCCTTCGCGGGAATGACGGTATTTTACAATCCCATCGCTGATAGGGTAATGCTGAACTCCCCTCCTGCGCTGGAATGACACGCTGGAAGGGCTCGTTTCCTGGGCACTGCCTTGCGAGGNTGGATTCCGCCTCTGCGTGAATGGCNCAAAGAAATGAAATCGAACCATTCCGTGGTGGCCGTGGCNGGANTCNTCGCCTNCGCTGGAATGACGTGCCGGAAGGGCTCGTTTCATGGGCGCTGGTTCGCGAGGCTGAATCCCGCCTNTGCGGNAATGGCGTGCATNGACCTTCAAGNGGNATGAGAACATTTCAGTGAAAGGCGTTGACCTTGAAGNGGCAGGCCATTCATTCAATGCCAACACAATATTGAGGTCAATGCAATATTGAGGTCAATGCCATGTGGAGGCAACTGGACTCATGATGGGTTTTATCTATGAGCTGAAAAAGGCGGGCATTCCCATCGGCGTGCAGTACGTGCTGGAGTTCTTTCAAGCCCTTCGGCAGGGTGCCGCAAAGGACATGGACCAGCTTTTCCTCCTGTCCCGCCTCATTTTCGTCAAGCGCGTGGAACACTACGATACCTTCGAGCAGGTTTTTTCGCGCTTTTTCTGGGGTTCACGCGGTGAGGACCCTTTCGTTCGCTGGAAAGAACTCCTCCATGAAAAGGCCTTCCGTGAGTGGCTGCGGCAACAGGTGGACGGGGAAGGTTCGAGTGTCAGGAATTTGAAGGAAATGGACACGGAAGAGCTGCTTTCCCGCTTTTGGCAAACTCTTTTGGACCAGGCCGGAGAACACCATGGAGGCCACCGCTGGATCGGAACCCGCGGGTCTTCCCCATTCGGACACAGTGCGGGGCGGACTGCGGGGGGAGTGAGAGTCTACGGGAGCGGGCGGCACGGGACCGCCTTCAAGGTGATCGACCAGCGCCGCTATATCAATTACAGTGACAGATCCGTTCTCGGAAGAGAAAACCTTCAACAGGTTCTTTCTGCCCTCAAGAGCCTTCAACCCGTGGGATCAGAAACGGAACTGGATGTGGAGGAAACCATTCACCGCACGGCAAANAATGGCGGCGAGATTGAGCTGGTTTTTAAAAGGGAACTGCGCAATCGTCTCAGGCTGATTCTTCTCCTGGACAATGGGGGCTCTTCCATGGTGCCCCACGTGGACCTGGTGAAGGGGGTTTTCCAACGGGTCAGGGATCTGTTTGAGGATGTGAAGCATTACTATTTTCACAACTGTATCTACGGGGCCGTTTATGCCGACGAGCAAAGGACCAAGCCGGTCAAATGGGACCACCTGCTGCGTGAAAACTCCAGGACGCGCCTCATTATCATGGGAGATGCCAATATGGCTCCTTTTGAACTCCTGGCGGCTCAGGGATCGCTCAATCCAGCATCCCATGTGCGAAAGCCCGGTATGGAATGGCTGCGGGAGCTGAGAGGGGCGTTCCCCGTGAGCGTCTGGTTCAATCCCATTCCCAGGGAACGATGGGGATGGCACAGTGCCACCATTAGCCAGATTGCCGGGATCTTTCANATGGAAGACCTCACCCTGGAAGGAATCAAAAGGGGTGTGGAACATATGAATGTGCAGGGAAAAGCTTTCGATTGCTCTTCATCATGACCATGGGCGCTTGCAGCGCTCTTAGTGAACAGTCAGGGAGGATCATGGCATTCGTCGAACGGGAAGTGCGGCGCCTCATGGGCAGAGCCATCTATCACTACGATCTCATCGAGGAGGGCGACTCCATCGCTGTGGGGGTTTCGGGAGGCAAAGACAGCATGCTGCTCCTTTGGTTTTTGAGGGAGCGCATGGCAAGGACGCCCATAACATACAATCTGGTTGCCGTGCATGTGGATCCCGGTTTTGACAGTGAGTCATCGAAGCGGCTCGAAGAATTTTTCATTGGGGAACAGTTCAAATATGAAATCATCAGGACGGATCACGGCATTCGGGCACACAGCCCTGAAAACCGTGAAAACCCCTGTTTCCTCTGCGCCCGCCTTCGAAGAAAGGCCCTTTTCCAAAAAGCAAAGGAACTGGGCTGCAAAAAGATCGCCCTGGGCCACAATCAGGACGACTTCATCGAAACCTTTTTCATCAACATATGTTATGCAGGGCAGGTGGCTGCCATTCTGCCAAAACAGCCTTTTTTCGGAGGGGAAGTCACCGTCATTCGCCCTCTCGCCATGACCCCTGCCGGGAAGGTGGAGCGCGCCGTCAAAAAACTTGGTTTGCCCTTGCTGGCAAACTGCTGTCCCTCTCTGGAAAAGAATAAACGCTCCCAGGTGCGCTCTCTTCTGGAGACCCTTTACTCAAAAAATGAAAAGGTGAGAGGAAATGTTTTCCATGCCATGAGCCATGTGAACCGGGATTACCTTCCACCTCCCTTGAAATCCCCGAGGGCAGGCAATTCCCCGGAGAGTTGGGCCTTCGCCCGAAAAAGAGGACCGAAGAACAATGAGCTCTAAGAAGAAATTTTACGTCATCGATGGGAGTTCGTATCTCTACCGCGCCTTTTATGCCCTGGGTAGGCTCAGCAGCTCCAAGGGCGTGCCCACTCAGGCGGTCTACGGGTTCGCCCAGATGATTCAAAAGGTGATGCGCGAAATGGAGCCCGACTACGTGTGCATGGTCTTTGATGCGCCGGGCCCCACCTTTCGCCACGAGCTCTACGGTCCCTACAAGGCCACAAGGCAGAAAATGCCCGAAGACCTGGCTGTTCAGGTGCCCTACATCAAAAAGCTCGTTGCCTTTCAGGGCATTCCTCAGCTGGAGCGGGAGGGCTACGAGGCCGATGACATCATTGCATCCCTTGCGCGGCAGGCCAAAAAAGCGGGTGTTGACGTGGTGATTGTGTCCGGTGACAAGGACCTGTATCAGCTCATTGAGGATCCTCACATTCGCCAGTGGGATGCCCAGAATGACCGATTGTTCACGGAGGCGGAGGTCAAGGAAAAGTTTGGAATAAACCCGGAACAGATGGCCGACTTTCTGGCGCTCATGGGGGACAGTTCGGACAACGTCCCCGGTGTCAAGGGCGTGGGTGAAAAAACGGCCAGGCAACTGCTCCAGAAGTGGGGATCCCTGGAAGGGGTTTATGAAAACGTCGACCAGGTCACTCCCCCGTCCCTTCAAAAAAAACTAAAGGAAAATCGGGATCTTGCTTTCCTGTCGAGGAGGCTGGTGTCTTTTCCCAGGGATGCGCCCATTGAGGCGGCTCCGGAAGACATGGTTCCTTCCCAGCCCATGTGGACGGAACTCCTTCAGCTCTACGAGGAGCTGGAATTCAAAAAACTGGCGGAAGGGCTTCGCCAGGAGAAGGGTGAAGAGGTTGGAGGGGAGATTTCCCGGGAATCCAGGCGTGAACGCACGGTGCACGTCGTCAGGACTGAAAAGGATTTCAAGGACCTTCTGCGGCGCCTGAAAGAACAGGAATCTTTTTCCATCGACCTGGAAACCACTTCCACGGATTCCATGCTGGCCTCTATCGTGGGAATCGCTTTGTGCTGGGGAGAAGGGGAAGCCTTCTATATTCCCCTGGCACACACGGGGGAGAATGCGGCGCCTCAGCTGGACGAGCAAAAGGTGCTTCGTGCATTGCAGCCTCTGCTGGAGTCTGAAAAGCCTTCCAAGGTGGGCCAAAACATCAAGTACGAGTGGGTCGTATTTCAACGCCACGGTGTGGGTCTCGAGGGCATCGGGTTTGACACCATGGTCGCGGGATACCTTCTCAATCCGGGCACCCAGTCTCACGCCCTGGAGAGGATCGCTGCGGAACACCTCGGGGAAACCATGATTTCCTACTCGGACGTGACGGGCAGGGGGAAGAGCCAGGTGGGGTTTGCGGAGGTGCAGGTGGATCGCGCGGCGGAATACTCCGGTGAGGACGCGGAAGTCACCTGGAGGCTGGTGCCCCTGCTCAAAAGGAAGTTGAAAGAAGAAAATCTCCTGGACCTGTATGAATCCCTGGAGCTGCCCCTGATTCGGGTTCTTGCCAGGATGGAACACCGGGGCATTTGTGTGGACGCGCATAAGCTGTTGAGGCTGTCCGGGGAGTTTGACGAACTTTTGGCCCGGGAGGCGGAAAAGATTTATGATCTTGCAAAGGAGGAGTTCAACATACAGTCTCCGAAGCAGCTGGGGCAGATCCTCTTTGACAAACTGGGACTTCGAGTGGTGAAAAGGACAAAGACGGGTCCTTCCACAGATGTGGGCGTGCTGGAAGAACTGGCCCTGGAGCATCCCATCGCCGAACATCTGCTCAAGCACCGATCCCTTTCCAAGCTCAAGGGGACCTACACCGATTCCCTCATTCGGCTCATTCACCCGGAAACGGGGCGGATTCACACTTCCTTCAACCAGACCGTTACGGCCACGGGAAGGCTCAGCAGTTCCGATCCCAATCTGCAGAACATTCCCATTCGTTCCGAAGAGGGAAGAAAAATAAGGGAAGCATTCGTTCCTTCGCCCGGTTTTGTGCTCCTGTCCGCCGACTATTCCCAGATCGAACTGCGCATCCTGGCCCATTACAGCGGCGACGCGCATCTGTGCGAAGCTTTTCAGGCGGGAGCCGACGTCCACCGGCGGACAGCTGCAGAGATGTTCGGCATCGCTCCCCATGAAGTGACCCCCGAAATGCGCCGCCAGGCCAAGGCGATCAATTTCGGCATCATCTATGGAATGGGGCCTTTCGGGCTGGCTCAACGTTTGCGCATCAGCCAGAAAATGGCCAAAGCGGCCATTGACCGGTATTTTGAACGCTACGAGGGTGTCAAGAGATTCATTGAAGAGATGACCGAGAAAGGGCGTGAGCGGGGGTTTTCCGAGACTCTTCTGGGGCGCAGGCGGCCCATACCCGAGCTCGCGAGCCGCAACCGGACCATTCGCCAGCAGGGCGAACGCCTGGCCATCAACACTCCCATACAGGGAACAGCGGCGGATCTCATCAAAAAGGCGATGGTCATCCTGGATGAACGGATGGGCGAGGAAGGGCTGGGGGCTCACATGCTGCTCCAGGTGCATGATGAGCTTGTCTTTGAAGTGCCAGGGGAGAAGCTGGAACAAACGAAGGAGTTGGTTCGCCGCGAGATGGAAGGAATATGGGACTTATCCGTGCCTCTGAAAGTGGACCTGGGATGGGGTGAAAACTGGACGGAAGCACATTTTTAATGGCCTGAACAACAAAAGGGGCACACGGGGTGCCCCTTTTGCCGGGTGACCATTTGGGAAGGGCTGGCTTAGGACTGGGTTTCTGACTTGCTCTTCTCCAGTTCTGCCTTGAGACGCTCCACTTCTTCCTTGTATTTTTCAGCTTCCGCCTTGTAATTGGATTCGGGGGCGGACTCGGTGCCGGTCTGCGCTTTGTTCTTGGGGAGGGGAAGCTTGTCTTTGACTTCATCATAGCCAAGATAAGCGGCCATGGCGCCTCCTACGAGAAGCATCAAGGGAACTGCACCGGCAAGAAGTTGCAGGAATTGGCCAAAAAACACCAGGATTCCAATGATGCCCAGAAATGCGGCGACGACGCCACCCACAAAAACTTTCATAATTCTTCCTCCTTAAACTTTGTCAGTGTGATCTGTATAAACCCAATTTAGCAGCTGTCTATTGAATTCGCAATGTTTCTGAACAAACTCCACAATGTGATGCGGAAAAAACGCATACTGCTTAGCATGCGAGGATTTAGAATGCAAGGAGAAATCGAGCACCTAACTCTCCGTCCCCTTTGGGGAGAAATCCATGGGCATNGGTGCTGGGTGCCCATGGGCTCAGTTCACGGGTGAAGTGGTGAGCGTGCAAGGCCCCCTTCCTTCTCCGGTCTCCTGCGAGGTTTTGTGTTGACTCTTGTGAAACGTCCCCATTATAAATTTACGTTTCTGCCAGTGGAAGAAAGCACCTGCGAAGAAGGCGTGCCTCTTGCTCATTTTCTCAGCTATATGGACAGAGGACCGACGGAGGAAACTGCACGGATGAAAGGCCAGCGCATATATACGGACCACATGGCGGGCACCCCCGTTGTGCCGGAAGTGGTGGAAGCGATGAGGTTCGTTTTAAAGGCAGTTTTAAATGTTTGAAAAATCGTTGCAAGGCGTTGAGAGGCCCGGCCGCTACGTGGGAGGGGAAATCAACGCCTGTGGAAAAAGTTTTGAAGATGCCCGGGTGAGATTTGCTCTGGCATTTCCCGACGTGTATGAGGTGGGATTGAGTCATCTTGGCTTGCGTCTCCTCTATCACCTTCTCAACGGAATGGAAGGGGTGATGGCGGACCGGGTGTACGCGCCCTGGTTCGATTTTGAAAGGAGGTTGCGGGAAGAGGGGGAACCCCTCAGGGCCCTGGAGAGCCGCCGGAATTTGAAGGATTTTGATTTCCTGGGTTTCAGCCTTCAGTATGAACTCGGTTACACAAACATTCTGACCATTTTGGANCTGGCGAAAATTCCATTCAGGGCTGATGGGCGGTCCANGGATGATCCCTGGATCGTGGGAGGGGGGCCTTGTGCCTTCAACCCGGAACCCCTGGCTCCCTTCTTTGATTTTTTTGTGCTGGGGGAGGCCGAAGANCTCCTCAGNGANCTNGTCGAAGTTTATGGGAAATGGAAAGAGGAAGGGGCNGGGCGCGAGGTTTTCCTGGAGAGNATCTGCCGCATGGAGGGGGTCTACGTCCCGTCCTTTTTCCAGGTCCATTATGGCGATGANGGCACCATCTCTTCCATGAGGGCCCTCCGTGAGGACCACCGCTCCATAGGGAAACGGCTGGTCATGGACCTGGATGCGTGCTCNCCCCTTCCGGAAAAACCGCTGGTTCCCCTCCTGGATATAGTCCACAATCGTCTCGGCATGGAGATCGCCAGAGGGTGCACTCGAGGATGCCGTTTTTGCCAGGCCGGTTTCATTTACAGGCCCGTCCGCGAACGGAATCCCGTCAGGGTGGTGCGGGAAGCAAAACGGGCCCTTGAAAACACGGGCTATGAGGAGCTGTCCCTTCTTTCTCTGAGCACGGGGGACTACTGTCACATTCAGTCCCTGCTGGCTGAACTCATGGGAAGGTTCGGGGAGGAAAAGGTCGCCGTTTCTTTTCCCTCCATGAGGGTCGGAACGCTGACCCCCGAACTCATGGGGCTCATACAAAAGGTTCGTAAAACGGGCTTCACCCTGGCCCCCGAAGCGGGCAGCGAGCGGCTGCGCCGTGTCATCAACAAGGAGATCCTGGACGAGGATCTTCTTGCCGCTGCCCAAAGCGCTTACGGGCTGGGGTGGAGAGTGCTCAAGCTTTATTTCATGATAGGCCTTCCCACGGAAAGGCTCGAAGACCTGGAGGCCATGGTCGCCCTCTGCCACAAGGTGTGGGAATTGGGGAAGGGATCCAGGGCTGCCGTCAATGTTTCCGTGTCCACTTTCATTCCCAAAGCCATGACCCCCTTTCAATGGGAGGCTCAGATGCCCCGGGAAGAGGTGGAAGAGCGCCTGGAATATCTGAGGGCTCACCTCAAAAAGCCGGGAATGCGGTTCAAGTGGCATCACCCGGGACACAGTCATCTGGAAGGAGTCTTTGCGCGGGGAGACCGCCGTCTCGCACCGGTGATCGAGAGGGCGTGGCGCATGGGGGCCCGTTTTGACGGCTGGACGGAATGCCTTCGCGAGGACTTGTGGAAGCAGGCTTTTCACCATGAGGGAATCGATCCTTCCTTTTATACCTGCCGGGAACGATCCAAGGATGAAGTTCTCCCGTGGGACCACCTTTCAGCGGGTGTGGACAAGGAATATTTTCTCCGGGAAAAGGCCAGGGGGCTTGAGGAAGAATTCACTTCCGACTGCCGCTGGAGCGCGTGCACTGGGTGCGGTGTCTGCGACCATGAAGAAATCAGGCCCTTGCTCCANCATGAAGCGTCCATGGAGTTCCATGATGAAGANAGCCCCGGAAAAGCATTCCTTTCTCATGTGCCCGACGGTGTTTTGTACCGTTTGCACTATTCCAAGATCGGCACGATCCGCTTCGTGGGTCAGATTGAACTGGCGCAGGCGCTGATGCGGGCCGTCAGGCGCGCAGGGCTCTCCGCAGCGTACTCCAGGGGTTTTCATCCCCACATGAAGCTCTCCTTCCCCGAAGCTCTTCCTCTGGGCATGGAGAGTGAGGTTTCCGAAGCCTATCTCACCTTGACGCGAAGAGAAAATCCGCAGGACATTCGCGAACGTCTCAACGCACACCTTCCCGAGGGGGTCGAGATCACAANCGTGTCTCAGGTGGCGCGCCGTGCCAGGAAAAAAGGTCCTCAGCGGGTCACTTACCTCATCGAAGGCCTTGGATTTGAAAGGGTTCGCANAGTCATGAAGGAGTGGCCTTCCCGTTCGGAAGATTTTCTTGAGAAAAAAACCAAAAAAGGAAAGCTCACTGCCCCCCTGCACCGAGTTCTGCTGGCCCTTCGCCTCATGGATGAGTCCTCATTGGAGATGGACCTGGTGGAGATGGAGCAGGCCTGCTTCAGGCCCATGAACGTACTTGAGCATTTGCTGCAGGAGCCCCCGGACAGTTTCGGTGAATGTCGTGTGCGCAAGGTTGCAGTATGGCAGCTTTCAGAAGGGGAGGGTGAGGAAGATGTCGGCAGAGCTCATCATCAATGCTGATTTTTTTGAAACGCGAGTGGCCCTGGTGGAGAGTGGCCAGGTTGCGGAATTTTATGTGGAGCGCCGTTCGGGGCGGGGCATAGGAGGCAACATCTACAAAGGGCGTGTGGTCCGGGTTCTGCCGGGCATGCAGGCGGCTTTCGTGGATGTGGCCCTGGACAAGGCCGCTTTTCTCTATGTGACCGACATTCATCACCCCATGGGAGAAATCGAACAGCTTTGGCTGCATTCCTGCGTGGTGGAGGAAGAGGATGGGCAAGAGGATCCGGATGCTTCGTCCATGGGGCAGGAACTTCAGGAAGCTCTGGATCTGCCCAGAAGCTGCGCACCGGTCCCCATCGAAGAGCGGCTTCAGGAGGGACAGGACATCCTCGTCCAGGTTGCCAAGGAACCCATCGGCAGCAAAGGGGCACGCATCACCACGCACATCACTCTTCCGGGGCGCCACCTGGTGCTCATGCCCACCATGGACCATGTGGGAGTTTCACGGCGCATCGAGAATGAGAAAGAAAGGAAGCGGCTTCGGGAAATCATGTGTGCCATCAAGCCGCCCAATTATGGCTTCATCGTGAGAACGGTTGCGGANGATGCTGAACCTGAGAAGCTGAAATCGGAAGTGGACTTTCTCATAAAGCTCTGGGAAAGNATNCAGCGCCGGGCGGAACAGGCTCCCGTTCCNTCTCTGGTCTACCAGGAGCTGGACATCACCNTGAGGGCGGTGAGGGATTTGTTCACCAAAGAAGTGGATCGTCTGGTCATCGATTCAGAAAGTGAATACAGAAACATCCTNAATTTCACGGAAGCTTTCATGCCCTCCCTNCGAAATTCTGTGGAGCTCTATGACGGGGACGAACCCATTTTTGATGCCTACGGCATCGAGATGGAGGTTCAAAGGGCTCTCAGCAGAAAGATCTGGCTGAAGTCGGGGGGCTACATCGTCATCGAGCGCACGGAAGCCCTGACGGCCATCGATGTGAACACGGGGCGATATGTGGGCAAGCGGAACCTGGAAGAAACCATTCTCAAAACCAACCTGGAGGCTCTNAAGGAGATCGCTTATCAGTTGCGGCTGCGCAACATCGGAGGCATCATCATCATTGACTTTATCGACATGGAAAAGGAAGCCAGCCGCGAAAAGGTGTGCAATGCGCTCAAGGAGGCCATGCGCAGGGACAAGAGCAAAACCAACATTCTGGGCATGTCCGAACTGGGTCTTGTGGAGATGACCAGGAAGAGGACGAGGGAGAGCATCGGTCAGGTGCTCTGCGAGCCATGTTTCTACTGCGAGGGGGCGGGATACTTGAAGTCCAAACAGACGGTCTGCTACGAGGTTTTGAGGGAGCTGGAAAGGGAAAAGAGCGATTTCCTGGGCCAGAATGTCGTCGTCATGGTGCACCCGGAAGTGGCTGCACGTTTTTATGATGAGGAGCGGGGCCATCTGGAGCGGATGGAGGAGCGGCTGAACGCATGCATCATGGTGAAAGCCGATCCCAATATTCATCTCGACCAGTATGACATGGCCATTCTTGAAGTGTGATGCAAGGTTTCAAATCGGGCACGATGCCAGTGTGTCCATGTCTTCCCGGGGCGAAGAGTCACTTGCTGTGTCACCTGTGAAGATGAAAGGAGCCAATGACGCATGAATTGGACGAAATCCCAGCGGCTTTATGAAGAAGCGTGCAAATGGATGCCGGGAGGAGTGAACAGTCCCGTGAGGTCAGGAAAATCAGTGGGGTTCACTCCTTTTTTTGTGAGGGAAGCCAAGGGTTGCCGCCTCGTGGATGAAGATGGCAACGTGTATATTGATTACGTGGGTTCCTGGGGGCCTCTCATCATGGGGCATGCCCACCCTCGTGTGGTGGATGCTGTTCGAAGGGCGGCTGAAAAGGGAACGTCCTATGGAATTCCCACGGAACTGGAAATTAGAATGGCTGCCGGGGTGGTGGAAATGGTGCCCTCCATGGAGATGGTGCGCATGGTGAGTTCGGGAACGGAGGCCACCATGAGCGCCATTCGCCTGGCGCGAGGTTACACGGGGCGCAGGAAGATCCTCAAGTTCAACGGGTGCTATCACGGCCACGGGGACTGTCTTCTAGTGCAGTCGGGTTCGGGCCTTGCAACTCTTGGAATTCCCGGAAGTCCGGGCGTGCCCGAAGAAATCGTGCATCACACCGTGTCTCTTCCCTACAATGACCTGCACCGGGTCGAGCAGGTGATGCAACAGGTGGGGGAGGAAGTGGCGGCCATCATTTTGGAACCCGTTGCGGCGAACATGGGCGTGGTGCTTCCCGCCGAGGGTTTTCTTCCCGGGTTGAGAAAACTGTGTGATGATTTTGGAAGTCTTCTCATATTCGATGAGGTGATCACTGGTTTTCGCCTTGCCCGTGGTGGAGCTCAGGAGCTTTTTGGTGTCCTTCCCGATCTGACCTGTCTGGGAAAGATCATTGGGGGAGGCCTCCCTGTGGGAGCCTATGGAGGCCGGGCGGAAATCATGGAACGCATGGCGCCCGTGGGAGACGTTTATCAGGCGGGCACCCTTTCGGGGAATCCCCTGGCCATGAGCGCCGGACTGGCAACTTTGGAGATTCTGAACCAGCAGGGTGTTTATGAGGAGCTGGAAGAAAAGGCCGCTTACCTGGAGAAAGGCTTGAAGGCCGCCGCCGATGAATGGCTCACTCCCGTGACACTCAACCGCATAGGGTCCCTGGGCTGCGGCTTTTTCACCCCCGGACCCGTTGTGGACTTTGCTTCGGCTCAAAAGGCGGACACGCAAGCCTACGCCCTCTTCTTCCGTGAAATGCTCAAGGAAGGGGTGTATCTTGCACCGTCGCAGTTTGAGTCTTTCTTCGTGAGCCTGGCTCACGAAAAAGATGATTTGGATGCCACCATCGAGGCCGCTTCAAAGGCTCTGAAAGTGGTGCGCGAAAAGGCCTCATGACACAGCCTTTTCCCAAAAAAGGTTTGACTCGCGGTGGGGGCTGTGCTAGGTACGTCTGTGAACATTTACACGAAGTGGGCCATGAAAAACGAAGACAAAAAATACTATCGGCTGCTTGCTGAAGCGAGCACAATCGGACTCCAGGTGGCCCTGTCCATCTTCATCGGGCTCGGCTTTGGCATATGGCTGGATCGCAGATTCGACACATTTCCCAAGCTTGCGTTCGTCTTCCTGATTTTTGGAATCATCGCAGGATTTCTCAATTACTATCGTTTTGCAGCCAAACAGCAAAAAGAAGACTCAAAGGGCTCTGACAAATAGTGGGGGAGATCGCACCGACAGAAAATCTCCTCATGCGGATTCAATGCATCAGCGGTGTGGTGCTGGTGACCATGAGCGGGGCCGCCTGGGTTTTTTTTTCAAAACAGGCGGCGTTGAGTGTCTTTCTGGGAGGGGGCATCGTCATTCTGAGCTTCCAGGTTCTCAAGTGGCAGCTTAGAAGGGCTCTGCAAAAAGCAAAGGGATCGCCTTCCACAGGCGGCCTGTTCTTCAGCTATTACCTGAGATTTCTTGGAAGCTTGTTTCTTGTTTTTCTGTTGATGCACTTAGGGTGGGTGGGTCCCGTGGGCTTTTTGGTGGGGCTGTCCACCGTGATGGTGAGCGTGGTTATAGTTGGTGGGTTGGAGTACTTGGTCTCTTTTACCAAAAGGGGGGACGGATAGAGCATGGAACACCCGATTCTTTTTTTGAACCTTTTATTTGAAAAGTTGGGCTTTCACCTGGTGGGTCCCGAGGAAGCTCATTCGCTGGTGGACTTCATATTGCAGCCTCACGTGACCTATACCTGGGTGGTCATGCTGGTGATTCTGGTCCTCGCAAAAATGGCCGTGAGCCGAATTCAGCTGGTGCCTGAAAAAGGGCAGAACGTTTTCGAAGTGATCATCAGCGGCATCGAAGAGTTCATGGTCACCGTCACGGGAGAACAGGGGCGCTTTCTCTTCCCCCTCATCGCCTCCCTGGGTTTCTTCATCCTCGTCAGCAACTACATGGGCATGATTCCCGGGTTCTTCGCCCCCACAGCCAATATCAACACCACCGCAGCGTGTGCCGTGATCGTGGTCGTGTTCACACACGTGCTTGGTGTGAAATTTCACGGAGTCAAGTACATCAAGCATTTCATGGGACCTGTCTGGTGGCTGGTTCCGCTGATCCTCCCCATAGAAATCATCGGTCACATCGCGCGTGTTCTCAGCCTCTCCATTCGTCTTTTTGGAAACGTTTTCGGTGAAGAGCTTGTTTTGGCCATTCTGTTTTTCCTGGCGGGCCTCTACCTGGCACCTCTGCCCATGATGTTCCTGGGACTTTTCACCGGATTCATTCAGGCGTTCATCTTCTGCCTGCTTTCCATGATGTATTTTGCCGGAGCCATGGAGCACGCTCATTGATTTGGCGGTTACGGGAAGGCCGTTTGGATATATGTCGTATTCCAGTTTCGTTTCATCTTTACACAAACCCCAAGGAGGTTTTTTCATGTCCAAAAAAGTAGCGTTGTTGACCACCTTTCTCGTCCTCGGATTGACTTCAATGGCTTTCGCAGCTGAAGCGGGCAGTGCAGAAGCTGTGGGTGTCAGTTTCTTCGTGTACTCGGCCATCGCGGCAGGTTTTGGCATGGCCATCGCCGCTTTTGGTTGCGGCATTGGCCAGGGCATCGCCATCCGTGGCGCCGTTGAGGGCATTGCCCGCAATCCCGATGCGTCCGGTAAAGTCACCGTGACCATGCTCATCGGTCTCGCCATGATCGAATCACTGGCCATTTACGCCCTTGTTGTTTCGCTGATCCTCATCTACGCCAACCCCGTGTCCAGCCTCATTCAGGGTTTCGTGGGTCTGGGATAAAGAGACAGCCCGGAATGCTTCTTTAGAGAATCCATGCACCACCTTTCGAGCCCTTTTTTTCTCGAAAGGTGGTGCATTTCCCTCTCTTCCCCGAAGCGTTCTCATATAAGGGTTGTTTTTTTGATCGGCAATGTGAATTATATCACATTTTCGTGTTGTTTTTGGGCGGATCTGAGGGTGGATCCGCAGCGGCGAAAATAAAGAGGAGAGGTCAACAGGATGAAGTTTGCCAAGATTCCCATGGCAACCATCAATCGGCTTTCCATTTACATGCGCACACTTCAAGAGATGCTTGAGGATGATGTGGATGTCATTTCCTCAGAACGGCTGGCCAAACAGTGTGGAGTCAATCCCGCTCAGATCCGAAAGGACCTGGCCTACTTCGGGGAATTTGGAGTCAGGGGTGTGGGCTATCGGGTCAACGATCTGGTCGTTCAGATCAAGGACATCCTCGGTCTCAACAGACCCTGGAATCTGGCCATGATAGGCGTTGGCAATCTCGGTTCCGCCTTGTTGCGCCATGGCAATTTCATCAAGCACGGTTACATTTTCACGGCCGCCTTCGACGTGGATCCCAAAAAGGTGGGGAAACGGCTTCCCAATGGGGTCATCGTGAACCACGTGGATGAACTCGAAGAGAAAATCAAGGAAAAAGAAGTTCTCATGGGCCTCATCACCACTCCCGCCAGCGAAGCGCAAAACATTGCCAACCAGCTGGTTTTGGCGGGAATCAATGGAATTCTGAATTTTGCTCCTGTTCAGATTCAGGTGCCCGATTGCTGCCATGTGGAAAACGTGGACTTCACCATCAAGCTGGATTCCATTGCCTACCACCTCTCGGCGAGCAGCTGATTCCGTATCGCTTCCGAGGGAGGCGCGTTTGCCTTCAGGCGTGAAGGGAACGCAGATACTTCCCCGTAATGGAATTTTCGTTCCCTGCGATTTGCTCCGGAGTCCCCTCTGCCACAATGTGGCCTCCCTCCAGGCCCCCTTCCGGCCCCATGTCCACCACATAGTCCGCAGCCCGGATCACATCGAGGTGATGTTCAATGAGGATGATGGTGTGACCGCGATCGGCAAGGCTCTGCAGAATGTGGAGCAGCTTCTCGATGTCTGCGGCGTGCAGTCCCCTTGTGGGTTCGTCCAGGATGAACAGCGTTCCGGGAGGAGTGCTTCGAGACAGTTCTGTGGCCAGCTTGATCCTTTGAGACTCTCCCCCGGACAGAGTGGTGGCCGGCTGGCCCAGCTTGAGATAGCCCAGTCCCACCTCAAGAAAGCCGCTCATGTTCTTTTGTATTGATGGAATGTTCTTGAGGAAAAGAGCGGCTTCCATGAAGGTCAGGTTCAGGACATCCGCAATGGATTTTCCCTTGTAGACCACAGACAGGGTCGACGAATTGTACCGTTTTCCCCCACAATAAGGGCACGTCACATACACATCGGGCAAGAAGTACATCTCCACACGCTGAATCCCATCCCCTTTGCACGACTCGCACCGCCCTCCCTTCACATTGTATGAAAAACGGCTTGAAGTGTAACCTCGCGCTCTGCTTTCGGGCAGCCTGCTGAAGAGTTCCCGTATGGATTTGAAAACCGTGGAGTACGTGGCCGGGCTGGACCGCGGGGTTTTTCCGATGGGCCTTTGGTCCACCACGAGGACTTTGGCGATGGACTCATGACCCTCCATGGCCGTGAATGAGCAAGGCTCCTTTAGGGATCCATGGATTTCTCTTGCAAGGGCTTTGTAGAGGGTTTGGACCACGAGGGTGCTCTTCCCCGAGCCCGAGACTCCCGTCACACAGGTGATGCAGCCGAGAGGAAATCGTGCGGTGATGTTTTTGAGATTGTGCCCTCCTGCACCCCTGATGAGAAGGGTTCCCTTGAGGAAGCACTCTCTGCGCGCTGATCCCGGAAGAGAGGCGTCCCCTGACAGATAGGCTCCCGTCAAAGATTGTCTCTCTTTCTGAAGGAGGGAAGGAGGGCCGCTGAAAAGCAGCTCTCCACCCAGTTCCCCTGCTCCCGGGCCCAGGTCCACCACGTGATCGGCACCGAGGATGGTGTCCCGGTCATGTTCCACCAGGATCACCGTGTTTCCCTCATGGCGCAGCCGAAATAGGATTTCCAGGAGGCGGTGATGATCCCGCATGTGCAGACCCACGCTTGGTTCATCCAGCACATAGAGGACTCCCGAAAGAGAGGAACTGACTTGCTGGGCGATGCGCAGGCGCTGCACTTCCCCTCCCGACAGGGTTGAGGTGGCCCTGTCCAGGGCAAGGTAGTCCAGGCCCAGTTTTTGGGCGGTGGTGATCCGATCCAGTATTTCCCTGATGGGCCGTTCGCAGATGCTTTGATCCTGTGGGGTGAGTTGCAGGGATGAAACCCACCCGTGAAGCTCATGCATGGATTTGCTCAGAACCTGATCAATGGTCAAATTCTTGAGGCGGACCGACCGCGCAGCTTCGTTCAAGCGCGATCCAGCGCATCGGCTACAGGTGTGCGCCTCATGGGCGAAAGATTCTTCATCGTCTTCCTCCGGGCCGAGGGAATCAGGTGAATGGGATCTCAGCGATGGTGGCCCCACCGGTGACGGGCTGGAACGGCGGGAGCCCGCGACGATGCGTCCAAGTCCCTTGCACGCTTCACAGGCCCCCCTGGGATGATGGAAGGAAAAAAGGCTGGGAGTGGGTTGTTCAAAAACCGCCTTGCAGGAAGGGCATTGAAGGGTTTCACTGAACCTTTTTTCAGGACCGGCCAGATGAAAGACGTGGACCATTCCCTGGGATTTTTTGAGTGCTAGTTCCAGGGCTTCCATGAGGCGCTGCCGGTCGTTCTGGCGCAGAACGAGGCGGTCAACAAGGATTTCCAGGTCGTAGCTGGTACGCCGGGGGAGAGAGGGGAGGGGGTCCAGGTCGTGAATCTCGCCTTCAAAACGTATGCGCGCGAACCCTTCTTTTCTGAAAGATTTGAGTGTGTTGGACAGAGAAGAAAAGGGCACCTTTTGAAAGGGCGCCAAGACCAGAAACCTGCTCCCTTCCTCCCAATCTTCAAAAAGAGTTTGTGCCATCTGGGGAACGGTGAAAGCCTGAAGGGTCTGGTCACATTTGGAGCAATGTGTTGTTCCGAGATGGGTGAACAAAATCCTCAGATGGTCATGGATTTCCGAAAGGGTGCCCACGGTCGACCGGGGCGCTTGCGGGAACCCTTTTTGTTCCAGGGCTATGGCGGGGCTCAACCCTTCTATGGAATCCACGTCGGCAGGGGCCGCATTTTGCAGGAACAGTTTGGCCTGCGTGGAAAGACTTTCCACGTAACGCCTTCTGCCTTCAGCAAAAAGGGTGTCAAAGGCCAGTGACGATTTGCCCGAGCCGCTCACACCGGTGATCACAATGAAGCGTCCTTTGGGCAGGGAAAGGTCAAAATTCTTCAGGTTGTGCTGACGAGCTCCCCGAATGACAATGTGGTCTTGAGTCATGCTGCGCCACTTTGGTGTGCTGGGTTTTTAAGGCAAGCTTTTGTGCGTTTACGATTCAGGGCCATTTGGGCGGCCAGCTCCATGGCCGCCTTGAGACTCAGAGGACTTGCCCGGCCTGTGCCCGCAATGTCATAAGCGGTTCCATGGTCAACGGAAGTTCGAATGACAGGAAGCCCGAGGCTGATGTTCACTCCATCCTCAAAGTGCACCAGTTTGAGGGGAATGAGCCCCTGATCATGATACATGGCCACAACGGCATCAAAATCTCCCTGGAAGGCCCTGTAGAAAACCGTGTCCGGCGGGTGGGGGCCACTCACATGGAAAGAGGTTTCCCCGAGGGATTGGAGTGACGGCTTGATGATTTCCAGTTCTTCGCGGCCAAACCTCGCATTTTCTCCCGCGTGGGGGTTGAGGCCCGCAACGGCGATGCGGGGAAAATTCAGGCCAAAATCTCTTCTCAGCCCTTCAGCCGTGATGAGAACGGTTTTGGTGATGAGGTCCCGAGTGAGAAGGGAGGGCACACGGGAAAGGGGTTCATGAACCGTGACCAGTGAGACTCTCAGCCGAGCACCGGCGAGCATCATCACCACATGAGGAGACCCCGTGAGGCTTTGGACATATTCCGTGTGGCCCGGAAAGGGGAAACCGCAGCGATGCAGGGCGCTTTTGTTGACGGGGCAGGTGCAAAGGGCATCGATCTTCTCATCCAGGGCCCATTGCGTTGCCATGCGGATGTTTTCAATGACGGCACGGCAGGTCCTTTCCGATGGGTTTCCGTAGGCAATGTCCTCCTCCCCCAGGCGGGATGTGGGACAAAGAAAAAGATGACCTGGAGGATTGTGCGCAGGAAACTCTGAGGGGTCTTGGATCAGCTCCAGCCGCAGGGTGCTCTTCAGCAGCCTCATTGCTCTTCGCAGGGCGGCTTCGTCTCCCAGGACCACTGGCAGGCATCCATGAAAAAGCCGCGGGTTTTGCCATGCTCCCACGATGATTTCCGGGCCCACTCCGCAGGGGTCTCCCATGGTGACACCGATTCTTTGTTTTTTGCGCCAGGATTCATGGGATTCTTCAAGCATGGGAACCCTTCCTCCGTCTCCTTTGGATCTGGACCGCGGGGGCACCCTTGACGGGTGGCTTGGAGTTGCATCAGATTTAAGAAGATTGCCCCCCGGGAGAATCATGGGAAGAGACTTCTTAGAAGGCTGCGTGTGCTCACTGCAGAAAAGGTCTGGGCAAAAGAATTTCACCCGCTGATGCGGAGCATCATCTCCACGGCTTTGAGGGCCCTTATGCGCACTTCTTCGGGAACCTGTATTCTGGGCTCGAGGGTTTCCAATGCACGCAGAACATCTTCAGGAAATGTTTTTGCCATGTCCGCGCAGACCATACTGGGGGAAGCCACATAAAATTCCTTGTGGGGATTCATCTTCTTCATGGAATAGAGGATGCCCCTTTCGGTGCCGATGATGAAGGACTTGTGTGAACTTTCCTTGACGAAACGGATCATGCCCGACGTGCTGGTGACCTCATGGGCCAGATCCAGAATTTCGGGAGGGCATTCGGGATGGGCAAGGAAGAGAGCCTCGGGGTGAGCGTGCTGCTGCGCCCGCACCTCCTCCACAGTCAGATGATGGTGGATGGGACAATAGCCCTTCCAGTGCAGGATCTTCTTCTTGGTGTGTCTTGCCGTGTATTTGGCCAGATTTTGGTCGGGGGCCATGTAGACCGTGTCACTGTCTTTGAATGATTCCACCACTTGTATGGAATTGGCGGAGGTGCAGCACACGGTGCTTTCAGCCTTGACCGTGGCGGTGGAGTTCACATAGGTCACAATGGGAACGTCAGGGTGTTGAGCACGAACCGCGGCGATGTCAGAAGCGGTGATCATGTCCGCCATGGGGCAGCCCGCATCCCGGCGGGGCAGAAGGACTTTTTTGCCGGGGTTCAAAATGGCCGCCGTTTCCGCCATGAATTCCACACCGCAGAACACGATGACTTCTGCCGGGGTGTTGGCTGCCTCCCGGCTCAGTTCCAGCGAATCTCCTGTTATGTCCGCGAGGTCCTGAATGGCGGGCTGCTGATAGTTGTGGGCCAGGATGATGGCCTTTCGATCCCGCTTGAGCTGGGCAATTTGCTGAACGATGTTCGAAGTCATAGAAAAATCCTGTTACCTCAATAGTTTCTTTTTCAGTTCTTCTATTTCCGCAGGTGACATTTGCCTGCCTTCCAAGTCGAGAACGACAGTGGAAGGGGGAATTTCCAGGTGAAACTTGTGGGGCTCAATGGGCGATCCCGTGCGCTGATCTTCCAGAGATATCAGGTTCATATTTCCCATGGCGTCATGGCTTTCAAGTTTTTCGATGCGGTGGGAGTCGCGGTCAATCCAAAGAAAAAGGTAGCGGATGCCAGGGTCGTGGGTCTTGGGAACAAGGCGGAGCACGGCGGTCTGATGGCTGCTCATGTGAGACTCTAGGGTGACATCGAAGTTTTTTCTCAGTTCCACAAATCCATCGAAGAATGTTTGTGCCAAAGGGGAGGAAAAGAGGGCTTTTGAGTCGAACAAGGAAATTTGCCTGTCCCCGGGAACATGAAGCCATGCCAGCTGTTGACTGGCCACAAAGATCTGTTCTTCGGGAGTTTCGTATTCCCAGCGCATTTGCCGCGGCTTTTGGTAATAAAGAGTGCCCGTGGCCTCGGTTGTCATGGTGCGTGCGACGGCCGATGTGGTGACCTGGTGGAATCGGGCCGTGAAGGAATCAACCTTCTGGTAATACTCCTCCGTCTGTCTCAAAAGGTCGCTCATGGAGATCGCCGGCTGTCCATAGACCTGCAAAGGGTTGAACAGGAGCATGGCAGCGATCATGTAAATGACCTTCTGGGCAATGTTTAGCTTTTTCATCAGTCTCTCCATGACCTTCATGGGGCAAAAAGAAGAGGGTGCTTTTCTGAACGGACGGTCTCATGTGTGGAGAGTTCACTTGCTCAGGACTTCTCTGGGTTTGATGCCGTCCGAAGCGCCCACAATGCCTTGCTGTTCCATCATTTCAATCATGCGGGCGGCACGGTTGTAGCCCACGCGCAGGCGCCTTTGCAACATGGAAATGGAAGCCTGGCGGGTTTCCAGGACCAGCTGAACGGCCTCTTGGTATTTTTCATCCAACTCGTCGGGGCTCATCTCTCCGTTGGAGGACCTCTCCTCGAAATCCACACGATCGCTCAGGGGGTCTTCCCTCAATTGCTGTCCTTTCCAGAATTCCGTCACACGCTGAACTTCCAGGTCGGATACGAAGGCTCCGTGGATCCGCTGAAGTTTCGCCGTGCCAGGTGGAACAAATAGCATATCTCCCGATCCAAGCAAAGCCTCTGCTCCACTGCCGTCCAGAATGGTCCGGGAGTCGATCCGGGAGGAGACCTGAAAGGAGATTCGCGTTGGAATGTTGGCTTTGATGATGCCCGTGAGAACATCCACCGAGGGGCGCTGGGTGGCCAGAACCAGGTGAATGCCGCATGCCCTGGCCATTTGGGCCAGCCGGGTGATGGATTCTTCCACTTCCCTTGAAGCCACCATCATGAGATCCGCCAGCTCATCAATGATGATCACGATGAAGGGAAGCCTGTGGTGATGAAGGGATGCCTCTTCTCCCATTTGAGTCTCATGGTGAACAGCTGCTCTTTTTTCTTCATCAAGGACCCGATTGTAGCTCTCTATGTTCCTCACGTTCTTCTCTGCCAGGAGTTTGTAACGAAGCTCCATCTCTTCCACCGCCCATCGCAGGGCTCGGGTGGCTCTTTTGGCATCGGTGACCACTGGATGCACCAGGTGCGGAATCCCCTCGTAGGCGCTCAATTCAATGCGTTTGGGATCGATGAGAAGGAGTCGAAGGTCTTCGGGAACATTGCGGTAAAGAAGACTTGTGAGAAGGGCGTTGATGCAGACGCTTTTTCCCGTGCCCGTGGCGCCGGCAATGAGAAGGTGGGGCATTCTTGCGAGATTGGCCACAGTGGGCCGCCCCGTGATGTCCTTGCCCAGCACGATGGTCAATCTTGCCGTGGCGTCACGGAATGTTTTCGATTCCACCACATCACGCATGGACACCAGTTCGCGGATGTCATTGGGAACCTCGATGCCTATGGCCGCTTTTCCCGGAATGGGCGCCACCACTCGAATGCTGACAGCCCTCAGCGCCATGGACAGGTCATCGGACAAAGAGACGATGCGACTGATCTTGATGCCCGGCGCAGGTGTGTATTCGTACATGGTGATCACCGGCCCGGGGAGAATGTCCACCACTTCTCCCTGGACGCCGAAGTCCCTCAGCTTTTCCTGAAGGACCCCGGCATTTTTCTCCAGAGTGGCCGGGTCAAAATTCTGTGTTTTCGTCTCATGGTTTTCAAGCAGATCAAGGGGTGGCAGGATATATTCACCCGGCTTTGGCGCCGGCAATGGCATGTAAATTTCTTCTCTGGTGACCGGGGTTGGGGAGTCTTCGCCTGGTTCTTCCCCATCGGCCCACACAGCCTCATCGGTGTCCGCAGAGTTTCTTTGGCCGTTGCCTGGGGATTTTTTCTGCCTGCGTGGCCTGGTTGGCCCTTTGGCCCCTCTCGATTCCTGTCCCGAAGATTTCCGTCCCTTGATTTTTTGAAAGAGAGTCTGGGTGAAAAATCTCGTGCCCCTTGAGGTGGTTTCAAAAAACACCTGTGAGAATGACTTGAGGGTGAAGGGTGTGGAAAGGAGAAGTGAAATAAAGAAGGTGCCCAGGAGCAGGACATGGGTGCCGATGGTGTAGAGGCGAGCCAAAAGCCACTGCCCGAGAAATGACCCGATCTCGCCGCTGGAAGCCACTTCCCCGCCACTGATGACAACCCTGGGAAAGTGTATGGAGGAGAGGACCATGAGGGTCAGGATGAGCAGGGCGATTCCAAGGGCCTGCAAGGGTCCGTGGGGAAGGATCGCTTTACCGCGGAAAAGAGACCAGCTGATCCAGAATCCAAGGATTGTAAAGGTGAAGGAGGCGATTCCAAAAAGCAGATATAAGATCCATGCGATGTGGGCTCCCACTACTCCCACCCAGTTTTCAGGAGGCCTCTCCACAGACGAAGCACTGAAAAGGGTCAAGTCGGAGGGGTGAAAAGACACCAGGCTGAAAAAGAGAAGCAGAGTGGCGGTGAAAACGCACAATGCACGGATTTCATATGTTTTTTGGTCCACGGATACTCACTCCAAATTTTGGTGCGCCAAGCCTTTGAGCCCTGGCCGTGTGACAGGGGCTGCCCCATGCAGGCTCTTGCTGCCCGGTGAAATGCTCGGAGGGGTTCAAGGTCGTGCTTTTTCTGACAGGCTGTTGCAGCGGTCTGGGAGCTGGCTGCCATCTGTGTGCGCCCAGGCGGCTTCTTCCAATCAGCCCGTGGATTCTACTTCAAATGTCCGTCAGAAGGACATATATGACCGGCCTTCGGTAGAGGATTCGATTGAAAAAACGTTTCAGTTCCCTTTTGATTTCCGATTCAAGGAGAGAACAGTCCAACTCGAAGTCTTCCTGAACGATTCGATTGAAGACTTCCATGATGATACTCTTTGCGTGGTCGAGCACCTCAGGCTTGGAGTCCTCGTGGATGAACCCCTTGCTCAGGATGTCGGGACCACTGAGAATGCTTTTCGTCTGCTTGTTGATCACCAGGGTGGCGATGACCAGCCCATCCTCGGAAAGATGCCTGCGGTCTCTGAGAACGAGGCCTTCCACGTCGCCAACCCCTTTGCCGTCCACAAGCACGCGGCCGGTCTCCACCCGGCCCATCACTCGAGCCTCCCCCTCGAAGATAGCAAACACGTCACCATCTTCGAGGAGAAAACAGTTTTCTCCGGGGATGCCCATGGTCATGGCCAGCTGTTTGTGTTTCACCAGATGGCGGTATTCGCCGTGAATGGGAATGAAGAAAGTGGGTCTGACCACGCTCATGAGGGTTTTCAGCTCCTCCTGGTAGGCGTGGCCTGAAACATGGATGTCCCGGACCTGTTCGTGAATCACCTCGGCACCGTGGCGGTAAAGTCGATTGATGACGTTGTGAATGGTTCTCTCGTTTCCCGGAATGAACTTGGAAGACAGGATGACCGTGTCGCCCTTTTTGATTTTGAGCTTTTTATGACCCTCAAAGGCCATGCGGCTGAGAGCGCTCATGGGCTCACCCTGGCTTCCCGTGGTCAGAAGAAGCACCTGGGAATCGGGCAGGCGGTTGAGTTCACCAAAATTGATTTCTTCCTCGGGAGGAAAATCGAGGGAGCCCAGTTCACGACCGATTCGCACATTGCTCACCATGGAACGGCCATTGAGCAAAACCTTGCGCCCAAAGCTCCTGGCCAGGTGAATCACTTGCTGAATGCGGTGGAGATTGCTTGCGAATACAGCCACCATGATCCTGCCGGTGCTTGACTGGAAGATGTCTTTGAGCGTTTCTCCCACATCTTTTTCTGACAGCGTGTGGCCTGGACGCTCCACATTTGTGGAGTCGGAAAGGAGAACTTTCACTCCCTTTTCCCCGTAGGAACCAAATCGGGCAAGATCGAAGCGCTTTCCGTCAATGGGGGTGTTGTCAATCTTGAAATCGCCCGAGTGAATGACGATTCCCTCGGGAGTGTGAATGGCCAGCCCGGCCCCATCGGGAATACTGTGGCAGACCTGGATGAATTCAATGTGGAAGGGTTCCAGGTCGATGGTTTCCCCGGGAAGGACGGTTTTGAGTTTTGTTCGTGTGCTGAGACCATGTTCCTTCAGCTTTTCATGGATGAGTGCCAGGGTCAGTGGAGTGCCGTAAATGGGAATCTGAAACTCTCTGAGCAAAAAAGGTATGGCACCGATGTGGTCTTCATGTCCATGGGTGACCACCAGCGCGCGGACGTTGGCCCGCCTCTGTTTCAAATAGGCAAAATCTGGTATGACGATGTCTATGCCGAGCATGTCGTCTTCAGGAAACATGAGCCCAGCGTCGATGAGGACAATGGTGTTTTCGTACTCCAAGACCATCATGTTGAGGCCGATTTCACCCAGCCCTCCCAAAGGGATGATCTTGAGCGCCCTTGAATTGATCTGTTCTTCTGAAATCATAAGTTTAAACGTCCTGGCCTGCTTGGCCCGGGCTGGAGGGTGACCTCATGGGGCCATCTTTCCACCTTCTTCCAAAGGCAGATTCTCTTCTATGGCCTCTCTCACGGCATCGCTCAAAGCGTCCCGGTCCCTGGAAGTGAGACTTTTGGTCTCGATGGGGGCTGCAATCCTCACATGAATCCTGCCCGGATTGATCTTCCAGTCTCCCTTCTGAAGGATCCTGTGGGAGCCGCTGATGCTCACGGGCACAATGGGCTGCTGGGATTTAATGGCGAGGATGAAGCCCCCCTTCTTGAAATCCTGAAGCACACCCGTTGAACTCCGCGTTCCCTCGGGAAAGATGACGATGGAGGTCCCTCTCTGGATTTTTTCCGCTGCCTCATTCATTCTCATGAAGGCTTTACGGCGATCTCCGCGGTCGATGGGAATGTATCCGATGGCTGACATGGCCGCTCCCAATACGGGAATCCTGAAAAGCTCTTCCTTGGCGAGCCAGCGGAATTGAACGGGAAGCTTCGCGGACAGGGCAAAGATATCAAACCAGCTCTGGTGGTTGGGAGCGTATATGTAAGCCCTTTCAGTGTCGATGTTCTTCAGACCTTCCATGTGTACACGCACCCCTGCGGCCAGAAGATTGATCCTGCTCCAGAGCCGGGCGCACTCATGGGGACCCTCATGGCTTTTGGTGATGCGGTGGATCACAACGGCGCCGACACCCAGGAGCAATGTGGAAAAGAAAAGAACAGTGTAGAAGAACATGGACCGAATTGCTCGCATGAAATCCCTTCCCATGTTTGGAACACACGATTTTGGAAGTTTCCCCCTNTGGTATTCACCTGAGGTCTCTTGGAAATGAGTTCACATGGCAAGCACTCGGTCAAGGACCAGCAATGTGGTGAGGGTCTCCAGGGGAAACTGCCGGCGACCCTCTCATCATGGGGAAGCTGCAGGGGATCCAAAGAACCCCACAGAATTACAATTTTGATTTTACAAGACCGTCCTTCTGGTGCTCCAGAAAAACATGGGCTAGAAAGAGTGAAAATTCCTAACTCCACAGGAAAAATGAAATACCCATAAAAACAGTTACTTGTGCATAAAACACAGGGTAGGAATGTAAACTTTTTCCGCTATCGAGTCAACAAGGCAGTTGAAATTGCATAGGAAAGGCGTGCATGGTGGCCAACTTTCGATCAGGTTTCCATGAAGCCTCATGCATCAGCGAGGGGGGTTTTCACAAGGCAAGCTCTATGCTATACGAATCCTTTGGCGGACAGCAAAAGAGACACATGGCAATAATGCGGGAAGGGGAAAGACATGGCGAAAGGTACAGTGAATAAAGTGATCATCATCGGCCGCTTAGGGGCAGACCCTGACATTCGCTACAGCGCAAACGGTGTGGCTGTGGCCAAATTCAGTGTGGCCACCAACGAGCGGGTCCCGGCGGGAGAGGGAAACTGGGAAGATCGCACAGAATGGCACCGCATCGTGACCTTTGGCAAGACGGCGGAGTTTTGCGGCAATTATCTGGGAAAAGGAAAGCTCGTCTATCTCGAGGGGACTCTGAGGACGCAGCAATGGGAAGATGCCCAGGGAGTCAAGAGGTACACCACAGAGATTGTGGCCAGAGACATCCAGTTTGTCGGTAGCCCCGGGGATGAGCAGGGAAGCTCCGGGCAAGGCGCTGGATCGGGCAGGGGGGGCTCACCGGAACGGCAGGCATACGACCGTTCCCTGGCTGAAGACCTTCCACCTCCACCGCCGGGCAAGGACGATGAGATTCCCTTTTAATGTGGGCAGGGGACCATCTGGAGTCTGCACGGGCAAATGGAAAGAGGGTGACCCCATGAGATCACCCTCCTGCTGCCAAGCCATGGACAATTCATTGGGGTTTGGTCGGTTTCCCATCTATTTTTTCCACATCTTCTTCCGTTTCCAATGGTTCATTGGTGGCCTTCTTGAAGTTTTTAATGCCCTTTCCAAGGCCGGCCCCGATTTCCGGGAGCTTTCCAGCTCCGAAGATGATCAGCACAATGACAAGAATGATTATCAGTTCGGGCATACCGATTCCACCAATCATAAAGCAACTCCTTCGGGCCATTTCTGGCTAGGTGTGAAATAAATTTTCCGCTTCCTCGAGAAGCTGCAGGAATTCCTTGGAGTGCTTGTAGCGATCCAGGCACTTCTGGTGATCCAGCCAACTCCTCCAGACTTCCAGCCACTGATCATTGTGCCAATAATACTTGGGATTCCGCTCTTCACCCGTGTTTCTTTGCTGGTATTCCTCGTATTCTTCCTGGCAGTTGGTGCAAAAGGGATAAGGAGTTGCATATCGCACGGATGCCTTCTTGCCGGCCTCAATCTGGGAGCCGCATTTGGCACACTTCACCACGCAGCGCGCGCATTGAAATATTTTCCTGAGCGCTTCCAACTTTCTTTGGCGCAGGTCCGTGTCTTTCATGGATTTCAAGTCCTGAGCCTTTTTCCCGAACTCCAAGATCTCAGCCATGCTGGCTCCTCGCTTATTTTTTCACACTTTTGAGCAAGTTATTGTAATTCATATCATTTGAGGCTTCATGAGTCAAGGCGCAGGCAGCATCACCGTCTCGTTCCATGAGGTTGAACACCTGCTGTGTGAAGTCTATGCAGACCTGGCCCGTTTCTCGTTCGCTCTTTCTTTTCAAATACAGGATGGGATCGTGCAAGATCTTTCTCACGATGGAATCGGTGAGCACCTCAATGGCCTTGCGGTCCGATTCGCTCAAGTGGGGCATGTGTGAAAGAGTTTTTTGAATCTCCAGTTGACGAATGGCTTCAGCCTTGTCTCGAAGGGCGATGATGGTTGGAACCACTTTGAGGGTGCACAGCCAGTCCTCGAATTTGAGGGTTTCCTCGGCAATGATGTGCTCCGCTCTTTCTGCTTCCCGCTTTCGGTCTTCGAGGTTCAGGTCGATGACACCCTGCAAGTCGTCTATGTCATAGACGTAAACGTTGTCAATTTCATTGATTTTAGGATCAATGTCCCGGGGAACGGCGATGTCGATGAAAAAAAGGGGCCTGTTACGCCGCTCCCGCATGCGCGATTTCACGTCGCGATGAAGCAGGATTGGCTCTGGGGACCCCGTGGAGGTGAGCACGATGTCGGCATTCTTCAAGTTGTCCAAAATGTGGTCAAAAGGCACGGTTTGCGCTCTGAATCGCCGGGCCAGGGACACGGCTCTCTCAAGGGTTCGATTGGCGACGGCCATTTGGCAAACGCCCTGTGCCAGGAGGTGCTCGGCGGCCAGTTCGGCCATTTCGCCCGCACCGATGAGCAGAACGCGCTTGTCGGCGAGTTTTCCAAAAATTTTTCTGGCCAGTTCCACCGCTGCGTAGCTGATGGAGACGGCGTAAGAGCCTACGCAAGTTTCGGACCGTACTCGCTTGGCGACGGAAAAAGTTTTATGCAAGAGCCGATTGAGAATGACCCCTACGGTTTTGTGCTCCGTCGCTTGTCGGTAAGCGGTCTTGATCTGACCCAGAATCTGGGGTTCTCCCACCACCATGGAGTCCAGGCTGGATGCCACGCGGAAAAGGTGTTTCACTGCGTCCAGGCTGTGGTGAGTGTAGAAGTGCTGGTCCAGAGAGTCATTGAATTGGTCTCCCAGGTGGTTTCGAAGGAGGCGCTTCACCTCTTCCAGGGCTTCATGCGCATCCCTGCAGATGAAGAGAATTTCCACGCGATTGCAGGTGGACACAAAAAACATTTCATCCACATGCTGCAGCTGTGGAAGGTGCACAAGAGGATCCACCTTTTCCTTGCAGGCAACGGCGAGTTGCTCACGCACCTCAACGGGTGCGCTTTTATGGTTCATTCCGATGAGAACAATCTCTGCCATAAGCCAAACCTATCCAGTAGAAAATGTGTGGTGTCCCTCTAAGAAAAGGTTGACACCCAGAAATGTCATGAGAACGCCTATGAAGCCCAGAATGGCCATCAGGGCGGCCTTTCTTCCCCTCCATCCCACAGCCAGCCGCTCGTGAAGGAGCACCGCATAAATGCACCACGTGAAGAGGGCGAGGATCTCCTTGGGGTCCCAGTTCCAGGGAGAACGCCAGACAGCACTGGCATAGGTGAAACCCGTGATGAGGCCCACCGTCATGAAGGGGAATCCGAGGAGCAAACAATGGTCATTTATCTTGTCAAGGCGCTGCAGTGAAGGGAGCCGCGTATAGAGAAAGCCAAAGTTTTTCTTCTTGATCTGGCGCTCCTGAAGCAGATACATGACACCGGCACAAAAGGCCAGAGCGAAGAGTGCGTAAGCAAAGAAAAGAGTGGACACATGAAAAATCACCCAGCCGCTTTTGAAGGCACCCGATGTGGGAAGAATGTCACGGGGCAGCAGTGTGGAAATGAGCATGAACACGACAGCCAGCGGCGAGACGAAAGAGCCCAGTATTCTCAGGTCGAGACGCGTCTGGACGATCAGGTAGGTGGTGACCAGGACCCATGAAAAAAAGGACATGGCTTCCTGAGGGCTTGTCACGGCCAAGTGCTCAAGGGCAAAAGACCGCAACACAATGGCAAGAAGATGGAAGGCAGCGCCCAGGGACAGGACCCACCAGGCCACGCGATGGATGACGCTCAAGTCGCGGAAAAGGTAGACCAGGTATCCCACCGTGCCGCAACTGTAGCAAAACGTGGCGATCATTAAAAAGAGGGATTCCATGCTTCTTTCCAGAGGAGTTGGATTTCCTTTACGGTGAGCACGGGCTCACAGGCTCTGCAGATTGCTTGAACTGCATCTTCCTCCCGCTGTTCCTGTATCCATTCAAGAAGGGGCAGCCGACTCACAGCCCTGAAAATGTTCTGGTTCTCTGAACTCTCAAGCCCTTTTGTCTGAATTTTTTCACGGAACAACTCCATGAAGCGCAGCATCCTTGCCCACTCAAAGCCAAACTGCCCTTCCAGCCGCTCTCGAATGAGCCTGGCAATGGCCGGGCTTGCCCCTCCCGTGCTGATGGCGATGGACAGGGAGCCGCGATGAATTACGGAAGGCACGATGAAAGATCCTTCCCTGGGGTTGGAGACCGTATTGCACCAGAGCCTCTTTTCCCTTGCGTCCCCTGCTATGCGGCTGTTGAGCTCCGAATCACTGGTTGCTGCAAAGACCATGTCCATGTCTTCCAGCAAACTGCAATCATACTGATCCCTCAGAAGGGTCGCATCACCCCTTTGAATGCACTCCTTCAGAAAGGGAGTGAGCTTCCGGGAGATGACAAACACTCTTGCGCCATGAGAGAGCAATGCCCTGATTTTTCTCTCTCCAACACTCCCTCCTCCGACCACGAGACACCTGGCGTTCTCAAGGCGCAGAAAAAGGGGGTAGGGAGGAAAACTCATGATTGATTTCCATGGGATTTTGACCGTTCAGCATCAAACCGCATGTGAGCCCATGGTGATCCAAGGGTCTCCGTGCCAACGGGAAGCTTCTCAGGGCTNNTGTTTTTTTATGGCTCCAAAGGGGCCANTTTTTCAGTGCCAAATGAAAGAAAGCACGCAGGAATCTATCATGATCCCGGCGGCCAGACAAGAAGCAGGGGAGTTCCTGTCTGCCTGAAAGGCTCTGATCCAGGCTTTTTAAGAGTTCATGCAAAACAGAAGGGGGATTTGGGTGTGTCCCGGTGCTGGAGTGGTATCAGGCTCTTCCTCTAAGTGCGGCGGCAGATGACGAAATCAGCGATGTCCTGGAGAATGACCTTGGTGGGGTGGCCGGGAAAGACTTCCAGGGCTTCCTTGGCCGCATTCACATGCTTCAAGGCCGACTGGTAAGTGTAATCCAGACCGCCGCATCCAGTGACAATGCTTTTGACTTTGAGGAAGTCCACCCGGGAGATTTCATCAGCACTGAAGATCTCCTTCAGGCGGTGCCGATCGTCTTCGGCACAGTTTTGAAAAGTGTGAATGAGGGGAAGGGTAGCCTTCCCTTCCTTGATGTCATTGCCAATGGGTTTTCCCAGCTCTTCAATCTCTCCTGTGTAGTCCAGGGTGTCATCGATGAGTTGAAAAGCGATTCCGAGGTGATGGCCGTAATGCCGCAGGGCTTGCTCTTCGTCATGTGACCCACCGCCAAAGATGGCTCCGATCTGGCAGGCAGCGCTGATGAGAACGGCCGTTTTTCTTTTGATGATCTCAAGGTACTCCTCTTCACCAACCTCCAGATTGTCTGCATTGATGAGTTGCAGCACTTCACCCTCTGCCATGAGCGTGGTTGCGCGGGTGAGGACCTCGAGAATGTGGATGTTATTATGACTCACGGCCAGGTTGATGGCTTTGGAGTACAAAAAGTCTCCCACAAGCACCACGGCGGGGTTGCCCCAGACCGTATTGGCTGCGGGCTGATTTCTGCGCACTTCCGCGTGGTCCACCACGTCGTCATGAAGCAGAGAGGCCGCGTGAACGAATTCGAAAACAACGGAAAGGGCCGTGTCTTTATTGCTCCTGTTGCCGCAGAGGCGTGCGCAGAGAACCATCAAAAGAGGGCGCAGCCTTTTGCCTCCACTTCCCACAATGTAACGAGACACAACGGAGATAAAGGGAATGGTGGAATGCAGGTGCCGGTCAATTTCTGCCTCAATACGTTCGAGGTCGGAGCGAATACGCGTATAGATGCGATCCTTCATGGATTCTGCAGATTCAGCATTATAAGAAGACGTCAAGGGGATGGGGTGCACTTTCGATGAGTCCAATTCACAGTTCAAGGGTTTTTCCCAGCTGGTTTTCAAAAGCATCCGCCTGCATTCTGTTGCAAATCAGAATCCTGTACAAACGCCATTTCATAACGAATAATGGGGAGCATGTCAAAGTGTTTTGGCCCCCTGTGCTCTTTGTGGATCATGGGGCTGAAGCGCTCACAGTTCTTCAGCTGGCGGCTCCAGTTCCACCACCAGATCGTAATCGTGCGCTCCCGTGACCCGGGCCGCGCGTATCTCACCAATTTCGGCCTGCCCCCTTGTGATGATCACTGCTCCATCCACTTCGGGGGCCTGTATGGATGCTCTTCCAATGAGCAGATAATCCGTTTCCGGGTGGTATCCTTCCACCATGACCTGCAGCCTGTCTCCAAAACGTTCATTCAGACGCTTGCGGGAAATGTCCCGCTGATGCCTCATGAGCATGTCCAGACGCTCCTCCTTGATGGTTTCAGGTATCTGCCCATCCATTCTGGCTGCTCTTGTGCCCCTTTCCGGAGAAAAGGCAAATGTCCCCACGTGGTCAAACCGGGCAGCCTCCACCAAGTCCAGAAGCTGTTGAAAGTCCCCGGAAGTTTCTCCGGGAAAACCGACCATGAGGGATGTGCGCAGGGCAATTTGGGGCATATGGGAACGAATATGTGCGACGAGGTCCACAGGAGTNTTCTTGTGTTTTTCCCGCCCCATGGCTTTCAGCACGTGAGAAGATGCGTGCTGAAAGGGTATGTCCAGGTACGGCACGATTTTATCTGACTGTGCCATGGTTTCCAGAAGGGAGTGGCTCACGTGATCGGGATAGGCGTAGAGGAGTCTCACCCAGCGAAGCCCCTCCACTTCCTCCAGAGACTTGAGAAGCCTGGGAAGGCTGTCCCGTTCACCACGGTCCATGCCGAGAGCCGTTATGTCCTGGGCGATCAAATTGATCTCCTTGACTCCCTCGGCCGCCAGCCGGGCGGCTTCCCGCTGAATGTCCTCAAGGGTGCGACTGCGGTAGGGGCCGCGAAGGCGAGGAATCATGCAGTATGTGCAGCGATGGCTGCAGCCGTCGGCCACCTTCAGGTAGGCTGAGTAAAAGGGCGTGCAGCGTTTTCGCTCCAATCGGGATGTGGCCAGGAAGTCGGGTCTTCGAATATAGAGGGACTCTCCTTCTCCTCGGCTTCTCTCCTCAAGAATTCTTGACAGCTGGTCGTAGTGAGAGGTGCCAAGAAAGAGGTCCACTTCGGGCAGGAGCGCCTTGAGTTTGCGGCCATAACGCTGGACCATGCAACCCGTGACGATGAGTTGCGTGCAGCGGTTCTTCTCCCTGTGCCGTGCCACTTCGAGGATGGTGTCAACGGCTTCCTGAACAGCGCTTTCAAGAAAACCGCATGTGTTGACCACGATGATTTGAGCATTGGACAGGTCTTGGGTGATGGAATAGCCCATCTGCTCCAGTTGAGGTATCATGATCTCGCTGTCCACGAGGTTCTTGGAGCATCCCAGGCTGATGAGTGAAGCAAAGGAGACCATGCGGTTTGTCACTCCCGGACATCTCATGAGAGAGGCTGTGCAAAAAGTTTTGTGGTTGCAGTGTCTTGGAGGAGGACAATCTCGATTCTCCAGAAAACCCCGGATCTTTCAGGTTCACTGCTGCAGCCATTGGAAAAAAGTTCATAACATGTTGTCTTCAAAAGGGAAAGGCTTGTTATGGAAACCTGTGAGAGGGTGTCGGGATTCCAGGGGAAAGAATTTCCTCCCTTTAAGAAGACCTGATCAAGCGGTTTGATTTTTCAATCACGAACAGTTATCTATAAACGTCATTCCCGCAATCTTCCGAAACGATCTTGAATCATCTGGATCAATGGGCACGGATAGGGCAGCTGGACGCATCAGTTGATCCTCACTCACACCATGAACAATACTTTTTTGGGCACAGCTGAAAGGCGTGGAGTCACCATTTTTCCATGGATACATTACGCAGGTGCCGATGGTTCTCCAAACAGGGGGCTGTTGTGCGAGAACGTGAGACTGCCGGGTGGTCTTGGGTGACAGAAACGGGGCTCTGGTGAATGAAAGGAGGGCGAAGGGGAAGCCGTTTGTTTTTCTCTGGAATGCAAGATTTTGGGAAAGAGCTTTGGTCAAGTGGATGGTATCACCGCAAGGAGAAATGGAGAGATGCCTAAGGAAAAGACGACTCGGGGGCAAATGTCTCATTGGGATGTGGATGAAAAGTCATTGGCTTTGGGACCCATGATGTGCAAAGAGGGCAAAGGGGTCAGAAACTTTGCCTGCCTCAACTACGACGCATGTCTTGACAAGGCTGCCAAGGCCATGTGGGGCGGTTTCACCTGCAGTGACTGCGCCATCTACATTCCCAGGGATGAGGAGTCTGGTTACTGATCGACCCATTCTCGGGTTTTGAAAAGAAGCTTGGAAAAAATAACCCGCTCCTGAAAGCGGGTTATTTTTTTTGCTCTATTGAGGCTGTTTTTCCTTTTCCGAACCTGCCGTCCCCTCATCAGGGGGTGACGGGGACGAGGGAGGGGGCTCTGTTGCGGCAGGAGCTGGAGTCACGGCTGGCTCCGGTGGCGAAGGTTCAGTCTTGGAGACTTTCTTTTTACTCACCACCGGTTCGCCGATGAGTTGAACCAGGCACATGGGAGAAGCATCTCCCCGACGAAATCCCACCTTGGTGAGACGGGTGTAGCCGCCCTGTCGCGTTTGAAACCTGGGGCCGAGCTCTGCAAAAAGCTTGTGGACAACGCTCTTGTCGCGTACTGAAGCCAGAGCCTGGCGGCGAGCATGGAGGTCTCCGCGCTTGCCGAGTGTTATCATCCAGTCGGTCCAGCGGCGCAATTCCTTAGCTTTCGGGACCGTGGTGTAGATCTGCTCGTGACGCAACAAGGAAGTCACCATGTTTCGGAACATGGCCAATCGGTGACTGGTCGTCCGATTCAGTTTTCTTCCAGAAACTCCATGTCGCATGGCTATTCCTGTTCCTTTCTACGCTGATCAATTTCTTCACGACTGGGAAAGCTGTCCAGCTTCATTCCCAGCGAGAGGCCCATTTCGGCAAGAATCTCCTTGATTTCATTGAGGGATTTTCTGCCGAAGTTCTTCGTCTTGAGCATTTCCGCTTCGGTTTTTTGGACCAGCTCACCTATGTGGCGAATATCTGCATTTTTGAGGCAGTTGGCAGAGCGCACGGAAAGCTCCAGCTCGTCGACACTGCGAAACAGATTCTCGTTGAACGCGGGTTCTACGCGAACTTCTTCTTCTGAAACCTCCGGCTCCTCTTCAAAGTTGATGAAAATGGTGAGCTGGTCTTTGAGAATTTTAGCCGCATATGCGAGAGAATCTTCGGGAGTGATGCTTCCGTCTGTCCAGATCTCCATGGTGAGCTTGTCGTAGTCGGTGATCTGGGCCACGCGGGCTTGTGTGACGTTATAGCTCACCTTGCGAACGGGAGAAAAAATCGAGTCGATGGGAATGGTGCCGATGGACTGGTTTTCTTCCGCATTGCGATCGGCGGGCACATACCCTTTGCCCTGCTTGAGGGTGAGTTCCATGCGGAGACGGGCGTCCTTGGCAAGGGTGCAGACCTGCTGCTCTTTGTTAAAAACCTCCACTTGAGAGGTTTCCCGAATGTCTCCAGCCATGACGCGCCCCTCACCTTCCTTCTCGAGGACGATGTGCCATGGCCCTTCCCCCTGCACGCGGAACCGAACCTCCTTGAGGTTCAGTATGACATCCGTGACATCTTCCAAGACACCAGGAATGGTGGAGAATTCATGGAGGACACCGTCTATCTTGACGCTGGTGATGGCGGTGCCCTGAAGGGATGAGAGCAACACGCGCCTGAGGGCATTGCCCAGGGTGATCCCAAATCCCCTTTCTAAGGGTTCGCAGGCAAATTTCCCGTATGTGTCCGGGCGGCTGTCTGTTTCAACCTCCAAGCGCTTCGGTTTGATGAGCTCGCGCCAATTCCTTTGCATATTGATTCCTCATTGAGAGATGTCACCATTGCATTCTTTCCCGTGAAAGAGAAATGCAAAACCGGATAAAGAGGCAAGTGAGGGCAGCTCCATACCCGGCAAATAATTCAGGAGGAATTCTCGCTAACTTATTTGGAGTAAAACTCTACAACCAGCTGTTCCTGAACGGGAAGGTTCATCTCTTCACGGGTCGGCAAGATCTTGAAGACACCTTCATAGGCGGCTTTGTCGAGGTCAAGCCAGGGAGGAAGGCCGCGGCGGGGCAGGGCCTCCAATGAATCGTTGATGGCACCGATCTGCCTGCTGGACTCGGCAACGGAGATTTTGTCTCCGGGACGAAG
>SL_3KL_010_SEDDRAFT_10000387_pt1 | contig 35519 bp, 22 predicted proteins | sample SodLakKL_010_SED_2_FD_10381 | JGI IMG/M metagenome (IMG submission 10381) | reverse complement strand
AAGATCATGTGAAAGCGAAGCGGTTCCTCCTGTACACCAGCATTTTGTATGTTGTTTTTTTACAAAATGATGGTGTTTTTTTACAGGAGAAATATACATGAATTTTTTTCGTTCGAAATTACACACAGACACATAAAAAAAATCTCAAGGTCTTTCACCCGGTCGTCGCTTGTTTATTAATGTTTATCATTTGTCAAAAGGTCGATAGGATAAAGAGGTTGAAGGGTTTAAAAGCCAATAGCTAACAGCCAACAGCCAAAATCTTCGTTCCATCGTTCCTTCGTTCTTCCGCCTTCGGCGGTGTTGTACTTTTTCTTTGGTTCCCATCCAAAGAAAATGCTGCCAAAAAGAAAGATCACCGCTTCTGATGCATCTGCTAAAAACCACGGCAGGTACCACCCGATTCGCAAATCACATAAGCACACGGTTAAACACCCTATTCTTCCGCTGGCGTTTTTTTAAAATCAGAACAAAAGCGCATTCGTTATTATTTTGTTACTTTTGCCCTTCCAAAAAAAGTTGCTTATGGCAAAGAACCTGGTCATAGTTGAGTCACCTGCAAAAGCGAAAACCATTGAGGGGTTTTTGGGAAAAGAGTACACGGTAACCTCCAGTTTTGGCCATGTGCGTGACCTTCCCCCAAACCTGCTGGGGGTTCATATTGACAAAGATTTCACACCAGAATACGAGGTCCCGAAGGACAAGAAGGTTTTGTTGAACAATCTGAAAAAACTGTCAAAAAAAGCCGAGACAATATGGCTTGCAACGGATGAGGACAGGGAGGGGGAGGCCATTTCGTGGCATCTGGCAGAAAGCCTTCAGCTAAAAGAATCTGATTACAAGCGCATTGTTTTTCACGAGATCACCAGGAAGGCCATCACCGAAGCCATTGACAAGCCTCGCAGCATAAACCACAACCTGGTAGATGCACAGCAGGCAAGGCGCATATTGGACAGGTTGGTGGGGTTTGAATTGTCTCCGTTATTGTGGAAGAAGGTTAAGCCGGCATTATCGGCCGGGCGGGTGCAGTCTGTGGCAGTTCGCCTGATCGTTGAACGTGAAAAGGAGGTCCAGGCGTTTAAGCCGGCAAGCAGCTACAGGGTGACTGCCCTTTTCGATGCGGAACATAAAGGCCAGGTTGCAAAGATCAGGGCGGAGCTGCCGGAACGCTTCAAGAGCCTTAAAGAGGCCGCAGCCTTCCTGGAAAAATGCAAAGACGCCACTTTCACCATTGGCAATGTAGAAACCAAACCGGTTAAAAAATCTCCTGCACCACCATTCACCACCTCCACTTTGCAGCAAGAGGCTGCAAGAAAACTTGGGTTTTCTGTGTCGCGCACCATGTTGCTCGCACAAAAACTTTATGAGGCGGGGAAGATAACCTATATGCGTACAGACTCTGTTAGCTTGTCGGGATCCGCCATGGCCATGGCCAAAGAGGAGATTGAAAAAAGTTTCGGCGAGGGCTATGTGAAACTGCGCCGGTATGCTACCAGGAGCAAGGGTGCACAGGAGGCCCACGAAGCCATCCGTCCTACGTTCATGAATGTCCAGCGGGTGAGTGGCAATGCTGCCGAGCAGAAGCTTTATGAACTTATCTGGAAAAGGACCCTGGCCTCGCAGATGAGCGAAGCGAAACTGGAAAAAACAACCATCACCATCGACATCTCCAATGCACGGGAGAAGTTTGTGGCCACCGGTGAGGTGCTGAAGTTTGATGGGTTTTTGAAGGTTTATATTGAGTCGACCGATGATGAGGAAGAGGAAGCGTCTGCCGGCATCCTGCCCCCGGTGAAAAAGGGCCAGCAATTGCCTTTAAGCGGGATCAGTGCCATTGAGCGATTCAGCAAACACCGGCCCCGGTATACGGAGGCAAGCCTGGTAAAAAAGCTGGAAGAGCTGGGCATAGGGCGCCCCTCCACCTATGCCCCCACCATCAGCACCATACAAAAGCGCGCTTATGTTGTGAAGGAAAGCCGCGAAGGCGAGAGGCGCATGTTCAGGGAGCTCTTTTTAAAAGATGGCAGCATCATTGAAAAAAAGAGGGAAGAGGTCACCGGGGCAGAAAAGAACAAGCTTTTTCCCACCGATATCGGCACCGTGGTAAACAATTTCCTGATGCAATATTTCACGGAGATCATGGACTATCATTTTACTGCACGGGTAGAGAGGGAGTTCGATGAGGTAGCGGAAGGCAGGAAGGAATGGAGCAAGGTCATTCATGAGTTTTACTGGCCTTTCCACCAACAGGTAGAGAACACTTTAAAAACGTCAGAAAAACAAAAAGGGCAGCGGTTTCTTGGAAAAGACCCGCAGAGCGGACGGAACGTATATGCGCGGATCGGCCGTTTTGGCTCCATGATACAGATAGGGGACCCCGAAGAAGAGGAAAAGCCTCGTTTTGCCAGTTTGCGTAAAGACCAGGGGCTGGAAAGCATAAACCTGGAGGAGGCCCTCGAGTTGTTCAAACTTCCGCGTACAGCGGGAGAATACGAAGGCAAGGAGATGGTTGTTGCTGTAGGACGCTATGGGCCATATATACGGCATGACGGGCAGTTCTATTCCATCCCGGAACCGGAAGACCCCCTGACCATCTCCTCCGGAAGGGCCATCGAGGTCATCGAAGAAAAGAGGGACGCCTTGCGCAAACGTATCATCAAAACATTTAATGAAGCCCCGGACATACGGATCATGTCAGGTCGCTACGGCCCTTATGTTGCGGCCGGAAAGAAGAACTTCAAACTCCCAAAAAACAAAGCACCGGAAGATTTCTCCCTTGAAGAGGTGAGAAAAATCATCAAAGAGGGAACCTCTGATAAAAAAATCCGTAAAACAAAGAAAAAAACACCCCCGCGAAAGGGGAAATAAACGGATTTTACACCCATAATGGACATTTCTGCTTTTTTTGAACCCCTTGATGAAGGTAAGCTGCAGTCTTCACAAAACAAGCATCCGCTGATTCTGGGAAAGATCATCCGGGCAAATACTGCCAGGAAAGGGTTTCCTGAACTAAAGGATGTTGACATTGCCATTGTTGGTGTAAACGAAGACCGTGGCACCCAGGAAAATGAAGGGTGTGCACTTGCACCGGACTATGTGAGGAAACACCTCTACCGGCTGTATCAGGGACCTTTTGCAGCGCGCATCGCCGACCTCGGCAATATTCGTGCCGGCGACAAGGTGAGCGACACCTATTTCGCCGTTAAAAAAGCGGTGGCCCAGTTGCTTGAGCAAAAAGTGACCCCGGTGATCATTGGCGGCGGACAAGACATCACCTATGCCAACTACCAGGCATATGAGTCGCTCGGGCAGATCATCAACATCGTATCGGTCGACGCCCGTTTCGACATCGGACTGCAAAAGGGTGAAAACCTGCATCACAAAAACTACCTGAGCACCATACTTACCCACAAGCCAAACTACCTTTTCAATTATGCCAATATTGGATACCAGACCTATTTTGTAGATCAGGATGCCATTGAGCTGATGGAAAAATTATACTTCGACGCCTACCGTCTTGGGGTGGTCAGAAAGAACATGGAAGAGGTAGAACCCATTGTCAGGAATGCCGACCTGCTAAGCTTTGACCTCTCAAGCATTCGCCAGTCGGACGCCCCGGCAAATACCAACGCATCACCAAATGGTTTATACGGTGAAGAGGCCTGCCAGATCGTCCGTTATGCCGGGATGAGCGATAAGCTGAGTTCCATCGGGTTTTACGAACTGAACCCCGCCTTCGATACGGGTGAACAAACAGCACACCTGGTAGCGCAAATGATCTGGTATTTTATGGATGGTTATTATCATCGCAAAAATGATCTTCCTGACAAACAAATCAAAGAATCAGAGTCTTTTATCAAGTACGTTGTCTCTATAAGGGATTTTCAAAACAAAATAAATTTTTACAAGAGCAAAAAGAGCAGCCGCTGGTGGATGGAAGTCCCCTGTCCGCCAAACCTGCAAAGGAAGTACAACCGACAATTCCTTGTCCCCTGTTCATACAAGGATTATGAAGAAGCCTGTCAAAACGAAATACCTGAAAAATGGTGGCAGGTATACCAAAAGTTTGTGTGACCCGGTTTGTTCTTCTTTTGGTTTGTTGATGGTGACCCGGTCAATAATTTATTGTATTTTTGGTCGTTACTTTCAAAACGCCAATATTTCAGATAATCAGCCGTTCATTCAAAGGGCTTTTACCAATAACGTTGTCTATGCAACAAAAATGCATCTTTGCGTTCATCTGCTTCCTTTGTCTTTGCAGTGTGGCCCATTCGCAACAGCAGGCTCAGTTTACGCATAACCCATTCAACAACATGGGGATCAATCCGGGTCTTGCCGGACTGCGCAACTCCATCTGTGCTACCGGCCTTGCAAGGCAGCAATGGGTTGGCTTCAGGGACGCAGAGGGCAACCGTCTGAATCCTGAAACCTATAGTTTGAACGTAGATGCCCCCATCAGGTTCATCAGGGGGGGCGTTGCACTTGGAATCATACAGGATGAGCTGGGCCCCGAATCCAGCATTGGCGTTCAGTTATCGTACGCATACCATATGGACCTTGGGATAGGCAGGCTTGGTATTGGCGCGCAGGTTGGCTTTCTTGACAAAAGAATTGACTTTGGCCGCCTCAACCCGCTGGATCCCGGAGACCCCGTATTGACAGGAGGAGAAGAGAATGCAATCTTTACTGACTTCTCTGTCGGCGGATTCTATTTGCTGGATGACGAAGCCTGGGCAGGTATCTCCGTAGCCCAGCTGAGGCAAGCCAGAGGGGGGCTGGCTGACAGTGACTTTGGACTTAAACGGCACCTCTACGCAACCGGTGGGTACAACTTCGCCCTGCCAAATAACGCCAGCTATGTTGTCAGTCCATCCTTACTGGTGAAAACAGACCTGTCGTCCGCCCAATTTGACCTGAACACCATTGTCACATACAATAACCGTTTTTGGGGCGGCGTTACATATAGACCCCAGGATGCCGTGGCCGTCATGCTGGGTGTGAGCCTGGACCAGATCAGCATAGGGTACTCATATGACATAACCACTTCACCGCTGGGATCGATGGGCAGAAGCTATGGCACGCATGAAGTGATGCTGCAGTACTGTTTTGACCTGGACCTGGACAGAATTCAGGAAATTCAAAGAAATATCAGATTTTTGTAATTTTGCAACCTTAAAGTCATTGATAACACATGAACCGCCCATCACAAAGTTTTTGACATATAAAGGGAATGACTATTGAAAAGCTCAACCCCAGCAACCCTTTAACCTCTTAACTTTTAGACATTTTGACATTTTGACAAAATATACACCTATGAAAAACCTTGTTTTATTTACACTTGTTGCGTTCCTTTTTGCCGGCTGCAACTTGTTCATCGGGGATCGCGGGCATCTTGTGGGTGTGCAGGACAGGCCATTTGCCGAGTACCCGGATCCGCCCGGCATGGTTTACATCCCCATGGGCAGTTTTATCATGGGCCCCTCAGACCAGGATATTGCTTATTCGCAAAATGCAACCTCAAGGACTGTTTCTGTGCCGGCCTTTTACATGGACGAAACAGAGATCACCAACAATCAGTACCGGCAGTTCGTTCACTGGGTCAGGGACTCACTGGCACGCAGCTTGCTGGCCGATTTTGATGATGCCTTTGGTTTTTTTGAAGATGAGTTCGGCATGCCGCTTGATCCCCCGGTGCTTAACTGGCAGCCGAGGATTCGCTGGGATGGCGAAGAGGAACGGGACATCCTGGCGGAACTCTTTTTGCCGGAGGAGGAACGTTTTTTCCGCCGCAGGGAAATAGATACCAGGCAGCTGGTTTACAGATATTACACCATCGACCTGCGCAGGGCTGCATCTTATGACCCCGTTGAGCGCCGGAACCTGAACCGGGCCGACCTGGTGCAGCAGCACGAAACCCATATATATCCCGACACCCTTGTGTGGATCAGCGACTTTACCTATTCGTACAATGAGCCGATGGCAAAACAATATTTCTGGCACCCCTCCTTCGACCACTATCCGGTGGTTGGGGTCAGCTGGGTGCAGGCACGTGCTTTCAACATTTGGCGGACGCAATACCTGAACGCCTATCTTGCCAGCCGGGGCCGGCCTTTTGCGATGGACTTCGAGTTGCCCTCAGAAGCGCAATGGGAATATGCTGCCAGGGGGGGGCGCGACCTGAGTCCATACCCCTGGGGCGGACCTTATCTTCGTGACGCCGAAGGCTGCTTCCTTGCGAACTTCAAGCCACTTAGAGGCAACTATTCGGCCGACGGAGGCCTTTATACAGTTATTGTAGGACATTATCCGCCCAACGATTACGGCCTGTACGATATGGCAGGGAATGTTGCCGAATGGACACGCAACGCCTACGATGAATCATTCTACTATTTTGGACACGACCTTAGCCCCGACTACCAGTATGAGTTTGACCCCGATGTCGACCCAACTTCAATGAGCAGAAAGGTGGTGCGCGGAGGGTCATGGAAAGACATCGGTTATTTCCTGCAGGTGAGCACCAGGGCCTATGAATATCAGGACACATCCAAATCCTACATTGGCTTTCGAAGCATTCAAACGTATCCGGGGCGCGACAGAGATGATGGCCCGGGTGCGTCCAATGTTTATTGATAATTTGTATTAACCAATAATTAATGGGAATATCCGCCGTTTAAACATAATATCGTCAGAGGGATATTCCGGTTGTCTAAATCAAAAATCCGCCACAAATGAAATTTGCAAGAAAAAAAGGATGGAAAATTTTTATGTCCAGACTGTACGGATGGGGTGCCTCTGCGGTTATTATCGGTGCCCTTTTCAAGATTATGCACTGGCCCGGTGCTGATTATGCACTTGTTATCGGGATGGGTGTGGAGGCTGTGGTTTTCTTCTTCTCGGCCTTCGAGCAGGTTCACGAAGAGCCCGACTGGGGTCTGGTATATCCTGAGCTCGCCGGGCTGGAGCCGGATATGCAGCTGGAAAACAAGCGGGGACATGCAGGTGCAGGCCGCGCCCAACAACATATCACCCTGTCTTCAAACCTGGACAAGCTGATCGAGGAAGCCGATATTGGCCCCGAGCTGATCAACAACCTGGGTCGCGGGCTGCGCAACCTGAGCGACAATGCAGCCAGGCTTGCTGACCTTTCCAACGCGACCATTGCCACCAATCAGTACATCCAGAACATGGAGTCGGCATCTAAGTCTGTGCTGGAGCTCAGCCAATCTTATAAAAACAAGGCAGAATACCTGAAACATGACCTGAGCTTATCGGAAGAATACAACAGCAACCTGAAAAACGTGGTTGGCTCACTCAATGAGATGAACGACGCTTACCGGGATTCTGCACGCAAAGCACAAGACGGGGCAGCCGCTTCCGAAAGCCTGACAAAAAACCTGTCGGCACTGAATACCGCTTATGATTTGCAAATGCAAGCCGCCAGCACCCAGACAGAGTCGACACAAAAGTACCAGCAAGCCTTCGAAGGTGCGATAGACAAGCTCGGTAGCTCAGCCGAAAGCTCTCAGAAATACAAAGAAGAGATAGACCAGCTGACTGAGAACATAAAAGCGCTGACATCGGCTTATGAGCAGCAAATGCAGTCGGCCGGCAGCCAGGCAGCATCAACACAAAAATACCAGGAAGCACTGGAAAGCGTCATCGCCCAGTTTAGCAGCTCAGCCGAAAGCTCAAAGAAATACAGAGAAGAGATGGCGCAGCTGACAGAGAACATCAAGGCACTCAACAGTGTCTATGGCAACATGCTCTCGGCAATGAATTTTCCCATGAACCGGTAACATTGTTTTTTTCTAAGCAAAACACCAAAGATATAAGTTAATTAATATGGCAGCTAGAAAACAAACACCCAGGCAGAGGCTGATCGGTTTGATGTACCTGATCTTCCTGGCCCTTTTGGCCCTGAACGTATCAGTGGAAGTACTGGATTCCTTTCCGCTGATCAACAGGAGCATAGAGGAGACCAACAGGAACTTCGAGGCGAAAGTGGAAACAGTGTATTATGATTTTGAGGAACAAAGGCTTAACTTCTCCGATGAACACGTTTATCCTTTCTATGGTGAGGCAAACCATGTCGGGGAGCTGGCTGACTCTCTGGTCAATTTTATCCGGACCAACCGAACGGAGATGCTGGCTTTGCTGAACAACATTTCGTTTGAAGAAGCAGACACCCTCGATTTAATGGATTCACGCAGGAAAGACAACTATAGCATTTCATCCAGGTTCTGGCTGGTCGAAAACAGTATTGATCCCGGTGCCAGGGACGGTGGCCCCGGGACCAGGGCATACCTGCTCAGGCAGAAGATCAACCATTTCAAGAGTGAAATAGACAGCATCCTGGGTCAGCATGACCAATCGATCAAGATGACACTGGACGTGGACGGGCCTTTTTATGTGCAGGACCGCCGCGTCAACTGGCAACAGCTGACCTTTGACCGTGTTATCTCCGTGGCGGTTGCGACAAACCTTAACCGGCTGGTCACAGAGGTCCGTAACGTGCAGTTCGATGCAATCAATATGCTTTATGACCTCATTACCGCAGGCCAGTTCCGTTTCGACGAGGTCAGTGCAAGGGTTGTTCCAAAAAGTGAGATCGTGATGACAGGGGGGCAGTATGAAGCGGATGTCTTTGTGGCGGCCATTGATACCCGTCAGGATCCTGAAATCACCGTAAGTGGCATCGGGCGTATTCCGGTCTCCGACGGTGTGGGCAGGATCAGGATGCCGGCAACAACCCCGGGAACACATACCCTCAGGGGCGAAATCACCGTCGTGTCGCCCGCAGGCGTCCGGCAATCTCACCCGTTCCGTACCCAGTATACCATTCAAAGGCCAAGTGCGACAGTCTCCGCCACCAACATGAATGTGTTCTATACCAATGTGGCAAACCCTGTTTCTATCTCAGCACCGGGGATCCCATCAGAAAACATACGTCCGGCGATCTCAACAGGAACCGCCAGCATCTACAGGCAACCGGATGGGCAGTATATTGTTGAAACAGAAGAGCCCCGTCAGATCGTCACCATCGCTGTAAATGCAATCGTTGAAGGGCAGATGGAACGCCTCGATGAAATGGCTTTCAGGGTTCTTCCTTTGCCAAGGCCTGAAGCCCGCATTGCCGGTTATGATGGTGGCAGAATAGACAGGCAGCTGCTCTTGAGGGCTGGAAGGATTGAGGCGTCGATGGGAGAGGATTTTCTTTTCGCAGGGGTAGACTGGGATGTTGTCTCCTTTGAAATGATCACCTTTGTCGGCGGAGAACAACGAACCGCACGCCAGACTGACGGCAGCAGGCTGACCCAGGACATGGTCCGCTACCTTAATGATGCCAGGCCCAACCAGCTTTTTTATTTCAGGACCATTAGGGCCAGCGGCCCGGGAGATGAGTCAAGGCTCCTGGGTGACTTGTCATTTAATATAAACTAATTTCTATATATCAGGAGGTGCACCAATGTTAAAAATTTTGATGTCTTTTTTCGCTTTTTGCCTGCTCTTTACCTTGCCCGTAAGTGCACAGGAATTTGATGAACAGGAGAGACCAAGGGATGGTTTTTATGACCAAAAAACCGTATTGGAAAGCAGGCCCATTGAGTTTGCCCACGTCAGGGAAGCCGATGTCTTATGGTCAAAAAGAATATGGCAATCCATCGATGTCAGGAAAACCATCAATCAGCCGTTGTATTTCCCGGAGAGGCCAACAGGCAACTACCGCAGCCTCATGCAGGTGCTCGAGGATGCCATACGTGCCGGTGAAATCAGGGCCTATGATGTGGATGACGATAGTTTCATCCGGGAGCCCCATGACCCTGATGAATTGTTTGATGAAATTTTAACCAGGACAGAGGTTATTGTGATCGAAGGAGAGGAAGTTGAAGAAGTGATCCCTTTCAGGCCAACGGATGTGCTTGTCTTCCGTATCAAGGAAGAGTGGTTCGTTGACAGCCGCCACGGGGCCCTTAACGTGCGCATTATCGGCCTTTCTCCTGCCAGGTTGGTCAGGGACGATGTAACGGGGGAGTTTACTGACATTACAGACCCCTTGTTCTGGATCCCCTACGAGGAGGCGCGGCCTGTGCTGGCCAGAGCCCCGGTAGTTAACAGGCGCAACGACAAACAGGTGGAGTCTTTTGACGATCTGTTTATACGACGCTTCTTTGATGCAACAGTTTATCGCGAAGAAAGGCCTGACAACAGGGCGATCAGGGAGTATATTGATGATCCCCGCGAACGCCTGCTGGAAGCCCGGCGCATCAAAGAAGAGATCAGGAATTTTGAACTTGACCTCTGGCAATACTAAAACTGCTGCCGCAGGTTTTTTGTATTTCTATTTACCACCGCCCAGGGCGACCCTTTCCCCTACGTCCCGGGGCCTTTCAGGACCCATTCAACACGTTTAAACTGTAAGCAACGCAGCCCGCGATCAGGCCATGCTGTAAAAATCGTTGCCTTTGTCGTCCACCAAAATGAAGGCCGGAAACTTTTCAACCTTTATACGGTAAATGGCTTCCATTCCCAGCTCGGGATATTCAAGGAGTTCCACTTCTTTGATGTTCTCCTGTGCCAGGATGGCGGCCGGACCACCAATGCTGCCAAGGTAGAACCCCCCATGTTTTTTACAGGCATCCGTGACGGCACGGCTGCGGTTGCCCTTGGCGATCATCACCATGCTGCCGCCGTTCTGCTGAAACAGGTCCACATAAGAGTCCATGCGGCCGGCTGTCGTAGGTCCGAAAGAACCTGAAGGCATGCCCTCGGGGGTTTTGGCCGGGCCGGCATAATAAATGGGGTGGTCTTTGACATACTGCGGCAACCCCTCCCCTTTATCCAACCTTTCTTTCAGCTTAGCATGGGCAATATCGCGTCCGACGATGATGGTGCCGCTGAGCGACAGTCGTGTGCCCACCGGGTGTTTGGCGAGCCCCGCAAGGATGTTCGCCATGGGCTGATCCAGGTCGATCTCCACCGCACCGGCTGCATCGTCTTTTTGACGATATCGCTCAGGGATAAAACGTCCGGGGTTGTCTTCAAGCTTCTCTATCCAGATGCCATCCCTGTCGACCCTTGCCTTGATGTTTCTGTCGGCAGCACATGAGACAGCCATCGCCACGGGACAAGAGGCACCGTGTCGCGGAAGACGTATGATACGGACATCCAGCGCAAAATATTTTCCGCCGAACTGTGCGCCTATGCCAAGTTTGTAAGCAGCCTCCAGAACCTTTTTTTCCAGCTCCCGGTCACGAAATGCCTGCCCACCCTCATTTCCCGTTCCGGGAAGATCGTCAAGGTATTTGGCTGAGGCAAGCTTCACGGTCTTCAATGTAGCTTCTGCGGAAGTTCCCCCCACCACAAAGGCCACATGATAGGGAGGACAGGCAGCTGTGCCGAGCGACTTCAGCTTATCGGCAAGGAAGGCTTCCAGCTTTTCAGGGTTCAGCAAGGCTTTGGTTTGCTGGTAAAGGGCCGTCTTATTTGCTGACCCGCCCCCTTTGGCCATAAATAAAAACGTATATTCATTCCCGTTCACCGCATAAATATCTATCTGGGCCGGCAGGTTCGTCCCGGAGTTTTTCTCCTGGTACATGTCCAGCGGAATGGTCTGTGAATACCTGAGGTTCTCTTCAGTATAAACATTGTACACGCCTTTGGAGAGGGCAACAGCGTCATCTCCGCCAGTCCAGACCTGCTGTCCTTTTTTCCCGACAATGGTGGCTGTTCCCGTATCCTGGCAAAAAGGCAATACCCCTTTGGCAGATATCTCTGCATTGCGCAGCATCGTCAACGCAACGTATCTGTCATTCTCACTGGCTTCGGGATCGTCCAGTATGGCTGCCACCTGCTTCACATGCCCGGTACGAAGCATGAATGACACATCACGCAGAGCCGTTTGCGCCAGCTTCGTCAGCCCCTCGGGAGCAACCCGTAACACAGGCCGCCCGTCAAAAGTGTCGAGCGACACGTGATCGCGCGTTAATAAATAATAACCGGTGCTGTCAGCACCCAAAGGGAAAGGATCCTGGTACGAAAAAGGTGGTGTTTTCATAAGGGTTTCGGTTTTGTTTTGATTAATACGACAGATGGATGGTTTAGTGCTGGTCAGCAACTGTTGATCCAGAACCAATAAAAATACAATATTTAAAACACGCTTCCAAAAAAACCATTCATTGCCTCTCTTCCCGGCCTTGTTTTACTGCTCCCCCTATACCCGGAAAAGCAAACATTTCAACATTTCGGCAGGCGATCGGGGTTTCTGGTAAATATTGTATCTTTGCGTGTTATGGAAACAAACCGACAGAACCGGATTTCCCGTCTGATACAGAAAGATTTGGGAGAGATCTTCCAGATGGCTGGAAGGGATTGGGTTCCTGGTGCCATGATCACGGTTACCAAAGTGTACGTTACCAGCGACCTGTCCATCGCCAGGGTATATCTCAGCATATTCGGGAAAGACGCCAAAGAGACCATCCGCCAGGTAGAGATGAAGGGCAAAGAGATCCGCAAAAAACTGGGCATCAGGGTTAAAGACCAGCTTCGACAAGTCCCGTCGTTGCGTTTTTTCATCGATGACAGCCTGGATTACATTGAAAACATTGAAAATTTGCTGAAGCAGTAGTTGTCAGTCCATGCAATACGACCCCATTAAAAGGAGACTGGGCCATCTTTTTACCCGCCGGCCCCTGACACGAAGGTTGTTTTACCGCTTGCTTGATATCCTTTTACTGCGCAGCTGGCATATTCACAATGCCTTGAGGGCTTTTGGCCGCATGAGGCAAAACCAGGAAACACATGTCCTGGATGCCGGCAGCGGATTTGGTCAATACACCTGGTACATGGCAAGGAAAAACCCACGGTGGCATATTACCGGCATCGATATCAAAAAGGAGGAAGTGGAAGCCTGCAATGCGTTTATTCATAAGACAGGCAAAAAAAATGTACGTTTTGTGCAGGGTGACCTGCGCAATGTTCTCTCGCCGGGATCATACGACTTGATCCTTTCGGTGGATGTGATGGAGCATATTGAGGAGGACGAGCAGGTTTTCAGCAATTTTTTCCACTCCCTGAAGCCGGGAGGCATGTTGCTGGTCAGCACCCCTTCCGACCAGGGGGGCAGCGACGTACAAAACGATGATGACACCTCTTTTATAGAAGAGCATGTAAGGGATGGGTATGCCATCGAAGAGATAAACAATAAACTGGCAGAGGCAGGTTTTAGGCAGATCGAAACAAAATATACTTACGGTAAGCCGGGAAGCATCGCGTGGCGCATATCCATGAAGTTTCCCATCACAATGCTGGGTATGTCCAATGCCTTTCTCCTGCTCCTTCCCTTTTATTATCTGCTCACCATGCCGCTGGTATTGTTGCTGAACCTGGCTGACCTGAGGGGGGTGCACAGGTCAGGGACCGGTCTGATGGTGAGTGCCTGGAAGGAATGATGGTTTCAATAAAGGCCGAAAGGTCAGCCAAAAAAACAAACAGTAAGTCAGATAAGAGAGCATGCGACTCCCTTTATACATAGCGTGGCGATATTTGTTCGCCAAAAAGACGCACAATGCCATCAATATCATCACCCTGGTGTCGGTAGTGGGGGTGGCCGTGGGGAGCATGGCCCTGGTGGTTGTGTTGTCGGTCTTTAACGGATTTGAGAAGCTGATTCTCTCGCTTTTCGATGCTTTCCATCCTGACATGGAGATCACGGTGGCCGAAGGGAAGACTTTTTCCATGGAAGCGTTTCCCCTTGATGAGTTGAAAGGGGTTTCCGGCATCGTTCATTACGGGGAGGTGCTTGAGGAGTCGGGGCTCATCATGTACAAAGACAAGCAACACCTGGTAAGTCTTCGCGGCGTTGACGATGCTTACAGGCATATCACTGGCATTGACACCATGGTGGTACATGGTGAGTATTTGCTGGTTGACAATGACCGCAACTTTATCATTCCCGGGCAAGGGGTTTCCCTTGTCATCAACGCCAGCATCCACGATTATCTGAATCCAATTGACATATATGTCCCCCGCAGGGGACGCACCACCGGCTTACATCCCGCCCAGGCTTTCCGTTCCTCGTCCAATTATGCCAGCGGGATCTTCGCCGTACAGTCTGAATACGACATGGAATATGTGATCGTGCCGCTGCGGCTTATGCGGCGCCTTCTTGATTACCATGACGAGGTAACCGCCCTTGTGGCAAGCATTGATCCGGAATATAATCATCAAAGGATACAACGTCAGATCCGGGAGGTGATCGGACCGGAGTACGTGGTAAAGAACAGGCTTCAACAGCAGGATTTTTTATACCGGGTGATGCGGTCGGAGAAGTGGGCCATCTTTTTCATCCTCACCTTCATCCTGATCATTGCCGCCTTCAACATCATCGGTTCATTAACCATGCTGGTGATCGAAAAGCGTCGCGACATCTCGGTGTTGCGAAGCATGGGTGCCAGCAGGCAGATGATCCGCAGGATATTTTTGGTTGAAGGGATCCTGGTCAGCCTTGCCGGTGCCCTTGGCGGTATTGCCATTGGCGGATTGATCTCCTGGCTGCAGATGCGTTACGGGCTGATCCGGCTGCAGGCAGAAGGCGTTTTTATCATCGACGCATATCCTGTGAGCCTGCAAGGCCTTGACCTTCTTTTGGTAGGCTTCACGGTGTTCTGTATCGGCCTTCTGGCATCGATGATACCCCTCCGGAACATATGGGAAACCACTGAAAAGCCACCGGCATAAAATAATTGCCGCTGGCATCACCTTATGACAGCACCCAGCTTCTGCTCGTAGGCGCTGGTGAGCTTTTCCATGACCCTGTCGACTTCCTCGTCTGTAAGGGTCTTTTTCTCATCCTGAAATACAAAGCTGACAGCGTACGATTTTTTATCCTTCCCCATCCTGTCGTCCTGGTAGACATCAAAGAGGTTTACCTCCTGCAATATGTTTTTTTCAGCATGGCAGGCGATCTCTTCGATGTTGGCAAAATGCACAGCGGAGTCAACCAGCAGTGCAAGGTCCCTGCGCACCTCCGGAAATTTTGGCACGTCACGGTAGGTCAGGCTTTGTTTGGAAGCGACCTGCACGATGGCGTCCCACTCCATCATCCCGCAGAACACATCCCCCCTGATGTCAGCCTGTTTTAATATTTGCTCGGATAGAAGTCCCAGGCGGGCGATATGTTCACTATCGACAAAGAGGTCCATGCAATAGGCGAAACGGTCAGGCTGCTCCGGCTCCCTGGAGCTGATCATCCGCTCTTTTATCCCCAGGCGGCGCAACACTGCGTATACCGCATTTTTCAAATCGAAGAAACCATGCATGGCCTCATCTTCATACCAGGTTTCAGGCTGACGCTTTCCTGCGAGGAACAAGGCAAGCACCATGCGTTCGTGATAGGCCTTGAGCGTTCCGGATTTTTTCTCTGCCGTTTTTCTGGTGTACACATTGCCAAACTCATACAGTTTCATGTCCAGAACTTTTCGGTTCCGGTTGTAGACAATGCTTTCCAGTCCGCCAAACAATAGCGATTGACGCAACACATTGAGGTCCTGGCTCAACGGGTTGCGGATGGGTACCGACCGCAAGGGGTCAAATCCCGCCCCCTCATAATAGGCTGCTTTGGTCAGGGAGTTGTTCATGATCTCATTAAACCCCCTGGCGCTGAGAAGGTCAGAAACAACATTCTGCAGCTGCTCTTTGTCAGGCTTGGGGGAAATCACGATGGATGAATGCATCTTTTGCGGGACATCCACATTGTTGTATCCATAGATGCGTAATATCTCCTCCACAACGTCTGCATCGCGTCTCACATCCACCCTGTATGAAGGGGCAGACAATATAAGGCCATCGTCTGTTTTTGAAACGATCTTGAAATCCAGGTCTTCAAGGATGGATTGTATCTCCCCTGCTGCGATGTCTTTGCCAATCAGTGTCTGAACGCGCCTGTATCCAAGGTCTATCGTTACGGGGCTGGGTCTTTTCGGATACACATCATCTACGTCAGAGGAGATCGTTCCCCCGGCCACTTCCCTGATCAGCAGGGCAGCCCTTTTCAATGCAAAAACTGTTATTTCCGGATCTGACCCACGCTCAAAACGGAAGGATGCATCGGTTTTTAATCCGTGGTGCCTGGAGGACTTTCTGATGCTTATGGGGTCAAAACAGGCACTCTCCAGGAAGATGGCGGTCGTGGCTTCAGTGACGCCCGACCGGGTCCCGCCGAGGATGCCGCCCATGCACATGGGTTGTGATGCATTGCATATCATCAGGTCTTCGCCGGTAAGTTCAAGCTTTTCTTCATCCAGCGTTTCAAAGACGGTGCCCTTGGGCGACTTTTTCACGATCACTTTATTTCCATCAACAGCAGACAGGTCGAATGCATGCAGGGGTTGCCCCAGCTCATGGAGCACAAAGTTGGTTACATCCACCACATTGTTAATGGGCTTCAGGCCGATGGCTTTCAGTTTGTTCTTTAGCCAGCCGGGCGACTCCTTTACGGTGAGTCCGGTAATGGTAAGGCTGCTGTACCTGTGACAGGCATCCGGGTCCTCAATATGGACAGGGATATGCACGTCATGATTGTCGGACAGGAACCCTGAGACGTCAGGCCACAACACCGACAGTTCCCTTTGTCCTTTCTGGTGGTTATGTGCCGCCACCACATCCCTTGCGACACCAATGTGTGATGCAGCATCTATACGATTGGGCGTTAGCCCGATCTCAAACACCCAGTCCTGCGCCAGGTTGAAATATTCGGAGGCATCCATGCCCACGGGTGTGTTGTCCGGCAACACCATGATCCCTTCGTGGGTGTCGCCAATCCCCAGCTCATCCTCGGCACATATCATTCCTTCGGACATCTTTCCCCGGATTTTGGCCCTTTTTACCGGGAACTCCCCTTTGTCGGTATACAAAGTCGTTCCGGCCAACGCAACCAAAACCTTTTGCCCTTCTTCCACATTGGGTGCCCCGCAAACGATAGACAACGGCTCGTTGCCACCTACATCCACACGTGCAAGTGACAGCTTGTCGGCATTGGGATGCTTTTCACACGAGAGCACTTTGCCGGTCACCACCCCTTTCATGCCGCCACGAACCGATTCATGCCTTTCAAGGGCTTCTACCTCTAATCCGCAATTGGTCAGTAAAACCGACAGCTCTTCAGGCCCTTGTGCAAAAGCAGCATAGTCTTTTAGCCAGTTATAGGAGATCTGCATCAGCGTTTGGTTTGGTTTTGGCGGTTACAAATAAGTCCGGCCGGCTGTTGCCACAACACGGTGGTTTGCATTTTTGCCAGCCGGTGATGTGTTTACCTGTGTGGTCAGCGCAGTTCAAGTGCTGTTTCTCCGAGGCGGAAATCGTCGGTAAACAGTGAAATCGAATAAATGCCGGGCTCAAATTCCTCGATCCGTTGCCAGGTCAGGCATTTGTTCTTCACCTTGTTTTGGTAATAAAAGGGTTCCCTGACAGAAAACTGGAGGGTATCCTCTTGGTGTACAAATGAATAGGCTAAATCATCGCTGACCCTTAAAATATTGCCGTCCGGTTCGGCAATCCGCATATAGGCATTGTATTCACCAGCCGGGGTGATGGGGTTTTCTCCTACCTGGAAGCATACGCGAATCTGTTCAACCCTGCGGGCCCTGTCTGTCTCGTATTCACGGTCCCTGCCACGAATCCTGAAGGGTGTGACCTCTATCTGGTAGGCACGCAAGGTGGTGGCTTCTTCCACCTTCGACTCCAGAACTTGTTTGTCGTGGGTCAATTCTGTCGTGCGCCGCTGAACCTGCTGTATTTCCTCCCGCATCTGTACGTTCTCCGCTTTCAACACCCTGTTTTCCGTGTACAGGCTGTCAATTTCCTTGACATAACTCTGCGTTACCTCACGCAACTGGTTGAGTTGTCTCCTGATACGGTAATAGTCGGCCTGGCGGGCAATGAGCTCCCGGATCTCCTTGGCATTGGCCTGGATAATGCTGTCCTGCTCAACCAGAATACTATCATATTCCAACTTCACCATGTGGTATTCTTCAAGCACCGAATCCAGTTCATGATATAACTCTTTGTTGAGCGCTGCAGCTACTTCACGCTCAATCGTCATTTCCTTAAGGTTCTGACGGCTGGTAATCCACAATACAGCCAGCAACAAAACCAGTATCCCTAAAACCACAACGGTGATACGGTAATATTTTTCGTTTTTCCTGTTGCCTGACTGATCATTTTTTTCTTTTTCCATATTTTTCCGGTATTTGGCCTTTCGTTGAGTGAATCAAAATGATTTTTTGTCTGTGGGTTGTACAGCGGCCCTGAAACAAGGACAAGGATACAGCCCGTCATAATATTTATGATATTCGCTGAAAATAAATCAGCTTTGGTTGTTATTTTTTTGTAATTTTAACCGGGTTACACAACCCTGTTGCATCTTTTTCAGGGTGGTTTTTTTTTGCCCTGCAAATTTATACATTTTTAATCGATTTAATAAACATGATATCTGCAGGCATTTCAAGATGGTTGAAAAGTTTTTCCTCGTTATTATATCCTGATACCTGTTGTGCTTGTGGCACAATGCTGGTATCGGGAGAAGATCACTTGTGCAGTCATTGCCTGGTTGGCCTCCCGAAAACAGGGTTTCATCATTACAGAGAGAATCAGCTCACGAAAATCTTCTGGGGCAGGATCTCTTTGGAAACAGGCACTGCGTTATATTACTATCAGAAAGGCAGCAGGGTGAAAGCACTCATACAAAACGTAAAATACCGGGGCAACCGGGCGCTGGGTCATTGCCTGGGTTCATTGCTCGGTCAGGAACTGCGTTCATCGTCATTATATTCGGGTCTTGACTGCATCATACCTGTTCCTTTGCACCCGGCAAAGGAGCGCAGCAGGGGTTTCAACCAGAGTGCCGTTGTTGCCGGAGGCATTTCAGGGATTTTGGCCATTCCTTGTTCTGAAGGCTTGCTCATACGCCGGCATGAGACGTCCACCCAAACCAGGAAATCGCGTTTCGGCCGCTGGGAGAATGTGTCCTCTGTTTTTCAAACCCCCGATCCGGAAGCCTTGCGTCATAAAAAGATTTTGCTGGTGGATGATGTGGTGACAACGGGGTCGACCCTTGAGGCGTGCGCACAGCAACTCCTGAACATTGATGGGGTAAAGGTCTGGGTAGCAACGGTGGCATTTACTGCATAATGTTTTGTTCTGCCGTCAGGCGAGACAGAAATTGCTGATCCCGGTCAGGATCACACCCAGCCCATTGTCACAACCGCCCCGCCACAACGCACACCATCCTGTACACCCCAACATCACCTTGTTTGTTGAACAGTTCAACGTGGACAATATACATGCCAACGGAGGCTTTCTGATGGTTATTGGTGGTACCGTCCCAGGTGACCACCCCGTCTGTTGCGAGCAGCATGCCCGATGCGATGGTCTTTATTTTACGGCCCTGCCGGTCAAAAACACGAATGTTGGCCACATATCCCGGTTCACCCATAACGTAATGAATATTCAGCACATCATCCATGCCGCTGCCATCAGGGGAAAAGATCTCCGGCTCAACGAAAAACCGTGTATCGCCGGGCGGGATATAGCCCACATGCTGTGAGTTGCGGTATCCGGGTGTGCCGAATCCCGCAACAGATGCTGCAGAATGCCAGCTTGAGGTATCCTGTGTTGGCCTGTCCGGATGCAGGCGTTCCAGGGCTATCCCTTTGGGGTTCGCCAGCAAAGGCAGGTGCATCGATTCTGTATAGGCCAGCATGTCTATGACCTGGTGGCCCCTTGTTGCCAGCACCACAATGCCGTCGGAGTTGGTCATTCGTGGCATTCCAGGCAACTCCAGGAAAACATCCGGCCCGGGTGTCGTATAATGTTTTTTCACCGCCCCGGTGTCGTTTGTCAGGACAAGGTATTGTTCCGGGAAGAACAGGAAGCTTCCATCATCCAGATACTGAATCGATTGTAGTTCCTGCAGCAGTGTGTCTTTTGATGCCAGAAGCAGGTCTTTCAGGTCAACCACCTTGTCGGAGCGATTGAAAAGTTCCACGTACCGGGCCCCTCCCTGCGGCGGGTTGAACAGGATCTCATTCAGCACAATGTCAGAGGATCCCGCCGGTTCAGGCACAGCCAGCGGTGTTGTTGTAAGCCCCAACAGGTTCCCGTCACAATCCCACAACGGGCCGCCGATATCCAAAGTATAGAAGGTCCCTTTTTCCAGCGCTTTGGCAAAGGTCAGCTCTACAACAGAAAAGTCGGGCATGAAGGGTGTTGCAGACAAAGGGGCCCCTGTGCCATGATCTATAACATAACTCCCTGTTGTTGCAAGTGCGGCTTCATCCATGGGTTCAGAAAAATGCAACCTTATGGTATGCGGGTCCACATAACCCGTCCGGGTCAGTCGCGGACTGGAGATGTTCGGGTTTTCAGCTTTCACCGCGTTGGTTTCGGCAGGTGTCCCTCCCCTGGGGTTACCGGAAGCTTTCCAGTTTTCAGCACCCTGGCAGAAATTATAGGGGTCAATCTTTTCGAGCGACCATCCCCCCTCACGCTTGGCAGCATCTCTGTACCATCTGTCAGAATAGGTCACGAACGAAACCAGCTCTCCTTTGTGGTCCCACAATACCAGGCGATTGCCACCGATGGTGAGGGCATTGACCGAAAGTCCGGGAACGGCCACCACGTTACCGTAGGGTTCCAGTGACGGGAGTCCGGCCTCAGAAGTAAGGACAAGGTAGCCTCGGGGTTGGATCACCGCCTCAGGGATTGTGCGCAGCGTGGTGCCATACTGCAGGGACCACCCTGCCAGGTTGACGGGGATGTCGGTGGTGTTGTACAATTCAAGCCAATCGTGTGGCGGCAAGGCAACCACCGGGCGGCTGTTTGCCATGATCTCATTGAAAACCACGTCGAAACGGTTGGACACATAGCGCACAAACTGTCCGTAAAAGAGCTCCATCATTTGACCGCAGGGACTTGTTAAACCGGATACCTGTATGTTATACAGTTGGTTTACCTGGAAATGATGTTCAAAATGCAGTCGCACTATATGCGGGAAGTCAGGGTCTTTCGCTGCGATCAACGGGTGGGCCACTCCCTGGTCGACAAAATAGTTGCTTACATCTGCCGCTGTTGCGGTGCTTACCACACGGTTAAAATATACATCCAGGGTTGCCGGGGAGCTTACCTCCAGCTTTTCTACCCCCGGCGGGGCTTCCGGGGTGATATCCCCCACCCTGAAATCATCAAAATAAAAACGCCGGCTGTTGCTGATGGTATAGGTACATCGTATGCCAAACCAGGCGGTGGCATGATGGGTGTCGTCAAACACCTCTCCTTGTGGAATGAACATGGAGCCCCCGGTTGGATCGGCATAGATTGCCCAGTTGCCGGCACCATCCCTTATAACCCTGATTCTTAAAATGTTATTGCTGGCGGCGGCCAGGTTCATGTTGCCACTCACCAATGGGATGACCTCATCTTCATCCTGCCGGCAGAAATAAAGGCGCTTATTGTCACTCCCCGTCTTGCCGACCTGCAGGAAATACCCCCGGAGTGACCCGCTGAGATCGGCATGGTCGCTCACCAGGTAAATGCGCGGATGATTATTGTCGGAAGGGGTGAAAGCGATTCGCACCCAGAAGTCCCACTGCGTGTTTTGAATCATACGGCTTTCGGTCGACATCCATGCCATGCCTGCCGCGTCATCATAGAGCCGCAACATTCCATTGTCAACCACAAACCGGTCATGATCACCCACCCAGGGTGGATCCTCCGTAAAATTGCCATTACTGAAGTCATCCACAAACTGCCCATACAATAAAAAAGGGGCAAGCGTTAATACGAACAATGTTTTTATTCTCATTTTACGCTGTTTTTTTTCGACTTAAATATAGTGCTTTTGTTTGATGGGAGGATTCACTTTTTTTGACGAATTTTGTTAATGGTTAGAAAAACACAGCGTATGGTAATCGCATTGGTAGGGGCCACCGGTCTGGTGGGGGAAATGGTGATGCGTGTGATGGAAGAACAGAAGCTTCCCGTTACTGGTTTTATCCCTTGTGCCTCGGCCCGTTCTGCCGGGAGGGAGGTGTCTTTTAAGGGGAGGGCTTATAAGGTCAGGCTTGTGGAGGAGGCCATCGCGGCCCGTCCGCAGCTGGTCCTCTTTTCTGCCGGTGCGGCCATTTCAAAGCAGTATGCCGCTGCATTTGCCGAACAGGGTGCTTTCGTGATCGACAACTCCTCGGCCTGGCGCAGTGATCCCACAGTGCCCCTTGTGGTGCCGGAAGTCAATGCCGACACCATGTCACCAACCACCAAAATCATTGCCAACCCCAACTGCAGCACCATCCAGATGGTGCTTCCGTTATCATCCATTCATAAGGCCTATGGTATTCGCCGGCTGGTTATCTCCACCTATCAGTCGGTCACCGGCACCGGGATAAAAGCAGTGCGGCAGCTGCATAATGAGCGGGCGGGTAAATACGGGGAAAGTGCGTACCCGCACCCCATCGACCTGAACTGCTTCCCTCACGGAGGTGCCTTTCTTGACAATGGCTACACGGCAGAAGAGATGAAGCTGGTCAACGAAACACGCAGGATACTGAATGCCCCTGACATGCAGATCACGGCCACGGTGGTGCGTATCCCCGTGGTCGGGGGCCATGCAGAAGCGGTAAACATCGAGCTGGAAAAGGATTTCTCACTTTCCGCCATAAAAGCACTGCTTCAAAACACTGAAGGGGTGGTGATACAGGATGATCCTGCCAATAACGTTTATCCCATGCCCAGATTTGCCGAAGGGCGGGATGAGGTTTTCGTGGGCCGCATCCGCCGTGATGTTTCCGTGCCGCACGGCCTGGACATGTGGATCGTAGCCGACAACCTTAGGAAAGGGGCTGCCACCAATGCCGTTCAGATCGCCCAACACCTGCTGGAGAGAGGATGGGTCTGACCTTTGCCCGGCCGGCTTATCCCCAAACCCCTATCGTGGCCAATGGGGCAGACACTTCGCCACGACCAACTTCTCTTCAGCACCCCGGAGTGATCATCAGTGGCGCCATGGTGTTTTGATTCCTTCGGTCCCCTGCCGCAATATTAACAGTTNGCGTTGTCTTATTTTTCTTATTTTTGCACCCTGTTTAAGGCCGGAAGACCAAAAGGTCTGAAGTTCTTCTGTCATTGTCAACCCCTGTTTATGCCAGGTTGGTCTGTTCCAGTGGCTGGGTGTTGATGGTTTTAAAAACCACAGGTCAAAATGAAAGAATGGTTGGTTGTCGTTAATCCCAATGCCGGCATTGGGAAGGTGAGCAGGGATTGGGGAAGGATCTCCGGGTTGCTCGATAGCCATGGTTTTGATTATCAGGCCGTTTTCACAGAAGGGCCGGCACACGCCATTGATCTGGTCGCAGACCACATTAAAGAGGGCTTCCGAAAGATCATTGCGGTGGGGGGTGACGGAACGATGAACGAAGTGGTGAATGGCATTTTTAATAAACCGGTGCTTCCAACCACCGATATAACGGTAGGGATGATATCTGTGGGTACAGGTAACGACTGGGTCAGGACGTACAACATCCCCATGGACTATGAAAAGGCAATAGGTGTATTGAAACGGGGATACACCATGTATCAGGATGCCGGTATTGTGCGGTTTTATAACAGTACCGTGCAAACCATGCGGTATTTTGTAAACATGGCAGGTCTGGGATTTGACGGCCTGGTCGCCCAAAAGACCAATGCAGACAAAGCCAGGGGCAAAGGGAACCCTTTGCTTTATCTGAAGCATCTGATCGGGTCTCTTTTCTCTTACAAGTCATGCACTGCAACGGTAACGGTTGACGGTCAGGTGGTCCGGGATAAAATTTTCAGCATCAGCATCGGCATCGGACAATACAATGGGGGTGGCATGCAGCAGGCACCTGATGCCAAACCCGATGATGGCCTTTTTGACCTTACACTGATCAAAGACCTTTCCAAGTGGTCGGTCATTGCCAGTGTGCGCCGTTTGTACGATGGCTCAATCAAAAAACACAAAAGAGTCAAAACCCTGTTGGGCAAAAACATACGCATCGATTGCGAGGCTCCCATCCTGCTGGAAGCTGACGGAGAGTCGCTGGGCCATTCACCCTTTGAGTTTGAGATGGTCCCGCGGAGCGTGAAGGTCATTGTCAACGAGGACCGGGGAGACGGTTGGTAAGCCGTATGATGCCGGGTGGCGGTTCACCTCCGGGGGGTCCGCAAAAACGCACATTCTTCGCAGGCACGCAGGAGACAGCAGGAAAAAACGGAACGCGAAACACATAAAAACATGATCAAAGGCGAAGACAGTTTTAAGAAGATCATTGCGCATTGCAAGGAGTATGGTTTTATTTTTCCCTCCAGCGAAATATATGAAGGGCTAAGTGCGGTATATGACTATGGGCAGAACGGTGCGGAGCTCAAGAACAACATCAGGGATTACTGGTGGAGGTCGATGGTGCAGTACCACGAGAACATCGTCGGACTGGACACGGCTATCTTCATGCACCCGACCGTATGGAAGGCATCGGGTCATGTGGACGCTTTCAAGGATCCGCTGATCGACAACAAGGATTCCAAAAAAAGGTATCGTGCAGATGTGCTCATCGAGGATCACATTGCCAGGTTGGAGGACAAGATCACAAAAGAGGTCAGCAAGGCCTCAAGGCGTTTTGGAAGCACCTTTGACGAAAAGCTGTTCCGGGAGACCAATCCACGTGTTCAGGCCAGCCGGAAAAAGATCGATGACATCAACAGGCGCTTTGTGCCGGCCATGGAAAACGGGCAGCTGGAGGACCTCCGGGCACTGATCGAAGAGCTTGGCATTGTTTGTCCGGTGTCAGGGTCTCGTAACTGGACTGATGTCAGGCAGTTCAACCTGATGTTCAGCACACAGATGGGTTCTGCCAATGATGACGCCTCACAGGTTTATCTCCGTCCTGAAACCGCCCAGGGCATCTTCGTCAACTATTTGAATGTTCAAAAGACCGGGCGTAAGAAGCTGCCCTTCGGAATTGCACAGATCGGCAAAGCCTTCCGCAACGAGATCATTGCGCGCCAGTTCATCTTCCGCATGCGTGAGTTTGAGCAGATGGAAATGCAGTTCTTTGTCCGCCCGGGTCAGGAAAAAGAATGGTTTGAATACTGGAAGGAAAAGCGCATGAAATGGCACCTTGCCCTGGGGATCCCACCGGAGCGGTTCCGTATCCATACGCACGACAAGCTGGCCCATTATGCCAATGCAGCCGTCGACATCGAATATGACTTCCCGTTCGGGTTTAAAGAAATAGAAGGGGTCCACTCCCGGACCGACTTTGATCTGGGTGCCCATCAGAAGTTTTCCGGGAAAAAACTTCAGTATTTTGACCCCGAAACCAACGAAAGCTATGTACCGTACGTTGTGGAAACATCTATCGGCCTCGACCGGATGTTGCTGGCTGTGTTGAGTCATGCCTACAGGGAAGAGAAGCTGGATGACGGCTCTGAACGTGTGGTGCTGAATATCACCCCGGCTTTGGCGCCGGTCAAGATCGCCGTGCTGCCCCTCGTAAAAAAGGACGGGTTGCCGGAAAAAGGGCGGGAGGTCTTCAACATCCTGAAGCATGACTTCAATTGTCAATATGAAGACAAGGACGCCATCGGAAGAAGATACAGGAGGCAGGATGCCATAGGCACCCCTTATTGTATCACCATTGACCACGAAACACTGGAAAATGATACGGTTACCATCCGCGAACGGGACAGCATGAAGCAGGACAGGATCCCCGCAGAAAACATCTCCCGAGTGGTATCGGGACGGATCAAACTCAGGCCCGAATGACAATTACGGAAACACTGAACCTTCGGCACCCGGACAACGCGACCCTGTCACCAAGTTTCATTCCCAAATTGTTTTAAGCTTTCTGCTGAAAAACCCCCTTATGCCTTTGATGGATCTGCGTGAAACAATCAAGGCATCTTTACCGGGGGGTGCGTGCAAATAGGCCACGGGGCAGCCAAAGAAAAAGCACAAGAATAAACAGGCACATCTCTGGTGTAAAACCTTGAAAGGTTTTTCATCCGTTTGTGTCGATTGAAAAATGTAATGTACCTTTGGTAACAGAAAAGCCGCACAAGATGACACTCAATGAGATCAAGGCGCCTGTTGAAGTACATGTTAAGGCTTTCGAGGCCCGTTTCAGGGAGTCTATGAAAAGCAAGGTTCCCCTGTTGGACAAGATCACCCGCTATATTGTAAAGCGGAAGGGCAAACAGGTCCGGCCGCTGTTCGTGTTCTTCTCGGCCGGGATCTTTGGCGACATCACTGATCGCACCTACCGTGCCGCGTCGCTCATTGAGCTGTTGCATACAGCCACGTTGATCCACGATGATGTGGTGGACGACTCCAACGAGCGCCGCGGCTTTTTCTCATTAAATGCCTTGTGGAAAAACAAGATCTCCGTCCTGGTAGGTGACTATCTGCTATCCAGGGGTTTGTTGCTCACCCTGGAACATGATGATTTTGACCTTTTGAAGATTGTTGCCAGTTCGGTAAAGGAGATGAGTGAAGGGGAGCTGATGCAGATTGAAAAAGCCCGCAGCCTGGACATTGAGGAGGATGTGTATTTTGAGATCATCCGCAAGAAGACAGCGTCCCTGATTGCTTCCTGCATGGCCTGCGGCGCTGCCTCTGCGGGGGCTTCCAGGGAGGAGGTTGAACGACTGCACACCATCGGGGAAGCGGCGGGCATCGCTTTCCAGATCAAGGACGACATCCTCGATTTTGAACCCGGTGTTGCCAAAGGCAAGCCTTCCGGCACCGACATCAAAGAGCGGAAAATGACCCTGCCCCTGATCTATCTCATCAAAAATGTTTCAAGCAGAGACAGGCGCATGATCATCAACACGGTAAAAAACCACAACCATGACCCGGAGAAGGTGGCCGGGTTGATGGAGATGGCTCACGACCGGGGTGGCATTGACTACGCAAAAGATTATATGAACATTTACAAAGACCAGGCGCTTGAACTACTGCAAACCTTTCCGGACACGCCTGCCAGGGAGTCTCTCCACCAGCTCATCGAATTTACCGTCACCCGGATCCGGTAACAACAATCATAGGTTACCGGCCACCGCTTTGATCTTTTCTTCCACAATGACTGCTTGCGAGCCAACGTAGGTGTGAAAGGTGACATGAACAGCGTACCCGGAACCAGCCGTCTTGACAACCTTCACCACCGGTTCGGGGTCAATGATCCACGGCATGGCGAGGAGGCGTTTTTTTACCAGGGCCTGCACCTTCTCCGGAGACTGGCCGGGTGCGAGGGGGACCTCCACATGATGTGGCAAGAAATCATCGTTGCCGGGCGGAACGATCAACAGTTCATTGCTGAGCCGTGCATAGGGGACCCTGACGATTTCACCGTCATCATTGATCAGTTCCAGTGACCGGCTGCCCAGGGCTTTGATCTTTCCTTCAACAAAGGGGGTCTTGATCATCTGTCCCGGCTCCAGCGCTTTCTCAGCCTTCAGCAGCACCCCTGCGAGCAGGTCGCGAAACAGAAACCAGGCTAAAGCGGCTACCAGCAGCACCATCATCACCACAATGATAAGGTCGTAATAAAGGTGCCCGCCAAAAAGTATGTAAGCTCCCCAGAACGCATAAGCTACCCACAACACCAGTTCGACCATTGGCAGCAATGCCATGGTGCCTTCACGAAGGGTCTTTTTCTTCATAAAGGCTTTGCATATGCGCATAAGCAGCCGGAACAGGAAAAAGAGGATGAAGCCTGTGAGGATAAATGCCAGCCAGTTCATAAATGTTTTTTTGTTTTTAGTTGATCTGCCAGGTAAAGGTCCAGGCCCGGACGAATGGCGTAAACCCCTTCAAACTTTTGTATCAAAATGCCGGCGCGCATCAGCTCCCTGAACACAGACAGCACTTTGTCACGGGGCGTTTCAAGGTTTTCTGACAGTTTGTCGACGGAGAAACGTCGGTTTACCACAAACTGCTGAATATAAAACCATTGTTCGGGCGTCAGCGCATCAAACACGCTGGTATCCGGCAGCCGGAAGCCATCCATGGTCAGTGTTTTCCCCAACACTTTTTTTATTGATGACAGCCACAACACATTAGCCGTTCCCGGGTTGCCGAAAGAAAGGTTAAACAGGTCGTTGAACAAACGGGCGTGATCCCATGCCGTTATTTTGTCTTCTTCTTTTCGTTTGTACCTGAGCTTCATGCCTCCTGCCTGGTGGCGGAGCATCATCATCTCTTTCAGTTCGCGGGCGTCGAAGGGCTGGCAGCTTACCACCGCCAGGGCGTATTTGTTGAGTTCTGACTGCCTGTTGATCCGTTCCAGTGCATGGCTGTTCACATTGATGATGAACAGGCATTTGTGCCCGAAACGATCGATCATGTCCTTGATCAGCTCCACCACGGCATCGCCTCCCGGTCGCCGTTCCCACCACAGGCCAAGGTCTTGTATGATGATGGCTTTGCCGGCGGGCAATGCATTCATCACATCATCCAGGCGTTTTTCGTGGGCATTCAACGCTTCTGTCAGCTTGAGCGAAAACAACGACACGTCGGCCGAACAGCCCTGCGGTGCGCGCAGAGAGTGAATGTTGTCCTTGCTGAAGTGATGCCCTGCCACCTTCCTGGAAAGGCCGGACTTTCCGGAGCTGCGATCTCCGGTAATGATCAGGGCGCCGGGAAACCCCGTCTTGAACCGTTTTATGGCCCGGGTACACTCATCGATCTCATCCTGCATCCCCACCCAAAAATCTTCGCCCGTGCCTGACTGGCCGGAGAACAAGGAGTAATAGTAGAAAGGGAGCTCCTTCATCACCCCGGCTCCGGGTGTCACGGCCTCTACAAAAGACAATATGTCCTTGTTGGAATGGTGCCCGGCCACATCCTGCTTTTCGAAATGGCTGATCCACAGCTGGCCTTCACTTTTACTGTACAGCAAGTCGACGAAACGATCCTGCGTGGCCTCTTTTACCTTCTTCCATTGCCCTCGCAGCTGTCCGGCAAACTCATTTTGTTCTGTGTCACGCTGCCTTTTTCTTATTGCCATGCCTGACCTGCTAATGGTGGCAGCAGAAAGCGGATCAAAGCCCTTCTTAAGGCCATCCTCGAAGGCCCCTTCAACGGTGTCCGCTATTTTCCTGATCCTGTTCTTTTCCGTTTTTACCTTTTCGGCAAACCCCATGACCAGCTCGAGCGTCTGTTTCCGCCGGTATGCCTGGTCGTCGGGGTCATCATTTTTGCTTTCGTTGTCCATGCTGAAGTTGAGCAGACGCACCAGGTCTTTGATATCAGACGTCACCTGCTGCATCTTTATCTCCGCCTCGTGCGATTGTTTTAAGGAATGGTCTATCAACTCTGCACCAATATAATATTCAACGGTCTTACGGAAGCTGACAACCACACTGTCGGCCTCGGAAAAAGCTGTTTCCTGGATCTTTTCGGCCAATTGTTCACCGCTGATCTCGATCTTCTCCGGAATGTCGTGCAACAACTCTCCAATTTCCGCATAGAGCCCCTGGTATATTTCAGGTATAGGTGTAGGTTTCAGGGACTCATGGTCCAGCCGCAGATCGCTCGAAACAGATGGTGCCGGCTTCTGTGCCAACAGCTTCTCAGCAAATGCTTCATACTCCTCCACCTGCCGGATCATGCCGGTCTCCAAGGCGGCCCGGAAGTCGATGTGGTATTTCATGATCTTGGAATGGATGCGGCTCTTCAGCGACAGGATGTAAAAGTCAAGGATGGCCTTGTTGATGAAGACACCCAGCTTCTTTGCCCAAACAGCGGGATAATCGCCAATTTCTACGACCAGTGCGGGGTCATTTTTAAAGTAAGGGGAAAAATTGCTGCTGCGTATATTGGCACCCGTGCTGTCCAGGTGGTGGCTGAATTGTTGGAGGTCGTGAAGCAACCCTTCATAAAGTTTCTGTCCTGATTGATAATGAAAATGCTGGCTTTGGTTTACCAGGACCTCTATATTTGCGGCCAGCCGGCTTCGTTCGAGCTTTATACGTTCCACCATTTGCTGCTTGCTGCCGGTACCCGGGCGGGTCTTTTCTATCAGCTCATGCATGCCGTTAAACAGCTTCCTTATCTCCACCACCTCTGAGAACGAATGAAGGGAAAAGTCGGTCATCAGCTGATGCAGGCTTGTCAGCCTGTTGTGATAGAGGAAGTAACGTGCAGCGGGCAGGACTTTAACCCTGTGGGCTACCGGCCGGCGGGTTATAAAAGCCACGAACATCTTCCGGGCTTTGTAAAGGCGTGTTTTAAACCGGTCATGGGGCTTGATGGCCAGCTCATCCCTTGTAAGCTTGATCCGTATCTTTTCCGGCATCACGTTGATCATGGCACGCAGGGCATCCAGGTATTCCAGGTTGGCCTCTTCCAGGATCTTTCTGATGGATGCCACCCGTTGCTCACGAAGGATTTGCATCTGCCGCTGTGAATGAAAGGAGAAGTCATTCAGTATCCGGAGGAAAGATTTGGACCTGTCGGCATCCTTTTCTCCTGTTACATCCTTTTCAAGGTTGTTGAGCGTTTTGAAAACGAAATGCTGCAAGTCAGGGAAAAAGTTCAAATCAAGCTTAAATATTCGGTCCGGGCCCTGTTCGAAATATTTTTGGATAAAATGCGCAGCTGTTTGTCCGGTGTTGTTGACCTGGTTGGCGATGATCTCCCGTGAGGCCGGTGAAAGGTTTTTCAGTATCTCCGGCGACGGCCTTTGGGTTTCTTCCGCCATCAATTCATCAGCAGTCACGGGTTTGGCATCAAGGACTGTCACCTCGTCAAAGAAAGTAGATGGGGAGATAAACAGTGACGTGTGCACACTTTCGCTCAGTGTATTGGTTTTTGCCATGGCCGATCCCATCTCTTTTACGCCAAACCCCGGCAGTTCCATGATGGTAAGATCCGTTTCGCGCGATTCGGCCCCGATGATCTTTTCGTCGGAAAGCTGCTCAACCCCGTTGTTGATCACTTTTACATCTGCTTTCATCCTGTTGTTGTCCAGCAACTGGTTGATCAGGCTGTACAGGGTATCTGTCTTGGAGCTGTCGTTGTTGATCACCAGGATACGGAGGCGTGCCGTGCGCCACCTGTCGCTGGTGGTGATGAACCGCAGCAGGAACAAGGCGAGCGACAGTCCGCGGCCAGAGCCTTTCCACCAGAAATCTATTTTCTTGTAGCTGCCAAAACCCTTCTCTTTATCATAGGATAGAAAAACACTGTTGAAGTCTTGTCTTTTCAGGCTGGCCAGAAGTTTAGCGAACTTTTCGGGGTGCCGTGTGTTCCTTGCCCAGCCCATCAGCACCGTGTTGGGTTCAAAGCCGGTAAAGCCATACACTCTTGATATGATGTCGATCCCCTCATAGATATCCCTGCATGTATGGCGGCGCGTGAACACCCCTTTTTGTTCCGCGGTGGCACCCTGTTGGTGCATCTGCATTTTTTTTTTTTTTCAAAATTGGTAAAAACGCCCATTTTGCCAACCAGCGACCTGCCCATTTCAATAAGGTGAGGCCTGCTTTTTTCGCCGCCGCTGAACAGCATTACGTTGGGGCGCCAGTTTCGGGTCTTCTTGCCGCTGACACTGAGCCTTGACAGGCCGGCCTTCACCAGCGAGGACCATACGCCCGTCCAGGTATCTCCTGTCTGGAGTGTCAGCTCTTTCTTTTTGAGGAACAAAAAAAGCGCGACAAGTATTGCAGAAGCCACGAAGAGGGCCACAATATCCAATTGGATCATCACCACCACACAGGCCAGGGCGCCGATGATGCTGACAAAGCGCGGGATCTTGAACGTCGGCCTGAAGTCACTGCCAGCCCAGCTTTCTATGGCATAAGTGATGTTCAGGAAACCATAAATGATGATAAAGAAGATGGTAACGATGCGTGCGATCACATTCAGTTCACCGATCAGTATCCCTGTCTGTGCTATCAGAAAGGCGATCAAGAGTGCATTGCGCGGTTCGTTGGACGCGCCATGACCCCGGGCGAAAAACCCGGGCAGGATCCTGTCCATGGCAACAGCTTGTAAGATGCGCGGTGCACTCAATATGCTTACCATGGCAGAAGACAACGTCGCTGCAAGGATCCCGGCGATCACCAGTTCAGGGGCCCTGGAAATGCTGAACAGCACCCGGGGATCATGCATCAGCATATCCCTGTCGACGGTAAATGCAAAAAACAGCGCGAGCCCTGTATAAACAAGCAGTCCTGCAAGAATGGCCATGATGACGCCAGCCGGTATGTTTTTCCGTGGATCCTTCAGGTCGCCCGACAATGACACGCCGGCCTGAAAGCCTGTAACGGCAGGAAAAAATATGGCAAACAAGGCAATCCAAGGCAGTGCATCGTCGGCAGACATCATCAGGGGTTCGCGGGGTACATGCTCATGGCTCCCAAGGAACACTGACAGCAACGACAGGACAATGGCCGCCATGATCAGGTACTGCACCCTGATGGCCAGGGATGTGCTGATGAAGGTCACGGCGGTCACGAGCAACAAGATAACAGATCCCGTGAGACGGATGTTCTGGATGTTTATCTCCATTCCGAACGCAGAGAGGAACGTTTCCGAAAACCCCAAAAGGTACAGGCTCACGCTAAAGGAGAAGCCGACAAAAAGGGCGACTCCCAGGGTGCCGCCAATAGGCAGGCCCAGGCTGCGGGATATGATGTAGTAGCTTCCCCCCGTCTCTACCCGCTTGTCGGTTGCCACTGAAGCAACGCTCAACCCCGTAGTGACCGAAATGATATGGGCCACCAGGATGATGCCAAGCACAGCCCATAACCCTGCATGGCCAACGATCCATGGCAGGCGAAGATACATGATCACGCCAAGGATGGCCAATATTGACGGGGTAAAAACGCCGCCAAACGCACCAAACTTCTTTGCTTTTCCCACCGCCTCAGGTTTTATATGCCATCCAAAGATATGAAATTTTGTATATCGCCTGTCGTTGCTAAAAGGGTGCACCCGGTTCACTTCGCATTCGGCATCCAGCTTCACTGCGTACAATGCAGGCCCCTCCATGGATCAGCTTTTCGATGGCGAAAGAGCCTGGTTTCACAGTTTTCCGGGCCACTTTCAGGACGGCCGGGTTTTTTTCGACAGTGGTTTACGGCTGGAAAGGCTTTTTGCTTCTGATGATTGTAAGCGGTTTGCAGGTACCGTTTCAATTGTTTATTTTTGACAAAACCTTCACAACGGAGACAGGTGATGTCTCCTGTTATCAAACCACGAACGATGAAACACAGAACAGCCTTTGTTTGCCTGGTGCTGCTGTTGCTTGTCCGGCCTGTGACTTCAATGGCTTCCGTTGAAGATGCTGCCGCGCGAACCGGAGAAGAGGCACGGGTCGATGTGCGAACGCCATATCATACCTTGCTCACCCACCTTCACTTTCTTCAACCCGAAAGCTATGATGCCAACAAGGCGGCTCAGGCCTTTATGCATCCTGAGCTGACCCTCGAAGAGGCAAGGGATGCAGCCATCCGGTTGAAGCAGGTCTTTGACGGCAAGGGTTACTACATCGACGTAGATGCAGCCCCCAACGACCCATTTTACAGTGACACCATTCATGATGAAAACATATACACTCCAACACATCACCTGCCGGAAATATATCTCGAAAAGCGGGGTGATCGCTGGCTTTACAGCCTGGAAAGCATCCGCAGCGTCGACCGCCTCCACCGGGAGGTTTTCCCTTTTGGGCCAGACGTGTTGATTGACCTGTTCCCTTCTGCCGGGAAATACAAATTTGTCGGTCTTTACATCTGGCAACACCTGGGCATATTGCTGCTGATCCTTGTCAGCTTCCTGATCCATAAACTGCTTTCTTTTCTGCTGAGCAGAGCCCTTTATCAGGGCGCAACCAAAATGGGCTACGACAAACTGGTGCGGCCTTATCTTCTGCCGGTGGCCAGGCCGCTCAGCCTTTTTGTCGTCTTCCTGTTCATCATGGTGGTCTTTCCCCTGTTACAACTTCCTGCAGAGGTGGCCAAATACTTTACTTTCGCTTTCCGGGCCATCCTGCCGCTCTTTGCCACCCTGATGTTTTACAAGCTTGTTGACGTGTTCTCCCTGTACCTTGAGAAGCTGGCCGGCCAAAGCGAAAGCAGCCTTGACAACCATGTGATCCCTCTCATTCGCAAGGTCCTTCGCGTTTTCGTTGTCACTGTAGGCGGTCTTTTCATTTTGCAGAACCTGGATGTAAACATCACAGCACTCCTTGCCGGGCTTTCGATCGGCGGGTTGGCGCTGGCGCTGGCGGCCCAGGACACCCTGAAGAACTTCTTTGGCTCCCTGATGATCTTTATCGACAGGCCTTTCTCGGTTGGTCACTGGATCACCAGCGGCGACATGGACGGCACTGTGGAGGAGATCGGCTTCCGTTCCACCCGTATCCGGACCTTCCGCAACTCCCTGATATATGTGCCCAACGGCAGGCTGGCCGACTCCTCTATCGACAACCACGGCTTGCGCCAATACCGCCGCTTTTTCATGCACATCGCGATCACGTATGATACCCCGCCCGACCTTATCGAAGTCTTCGTACAGGGCCTCCGCAAAATCGTGGAAGAACACCCCGACACCCGCAAGGACTTTTACATCGTGGAATTTAACGAGATGGGCGACTTTTCGCTTAAGATCATGTTCTACATCTTCTTTGCCGTGCCCAGCTGGCCCGGAGAGCTGAAGGCCCGGCACGAGGTACTCATTGAAATCGTTCGCCTTGCAGAAAAGCTCGGCGTACGCTTCGCCTTCCCCACCAGCACCCTCCACATGGAAAACTTCCCGGGCAAACACAGCCTTACCCCGCAGTACGACATGACGATGGAGGAGTTCAGGCAGATGATGGAGAATTATTTTGAGGAGAGGAAGGGGTCCCACCAGCAATGACTGACGGGTTGACCTGCCCCGTTAGCCCGTTTGGTTGAACCTTTTCAGGTTTTTCATTGTTGTTTTCCTGTTCAGGGCCCCTTGTCACTCGTGTCGTGTCAACGCTGTTTTAGCCGGCCCACGTCTTGAAGTTTTTCATCATCTCTGCAAAAAAACGACCAAAAGTATAGATTTGTGTTCATTGTATTTTTTTTTTTGCCCGGAATGTTTAACTTTGTTGTGAAAACCTATTCTGGAATTTTATTGATTGTTTAACAAAAACCCTTAAATCATGAAGAAAATTTTTACTTTAATGCTTATCTTAACGGTTTCCTTTGCTTTTGCGCAAAGAGGGACTGTTTCATTGGTAAGCCAATCAGATGACAACAATGTACAGTTAAAGCCTGCAGAGGCAGTTGACAAAGTACATTTTCGGTCTGCAGAAAAAGACGGTGATGTGCTGCTGCCCGGTAACTGGTCTGACGCAACGGGTGTTGGAGCATATGGGTGGACTGATGGACCGGGCGGGCCCCCTTTGGGTTGGATATTCGGCAACAACGCTTTTGAAGATGCTGGTGCCGCACAAAAATTCATCGTGAGTGATCCATAT
>SL_3KL_010_SEDDRAFT_10000386_pt1 | contig 35534 bp, 27 predicted proteins | sample SodLakKL_010_SED_2_FD_10381 | JGI IMG/M metagenome (IMG submission 10381) | reverse complement strand
CAGCGCGCAGATCCGCTCCGCTCGCATGGGGTTTCGTTTGTAGGGCATGGCAGACGAGCCGATCTGCTCCTTCTCGAAGGGCTCCTCAACCTCCCTCAGGTTGGCCAGAAGCCGGAGGTCCGTCCCGAACTTCGAGAGCGAGGCGGCGGCCCCGGCCAGGGTGGCCAGGACACCCTGGTCCACCTTCCGGGGATAGGTCTGCCCACTGACTCCGTAGCTCTCCGGGAATCCCATCTTCTCTCCCACGAGCCGGTCCAGCTCCGTCACCTTCCCGTGGTCTCCCTCGAAGAGCTGGAGGAAGGAGGCCTGGGTGCCGGTGGTCCCCCTGACCCCTCGGAAGCGGAGAGCCTTCAAGCGGAAGGCCAGCTCTTCCAGATCCAGGAGGAGATCCTGGATCCAGAGGGTGGCCCGCTTCCCCACCGTGGTAGGCTGGGCCGGCTGGAAGTGGGTGTACCCCAATGTGGGAAGGTCTCGATGCGCTCGGGCAAACTGGGCCAGCGCCTCCACCGTCCGCGTCAGCCGGGCCCGAACCAGGTGGAGGGCGTCCCGATGCAGAATGAGATCCGTGTTGTCGCCGATGAAGGCAGAGGTCGCGCCCAGGTGGATGATGCCCCGAGCCGAAGGGGCCACATCGCCGAAGAGGTGGACGTGAGCCATGACGTCGTGGCGGAAGCGGCGTTCATATTCGGCCGCCTTCTCCAGGTCCAGGTCATCCAACCCAGCCTTCATCTCCTCAATGGCTCCAGCGGGAATGGGTAGATCCAGTTCCCGTTGTGATTCAGCCAGGGCCAGCCAGAGCCGACGCCAGGTGCCGAAGCGATGGGCCGGCGAGAAGATGCGCTGCATCTCGGCCGAAGCGTACCGTTCGGCCAGGGGATGTGAATATCGATCCAGGGAATGGCTCGGGTCGGTCTGACTCACGATGGCTGGGCTCAGTGGGTTGAGGACGGTTGGATTCAAGGGGACGGCTCAGCGTCCCAGGACGAAGGTGGTCGAGCTGAAGCCCCGGTTTCGCTCAAAGATGAACTGGACACGAGAGCCGGAGGGGATCCGCGAAACCAGGTCGGCCAGTTCTTCTGCACTGCCGATCCGTTGCCGGTTGATGGCGATGATGACGTCTCCTTCCCGGAGACCCAGGATCCGTTGGAGTTCGGAAGAGATTCCCGTGACCAGAGCGCCGGCCTCGCTCCCCACGCCCCGCTCATCCCGGGCAGCCGGGGTCAGGGTGACCACCTCCAGGTCCTGGAGGACGGTGACACGTTCGGCTGGGAGGGAGGGGAACTCCTGGGCCCGGATGCGATGAGGAGCGGCGGCGCCCTCCACGTGGAGGGCGATTTCGTCACCGGCCCGAAGGTCAAGGAGGAGAGCTTCCAGGTCCAGGGGCGAGGCCAGGCGGCGGTCGTTTGCCATGGTCAGGCGGTCCCCCACCTCCAGGTTGGCTTGGTAGGCCGGTGAACCTTCGCTGATCCGGCTGATCCGGACGCCTCGGGTTCGTCCGAAGGCGTCAGCCTCTTCCGGTTCCACGTCCAGGCCGACCCAGGCTCTCCGGACCTGGCCGTATTCCAGGAGGTCATCGGTGATTCGGAGGACCCGCTCGATGGGGATGGCGAATCCTACTCCTTCGCTCCCCCCGCCTCGTGAGAAGATGGATGCGTTCATTCCCACCACCTCTCCCAGGGCATTCACAAGGGGACCCCCTGAGTTCCCTGGATTGATGGCTGCGTCCGTCTGGATCATCCCCAGGTAGAAGCCTCGATCCTCCTCAGCCGGAACCACGTGGCGACCCAACGCCGAGACCACGCCTACGGTCGCGGTGGGCTCAGGGTTGGAGATGAGGTTTCCAAAGGGATTGCCGAAGGCCACCACCCATTCACCGATCATGAGGTCGTGGGTGACTCCCAGGGGAGCGACTGGGAGGTCGGGGAGATCGATGCGGAGCACGGCCACATCCGTGGCCTCGTCTGCCCCCACCAGTTCGGCTTCCGCGTCCCGACCGTCCGGGAGGGTGACCAGGATTCGCTCGGCTCCTCGAACCACGTGGTCATTTGTCAGGATGGTCCCGTCCGCGTCCACGATGAAGCCGGATCCCAGGGATGGGACCCGCTGAGCCTGAGTCCGTCCTCGGGGAGGCCCGAAAAAGCCGCCGAAGAAGTCGTCGAAGGGATCTCGGACTCGGACCTGTCGGGTTCGGATGACATTGACGGTGACGACGGAGGGAGAGACCCGTTCCGCTGCCCGGACCACAGCGGTTTCTCGAGACTGGCGCAAGTCCTGACCGGCCTGATCCAGGGCTTCTCCCGGCGTGGCCGCCAGCAGGGAGGATGGAGACTCGACGCCGGCCGCGGTCCGGCCATCAGCTGAGCCGAGCCCTCCTCTTCCCTCGGCATCCGTGCAGGCGACGGAGCCGAAGAGAAGAAGAAGGAAGGTGGCTCCCAAGGTCCGGAGGATGGGTGGACGGTCCATGGTAGAAAAAGGTTGCCCAGTTCTCCTAGAGCTCCTGCCCCAGCGTCTTCCAGTCGGCCAGGAAGCGTTCCAGGCCCTGGTCGGTGAGNGGGTGCTTCAGGAGCTGATACAGCACCTTTGGGGGCAGGGTTGCACAGTCTGCACCGATGAGCATGGCCTGAAGCACGTGGCGGGGGTGCCGGAGTGAGGCGGCCAGGATCTGCGTCTCCACTCCGTATTCGTCATAGATCTCCCGGATCTGGGCGACCACCTCCATTCCATTCTGGCCCACGTCGTCCAATCGGCCCACGAACGGGGAGATGTAGGTAGCTCCTGCCTTGGCTGCCAGCATGGCCTGATTGGCGGAGAAGCAGAGGGTCACGTTCACGGGGATCCCATTACCGCTGAGGCGCCGGCACGCCCGGAGGCCGTCCTCAGTGAGGGGGACCTTCACTACGATGTTGTCGTGAAGCCCCGCCAGGCGGGTACCTTCCTCCACCATCCCTTCGGCGTCGGTAGCCACAACTTCAGCCGAGATGGGGCCGTCCACCAGTTGGCAGATCCGGGCGAAGTGCTCCACCGGCGAGCTCTCTCCTGCCGCACTGGCCATGAGAGAGGGGTTGGTCGTGATCCCGTCGATGAGGCCAGCCTCGGCAGCCCGCTCGATTTCGGTGAGCTCCGCTGTATCCAGAAATACCTTCATGTCTTCTCCAGGTCTCAAGTCGTCCCCGTCACGGGATCGGAGGATGGGGGGGTGGCACCAGGTGGATCCCGATCCAGGCCCTCACCCAGCCGACCTTCCTCGTACTCCACCTGGTGAAGGAAGAGCCCCCGAGCCGGCGCCGGGGCAGAGGTCCGGAGGGCGGAGTCCGGGTTGGTGAGGAGGACCCGCATCTCGTCCAGGGGTCTTCGTCCCAATCCCACATCAACCATCGTTCCCACAAGATAGCGAACCATGTGGTGAAGGTATCGGTCCGCCTCGATTCGGAACTCGAGCCCAAGCTCCCCCCAACGGATCCACGTGGCGGTGAAGACGTGGCATCGCTCCCCTCGATGCGGCTGACCCGCTTTGGCAAATCGGCGGAAGGACCGCTGGCCCGGAATGAGGGTGGCTGCCTCTTCCAATCGGATGGAGTCCAGTGATTCATCCGAGAGGTCCCAGCACCAGGGGTGGTGAAATGGGGATCCACTCTCCGGGGCCGTACCGATCCGATAAGCGTAAGATCGCTTCCGTGCGTCGAAACGAGGGTGAAAGTCTGGATCGACCTGCCTGGCCTCCTTGATCCAGATCTCCCTGGGAAGTAGGGCGTTCAGGGCACGGCGAAGTTCCTTTGCGCTCCACCGATGGCTGGGCACCGCCACCGATGCCACCTGACCAAGGGCATGCACACCTCCATCGGTTCGCCCCGAGGCCACGACGGGGCGACGGGCGCCGGTCAGCTTCTTCAACACCCTTTCAACTTCGCCCTGAACGGTCCGTGCCTTCGGCTGAAGCTGCCACCCGTGAAAGGGGGAGCCATCGTATTGAATCGTCAGGCAGAATCGGGTCAGGGAGGACACGCCGAAAAGGTAGAGAGAGGGGCGGGGGTGTCAACCGAGGCGGCTTGACCCATCTGGCCGGGGCGGTGTACCGTCTTGGTCCATCCCAAGAATCTCGAAGGCAGTCGGGAGGTGGAATGCGCTTCGCGCGTCACGTCCCGATGGCCCAGCCTGCGGCTTTCCACCCCTCTGCGGAGGGACAGAGCCATGGAGGAGTGTCCAAGTGGAGCTCGCTCGCATTATTGCCAAGGTGGCGGAAGGGGAATCCCTCACAGCCCAGGAGGCCGAAACGGCCTTTGACCATGTCATGGCCGGTGAAGCCTCGCCGGTCCAGATGGCAGCTCTCCTCCTGGGTCTCAGGGCGCGTGGACATGCACCTTCAGAGGTGGCTGGCGGCGTGCGCGCCCTCCGACGAGCCATGATCCCTGTGCCAGCCTCATCCACCCGTGTGCTCGTGGATACATGCGGAACCGGGGGTGGAGTCGTGACCACCTTCAACATCTCCACGGCTGCGGCCCTGGTGGCGGCCTCAGCCGGGGTCGGGGTGGCGAAGCATGGGAATCGTTCCTTCACCTCCCGAAGTGGAAGTGCTGACGTCCTGGAAGCTCTGGGTGTGACTATCCAACTCACTCCCCGGGGCATGGGGCAGGTACTGGACGAGGCGGGGATCGTCTTCATGTTCGCTCCCCTCCTGCATCCAGCCATGCGCCATGTGGGACCGGTCAGGAGGGAGCTGGGCGTGCCCACCATCATGAACGTCCTGGGACCTCTGGCCAATCCGGCCGGAGTGCGTCGTCAGGTCGTGGGTGTGGCGGACCCTGAACTCCTTCCTCTGGTCATCCAGGCGCTGCAGGCTCTGGAGCACGAACGGGCCCTGGTGGTCCACGGCCTCCCGGGAATGGACGAGCTGAGCCCTCTGGGAGAAACTCTGGTGGCTGAGCTGCGGGACGGGGAGGTTCGGGAGTACCGGGTCGATCCCAACCGCCTGGGTCTTCCTGCCGCCACCGCGGAGGAAATCGCCGGGGGCGAGCCGGAGGAGAATGCTGAGCTGATCCTTCGGATTCTGGAGCGAGATCTTCAGGGCGGCGCCAGGACAGTGACGCTCATGAATGCGGCGGCGGCTCTCTATGTGGCCGGTCTGGTGGAGGGTTTGGCGGATGGAGTGGAGCGGGCTGCCGAGGCAGTGGACTCGGGAGCGGCTCGCGAGACGTTGGAGCGACTTCGGACAGCATCCCGACGAGCCGGCGCTGAGGAGGAGGAGGCGTCCGCCGGGATCACCGCCTGAAGGGTCCAGGGACCGGGGAAGGGTGAGGGGCGACCTGCCTTGTTCACCAGGAGGTAACGGGTGCGTCCTCGAGTCCGGGTACCTACGACGAATGTTTTTCGCATGGCCTGCATGCCTTCTGAAGTCGGAATCGGTGTTCGTTCCTTGCGTGCGGTTCCTTCGAGCCCTGGGATGGCGGTTCAACGTCACTGGTACCATTTGGTACTGGCGCCGGCCGCATTCCGGCCGTACAGCCGGGAAGACGCCCTTCGGTGTCTTGGGCTCAATATCTCCGGATCACGCCCACCACGACTCCCTGGATGTCCACGTCCCCGGGGACAAAGTACATGGGGTCCAGCGCCTCATTGGCCGGTTGGAGCCGGATGCGGCCATCCCTTTCCCGGTAGAGCTTCTTGACGGTGGCTGATTCCCCTTCCACCAGCGCCACGACCATCTCGCCATCCTCGGCGGTAGGTCGGCTGTTGACGATGATGAAATCTCCATCCCGGATCTGTTCGTCGATCATGGAGTCACCCACGACGCGCAGGACGTAGTTGTCTCCCCGCTTCCGAAGGAGGTCAGGAGGGACCAGGATCGTCTCCTGTTCCGGAATGGCCTCGATGGGATGGCCCGCAGCCACCTCTCCCAGGAGGGGGAGTTCCAGGGCCCCCGGACGGGAGTCCGCTTCCACCAGTTCGATGGAGCGACTCTGGTTGTATGCCTTCCGGATATAGCCCTTCCGCTCCAGATTACTTACATGTTCGTGGACCGTGGCCAGCGAGGTATAGTCAAAGGCCTCGGCGATCTCTTCGAAGCTCGGAGCGTAACCATTTTCCTGGATGTACTCGCTGATGTAGTCCAGGATCAGCTTCTGGCGACGGGTGAGGGCCATCGTCTCCTCCAGGTTGTAGGGACCTTCGGCGCTGGGGACATGAGGGCCTGGCTGAACCGGACATGCGACCCGAACAAGACCCGAAGCGAACAATACCCGAAGATCCAGCTCGATGCAAGTAGAGCAAGTACAGGTTGAGGAGTCTACATGACCCACCCCCAATCCATTCCCTCCGGTGATATCCTTTCTCGCATCGTGGAAACGAAGCGACAGGAGGTGAAGGCCCTGGAGCCCACGCAGCCCCAACTGGAGGTTGCCGCCGCCCAGGCCCCGGATCCTCGGGATCTGAAGGAGGCATTGGCAGGAGAGGACGCCACCGTAGCCCTCATCGCCGAGGTGAAGCGCCGGTCTCCAGGGGCCGGGGCCATCCACGTGGGATTGGATCCGGTCCGCCAGGCGGTGGCCTACGAGGCGGGTGGAGCTTCCGCCCTTTCGGTCCTCACCGACCGGGAGTATTTCCAGGGGTCTCTGGACGATCTCCGCCGGGTCAGGCAGGCGGTTCAGATCCCCATCCTGCGGAAAGACTTCGTCATCCATCCGAGCCAGGTCTGGGAGGCCCGGGCTGCCGGCGCGGATGCCGTGCTCCTCATCGTCCGGATTCTGTCCGACGAGGAACTGCGATCCTTTCGACTCCTTGCAGAGGAACTGGGCATGTCAGCCCTGGTGGAGATCCACGGTGAGGACGAGGTGCCACGAGCTCTGGCCTCAGGGGCTCGGATCCTGGGTGTGAACAACCGGGACCTCAAGAGCTTCAGGACGGACCTGCAGGTGTCATTGAGTCTGGCGGGCCGGATACCTCCTGATGTGATCCTGGTCTCCGAGAGCGGGATCTCTACTCGTGAGGAAGTGGAATCACTGGGCCGGGTCGGCGTGGACGGGATCCTGGTGGGAGAGGCATTGGTGCGATCCACCAATCCTCAGGAGGGCGCCCGCCGTCTCTCCGGGGTCCCCCGGACCGGGGATGCCCGGGGGTCTACGAAGGTGAAGGCGGACCCGGCGCCGTGAGGGTCAAGATCTGTGGATTGACTCGCCGCGAGGACGCTCGAGTGGCGGCCCAAGCCGGAGCCGACGTGCTGGGCGCAGTCCTCGTTCCCTCATCGCCCCGGGTGGTGACGCCCCAGGATGCGGCAGGCCTGGCAGAGGCCGCAGAACGTCCCCTGGCCATTGTGGTTGCCGATCTGCCGCTGGCCCGGCTCCTGGAAGTGGCCCGAAGCTCGCGAGCCCGGATCCTCCAGCTTCATGGGGGGGAGTCCCCGGCCCTGTTGGGCCATCTCCGAGGGGAGGGCTCCTGGGAACTCTGGAAGGCGGTACGGGTCCGCACTCCCGATGAAATCCGCCAGGCGGTGGCCGGGTATGCCGGAGTGGCTGATGCACTCCTTCTGGATGGATGGCATCCTCGCCAGCTCGGAGGAACGGGAACCTCATTCCCGTGGAAGGCGCTGGAAGTGCTCAGGGGTGAAATTCCCCCGGAGCTGCAGGTCGGGGTGGCAGGTGGACTGAACCCCGGGAATGTGGCTGAGGCCGTGAGACTCCTCCATCCCGACATCGTGGATGTGAGTTCCGGCGTCGAAGCCCGTCCCGGTGTAAAGGACCCGGAGGCTGTNGCCGCTTTTGTGCGAGAGGCTCGAGGGAATGGGTCCGAGAGGGCCCCCGGCCCACAACAGGACGAATCAACGTGAAGAGAGGGATCGTGGAGGACCAGACGAGGGTGGAGGACCAGTCCCAGAAGGTGACGGAGGCGTCGGACCATCGATTCGGCGCCTTCGGGGGTCGCTATGTACCGGAAACCCTCATCACCGCGCTGGATGAGCTGGAAACGGCCTACGCAGAAGTCCAGGCCGACCCCGAGTTCACTCGGGAATTCGAGGATCTCCTGGAGAGCTTCGTGGGAAGGCCATCTCCCCTCTTCCGAGCCCGGCGGCTGGAGGCAGAGGTCGGGGGCGGTCCCATCTACCTGAAGCGGGAGGACCTGAACCACACCGGCGCCCACAAGATCAACAACACGATCGGACAGGCCCTGCTGGCCAGGCGAATGGGGAAGGGGAGGATCATTGCCGAGACCGGCGCTGGACAGCATGGTGTGGCCACTGCCACGGCATGCGCCCTCTTCGACCTGGAGTGCGTGGTCTACATGGGAGCCGAGGATGTGGAGCGTCAGGCCCTCAACGTCTTCCGGATGCAGCTTCTGGGAGCCAGGGTCGAGCCCGTGAACTCGGGAACCCGGACCTTGAAGGATGCTACCAATGAGGCAATCCGGGATTGGGTCACCAATGTGGAGGACACCCACTACATCATCGGGTCCGTCGTGGGGCCGGCTCCATTTCCCCGAATGGTTCGGGACTTCCAGTCCGTCATCGGCCGGGAGGCGCGGGAGCAGATCATGGAGGTGGAAGGCCGACTTCCTGCGGCCGTGGTGGCGTGCGTGGGAGGCGGGTCCAACGCCATGGGGATCTTCCACCCCTTCGTGAAGGACGAGGATGTGGCCCTCATCGGGGTGGAGGCAGCCGGGGAGGGTATTGCGAGCGGGCGCCACTCGGCTTCCCTTTCAGCAGGGACCCCGGGAGTCCTCCACGGCGCTTTGTCCTACCTTCTCCAGAATGCGGATGGACAAGTGGCTCCGGCGCATTCGGTGTCGGCCGGTCTGGACTACCCGGGAGTCGGCCCCGAGCACTCCTTCCTCAAGGACGCGAAGCGGGCCAGGTACGAGGCGGTGGGGGATGACGAGGCCCTGAGGGCCTTTCACCGACTGTCCGAACTGGAGGGGATCATCCCCGCTCTGGAGACGGCCCATGCGGTGGCCTTCCTCCTCAAAGAAGGAAAGGCTTTGGCTGCTGATGGGCCCGTGGTTCTCTGTCTGAGTGGACGCGGGGACAAGGATGTGGCTCATGTGGCCCGAATCGAAGGGAAGGGTTCGCTCCTCTGAGCGACCCTGAAACCGGAGCGGGAGGATGAGGGTGGCGCCCGGTGATGGCGACGACACGGAGATGGCCGTGGTGGATGAGTCCAGAGAGCCTGACACAGTGACGGAAACAGTGGAGTGGGAGGATCCATCCTCCCTCCCACTGGATACCGTCCGGGATCTCTTTCTGACCCTTTCCAAGGCGCTCCGCTCCTACCAGTTGTATGATCGAAACAATCCGGTCTACCGCCGGTTCCTGGGGAATTTGCGGGATGCCTTCCGGGAAGTCTGGGAAACGCGGAGCGATCTTCAGATCCTGGTGGAGGAGGATCGCTTTCTCTGGATGGGGGAAGAGGTCTACAGGGAAGAATCCCGTTCCGGTTCATTGGCTTTCCTTTTCTACCGGGACGGCATCCGGGACCTGACGTTCCGACAGGGGCTGGAAGGCGATGAGCTCGAGGTCTTCCTGGATATCCTGCAGCGTGTACGCTCCGCCCGTACAGCCGAGGATGACCTGGTCACCCTCCTCTGGGATCTGGACCTGGAGTACCTGACCTACGGTGCCGTCGACCTGCTTCCGGAGGGCACCCTTCTCCGGAGCGAGGGAACCCCGGACCCCGGCGGGCTGGATGTGGGAGAGATCCTGGCTGGAGAGCTGGGTGAAGCGGCGCCGACTCCCGAGGAGCTTGCAGCGGGACCTGCGGAGGAGGAAGAGGACCCTGAGGGCGTCAGCACGATTCGACTGGAGGACTTCAATCCCGCCCTCTACGCCCTGGATGAAGGGGAGCGGTCCTACGTCGAAGAACTCTTCAGGGAGGAGATGAAACGGGACATCCGGATGGATGTCCTGAACGGTCTCTTCGATCGCCTGGAGGATCCGGNAGCGGAGCCGGAGCGACAGGAGGAGATCGTCCTGTCCCTCCGTCAGCTTCTTCCCACCTTCCTTTCCCAGGGAGCACTTTCCCACGCATCCCGACTCCTGGGCGAGCTGGGCCGGATTCTTTCCAGGAAGGCGAAGCTGGCTCCTGGCGCAAGGGATGAGGCNNGTAGGCTCCTGGACGAGTTCTCCTCTCCTGAGTCGGTTCGGGAGTTGGTGCAGGCGGTAGAGGAAGGGGCCATTGCCGGTGACGGAGAGGAGTTGGGTGTCCTTCTTCGTCATCTCAAACCTGCAGCCCTGGGCCCGCTCCTGGCCCGGACGGAGGAGCTGTCCAAGCCTGACGCTCGGGAAACCCTTCGGAATGCCACCCGGAAGTTGGCCGAGGGGGAAGAGGAGCGGCTGGTTCGATTCCTCTCCCACTCAGAGTCGGTGGTCGTGGCAGGAGCCGTCCGCCTCATGGGATCCCTCCGCTATCGACCTGCAGTGCCGACTCTCATTCGTCTGCTTGAGGAAGGCTCCAGCGAGGTTCAGGAGGCGGTGTTGGATGCAGCCCGGCGGCTCCCCACCACCGGGATGGCTGAGGCGCTTGAACGCCTGCTTTGGCATCCGGAGAGGGATCTGAGGATCGGCGCGGCGCGTGTACTGGGCCAGGTGCGCTATACCCCAGCAGCGTCGACCCTGAAGAAGCTCCTGGACGACAAGGAGATGAGGGAAGCAGATCTGACCGAGAAGATCGCCCTCTTCGAGGCCTACGCCGACCTTTCTGGAGAGGATGGGGTCCCCTTTCTCGCCAAGATCCTGAATCATCGGGGCTTCCTGGGACGGCGGGAGCCTCCGGAGATGCGGGCCTGCGCCGCACTGGCCCTGGGCCGGGTCGATGGCGCCGCAGCCATCCGGGCCGTGGAGGAGGCCCGGAATGACCCGGAGCCAGTGGTTCGGACTGCGGTTAATCGGATCCTGAACCAGCCCGGAGGACAGGATGGGTAGACTTGCGCCTTCCCAGGGGAGGGTGGATCGGGCCGTGGCCCTCCAGGACGACGGTCGCCGGATCCTGACGGCCTTCTACGGCGCCCTCCGGGCCCTTCGCTTCTATCCCCTGGACAACGATGTGGTCCAGCGGGGACTGGATGAACTCCAGAAGACCCTCTCGGAGATCCTGGAAGAGGAGGGAGTGGTGGAAATCCAGCTGGTGGGGGACTTCTTCTTCATCAATGAGGAGCGCCTTCGTCTGGATCTCCGGAACTACTCCACCTTTGGATCGGTTGCCGGGACCCTGCGTAGTCATGAGATCGGAGAGATCATCGTCTACAAGGGAGTGAGTCGGGCTGAGTGGTCGCCCTTACTGAGTCTCCTCCTTCGGTCGCCGGATTCCGAGGATCCCTTTGCGGCCATCCAGGACGGGCTTTCCGGTGGAGGAGTAGAGCGGATTCGGGTGGGGGCGATGCGGGAGGACGCGCCATCCGATGAGGACGATGAGGTGGAGGGAGCCCGGCAAACCTACACCCAGGGTGTCCAGGCCGCCCGGGAGCTACTCACCGATGTCCGCCTGGGCAGGGCGGTGAACGTCCGAAGGGTCAAGCGGGCAGTCCAGGGGATCGTGGATCAGGTCCTGGCCAACGAGTCCTCCATCATGGCCATGACCCATCTCAGGGAGTTCGACGAGTACACCTTCACCCACTCGGTGAACGTCTGCATTCTCTCCGTCGTCATCGGCCAGCGTATCGGACTGGGGCGGAGTGAGCTTTATGACCTGGGGTTGGGAGCGCTCTTCCATGACGTGGGGAAGATGCGGATCCCCGAGGAGACGTTGAACAAGACGGGGAGGCTGAATGACGAAGACTGGCGGCTTCTCAAGGAACATCCCGCTGATGGGCTCCTCCTCCTCTTCCAGGTCAAGGGTTTTTCCGACATTCCCTTCCGTCAGATGCTCATGGCTTACGAGCATCACATGAAGCTGGATCTCACCGGGTACCCTCCCTCCCGCCGGCCCCGGGAGATGGGGCTCTACTCGCGGATTGTGGCCGTGGCTGACGCCTTTGACGCCGGGACCTCGGTGCGGAGCTATCAGTTCCGGCCCGCAGCTCCCGATGAGGTCCTGAAGGAGATGCGAGAGAACCCGGTTCGCGGAATGGACAAGGTCCTGGTGAAGGCCCTCATTACCGCCACGGGGGTCTACCCGGTAGGGACCCTCGTCATTCTGGATACTTTCGAGCTGGCTGTGGTGACGCGGCCCAACTCGGACCCGGCCCGACTCCACCAGCCGCAGGTGAAGATCATCTCCGATGCCATGGGCGTTCCCCTGGCGGAACCGATGGTGGCGCGACTGGACCAGATCGATCCCCGAACAGGCGAGCCCCGGCGAAGTATCATCAAGACCGCGGACCCCAACCGCTACGGAATCCGGGTGGCTGACTATATCGTGTGATCCGGATCGTATGATCCGATTTTCCCCACTCACTCCTTTCGTCCTTTCCCATACGTTCATGACCCAGGCTTCCCGCACCATCACCTCCGCCTTCCAGGATCGGGCGGCTCAAGGCACTGCCGCCCTCATCCCATATATCTGTGCCGGGTTCCCCGACGCCGAGGCCAGCCTTCAGCTCATGTTCGAGGCTGCGGATGCCGGAGCCGACATCATCGAACTGGGCATTCCCTTCTCTGACCCTCTTGCCGACGGTCCTACCATCCAGCAGGCGACCTTCAAGGCATTGGAGGGGGGGATGACGGTCCGAGGAGCGCTGGATCTCCTTCGGAGATTCCGGCAGGAGCGGGACACGCCGGTGGTCCTCTTCACCTACCTGAATCCGGTCCATCACATGGGGCTTGAGGCTTTCGTGGCCCAGGCCAGAGATGCCGGGGCCCAGGGGCTCCTCCTCACCGATCTGCCGGCCGGGGCAGATGAAGGGGTGGAGACTACCGTTCGGCAGGGTGGTCTGGAGCTCATCCGCCTCCTGGCTCCGACCAGCTCCCCGGCCCGGATACGTGAGGTGGCCCAGGGAGGGAGCGGATTCATCTATTACATCTCCCGGACCGGGGTCACTGGGGCCCGGACGGAGCTCCGAAGCGAGCTCAAGCGAGAGGTGGAGGCACTTCGGAACGAGATGGATCTTCCCGTTGCCGTCGGGTTCGGCATCTCCACACCTGAACAAGCCGCCGCAGTCGCTGCGCTGGCCGATGGGGTGGTGGTCGGGAGCGCCCTGGTGACCCGGGTCGAGGAGGAAGGGGTGGAGGCCGGCGGCGTCTTCCTTCGTGCATTGCGACGGGGGATGGACGGCCACGCGAATTGAGGTGCCAGGGGGAAGCCTCAGTCGGGGTCCCGGTCCTCCGGCGTCAGTTCCTTGGCTACCTTCGGGTCCGGCTCCACGAAGAGGGTCTGGACCTGCTCCGGAAGGACCGCTCCCGGGGCTGCCTTTCTGGGCTTCCTTACGTACTTTCGGCGGGTCCAGTCCACCGGGACACTCCCTGAGTGACGTGCCTCGGAGTTCAGTGCCGCCAGGGTGGCTGCCTCAGTCAGGTCTCGCTGGGGCGGATTGTCCCGGCCCTGCCATCGCAGGATGACGTGGGCACCGGGAGCCTGACGGGCGTGGAGCCAGATATCGTCAGGAGAAGAGTGGTGAAAGGTGAGTTCGTCGTTGCGTTTCGAGCCTCGTCCCACGCGGATCTCCAGACCCCCTGAGCTCAGGAAGCGACGATAGGGAAGGGAGGTCTTCTCCTGGACTGCCCTGCCCTTCTTCCGTTCCGGTCCCAGGCGCTCCTGCACGATCCGGATCGTTTCGGGTTCGGGTCCTGTCTCCAGCTTCGCCACGAGGGCNGCCCACTCNCGCGCTTCCTTCTGNGCGCGATCGATCCGNCCTGGAAGTTCCNCCTGGGCTCGCTCCATGCGGGCTGCTTCGGCGTAGTAGGCGTCAGCGTTCTCGTGGGGCTCCAANGTGGGNTCCAACTCCACCTCCACTTCCTGTCCCTGGAAGTCCTGGAGTCGGACGTGGTCGGTGCCCCTGGNTATCTCNCCGTACCGGGCCAGAATCAGNTCTCCCAGGGCCCGNAGGGGGGCTGGATCAGCAGCCTTCTCCAACTGTCGGGTCATCCCTCGGGCCTTGCCTTCCTGCTGCTTCANGCGCTTCCTGGCCCGTTCAAGGAGGCCCGGTGGAAGGAGAAGGGCNTGGTCCTGGAGTTCACTCTCNGTGGCCCGGGCCCGGCCCATAGCGTCCATGAGGGTTGGGGTGGGGGTGTCCTCCAGGGGCGGGAGGGGAACGGGGTAGGGTTGGGGGCCCCGGGAGCTGGCCACCAGATAGGCCTTCCACCGCTCCGGATTCCGGGCCTCCACCCAGGCCTGCCATCCACCGGGATCCAGGAATCGCTCCACATTCAGGGAAGAGGTGAAGGCCACCTGCGAGAGAAGTGCCTTTCGTCGATCCCGTGGCTCGGGACCAGCGGCTTGCAGGATCTCGTTCCAGCGCGCCTCCGGGACGGGGCCCTCTCTGCCCTCCCGTCCGGTAGAGGGTGGAGGCTGATAGGTGGAGCCGGCTCGGAGGGTGCGGCTTCGCTCTTCCCGGGGCACGAGGACGTGTCGGATCACCCGGCTCCGAAACCCCACCACGACGGCGTTCCAGCGGTTTCCCACGAACTCGGCAATGACCTCCACCCCTTCGTCTCGTCCTCGGACGCGCTGGAGGCTGAAGACCAGGGCGCTCTCATCCGTCAGGGACCGGACCGAGACGATTCGGCTGGCCAGTGGGCGAGAATCGGAGAGGGGCTCAGTCGGCTCCAGGAGGTTCAGCCAGCCCGCCGTAGGATGCATCTCCAGGACCAGGGTGCTTTTGCGGAGGTACAGGGTTACCCGTCGTCCACCAGGATCCAGGAGAAGGGCCCGAACCCGGGCTCGATGAAGGGTGTCATCCAGCTCCCGGGCCAGAGCGGCAGTAATGATGGGGTCCCAACGCATGGCCATGGGGTGAAGGTAAACAAATGGTCCCCTCGACGCCTACCGGAGCGGAAGCCGGGGATGGGGTTGGAGGGGCTCCCGGGGGTTTGACACGTTCCGCAGGTGTCTCTATCGTCCGGCGGTCCAAGGACCCTCTTCCCTGAGCCCGCCAGGAAGCCCGTGTCCCATTCTTCCGACGACCCGAAGCGCCGCCTCACCGTAAGGGATTTCCTCGAGATGAAGTCTCGGGGAGAGCCGCTGGCCGTTCTCACCTGCTACGACGTGCTCTTCGCCCGAATTCTGGAGGCGGAGGGGGTGGATTTGATCCTGGTAGGTGACTCTCTGGGCCAGGTCGTCCTGGGATACGACTCCACGGTCCCCGTCACCCTGGAAGAGATGATCCATCATGGCCGGGCCGTGGTCCGGGGGGCCCCGCACACCTTCGTAGTTCTGGATCTTCCATTCCTCACCTATCAGGTGTCCACGGAGGAAGCGATCCGGAATGCGGGTCGGGCACTGAAGGAGGCTGGGGTCCAGGCCGTGAAGGTGGAGGGGGGATCCCCTGACATCTGTGAGGCGATCCAACGGATGGTCCAGGCCGGGATCCCGGTCATGGGACATGTGGGACTCACCCCCCAGTCCGTCCATTCCCTGGGGGGCTATCGCGTCCAAGGGCGAGGAGAGGAGGAGGCGAGCCGGTTGATGGAGGAGGCCGTGGCCCTCCAGGAGGCTGGGTGTTTCTCTCTTGTCCTGGAGTTGGTGCCTGGTGACTTGGCCGGTGAGGTCAGCCGTCATCTCCGGATCCCCACCATCGGCATCGGTGCCGGCGTAGAGTGCGATGGGCAGGTTCTGGTTCTTCCCGATGCTTTGGGAATGAACCCTGACTTTCAACCTCGCTTCTTGAAACAATTCGCCCAACTGGACCAGGAGGCCAGGAGGGGCGTTCGGCAGTTCCTCCGGGAAGTGCGAGAATCCACCTTTCCAGGTGAGGAACATACCTTTGGGGAGGGGAAGTGAACCAACCCGGTGGCCCGATCCGGTTCACTCTCACCCCTGGCTTCTCCATGGCCCGGACCCGGCGGAGCCTGGAGGCGACGCTGGAGGGGTACCGGAAGGACGGTCGTTCTGTGGCCCTGGTGCCAACCATGGGCTACCTCCACGAAGGACACCTTTCATTGGTGGACACGGCTCGGCGCCATGCTGACGCGGTGGTCCTCTCCATCTTCGTGAATCCCCTCCAATTTGCACCGGGAGAGGATCTGGAGCGTTATCCCCGGGACCTGGAGCGGGACGCCGAACTGGCCATGGACCGAGGTGCGAACCTGGTCTTCGCTCCCTCCGAAGGGGAGATGTTCCCCACCGGTCGACCCCGGATCCAGGTAGATCCCGGCGAGCTGGCGAAGCGCCTCTGCGGACAGGCCCGGCCGCACCACTTCCAGGGGGTGGCGACCATCGTGGCCAAGCTCTTCGGTCTTGTCCGCCCCGATGTGGCGGTCTTCGGAAGGAAGGATTACCAGCAGGCGCTCCTGATTCGAACCATGGTGGCAGACCTGGACCTGGGCGTGGCCGTTCAGGTAGCTCCCATCATGCGAGAGCCCGACGGATTGGCCATGAGCAGCCGCAATGCGTACCTGGGTGAAGGGGAGCGGGAGGCAGCGGCGGAGATCTTCCAGGCCCTCTCTTCTGCCGACCGGGTATTTCGCCACGGAGAACGGAACGCTGAGAGCCTTCGGAGCCGTGTACACCGGCATCTGGACGAGACGCCTCTTCTCGATCCAGAATATGTGGAGTTGGTGGACCCCCAATCCCTGGCCCCCTTGCAGGAGGCCCGGGAAGGGGCGGTGCTGGCCGTGGCGGTCCAGTGCGGGCGGGCACGGCTCATCGACAACGTGGTGCTGGGTTCCCCTGTGTCCGATCCCAGGCTGGGGGAGACCGATGTCGAGCCGGCGGGGTGAGGCCATGACGGGGGTCCGCGTCCATCCGCTGGTTGTCGACGCTGCCTCGGGAAAACTCCCGAGCTGGGAACAGGCATCCCCTCCACGCAGGGCCCATATGAAACGGGTCGCCAGCCTCATGGAGGGGTGGGCCCGGGGTCTGGGTCTGCCAGAGTCGGAGGTGCTCCGCTGGCGGGCCGCGGCTTATCTCCACGACGTCCTCAGGGATGCGGACTGGGACGATCTTCGGAAGCAGGCACCTCCTGCGGTTCGGGATCTGCCCGGTCCCCTGCTCCATGGCCCGGTTGCATCCCAGCGGCTTTGGGAGGAGGGAGTGGAGGATCAAGAGTTTCTGACGGCCGTAGCCTACCATACCGTGGGGTACCCGGAGCTGGAAGCCATGGGCCAGGCCCTCTTCGTTGCCGACTTTGTGGAACCNGGCCGAAGAGAAGATCGGGAGTGGCGTCGACAACTCCGGGAGTCCATGCCAGAGGAGTGGGATCGGGTCACCCGGNTCGTGACGGCGACCCGGATCCACCGGATCCTTCAGNGGGAGTGGCCGTTACGAAGAGAGACGGTAGGATTCTGGAACCGATTGGTTGGGCAGAAAGCCCCGGNTGACCAGGGCGGCGANCCTGGCCCGGAGGATGGGCGTTGATGGCAGCCAAGCGACGCAGGCGGAGGAAGGGGAAAGGGGGCGGTCCATCGGGATGGATCGTGGCCCTGGCCGGGGGCATCCTCATCGGAGGCCTGGTCCTGGGAGCCCACTTCTTTGACGAATCCCTGGAGGACGGACCGGCTTCCACGCTCATTCAGGACGATCAGGTGGTGGAGCCGCCATCTGCCTGGAACCGGGTGAGGGTCGAGGTCCTGAACGGTGCCGGGACCCCGGGGCTCGCCGCCCAGGCTCGGGACTACCTTCGGGAGGAGGGGTTCGACGTGGTGTACTATGGAAACGCCCCTTCCTTCGACCAGGAGGTGACCCGGGTCATGGCCCGCACTGACTCAGGACCGGCGGCCCGGGCAGTGGCAGGGCGGCTGGGTATCACGGCGATCTCTGTGGAGCCTGATTCGACCCTGTTCGTGGACGTGACCGTGGTGCTGGGGCTGGACTGGCCCGCCGACACCCTGGACGCCGACCCCGAGGATGATCACGACGAAGCGGTGGCAGGTTCAACTCCGTGGTGGGACCTCCGCCGGATGATGCAGCGACATGACGACTGACGACACTCGAAGCGCCGGAGGGGCGCCACGTGGCTAAAGGGAGAGGGAAAGGGGGTCGGAGGGAGGGGAAGAAAGCCAGCCGATCTCGCAAGGAGCGCCGTCGTCGCCGTCCGACCCATGGACATCGGGACGATTCGGAGAAGCCGACCCAGGCCGGCGGCGCAGGAGAGTGGATCAAGTCCATCATCATCACCCTGGTGCTCCTGGTCGTCCTCCGGACGCTGTTCGTCCAGACATTCGTCATCACCTCAGGATCCATGGAAGATACCCTCCTGGTGGGTGATTTCCTGGTGGTGGACCGGGTGGCCATGGGAACCCGGATCCCCGGCACCACGGCTCGGACGCCTGGTTATTCCAGCCCCCGACGCTGGGATATCCTGGTCTTCGATCCAGCCCACGAAGATCGGATGAAGTTGGTGAAGCGTCTGGTGGGGATGCCCGGGGACACGCTGGAGATGAGGGAGAAGCAACTCTTCGTGAATGGCGAGCCCCAGGATGAACCGTGGGTGCGTTGGGACGATCTGGAAGGAGATGACGAGCACCCCTGGATGAGCTGGCAGGTCGACTACCTGGTCTCCACCCAGGATCCCTCCGAATACCGTCCGACCCGGGACAACTGGGGCCCTCTTGTGGTTCCAGAGGAGAAGTATTTCATGCTGGGTGACAACCGGGACTTCTCCATGGATTCCCGATACTGGGGGCTTATCGAGCGATGGCGGCTCGAGGGGCGGACCCTCTTTTTCTACTATTCATACGACCGGCAATCGGCTACCCCTTTCCGGTTCTTTCGGGAGGCCCGGTGGGATCGGATCGGCAAGTGGATCCGCTAGAAGGCCGTTGAAGAAGTCTGACCCACTGTCCTGCTGGCCCGGGGGCGTGCCTGGGGCGACGGGCCGTTGCTTGCGCCCGGCGGCGCTGCTCTAAGGACGGTCCGGCTTGTTACTGGCTCCTGGCCCCGCCTCCGGCCCGGGCTCTGGGACGGGACCCGGACCCGTCTTCCAACTGGACCAGGGCGTTGGCCCGGAGCTGCCCACAGGCCGCATCGATGTCTCGTCCCCGGGGCTCCCGAACCGCCGCCGAGACGCCCATGGCCTCCAGCGTGGCCCGGAACGCCTCCACCCGCTTCGGTGTCGACGGTTGCCAGTCCTGGTAGGGGATGGGGTTGAAGGGGATCAGGTTCACGAAGGCCTCCAGTTCCCTTGCCATCTCCCCCAGGGGCCGGGCCAGCTCCTCCCCGTCGTTGATTCCCCGGATCATGATATACTCAAAGGTGATCCGTCGACCGCCGGCGTCCCGGAACTTCCGAAGGGCGTTCAGGAGGTCGGAAAGGGGAAAGCGTTTCTCAAGGGGGATCAGCTCAGCACGGAGTTCCTCGTCAGGAGAGTGCAGGGAGAGGGCCAGGCCGAACTGCTCCGGGCGGGCTGCCAGCTCCAGGATTCCGGGCACCACCCCTACCGTGGACACNGTGATTCGCCGGGCACCCAGGCCGAAGCCGGAGTTGAGGATCGTCAGTGCCGGGTGGACGGCCTTTCGATTCGCCAGCGGTTCGCCCATTCCCATGAACACTACGTTGGTGATGGCACCGTAGTCGTGTTCCAACGCCCAGCGCAGGGAGCCTCTGTATTGGGCGACGATCTCGTCGGGGGTGAGCTGACGGGCGAAGCCGCCCCATCCAGTGGCGCAGAAGGTGCATCCCATCGCACATCCGGCCTGGGAGGAGAGGCAGAGGGTCAGCCGATCTCCTGAGGGAATAAGGACGGACTCGATGAGTTCGCCGTCGGCCATCCTCCACAGGTGCTTGGCCGTGCCGTCGCTGGAGCGGGAGATGGTATGGGCTTCCGGGCCGGCCAGTCGGAAGGACCGAGCCAGCGCTTCCCGCTCTTCCTGGGGGAGATTGGTCATCTCCTGGAAGTCTTCGGCCAGGTGCTCGTAGATCCATTCCCGGACCTGCTGAACCCGATAGCGGGGCTGTCCCCGCGTGGTCATGTGCTCCCCAAGGCGATGCTCCAACTCCTCCGGAGGGAGGGCCAGGAGGTGAGGGGCGTCGGTCTTCCGCAGGGGATTCGGAGCCGTGGCAGGGGTCATGACTGCTGATAAACCTCGTTCGGGATTCGCTTGAGTGGCACCCAGGGCGCCATTAACTTAGCCCCGTTTCCCGCCTCCGTGGAGCCGGTGGGGGGGCGGGGCCTTCCCCACTTCGGGACAATCCCCTTCCTTTTTCCTACACCCAGCACGGCGTGTGGTTGACCTTATTCCCTGGCAGGACCGAACGATCGGAGCCGAATGAGTACCAGAGACAGTGCAGTGACAAAGCCTCCGTCCACGTCCACTCCGGTACGGAGCGTCGATGGGGACCAGAATCCAGGCGCCACCGGCATGCGGTCTCGGACCGTGGGTGGACTCCGGGCCACAGATGCAGGTACGACGCTGACCCTGACGGGATGGGTGCATCGGCGCCGAGATCTGGGTGGGCTCCTCTTTGTAGATCTCCGGGACGGGAGTGGGCTGGTCCAGGTCTCCTTCGGTCCGGATTGGACTGAGGAAGATGACCTGAAGGAGGCCCACACCCTGGGAGCCGAAGATGTGGTCAAGGTGACGGGGGAAGTCCTGGTTCGCCCCCAGGATTCCCGGAATCCCGAACTGGCCACCGGAGATGTGGAGGTCCAGGTCCACCGACTGGAGATCCTGAATGAGGCCGAAACGCCGGTGATCCCCGTCTATCGGGGGCCGGAGGAGGAGCTCCCGGCAGAGGAGCAGCGGCTCCGTCACCGCCACCTGGATCTCCGCCGAAGGGAGCTGCAGGAGAACCTGGCCCTTCGCCACCAGCTCATCCTGACCACCCGGAACTACTTCGACCGGCTTGGCTTCCTTGAGGTGGAGACACCCATCCTGACCAAGCCCACACCGGAGGGCGCCCGCGATTATCTGGTGCCCAGCCGGGTGCATCCAGGGGAGTTCTACGCCCTCCCCCAGAGCCCACAGATCTACAAGCAGATCCTCATGACCGCCGGGTTTGATCGGTACGTGCAGATCGCTCGCTGCTTCCGGGACGAGGATCTGCGGGCAGATCGCCAACCCGAATTCACCCAGATCGACATGGAGGCGGCCTTCGTGGAGGCCGAGGACATCCTCCTCTGGATCGAAGGTCTCATGCAGGAGTTGGCCAGTGTGGCCGGCCTCGCCGCTCAGACTCCTTTCCAGCGGATGTCCTGGGCTGAATCCATGGATCGCTACGGGTCGGACCGTCCGGATCTCCGTTGGGAGCTGGAGATCCAGGATTGGACCGAGCTCCTGATGAGCGCCGATTCCCGGATCCTCCAGGGGGCGGTGGAGAAGGGGGGGCGGATTCGAGGGCTCCGACTCCAGGGGGGAGCTTCTCTCTCCCGCCGGGAGGTGGAGGCCATTGAGGAGGAGGCCAAGGCGGCCGGGGCCCCAGGCCTCCTCTGGGCGAAGCGAAGTGAAGATGGCGGGAGCGGTCCCCTTTCCCGCTGGCTGGAGGAGTCTCACTGGGGCGGCTTGTCAGCACGGGACGGAGATCTCTTCCTGGTGGCGGCCGGACCGGATCGGGTCACATCGCCGGCCCTCTCGGCTGCTCGACGGGCAGCGATCCAGGCTCTCCAGCTACCCATGGTTCGTGAGCACGCCTGGCTGTGGGTCCTGGACTTTCCCCTCTTCGAGGAGGAGGATGGAGAGATGTGGGCCAATCACCATCCCTTCGTCCTCCCCCACCCCGAGGATGTCCAGCGCCTGGACGAAGATCCCCTTTCAGTCCGGGGTATTGCCTACGATCTGGTGTACAATGGGTCGGAGTTGGGGTCGGGAAGTCTCCGGATCCATGACCCTGCGCTCCAACGGAGGGTATTGAGACTCCTGGGCTTGGAGGACGAAGAAATCGAACGAAAATTCGGTTTTCTCCTGGAGGCCTTGGCTTCCGGGGCTCCTCCCCATGGAGGGATCGCCCTGGGAATGGATCGGATCGTGAAGGATTTCCTGGGGGTGGGCAGCCTCCGGGATGTGATCGCGTTCCCGAAGACGACGGCAGCCCGGGCCCTTTTCGAGGGAGCTCCCACGGCGGTGCGGCCCGGGGAACTGGCCGATCTCCACCTGCAGGTGGGGCGTAGGAAGGATGAAGGAACGGGGGGGCGGGACGGACCCGCATGACCTGCGATCGGGCTGGGATGGCCGACGGCCCGATCAAACCCGGAACGGTGAACATCGGAGGAGCATGACGGAGAGCAGCAGTACGATCGTCGAACACAGACTCAGCGCCGAGGGGGCAGATCAACTCCTCCTGGCCGGAGTGAACGACGCCAACATGCAGGAGATCGCCCGACGGTACGGGATCCGGGTGGTCCTCCGAGGGGATCACCTCATTCTCTCCGGCGAGCTGGAGCGGCTGGAGCAGGCGGTTCCCGTGATCCAACATCTGGTGGAGCTGGCCCGCCTCCGTGCGCCCTTCGACTCAGGAGACGTGGCCCGCTTCGCCGAACAGTTCGAGCGCAAGGGTGAGGGGGTGAGCATCACGGAGCGGGAGGAGCTCCGGATCGCCCTCCCCGGTACCCGGAAGGTCATCATTCCCCGCTCACCGGGCCAGGCTCGGTACCTGGAGGCCATCCGGGATCACGATATCGTCATCGGGATTGGTCCGGCAGGAACGGGAAAGACGTATCTGGCCGTAGCCGCTGCCGTCGATGCACTCTACAGAAAGCGGGTTCGCCGGATCATCCTGGCTCGGCCTGCCGTGGAGGCAGGGGAGAACCTGGGCTTNCTCCCTGGTGACCTGCAGGAGAAGGTGGATCCNTATCTTCGCCCCCTCTACGATGCCCTGGAAGACATGATGCCGTCGGACAGGGTGGCCCGAGCCCTGGAGGAACGGACCATCGAGATCGCTCCTCTGGCGTACATGCGGGGGCGAACCCTCTCGGACGCCTTCGTCATCCTGGACGAGTCCCAGAATGCCACGACGGCCCAGATGAAGATGTTTCTGACCCGTCTGGGCCCCCACTCCCAGGTGGTGATCACAGGGGACAAGACGCAGATCGACCTCCCCAGGGCCCAGGACTCGGGACTCCTGCAGGTAGAACGGATCCTGGCGGGGATCGAAGGGATTGCCCTTCTCTACCTGGACGGGTCCGACGTGGTGCGTCACCGCCTTGTGAAGGATATCATCGAGGCGTACGCTGACGCTGACCGAGATCTGGAGGAGCCTGAGTGAGCTCTCCCACCAAGAAGGGGGGCGGACGAGGTCCGGGGGACGATACCCCCCTGGCCCGTCTCTCCCGACCCCCGACTCGCCGCTGGCCGGATGGAGTCCTCCATCACGGGAGCCGGATCGGTCTTGTCATTCTTCTTGCCTTGGCAGCCACCCTCCTCTTCCCCCCTGATCCGGGGCCGGAAATGGGGCGGTACCAGGTGGGAATGGTGTCTGACGAAGACGTCATTGCCTCCCTGACCTTCGGGGTCCCCAAGAACCCCGAAGATCTGGAGCGGGAACGGAATGCGGCTGCAGCATCGGTGCCGCCCACCTTCCGCCTGGATCCCCAGGCTGTGGCCCGGATGGAGTCGTCGCTGGAGGATTTCTTCCAGCGGGCGGCTCGGTCGGCTGAGGCGCCGGATCCGTTCGGGGCCCTGACCCGTCAACTTTCCGACCTGGGGATTGCTGCTTCTCAGAGGCAACAGGCGCTCCTCCTGGACGATCCGAGTCGGGAGCAACTTCGGGAAACGGCGCTTCGTGCCGTCCAGGACATCCTCCCCCAGGGCGTTCTGGACGAAGGGGCCCGACAGGAACTGGGGGCCACCGGTCGAGTTCTGGTCATGGACCCGGACGGAGAGGAACGGTATCTCCCTCGGGACTCGGTCATGACCACATCCGAGTTCTACCAGCGGGTGGCCCAGACCCTCCCGCCCCAGACCAGTTCGGAGGTGGACGAACTCCTCCGCCTCACCCTCATCCGCTTCATGGAGCCGACCCTCCGCTTCGATGCCGGGGCCACCCAGCAGGATCAGGACGCAGCACGCCGAGCGGTTCCCACCAGCCGGGCCACCGTTCTTCAGGGTGAAGCCGTGGTCCGGGCAAACCAGCAAGTGGGCGAAACGGAGGTGGAGCGTCTACAGGCCTACGAGGAGGCGCTCCGGACTGCCGGCCTGCTCGAGGACGAGGACTTCCAGCTCGGGGCCTTTGTCGGAAGTGTCCTCCTCAACCTTCTGATCCTGGGTATCTTCGGCGTTCTGCTCTACCTCTTCCGAGCGGACGTCTACCACAACTTCCGGTGGATCCTGCTGCAGGCGACCCTGGTCCTGGCCTTCGCCACGGCAGCGGGGATCGTGGCAGCCAACCAGCTACCGCCGGAGGTCCTCCCCATCGCCTTCGTCTCGCTGGCGATGGCTGTCCTCTGGGATGGGCGCCTGGCCCTGATCCTGGTGGCCACCCTGACGGTCCTCACCGGGGTCCAGGTTCCCTTCCAGAGTATCTATGCCTGGATTCCCGTCTTCATCGGTGGATCGGCGGCGGCCCTTTCGGTTCGCGCCGTTCGGCGGCGGGCACAGACGTGGATCTTCATTGCCATCATCGCTGCCGCCTATCTGGTCTCCATCGGCGCGCTGGGGATGATGACCGGTCGGGATGCGAGTCACGTGGCAGTGGCCCTGGCGTGGGCCGGAGGGAACGCGGTGGTGAGCGCCATCCTGGCCATGGGCTTCCTACCCGTATTCGAATGGTTCACACGGATCACGACGGACCAAACCCTCCTGGAGTGGGCGGATCCCAACCGTCCGCTTCTGAAGCGACTCTCCATGGAGGCCCCCGGGACGTACGCCCACACCATCAATGTGGCCAATCTCTCGGAGGCGGCAGCCAACGCCATCGACGCCAACGGACTTCTCTGCCGAGTGGGCGTCTACTACCACGATGTGGGGAAGATGCTGAAGCCCCAGTACTTCATCGAGAACCAGCCAGGTGGCAGAAATCCCCATGACAAGCTCAAAGCGGCTACCTCGGCCACCATCGTCCGGGAGCACGTGACCGAAGGGATGCGGCTGGCCCGGGATGCCAAGCTTCCCGATGTTCTCCTGGACTTCATCCCTGAGCACCATGGGACGCAGGAGATCGCCTACTTCCTGGACCGGGCCCGAAGTGANGCGGAAGGGAAGGAGCCGGACCCAGCCGACTTCCGTTATCCTGGACCAAAGCCCCAGAGCAGGGAGACGGCCATCGTCATGCTGGCCGATTCGGTCGAGTCTGCGACCCGCACCCTCCAGGATCCCACCCCGGAGCGGGTCCGGGATCTCATCGAGAACATCGTGGACGGGAAGATCCAGGATGGGCAGATGGACGAGGCGCCCCTGACCCTTCGGGAGATCGGGGTCATCAAGCGCCAGTTCGAAAAGGTTCTGGGCGGCCTCTACCACCACCGGATCGATTATCCGGCAACCCGGCATCTCACCGGTCCCGCCGGGACTCCGCCGGCTGGCCCACCGGCGTCCACGGAGGGGGAAGCGCCAGGCGATGCCCCTCCCTCCGTTGATGGCTCAGAGGGAGCTTCCACCCGAGAGACTGTGGGGAAGGAAGCCCGGAGGCACGGGGGTGGGTGAGGCTGCCGCGGCAGGGTGGACACTCCACCTGAATCGGCCGGATGGAGGCCTCCTCCCTTCCCAGAAGCTTCGGCAGGGGGTGGCCCTGGTCCTGGAGGAGGAAGGGGTACAGGACGGGGAACTCTCCATCACCTTTCTGGAGGATGATCCCATCCGGGAGCTGAATCGCCGGTACCTGAACCATGATTGGGTTCCGGATGTCCTCTCCTTCCCGCTCCACCAGGACGGGTATCCGCTCCACGGGGACATCTATGTAGGGCTGGGCCAGGCGGCCCGCCAGGCCACGGAGCACGGCGTGCCGCTGGAGGAGGAACTGGTCCGCCTCTCGGTCCATGGGGTCCTCCACGTCCTGGGCTATGACCACCCCGAGGACATGGCGTCGCGCCGGGCATCTTCCCTCTACAGGATTCAGGAGCGCGTGGTCCGGAAGGTCTTTTCCGGAGACGGGCTGACCGGAGGCGATCCGAGGTGAAGCGCGTCTTCCGCGGCGGGCGGATCATGATCCGCCTCATCCCCTTCCTCGTCGCCTTTCTTCGAGACCGCCGACGTTTCATCCTCCTGGGCTCTCCAGCTCGTCGGGGCGCCGAGGACCACGAGCGGCGAGCCCAGCGACTGGTGGCTGTAATCGCCGGCCTGGGGCCCACCTTCATCAAGCTGGCCCAGATCTTCAGCGCCCGGGCGGACCTGGTGCCGGAGCCCTACCTTTCGGCCATGGGAACCCTCCAGGATCAGGTGCCCCCCATCACTGCCGAGGCAGCTCGAGGAGTGGTGGAAGCCGAGCTGGGAACTCCGGTTTCCCAGGTCTTCGAGGAGTTCCACGACACCCCTATGGCGGCGGCGTCCCTGGGGCAGGTCCATCGGGCCCGGTACCAGGGTCGGGACGTGGCGGTGAAGGTCCTGCGGCCCGATGTGGAGGAGATGGTGGCGCTGGATCTGGATCTCTCCTTCCGGATCCTCTTCTGGCTCAACATCCTCTTCCCCAATCACCACGTCCGGGGGATCACCAACGTGGTGCGGGAATTTTCCGCCAGGGTCCGGGAGGAGATGGACTTCCGATCCGAGGCCGAGAACATGGAACGGTTCCGGAAGGCCTTCCGGGATGATCCCCGCGTCCGAGCCCCCCTGGTGTACTCGGCTGTGTCCACCCGTCGAGTCCTGGTCATGGAGTACCTGAAGGGGACCAAGCTGGATCGACTACAGGACCAATTTGCCAGCGGTAGGCTGGACTTCGATGAGGTCATGGAGCGTCTCACTGGGCTCTATCTCCGGATGATGATGATGGACGGCTTTCTCCATGCCGATCCCCATCCGGGGAATCTCCTGGTGGATGATGATGGCACCATCGTGGTATTGGACTGGGGGATGGCGTTGGAGATTCCGCGCTGGACTCGGGACAGCATCCTCTCCATCGCCCTGGCGGTGGAAAGGGAGGATCTGGACGGGATCATCAACGGGATGTACCGCCTGGGGATGGTCTCGCCCGAGGTGGCCCGCGGAGACATCCGGGAAGCGGCCACCGAAGTGATGCGGATCATGGAGCGGGCTCGAACGTCCCACCGGGAGCGGGTCCAGGAGATCATCCAGGAGATCTGGGACACCTTCTACACCTGGCCTCTCCTGCTCCCCCAGGAATTGGTCTACTTCTTCCGGGCGGCCGTCCTACTGGAGGGCATCGGATTCAGGTATGACCGGGATTTCAACGGACTTTTCCTGATCCGACGTGTCATCGGGACTCACCGCTCCCGTATCATGAAGGAGACGGCCCGGGAGCCTCTGAGCCGAGCCCGGGACGCCATGGGTGAGGCGCTCTCGAGCCTGAGGTCCATCCGGGACCTGGTGACCCGTGTTGAACGAGAGGAACTCAGGGTGCGGGTCCACCCCCGGGATGCCCAGTCCCAGGAACGATTCCTTCACCTCCAGGCCCGTCGTCTCCTCCTCTCCATCTTCGCCACCGCCACCGCACTCATATCGGCCATCCTCTTCATTGCCTTGCGGAATGTCTGGCTTCTTGGGCTCGGGCTCCTGGCAGCACTCATCATGTTCCTCTTCACCCTCCTGGTGCCCACCCACCTCCTGGAGAATCCCCTCCGCCACACCCGGGGAATCCGGCCCCCCACCCGGTAAGCCGGCTCTGGCCTGCTATCCGGTCCTCCCCCCTTCCATCTCCCCGGCGGTTGGGCCATGATTTCTGGGCTCGGAACGAGGCTCGCCATCTCCACATTCACCTCCTCCCTTCAGGCCCCTTCATGAATCCTCAGTCCCCATCCTCCTCTTCGTCACGGAGCTCACAGGCGGTGCCTCCGAAGGGAAAAGACACCCTTCCAGAAAGGCTCGAGTCACTCCTGGATGGGATGATGAGCGGACGTCGGCTGGCCCTTGCCCGGGCGATCTCGGTGGTAGAGAATGAGCGGCCGGGGTTTCAGGCCTTCCTCCATGCCATTCTCATCCGTGGGAAGGGCGGGGGCCGGCGGGTCGGGGTGACGGGCCCTCCTGGGGCAGGAAAATCGTCGCTTGTGGCCTCCATGGCCCTCCGGTGCCGGAAGGCTGAAGAGGAGGTGGGAATTGTGGCCGTGGACCCCACCTCTCCCTACTCCGGTGGCGCTCTTCTAGGCGACCGGATCCGGATGAATGACCTGGCCACCGATCCGGGGATCTTCATTCGCTCCATGGCCTCCCGGGGATCGCTGGGTGGGTTGGCCACCACCACCAAGGAGGTCATCGATGTGATGGAGGGGTTCGGTTTCCCCCGGATCATCATCGAGACGGTGGGGGTGGGGCAGACCGAGTTGGAGGTGACTGGGGCCGCCGATACCGTCGTAGTGGTCCTGACTCCCGAGTCTGGGGACGGGATCCAGGCCATGAAGGCGGGTCTCATGGAGATCGCTGACATCTTCGTGGTGAACAAGGCCGACCGTCCAGGGGCTGACCGGTTGGTAAAGGAGATTCGGATGGCCCTCAAGCTTCGGACAGGGAAGGGAGGCGGAGGTGGTTCCGGCCACCATGGTCCGGGAGGCCATCATGGTCCGGCAGGACACCACGGACCAGGCGCCTCCTCGCCGAAGGCTGAGCGGGACCCGGAGACTGATTCAGGGGAGGTGGGGGAGGAAGGGCCGGGGACCTGGACCCCGCCTGTCCTCCTGACCATGGCTCAGACCGGAGAGGGAGTGGGCGAACTCCTGGAGGCCGTGGATGCGCATCGCCAGTGGCTGGAAGCCTCAGGCGAGTTGGAGGAGCGGAGACGGGCCCGGATGGAGGATCGGATCCGGGAGGTCCTGGACCGGGAAGCCCGACGCCGGGTCCGAAAGACCCTCTCGGAAACCGATCGATTGGCCGACGCACTGGCCAGGATTGTGGAGGGAGAGGCGACACCCTACTCGGAAGCAGCCCTCTTCCTGGGACTCATGGGTCTGGATGCAGACGAGGCGCCCCTCCCGGGCGTCGACCCAGGGGAGCCGGGATCCTGAGATCGTTCGTCCTGGGATCCTCGGTTCTGGCTTCACTCCTCTTTTTGCTTGTCGGGCCCCCTTCACTCATGGCCCAGGACACCGGCTCAGAGGGGGAGCCCATCGAACTCGATACCCTCTCGGTGGTGGGGTCCCGGACGACCGCCGATCTGCCCCTCCGGACCCGGGCTGTGGAGGTGTTGGATCGTGCGACCCTGGACCGACTCCCGGCCCGGAACCTGACCCAGGCCCTGGAGTGGGGTGTGTCCCTGGATCTGGCATCCCGNTCCCCTGCTCAGGCGGANCTCTCCATTCGGGGTGCCGGCTTCGAGCAGATGCTCGTTCTGGTGGATGGAGTCCGGATGAGCGATCCCCAAACCGGACATTTCGATCTGGATCTTGCCGTTCCTCTGGATCGGGTGGAACGGATCGAGATCCTCCGGGGGCCAGGGGCTGGGATCTATGGAAGCGACGCCGTTGGAGGGGTGGTGAATATCGTCACCCGAGAGAGCTCGGCCTGGGCCGGACGCCTCGAGGGAGGATCTTTCGGATCGGTGTTGGGAGCCCTCCATGGGGGAGTGGATCTCCCTGCCCGAGGCTCTCTCCAGTTCTCGGGAGAGGTGGCCCGGTCTGACGGCCACCGGGAAGGAACCGAATGGGAGTCGTCCATCGGCACGGCCTCCCTCCGGTACCCTTTGGCTGAGGGGACCCTTCGTCTCGAGTCGGGGCTGGCCCGCCGGGCATTCGGCGCGGAGGGGTTCTATGCCCCGTTCCCCTCCTTCGAGACCACCGATACCTGGACGGCCCACCTGACCTGGCGCTCGAACCCCAGTCGGCAGATCTCTCTGGAACCTGGGCTTTCCTGGCGATCCCATGGAGACGACTTCATTCTGGACCGGCATGAGCCGGAGGCGTACAGGAATCGTCATACGTCGGAGCAGGTGGGAGCCAGTCTTGTAGCCCGGGGGGCCATCCGGCAAACCGTTTCCCTCGCGGCCGGATCGGAGGTGGCCCGGCATGATCTTCGAAGCACCGCCCTGGGAGATCGGACGGAAGCGCGAGGAGCTGTTTTTGCCGAGATTGGATGGCGCCCTACGCTGGGACCCGCATTGATGGCGGGACTCCGGCACGACCATTATGAGCAGTGGGGTGGGTTCACCTCACCCTCGCTGTCGCTGGGCATGGACGTGTCCGAGCGGCTGGAGTTACGAGCTTCTGCGGGACGAGCCTTCCGAGGGCCCTCCTGGACCGAACGGCACTACAGGGATCCGGTCCACGAGGCCAACGCCGAACTGGATCCGGAGGAGTCCACCGCGCTGGAGTTCGGTGGGACGCTCCATTCTGCATCCGGGCGAGGACAGCTTTCCCTGACCGGTTTCCGGCGCGCCAGCCGCCATCTCATCGACTGGGCCCGTCCAATCGATTCCCCCGAGGCCCTCTGGGTGACCCGGAACGTGAACCGGAGTGTGACCCGCGGACTGGAAGCTGAAGGGGCATGGATGCCTGGCCGGCGGACTCGGGTGGAGCTGGCGGCTTCGTGGCTTGCATTGGAAGCCGACGCGGATGATCGGTTCCAGTCCAAGCAACTCCTCCGGCCCATTCGGGACAGGGTTCGGATCTCCCTCATCCAGGCATTGCCGGGCAACCTTCAGGGGGCGTTCCACCTGGCTCGTTCCCGCCGCGCCGGCGACCTCTCTTATGAGGAGCTGGATCTCCGGATCCAGCTTCCCAGCCGGGTGGGGATGTGGTACCTGGATGGCCGGAACCTGACGAACTCCCGGCACCTGGACATCACTGGAAATCCGGTGGCGGGCAGGGCCGTGTACCTGGGGTTGGAGTTAAGAGGCCGTTGAAGAACAGGAGCGATCGCCGTTGGGAGCGCCATGCCGCTGGATCCAAGGCGGCTCGCCGTAGGCATAGCGGACGAGGGGTGAGAATTGAACGGCGTTCTGGNGGNATTTCCGTTTCTGCCGGGACTCCTGGATGCTCTTCGGTTCGGCTCCACGTTGACCCTGTCTTCCTGGGGCGGCATCTTTTTTTGACACCTATGCCAAGATTTCGGGGTCCAATACGATCCTGAAGTGACCTCAAGCGGGAGCTCGAATGTCCACCGTTGAACGTGAAGTCCCCGTCTCGGAGCTGGAGGCAGAGCTTCGTCGGAAGGAAGAGGAAATGGAGGCCCTTCGACAGGAGGTGACCCGCTGGAAGGAGAAATCGCANCAAGCTCCGAAGCGAGATGACTCCTTCACCTCGGTTTCGGGACGGGAGGTCGCCCCCCTCTACACGCCCCTGGACCGGGAGGGTGCCGGCGGATATCTGGAGTCCCAGGGCGTCCCCGGAGCCTATCCCTTTACGCGGGGCCCATATGGGACCATGTACCGGACCCGGCTGTGGACCATGCGACAGTTTGCCGGATTCGCCACGGCTGAGGAGACGAACGAGCGGTACCACTACCTCCTGAAGAATGGTCAGACCGGGCTGTCGGTGGCCTTCGACTTTCCCACACTCATGGGGTACGATTCGGACCATCCCCGGTCTCTGGGCGAGGTGGGGGTGTGTGGGGTAGCCATTTCCTCACTGGCGGACATGGAGACCCTTTTCGACGGGATTCCCCTGGACAAGGTGTCCGTCTCCATGACCATCAACGGTCCGGCCATCATCCTCTTCTGCTTCTACGTGGCGGCAGCAGAGAAGCAGGGGGTCTCGCCGGACCAACTGACGGGGACCGTTCAGAACGACATCCTGAAGGAATACCAGGCTCAGCACGCCTGGGTCTTCCCGCCCGAGCCCGCGCTCCGGGCCATTGTGGACATGTTCGATTGGTGCTCTGAGCACGCACCCCGCTATAACCCCATCTCCATCTCCGGATACCACATCCGGGAAGCGGGCGCCACGGCGGGCCAGGAGCTGGCCTTCACCCTGAGGAACGGATTCGAATACGTGGAGCGGGGGGTCGCACGGGGATTGGACGTGGATTCCTTTGCACCTCGCCTCTCCTTCTTCTTCGACATCCACAATGACTTCTTCGAGGAGATCGCCAAGCTCCGGGCCGCCCGAAGGATCTGGGCCCGGACGCTGAAGGAGAAGTACGGTGCGAAGAATCCTGCGTCCTGGCGCCTCCGAACCCACTGCCAGACGGCCGGGGTGACGTTGACGGCCCAGCAGCCCGAGAACAACATCGTCCGAGTCGCCTACCAGGCCATGGCGGCGGTCCTGGGAGGGACCCAGTCCCTCCACACCAACTCCATGGACGAGACGCTGGCACTTCCCACTGAGAAGTCGGTGCGGATCGCGCTTCGGACTCAGCAAGTCCTGGCCCACGAAACCGGGGTTCCCAACACCATCGATCCGCTGGCTGGGTCGTACTACGTGGAGAGCCTCACCGACGAGCTGGAGGCCGAGGCCGAGGCCCTCTTCCAGGAGATCGACGAAGTAGGCGGGGTCGTCCCTGGCATCGAGGCCGGCTGGTTCCAGAAGGAGATCGCCCACTCGGCCCTTCGGCAGCAGGAGGAGGCTGAGTCCGGGAGCCGGACCATTGTTGGCGTCAACCAGTTCACCGATGGTTCGGAAGAAGTGGCGATCGACACCCTCCGTATTGATCCCGATGTGGAGGAACGTCAGCGTGAGCGGATGGCCCGCCTCCGGGAGGAGCGGGACGATGAGGCCGTGAACAAGACCCTCTCGGCGCTCACCGAAGCAGCCCGGACCGGCGAGAATCTGGTTCCCCGGATCCTGGACTGTGCCCGGGCCTACTGCACGCTGTACGAGATTCGCCACGCCATGGAGGAAGTCTTCGGAGCCTACAAGGAGCCGGTTTTCTTCTGAGTCGGGGCCCCGCGTGGCCTGGGGTGAAGGGTGGCCTGAGGGAGTGCGCCGATCTGGTCGCCGTTGAACCGGCGGCCCAGCGGTAGGGGGTGGTGCCCCACCCAGGCACCAGCTGGCCCGGAATGGGCCCCATCCCGCTACAACGACCGAGGGGGGCGACCCGGATGGGCCGCCCCCCTCTTCTGCATACAACCGGAGCGGGGTTCACCCCCGCCGCCGGCTCAACCCCGGCATCAGATGTTGGGGTTGTTCAGGCGCTCCTGCTCGGGCAGGGGAATGCAGGTCACCGGTCCGTAGGGGTCTCCACGGTTGGTGACTCCGGTGGGGAAGGGGATGTTGTGGCGAAGCATATCGTTGAGCCGGTGTCCTTCCAGGAAGAACTGGCGTCGCCGCTCCTCAATCACATCCTCCAGGCTCCCATCCCCGGTGTAGGCCGGCAGATCCTGGTAGTCCCGGATCCGGTTGATGGCCGCCACGGCCTCTCCACCACCTCGGGCCTCGGCGATGATGAGCTGGGCCTCGATCCAGGAAGCGATGGGCATATCCTGGGTGGGGGACGTAACCTTCTCTTGCAAGAAGTAGTGGGTTGCCCCGTCCTCACCCGTGGTCTCGGTATCCAGCACCGGGACACGGGGGTCCTGATCCCCGTTCAACTCCACCCACTCATACTCCGTACCCACCGTCAGGCGGTCATTGAAGTAGGTCTGGTTGTAGATCCGGTTCTCCCGGCGGGGCTGGTTGGAGGTGTAGTGTGCCCAGCGGACGAATCCCTGGGGTACGGCTTCCGCATCGGACGCCGCACCGCCAAGGTCGCCCTGGTTCAGACGGGCCCTGGCTCGACCCACGTTGGCCATGTGGAGGATGGTCTCGTCCCCTGAGGCCTGGGCGTGAGGCATGGCCTCGGTGAAGCGCTGTTCCGCCATAGCGAAGACGTCCTGCCTGGACATGAGGGGCCCACCGTCCACAGCCATCTCGCAGTAGCCTTCTCCCAGGAGGGTCAGAGCGTAGCCCTCGTAGGCTTTCAACTTCGCCAGGCTCTGCTCGTAGTTCGGGACGTCAGCCGGATCGAAGCCGCTGATCCGATCGTACCCATCCCGCGCCATGAAGCGTGCGGTCTGGGCCGGGGCGTAGTACCCGAAACTGTCCTGGTTCCGGTTGTTGGAGCAGAGACCCACCGTCTCATTCACGGAGGCCAGGCGGCTGTTCCAGATGTTGGTGGCCCGCCACCCGTTGGCGCTCCTGAACTCCTCCGTGAGGATGGCGTTGGTGAGGGAGTAGTTGACCCACGCGCACTCGAATTCCCCCAGGGCGCCTACCACCATGCTCCGGGAGAGAGCCGGGTTGTCCAGCTCAGAGTCCTCCGCCGCTCCCGGGACCGAGACCTCCAGGAGGCGGTCGCAACCGGTGAGTCCGATCACCATGATAGGGAGTGCGGCCAGCAGGAGCTTCCAGCCCCCACTTCGTGGCTTCCGTGTATCCTGCTTCAGGTTTGATTCCGTTGAATACATGATCTTGTGCCTATTGGGTTGAACGGTCGTCGCGTCCGTTTCCCGCCTTCCCCTCATCCATGCGGACGAGGGGAAGGCAGGACGCTGGTCAGAAGCCAAGGCGCACCGTCATGGTGGCACTTGCGAACGGGGGCATGACCGTCTGATAGCCCTGGGTCAGGTTGGCTGAACCGCGGGTTTCCGGGTCCCAGATCCGTCCGTCACCGATGGACGGGGTGATGGATCCGTCCCGGGCCGTTCCCCATCCGTCCTGAGCGGTCCAGAGCATGGCCAGGTTCCGACCGGCCACGTTCACTGAGCCATTTCCGGCTCCGATCCGTCCCAGGAGCGATTGGGGGAGCGTATAGGTCAGGGAGACCTCCCGGAGGCGGGCGAACCCGGCCTCATAGGTCCCCAGGGGGCTCCGCCCAACGGTCCGGTAGGCCTGGAACACAGGGTCGTTGGCTTCCTGCGACATCCGCGTGTTGTTGATGCTGGTAATGGCAGCACCCACGGAGGTGTCTTCCTGGTAGTGCCCACCGGTGGCGTCTACCCGGGCATAGAGCCGGAGGGGCCCGTACGACCACGTGGAATTGATACCACCTTCCCAGGTGGGCTGGCTCGGCCCCCAACGGACCAGGGGAGCCTCGCCGCAGGGAACGGGGGCGCCACCCTGGTCTACACCCTGTGGGCCCGTTCCGCCATCACACATGGCGCTGATCAACCCGCCGTCCTCGTCGATCTCGGCGGAGAGCACGGTGACCATGTACCGGTCGGCGATCCCGTAGCCTTCCCGGTGCTGAAGCTGTCCGGACCCGATGACGCCCTCCTCTCCGATCTCGTCGATCCGGTTCCGGAAGTTGGAGACCTGGACCCCGAGGTCCCAACCGAAGTCTCCACGCTCCATGATCTGGGCGTCGAGGCCCAGCTCATGACCCCATGCTCGGACCAGACCCAGGTTGATCACCTGGGACCCAGGGAAGCCCAGGGACCGGGGCACAGCCCGGTTCACGATGGCGTCCTTGGTCCAGCGGTCGAAACGGGTGAAGACGGCGCTGACCCGACCGTCCAGGAACTCAGCGTCGAAGCCCAGCTCCAGCTCTTCGCCCCGCTCCGGCTGAAGGGCCGGGTTCCCGAAGGCGTCGGGGACCAGGGTGGGCTCGTCGTTGTAGCCCACCTCAGGTGCGTAGAGGCGGG
>SL_3KL_010_SEDDRAFT_10000385_pt1 | contig 35546 bp, 26 predicted proteins | sample SodLakKL_010_SED_2_FD_10381 | JGI IMG/M metagenome (IMG submission 10381) | reverse complement strand
GACACCCTTGCCTTTGGCTAATAGTTGGCGACTACAAACCCCCATAGTGGACTTTCACCACCAAGTTACAGGCCATGCACGGCACGCTAAAACAGGCAGGATTGAGGAGGTTACCTCAATCCTACCATGACCTGCAACGCAAGGATTTTTATAGTGTTTCCAGCTTTTGTAGCAGTTTTATTGCATCTTCCTGTTTCTTCATTACATACCTGGCATCCGTTTTCAACATTCCCACCCTGATAGTCCAGGCATGCTCAGGCAATGTTTGGAAGAGAAGCTCATCAGACCACCCTGCCCCCATGGCCAGCACAAAATCATAATTCTTTCTCGACAGCCAGTGCATCGCAAGTTCGCCTTTGTTGATACCTGAATTGCTAACCTCAATAACTTTACTGCCATTCAAAACCTGCACCCCTATATTGGTGGTAATAGACAATAAATGATCGCTTACTTCTTTGGACAACAAAGAAGATTGCTCAATATCAGCTTTATGGTAGTGCCATGATATGGAGTACTCTCTCTCCTGGATAAAAGCACCAGGCAATCTCTCGGTATACATTTCCAGGATGGGGAGAATTTCATCTTTCCATTCATTAGACAAAGGCTTGAAAAGCTGCCATTTTTTGGATGCAGCCTCCCTAATCCAAGTACCATGCTCAGCTGTTAGATTTACGGGGGTTTCTCCCAGCCATGCATCAAAATCGTCTTTGCCACGTCCACTGATAATCACAATGTCGGTTTGATCGGTTCTGTTGAGGTTGCTCAGCAAATCAAGCAGCTCCTTACCCGGCCGAGCCGCTTTCTGATCGTGGGTATATGGCACCAGGGTACCATCGTAGTTTACAATAATTAATCGGTTGGTGGCACTATGGTACTGTTCAAGCAGCTTATCACTAATATGCGGCTTAAGCAACTTCTTTTGAGTGGTAAATGTACTTATCATACTAATATCCACCAGGTTTTCCACAAAATCATTGGCCCATCTTGTAACATTATAGCGTTTCAGGCGATTTTGCATCAACTTATTCCGACGAATCTGCTCTTCTTCTGGAATAGCAAGGGCTTCGGCAATACTATCGGCAATCTCATCAATGCTGTTGGGGTTTATGATAATGGTTTCACTAAGCTCTTTTGCAGCCCCTGTAAACTCACTCAGTATAAGCACGCCTTTTTGATCCTGCAACGATGCAACATATTCTTTGGCAACCAGGTTCATGCCATCGCGCAGGGGCGTCAACAACGAAACCGAACTCATGCGGTACTGGGCAATCAACTCCTTATGAGGCAGGGAGGTATACTGGTAAATCACAGGGGTCCAATTGACTTTGCCATAGTTTCCATTGATATTTCCCACCAATTCATCCAGGCGCTTTTTAATTTTTTGATATGAGCGTACTCCCGTTCGTGATGGAACCACGATCATATTTAAAAAAACCTTCCCATGCCATTGGGGATGTTTTTTCAAAAACAACTCAAAACCCTGAAGTCGGTTGACAATCCCCTTGGAATAGTCAAGTCTGTCAACCGACAATACAATTTTGGGTTCATCAGCACCAGGTTTCTCCGATTTAAAAGGAGAAACATCCATACAATGAAACTTTTCGTACTCAATTCCCATGGGAAATGTACCTACTTTTACAACCCTATCAGGCAAGTCAATGGTACCCATATGATTTTCCTTCCCAAGAATCCTTAACACCGACCTGAGAAAATACTGTACATAATCATGAGTATGGAAACCTATCAGGTCGCTCCCCAACAATCCTTCCAGTAGTTTATTACGACTTTCTTTGGGGAACAAACGGTACATCTCATACGTGGGAAAAGGAATATGCAGGAAAAAACCGATGGGGTTAGTTACTTCCTCGCGCAACATAGCGGGCAATAGCATCAGGTGGTAGTCGTGCACCCATATTACATCACCGGGCTTAATAACCTTCAACAACTCATCCCGAAAAATTTCGTTTAGCTTTAGGTACTCCTCCCAAAACTCATTATCAAAGGTGGCATAATTAGGAAAATAATGAAACAAAGGCCAGATGGTTTTGTTGCAAAACCCAAGGTATACTTTATCCATAAGTTTTTGTGACAAAAATACCGGAGCAGCATTAAACTCTTTTTTCACCCCTTCAATAACCTCTTTTTGGTCATTTTTTTCAATAGTCATCCCGGGCCAACCCATCCACAAATATTCGTCTATATCGGATTCGGACTTGTTCAGCCCTTTTAAAAAATCACTCATGCCAGAAACCAAGCCTCCCGCACTTTTTTCATATTTAAACGAACCATTTTCTTTACTTACAGATACGGGTAAACGATTAGATACTATCAGTAATCTCATTTTCCTTGTTTTTTTTAAAGGTTAAACTCTTTTTTATCGTTGGTTTCAAAGCGGTGGGTCTGTCCTTTTACTCCAATAGTTACGGGGTTTGCCCACCCTTTATCAAAACTTATTTTCAATTTTTGGTGATTAATTTCAAGTTGCACCCAATGCCCCCTGTAACGCAAACTAAAAGCCACCTGGTGGATGTCTTTGGGAAGACGTGGGTTAAACCATAACACATCGTCACGTATATCCATGCCAGAATAGCATCGCTGAATAATATCAAGGGTTCCGGCCATAGCGCCAAGATGAATTCCCTCGTGTGTGGTACCCCCCTGCACATCCTTAAAATCACTCATCAGGGCTTTCCGGAAACTATCCCAGGACTCTCCCCTGTGAGAGCGGGCATATACCCATGCATGAATTACCTGGCTAAGGGTAGAACCATGTGCAGTGCGTTTTCTGTAATATTCAATATTTTCAGGAATAATTTCTGGTTGGAAGGTGTATCCTAGCCTTTCAAATATTGCACCTAGCTCTTCTTTGGAAAACAGGTAAAACAGCATAAGCACATCGGCCTGTTTACCAGCCTTGTAATAGTTGCAGGAATCTCCTTCTGCCTCCAGGATACGGTCAAGTCGCAATGAGTACCCGTATTTTTGGTGGTAATAGTCCCAATTTAACTCTTTTAACTTTTCATACCCTTCAAATTGCATAATAATATTTCCATCAAAGGGTACATACATTTTGTGGGTTATATCCTTCCATTTTTCAATATCTTCATCTGCAACGCCCACTGTTTCTTTCAGGTTCAAACAGCATCCATCATCCAGCAAGTCAAGCAATTGCAATGCATGCTCAATTACCCAAACGGCCATGATATTCGTGTAAGCATTATTATTCAGGCCAGGCTCTTCAGCTTTAGCATCGGGATAGTGTGTATGATACTCATCAGGCCCCATCACCTTGTGTATTTCATACCGCCCCCTCTCTTTATTAAAGTGCGTTATACACGACCAGAATAAAGCGGTGGAAAGTATAATTTCAGCACCATGCGAAAGCAAAAAGTCCAAATCGCCCGTACTCTGGTAGTAGTGCCATACATTGTAAGGCACCGCGGCGTTTATATGGTACTGCAAGTGGGAAACATCAGGCAACCATCGCCCTGACTTGGGATTCAAATGCATCTTTTGGGTTTCCTCCCTGCCGTTGCTGCCACTTTGCCAGGGAAACATAGCGCCCCTAAACCCAGCTTCAGTGGCTGCCATGCGGGCTTCTTTCAATCTGCGGTATCGGTACATTAATAGGGAACGTGAAAGCTGGGGATGGTGCAAATCAATAAAAGGCTGGATATATAACTCGTCCCAAAAAATATGACCGCGATACCCCTCACCGTGCCAGCCCCTGGCCGGTATTCCCATATCCTTATCGATACTGTTGTAAGAAACCGTTTGATACAAATGAAAAATATGCAAACGTGTAACCAGTTGATCCAAACCTTCATTGGTCTTAATCTTAATGTCGTTGTATAACCAAAGCTGCTCCCATGCGCTTTTTTGATCAAACTCAAGATACCCGAAATCAGTATAAAGCTGGATGGATTTCTTTGCTTCATTGAGCGGATCACTGATGGCCATATCGCGAGACGTGTAAAGAGATACCATTTTTTCAATGGTATAAGTCTTTCCTTTTTTTGCTGAAAAGGAAAAATCTCCGGCCACAAACCCCGTTTGATGTACCACCTGCTGGGACAAACCCAGATTCTGCCCATTTTCTAATATGCGTGTAAGGGCAGCCTGCGCCACAAGAATATGCGACTGCTTGGTATGACTTACCAAAAAAACACTCCGGTCATCAACATTCCCTTTATTCAGAACCTCAATCTGATCCTGGTTTAAGTCGCGGTATCGTTCCACATTATTATTGATGATATCGCCATCAATACCTGAGCGTATGGTAAGGGTACCCTCCCAGTTCTCAGGAACCAAAGTCCACTGTATAGCAGCCATATGCGGGTTTTTCATGCTTACCAGGCGCTTGCTAACCAGTGAAGTTTCCCGTTGTTTATCATCACGAAACTTCATCCTGCGCTCCATAACACCTTCACGCATATTCAACCGGGTTTCAAACTCAATAATATGGGTTTTATCCAAATCAAACCAGCCTTCATTGTTGATATTGAATGTAAGATACAACCAATTGGGCCAGTTTACAAGATCCTCATTTTCAATGATCTTATCGTGAACTTTCGATTTTTTTCGATTATAACCTCCTGCAAGATAGGTACCCGGGTAATTCCAGCTTTTACCATCTATCTTTTCTTTGTTTTCAAAAACAAAGCTGTTCTTCTCCATTTCAATGGCTCCCCGGGTGGCAAAATACCCGTTGCCTAATGTACACAAAGCTTCCTGCAGGGGGTGTTCATCTTTATCAAACCCCTTGTAAATAACAATCCAGTTGTTTTTTGTCATATGATTACAACTTTTATTTAGTAAAATTACAATGATTCAGGCAGGGAATTATACCGCGAGCTATAAGCCTTCTGGTAAATAATTGGTTTTAAAGACAGTTGCCCGTTCAAACTTCATCATAAATTTCCATTAGTTTTTTGAAAAATGCTTTAACCTGGAATACGTTTTTCAGGGCATATTTTGCTGCCGTCTGCTGACCATGTCCTCCCACCAGTATACCAACTCCCTCTTTTTCTATAGCCCGGAAAGCATCCTCATCGGTAAGGTCATCTCCTATAAAAACAGGTAATATATTTTCTTTGGATGACAAATTAAGAGCATCCATAATCCATTCAACAGCTTTGCCCTTATGCCAATCAATATCAGGTTTAATTTCCACGATTTTTTTCCCTTCCCCTTTTTTATGTCCGGGGTACTTTTTCAGGATATTCTCCACCAAATCGCCAACAGTCTTTTCATCTTCCGGCCGCGCATTGCGATAATGGATACCTATGGCGTAACGCTTGCGATCCACCTGTGTACCCTGTGTGTTCTCCTGCAGCTCCCTTTCCACCTCTTTTTCTATTTTATCCAACTGGGGGATAATTCTTTCGGAATCAGGGTGCTCCATATGGAGCCCATCAGGTCCGGAAATAATATATCCATGACTTCCGGCATAAACAAGATGTTTAATCCCCACCAGATTTTCCACATCCTCTTTATCACGCCCGGTAACAATTGCCACCATAAATGTATTGGCCAATGTCTCCAGGGTTTGCTTCATTTCTTTGGATATGATGGCGTCCTCTGGCCGAGACACAATAGGAGTTAAAGTTCCATCGTAATCTAAAAAGATGGCAGGTTTTTTCTGGGTCAAAAGCTTAAAAAGCTTTTCATTGGATGGAAAAACTGGCTCCCCCTGACGTTTAAAATACTCATCCAAAATCGTTTCATCTGTCAGGTCTAAATCGTTGAAATCTTCAATAACAATGTCTGCCCCGTTTTCGCGAAGAATATCCTGATTTTTTAAGCGACTGACTCCTACCACCAGGCCAAAAAAACCCTCCTGGCCAGCCTGAACTCCTGAAATAGCATCCTCAAATACCACTGAATTTTCAGGGTTTACGCCCAGTCTTTGGGCCGCTTCAACAAAAATATCGGGATCAGGTTTGCCTTTCAATCCTAACTCTTCAGATACGGTCCCGTCAACGCGGGTATCAAAAAGATCCGCGATACCAGCCACTTCAATAATTTTTCTGCAATTTTTGCTGGATGAAACAATAGCTGTTTTATAGCCTTCTTCTCTCCATTTTTTTAATTGTTGAATGGCATCAGAATAGACCTCAACCCCTTCACGATCAATGATTTCATGAAACATCTTGTTTTTCATATTTCCCAAAGCACATACCGTATCAAAGCCAGGCGCATCCTTAACAGATCCCCAAGGTAAATCAATCCCCCTTGCATCCAGGAAGCTTTTTACTCCCTGGTAACGAGGCTTACCATCAATGTACTCCTGGTAATCGTTTTGAGACAACCCCTCCTGTTTGTTTTTAACCAAAAAACGGTCAAACATTTCTTTCCATGCTTTTTGGTGAGTTTTACGTGTTTGGGTTATTACGCCGTCAAGATCAAAAATCAATGATTCAATCTCTGTAAACTCCTTTCTTTTGTTTTGATAGCGATGCGTCATATATATATATGCTTTTTGTTTTTAACACCCCATGCCTTCTAAAGTGCAACAATTTTATTGTACAGCTTGTTTGAACAAATAAAATTACTACATTACTCCCCTTTTTGACAGAGGGCTTAATATACACAAAACATCACTATTTTTGGTCAAAAAAATATTTAATTTTGAAAAATAATTCGTCAGCATACGAGAAAAGGCTTCATTTACTGACCCTTATCCCATTTTTCAACAAAAACACACCCATTCTTTCTAAATAGTAAGGGAAAGTGCGTCAATAAATCTAATTTAACTGCAGCCTATAAACAATACTCCTATGAATAATTCTTATGCCAGCCTTGTTGCCAATCTTGAAAAACCTCCTATCCTTTCAGATCCGAAGCTGCTGCAAACAATCAGCGCTTCATCCAATAATAAACATATCTTCCAAAAGTTGAAGCAGGGACAAAAATTTTGTTTTGAAGGAACCTGGGGAACCGCCATGGCCTTTTATTCATGGTTAAAAAAACAAACAGGCAAACAACTTCCAGTGCATGACTATATGAGCTCGCGATATAACAGGGAGCTAACCAACACACTTACCGGAAGACTCTATCTGCCCATTACAAAGCATCAACCTTCCCTGAAAAAAGCACCTGAAAACCCCTGGCTGAAAGAACTCTACCCTGGCAACCCTGATTTTTTGATGCGCTTTACAGATTACCTGGGCATGAATGGAGCCAGACAATGGTATGAAAAAGGGGTCCGTTTTCCGAATCTTGCCCGAAAACTGCACCCATTTTATGGAGCCTACTTCCCCACCCGCACCGAACACCTTGTACTTTTTGACCAGTGGCTCACCGGTCAGAATTCCATCACAAACCCTGTGGACATGGGCACCGGATGTGGAGTGCTTACGTTTTATTTACTAAAACATAGAGTAAACGATATTACGGCCACAGATATAAACCCCAATGCCCTTTATAGTCTGGAGCAAGACCTTGGCAGGTACAGCCTTGACTCAAAAGTACAAACCATTGAAACCGCTTTCTTTGAGGGGCTCGATCTAAGCAACACCAACCTGGTCGTATTTAATCCACCTTGGTTACCGCAGGAAGTCAACAACACCCTGGACAAAGCCATGTATTACGGTCCGGATTTTTTTGAAAAATTTTTCGAAAGTGCCCACCAGAAAATACCTTCCAGATGTCAGATGGTTATACTTTTCTCCAACTTTGCACAGGTGGTTGGATTAACCTCCCAAAATCCCATTGAACAGGAGTGTATAAAGAAAAGCAGATTTAAGCTGGTGGAAAAAAGGAAAGAATGTTTAAAACAGTCAACCTCTTCGCGCAAGCATTGGCTAAGCCAAATCCGAATGCACGAAGAGGTTGAGTTATGGCATTTGAAAAAAAGATAAACTTTTAAAACTGCCCTATGACACCTTTACTATTCAACCAGCTCATAGGCATCGGTCTCATCTTTTTCAATAAAGGGTCGACCCTCTTCCAACCACCTTGGTGCTGGTTTATCTTTCAGGTAATGGTCAAAAAACTGGTACATCCTGATTGAAAGGTCAATGCGGTTAGGCCATTGACGCAAGTTGTGCGCTTCATCATTGTAAACCAGCATCCACACGGGTTTATCCAACCTGCGCATGGCTGTAAAGAGCTCGATACCCTGGTACCATGGCACTGCACCATCATCATCATTGTGCATCATCAGAAGGGGCGTTTCTATTTTATCGGCGAAAAACACCGGCGAATTTTCAATATAGTGGAAAGGTTTTTCCCACAAACTACCCCCAATACGACTTTGAGTGAGCTCATACTGGAACTGACGGCTCAGTCCTGAGGCCCAACGGATTCCACCATATGCACTAATCATATTGCTTACGGGAGCACCAGCCATGGCTGCGCGAAACATGTTGGTCTGGGTAACCAGGTAAGCTATCTGGTATCCACCCCAGCTCTGCCCCTGCAAGCCCATGCGACTGCGATCAATAAAGGAGTACCTTTCGGTCATGGCTTTTGTACCACTTACAATGGCATCGTAGGCACTTTGCCCGGGATAACCTGTTGTATAGGTAATATCAGGAACAAATACAATATAACCATTACTCGTGCAATAGGACCTATTGATGGTTGACCGGCTTGGCGATGGCACCCAATGACGGTGAAGACCATGGGATGATCTTTCATAGAAATACACAATCATTGGATATTGCTGCTCTTCATCAAAATCTTCAGGCAAATATAACAAGCCTTTCAGTGGATCATTGTTAAAATCCTGCCATTCAACCAGACGTACACTTCCCCACAGGTACTCTGATTGCTGGGGGTTTGTTTCTGAAATTTTACGAACACCCGAGAAATTCAAATCACTGGTATACAAATCTGCATATTCAGTAAATGTACTTTTCCTCCAGATAAACCTTTCGTTATCCCTGGCTTTTTGCAGCTGCATAAAATAAACATCGTCCATAACCAACGAGGTAAGCTCATAATCCTGCATTCGCAGCATATAATAACCACTTTGCATCGTATTTTCATCAAAAGCACTCAAGTAGAGTTGGTCCTCGGGAATGTGATAAACCCGCGGGGTCAAATCCTGGTAGCGTAAGCGTACTTGATTCTTTCTACCATAACCTCCCGTAATATTCTCCGGTTCATCTCGGCCACGTGGATCCAATTTCCATATATCATATTTGTCATAAACCAGCACAAACTCATCATCTTCTGCCCATCCTGCAATGCCATAGGGTCTTGCAAAGGCGGGGCGGTCATCATCCTCATTGTAAAAGGGGATCTCCACATTTTCTGTTAGATTTACAGTACGCTCCCTTCCAACACTATATGACATCCAGGCATCAGTATCTGGTTCATAATAAAGAATATAGTCACCGGTCAGTGAAAGGTGAACATTAGCAGGGGCAGCTTCTTTCACAAGCTTTTCCTCTCCCGAACTCACATCCACTACATACACATCCCTGGGCACGCTACCTTTCCATGAAATTTGCCTTTGATAAGGGATGTTGGTAGCACTCATGAAATAATCAGCCTTGCCATATCGATCCCTGGAAATATATGGCATCTCCTCACTGGCAAGCGGCGTTATTTCTCCACTGCGGACATGAAACACCGTCTCAAAACTACGACGTCTTTCCCGTCTTTCATTAACTTCCTGCTGGGTCTGTAGGAGAGGATCCTGCCAGTGCCATATGTCAACACTGTACTTTTCCTCCTCAAGAAGGGTGTCCTCCTTTTCTTCTTCTGGCTCAGGTGCTATACCAAAAAACACGCGACGATTGTTGTCAGAGAATGAAGGCTTTCGATATTCACTCACAGCATATCCTCCGGGCATATTACCCATGTCAGATCCAACCTTTTGAGTCCCTGATCTTCGGCCAGTGTGATGCACATATAAATCATACACTTTCACATCCGTAGTATCCGTTGTATGCAGCCACGCAAAAAGTTCTCCATCCTTGCTAACTGCCAGGTGCTTGAACTCACCATCCAAAGAGTCCAGCATATGCAACTCCTGCGATTCAGTATCAAAATAATACAGTTTTTTGGTCTCCAGGGTATCCTCTTCATTGTTTTCTTCCTGTAAAAACAAAACGGAAGAACCGTTTTCAGCCATTGTGTATTGTTCCACATAGTCAAAAACATGCATATGCTCATTTACAGGATTTTTGATTATCAGCCGCTTAAGTTTTTCAGTCTCCGGCTCTTCCTCTGCCTCTCCTACCGCAGGTTCAGGGGCAGGCACTGTATCAGACGGAAGTTTACCGTTGTGGTCTCCATCCTCTGGAATACGTGTAAAATTAAGGCCAAAAGCCAACCAATCCGAAGGTTCTTCCGGCAGCTGATAAGAAATAGCATTCTCATACAGGGTGAGTTCTCCAGACTGTAAAACGTATATTCCCAGAGAGTCCTCAGGCATTTCAGAAGGATTTTTTTCATCCAGCTTAGCCTGCCTCACCGTATCCCTTTGGGGCTCAACATGAAAAACAGCAAATTTTCCACCTGGGGAAAACCTGGCATTGGCTCCTCTTGGAATAGTAGTTTTACTTTCATTATTGAGCGACTGGATATGCAATTCCCCATCCTGTCGCTGGGGATTAACATTGTATAAAACAAAGTCACCTTCAGGCGCAATAGCAGCTCCCCTCAAAGTTTTCCAATGCTCATAATCATCATGGGTAAGGGGCTTTTTATCCTGTGCATTGGCAAATACAGGCAAAAAGAAAAATCCCAAAAAGAAAAACAAAAAACATTTCATCATATAAAAACGAATTAAATAAATAAATAACTTCGCATACAACTGTTACGCAATACATTGTGAATTATGTGGATCGGTTTCAATTAATTTCCCGATGAATTGCAAGTTACCCTCTCATTGGCTTTAACAAGCCCTTTCCTCTCTCAATCAGAAGAAGTATAAAAATATAGTTTACCGGATAGTTCAAAATCAAAGCAAAACAAAAACTATACGGACAAAAAGAACCTGTTTTCCATTACCTTGCTTTTGACAATGAAAAACAGGTTCGAAAATAAAGAAAATTTTCAAAACGAAAGACACACGGGCGGATGTGGCGTTTTACCCGGGCTTGTGTTTCTGGCTAAACACCAGGAAAGAAAAGATAAACGTTAGATTGGCTGGAACATAAATACAAAACTCAGGGCAACAAGTTTTTGAAGTCCTGGTACCTGTTCTCAAAAGTATTACCGGGATCACCACCCAGCTCTTCATGAAGGCTGTAAACTTCCTCTATCCTTTCACTATCTGGGGGATGGGTGCTAAAATAAGTCATCCAGTCGGGATTGTCAGCATTGTCCATCTTTTCAAAGAAATAAGCTACGCCCCTGGAATCTATTTCAGTGGGATACAAATAACGAACGGCATATTCATCCGCTTCAAATTCGTCCTGGCGGCTGAAAGCAAGTGCAGTGGTCGTAAGTGCCAAATCAGAAAGAATCTGTGCTGCAAGATTGGGATCATTACCAAGAATCATAGACAACACCATCTGGTAACCATAAATTTTTGTCAGGCGATTGGTAGAGTGGCGGCGGTCGGCATGTGCTATTTCATGAGCCATGACGCCAGAGAAGGCTGCTTCATTGTCAACAAACTTTATTAACCCGGTGTAATAAAAAGTATTTCCACCAGGCACGGCGAAAGCATTAAAGACGTCTTTGTCGATTATATAAACATTCCAATCAAAGCGGTCTTTAAAACGAATATCATCAGATGCAAGAATTTTGTCTCTGATGCCATGTACATAAGCATACACCTCAGGATGTTCATACATATCGAGAACTGGATATTCATCGGGATTATTGAGTATCTCCATCGTAACCTCTTCTCCTATTTCGATATCATCATTCACCGAAAAGATATTCAGTTTTCCATCATCACATGAAACTAAAAAAACAATAAAGGATAATAGCACTAGCCGAAAGGGAGCTCTAAAAAATGCTGCTGTTTTCATAGGAATACCATTTAATTAATGTTATACACAAAAGCCTGTAGTAAGTTTGATTTGTCCATAAGACAAAACCTGTAAGGCAAAACCCAAAAACAAGCAATGTTTATTATGATCGTTTATCTTAAGGTTAAATTGTTTGAAAATATCAGGCCCATTTTATTCAAATTTTGCATAAAAGTAATAAAAACCCATTGCAAAAATCACTCCTCTGAAAACTCTTTGAGCATTTTTCTGTACACATTAAATACATTAGACCGGGAAACAAAACCCCTGTACTTTCCGTCTTCTACAACAGGTAAGTTCCACGATCCGGTGGCCCTGAACTTGGCCATTACCTCCTCCATGCTATCATCAACATTTACTTTTTTGGGAGAGATGACCATTAAATCTTTAACAATTAATTTGTCGTACTTATCCCTTTCAAACATAATTTCCCGCACTTCATCAAGGGGAACGATTCCAAGAAAGTTATCGTTTTTGTCAATGACCGGGAAAATATTGCGATTTGACTTAGCAATGACCTTAACCAACTCCCCAAGAGTTTGTTCGGGGTAAACCGTTTTAAGGTTGGTTTCGACCACATGCTCCACTCTTAGCAAAGTTAAAACAGCCTGGTCCTTGTCATGTGTAAGCAACTGACCTTTTTTAGCAAGTTTTTTGGTGTACAAAGAATGAGGTTCAAAGTATCTGACGGTAAGAAAAGAAATGGATGCTGTTATAATGAGAGGGACAAAGAGCTCGTACCCACCCGTAATTTCTGCAATGAGAAAAATGGCCGTAAGGGGAGCATGTATAACACCTGCAATAAGGCCTGCCATTCCTACAAGGGCAAAATTGTGTTCTGATATTTTTACCCAGTTTACCAAATTCACAAGCCTTGCAAAAACAAAGCCTGTAATGCCTCCCATAAACAAACTGGGAGCAAACACACCTCCTACTCCTCCACTACCCGTGGTAAGCGATGTGGCGATGGCCTTAAAAAACAGCACCATGATCAAAAATCCTATAAACAAAAAGCCCGAATCATCTACAATAAAGCCCCATATACTGTCTTTTAAAAGATCTTCAGGCTGTCCGGAGAGCATAGAACGCATGGTGGTATACCCCTCACCAAAAAGCGGGGGGAAAAGAAAGATCAAAACGCCCAGTATCCCACCACCTATCAAGACTCTTTTATAAGGTTTTTTTATCTTTTTCACCCGTGATTCGACCCTCGCGTTCATTCGGGTGAAATACAGGGAAACAGCTCCAGCAGCAATTCCCAGCAAAATATAAAACGGAAAATGAGCAAAGGTGAATGGGTCTTTTAGCGTGAAGTAAAACTCTATCTGTTCTCCCAAAAAAATGGATGAAAAAAGGGTGGCTGTGACAGCAGCAATGAGCAAAGGAATAATGGAAGCCATGGTAAGATCAAGCATAAGCACCTCCAGGGCAAAAATAAATCCAGCAATGGGGGCTTTAAAAATGGCAGCAATGGCAGCTGCTGCCCCACAGCCCATGAGCAATGCTGAACGTTTAAAGCCCAACTTTGATTTTCTGCTCACATTGCTCCCTATGGCAGCACCGGTAGCTACAATGGGAGCCTCCATCCCCACCGATCCACCGAAACCGGCAGTAACCGTACAAGCAACCATGGAAGACCACATGTTGTGGACTTTCATAACGGCCTTGTTGCGTGAAAGTGCATACAATATTCGTGAAACCCCGTGTCCTATATCATCTTTCACAAAAGTGCGGACATAAAAAACGGTGATAAATATCCCAATCACAGGAAATATCAACATCAACCAATTTTCGGAAGGACGTATACTTCTTACCCATGCTTCCACATAGTGCACGGAAGTTTTAAGGATTACAGCAGCTAAAGCAGCTACTATACCAATAATGATGCTTAACAGCAATATAAAATGCTTATCATCCACATAATTGCTACGCCATAAAAGAAAGCGATCCAACAAACTCTTTTTATTCATTTTATCCTGCTACTTACTTTTTTTCAATCCGAGTCAATACCAGGGAGGCTCTTGAAATCTTTAGATATATGCCCCACACTGCAAAGAAAGACAAATATCCGAAAAATTATCAGTTTACCGCAAATTGTTTTCACAAGTATCTTATTTTTGTCAGGTAAACAGGTAATTTGTTTTTACCCAAAATGGCTTTAAAGATGAACAAAGCAGAAATAAAAGAAAAAATAAATACAGAAATTGAAAAAACAAAAAAAATCATTGCCGAATACAAAGAACTAAGCAAGCCGGTAGCTCCTGATGCATCCATAGGTCGTGTTTCCAGGATGGATGCCATCAATAACAAAAGCGTTACCGAATCAGCTTTGCGACAAGCAGAGGAGAAACTCAACAAGTTGAATTTTGTATTGGGGGAAGTAGATAGTGACAATTTCGGGAAATGCGTGCAGTGTAATCAGCCCATACCTCTGGGCAGAATACTGTTCAGGCCTGAAAGCTCTCATTGTGTCAATTGCGCCAGATAACCAGCAGGTTTGGTAAACCTAAAAAAGCTAACAAGTAATATAAACCAGGTTAATTATAAATGGTAATCAACCAATCTCCAGGCTCCCTGATATCAATTTCCAACAGCACCCGGTAAACGACTTGCCTGAATCTCCCAGGAGTTTCGTAGGTGATGCGGCACTGTGCCGGGAAATCTACATTTTGATAACCGGTTTGATGACCGATGGAATAGGTCTCACCAGTACCATCCAGCAAAAAGGTGAAGTTTCTGGCACTGATATTCTTTCGGCCACCATGCTGCAGGGTAACCAGAATACGGTCGGGCTCATCCGCAATTTTTTTAACGGTATATCTTTCTACATTAAGCACGTGGCCTACAGTATAGGGGCGGCTTACTCTTTCCCTCAGAAAGGTATCAGCCTGCCATACCCCTGACTTGGTTTTCATTACCCCATCTTCAATAAACTTATAAACACCCCTGCCATCCCTTTTGCCTTCCCGCCATCTGCCTTCATAAATACTTCCATCGCTCCACACATAAGTACCACGACCATCAGGAAATCCGCGCCGAAAGCGCCCTTCATAACGATCATCTCCACTAGCCTCACCCATGCCATGGGCAAGCCCGTTTCGACACCCCCCTTCATATTCCTCTGAAATTTCGGGTAACAAAACTTCACATTCATCCCCTGCCTGGATTTCTGTTGCCGGGTACAATACAAAAAGAATGACAGAGAATGCTATCTTAAACCAGTTACAGAACATCATACATTTTTTTAGCTGCCATAAACCCGGCTTATTAGAAATCGAAATATACTGTTTTTTAGCCAAAAAACCAAATCACAATGAACGTATGTAACACTTGCAGTCCATCAGGCAAACCCCAAATAAAAAATTCTGCCACATAAAAAACAGACAAAGGATAAGAAATATGGCAGTATGACTAGTTCAATTATTTCTTTTAAAATTATAACTTTTTTCTTGTTTTGCCATTTGGCTTTATCTGCAGGGGCTTAAGAAATCACACCTTAACACATATGCACACAGCAAAAATACTTAACACCTTACGGGCAGGAGATATAGGCTCCGAATTTTTTACCGCGCAGAAATTTAAGTATTGTAGAAAAGGATAGTATCACCAAGGTTCTTTTACCGCGTAGCGGTTATACAAAAAATTACATGATATGTGTCAAAGTAGATCTAATCGCTTTTGATTAATTGTCGGGATAGATAAGATATTTTTTGCGCATTTGTTTAAATTTTTCCAGTTCCGGTTGCCAGCTGGCTCTGATTTCTTCTTCTGTCTTCCCGGCCATAATTTGCTTTTTAAGTTGATCTGTCCCTGCCAGTCGATTGAAAAAATTATTAAAAAAGGCATCTTTGTTGGGAAAATGTTCCCATGCCTTAAGCAAGTGGCTTAAATCCAAATAATCAAACGCCATTAAGGAATCCGGGTTTGGGGTTCTTAAATCAACACCAAAACACTCTTGCCCAAGCTGAGGTGGATTGGGAGCAGCTCTTCTTTTTTCCGGAATAAAGCGGAAGGGGAAATGCTCCCCGGGCAAATCGGGATGGCCATACATTTGAAAGGGGTAATCTGTACCCCGCCCCAGGCTTATCTGAGTTCCTTCAAAAAAACACAGGCCGGGATATCGCAAAACACTGGTCATATCAGGCAAGTTGGGTGAAGGCGCCAAAGGAAGCTGGTAATACATATCACGTTTGTAATTTTTAACTTCCACAACCTGGAGTTCACAGCGAAGCCCTTCCCCCAGCCATCCCTCACCGTTTACCATTTGTGCATATTCGCCAATGGTCATTCCATGAACAACAGGTACAGGATGCAAGCCCACAAAGGATGAAAAAGATGGGTCAAGTACGGGGCCGTCTACATAATGACCATTGGGATTGGGGCGGTCCAGCACCAAAACAGGAATACCCTGTCGCGCTAATTCCTCCATAACATAGGTCATGGTAGAGATATACGTATAAAACCTGGCTCCCACATCCTGAATATCCACGATGAGAAGATCGATACCATGCAAATACTCAGGTTTTGGGCGGCGATTGGCGCCATACAAACTATAAACAGGAAGTCCGGTCCGGTCATCTGTATGACTTTCCACATACTCTCCATGTGCAGCCTCACCCCGAAATCCATGTTCAGGGCTGAAAACTTTAACCAGATTTATATCACTGGCAAGCAAAGTATCTGTCAAGTGCACATCACCAACAACAGATGTGTGATTTCCCAATAAAGCAATATTCTTTCCTTTTAAATGCGGAAAATATTCTTCCGTTCGCCAGGCTCCCGGCAAAATTTCAGCATCTCCTTCTCTTTCTTCAGCGTATTCATTGGCGCCGCAACCCTGACCAAGCGTAAGGACAGAAACAAGTAATAAAATTATATTTTTCATAAAAGTTGCATTTTTACCATAAAAAAACCCTGAAAGGATCAGGGTAAGATAGAAGTTTGAATCTATTGAAAGCATACCAGAAAAGATGCAAAAAAAGTCTTTTCGCAAAACGGGTTAGCCAAAACAAGGATCAGCAAATAAGCCAATCGGCGGTTAACTCAAATTCTCCGTGGATTGCTCCGAAACAACCTCACTGTTGGTGTAAGCAGGACAAAGCTCCTGTGAACGGCAGCCAGAAAGGCTAACACCAAGAAGCATAAGGGCAAATACAGCAAAAATAATTCTTCTACGCATAGTTTTATTTTTTAAATGAATAATGATCGGGGACATAATTTTATCGGAATTCACATTTGTTTTATTCTTTCACAAAAATAGCAGATTTTTCCAATGCAAAACAACCGAAAAAATACGGAAAAAACAAAAACCGCAATCCGAAGAAAGATTCAGAGTCAATCAACAGGATTGCGGCGTCTAAGAAAATTCCCTGGATGAAAAGGATTTGTTAATTGATAATCATTGTCAGTGGCCCTTTACCGGGTTGTGGTATTACATCCAGCGCTTTTGAATAATTCATAATGTTCCGGACTACGTTTTTTCCAGGCTTTTCATTTATGGCTGGTGATGCGGCATAATTCTCAAAAAGCCCTTCCAGGATCTTTTCCAGTTGTTTTTCGGAAAGATCATTATTATCAACCATATCAGAAAGCACATTGATGATCATAGTCAAGTCATTTTTTAGAGTAGTAGTTTGTTTCATAAAATAACATTTTAATTGAACCAAAATTTCAGAAGTATAACGCAAAGGGGAATTTATTTATTTTATTTCGAAGGTTCTAATTAAAAATATTCTGCAAACCTTCCCACTTTTGATAACTAAATTTGTATTTTTGCCTTCCTTAAATCCTGTCAAAAACAAAATAAAAACGATAAAATGAACGTACACGAGTATCAGGGAAAAAGCTTATTGAAAAAATATGGTGTGCCTGTACCTGAAGGCATCATGGTAAACACTGTAAATGAAGCTGTTGAAGCGGCCAGGACCATTCATGAGAAGACAGGCAATGAAGTATGTGCCGTAAAAGCACAGATACATGCCGGTGGCCGGGGGAAAGGCGGAGGTGTTAAGATAGCCAAAACAGTAGAAGAGGTAAAAACACATGCTGAAAGTATCCTTGGCATGCAGCTGATTACCCCACAAACAGGCCCCCAGGGCAAAAAGGTCAGAAAGTTGCTCATTGAACAAAATATCTATTACCCGGGACCATCTGAACCCTCTGAAATATATATGAGTGTTTTGCTTAACCGGGGTACATCAAAAAATATGATCATGTACTCCCCCAGGGGAGGGATGAACATTGAGGAGGTGGCAGAAGAAACTCCCGAAGAAATATTTACCGAAGAGATTGACCCCAAAACCGGTGTTATGCCCTACCAATGCCGTAGAATTGCATTTAACCTGGGATTGAAGGGTGATGCATTTAAAAACATGGTAAAGTTTGTACCCAAACTTTATGCGGCTTATTTGAAAAACGACGCCACACTGCTTGAAATAAACCCTTTATTTAAAACTGCCGATGATAAAATCCTGGTAGCTGATACCAAAATGACCATTGATGGAAATGCCCTTTACCGTCACCCGGAGATTGTTGAAATGCGGGACCTGCACGAGGAGGATCCCATGGAAGTGGAAGCTGGCAAGCATGATCTCAATTATGTTAAGCTGGACGGCAATGTAGGCTGTATGGTAAATGGTGCCGGTCTGGCCATGTCTACCATGGATATCATCAAACTTTCCGGTGGTGAACCTGCTAACTTCCTGGATGTTGGTGGTTCGGCCAATGCAAAGCGGGTGGAAGAGGCTTTTCGCATTATCCTGAAAGACCCCAATGTTAAAGCCATTCTCGTTAATATTTTTGGCGGGATTGTTCGTTGCGACCGGGTAGCACAGGGCATTGTGGATGCCTATAAAAATATCGGTGAGATCAATGTCCCGATCATAGTGAGACTGCAGGGAACAAATGCAGAAGAAGCCAAAGAAATCATTGACCAGTCTGGACTTAAAGTAGAATCCGCTATATTGCTCAAAGAAGCTGCAGAACTGGTGACCAAAGTGCTACAGTAATAATCCGCCTTACTAAACATAAGCCATTTTTTGCATAATAAAAGTTGTTCGAGGCTTCCAAGACAACTTTTATTATGCATTATTGTTAAATGGTTGGGACGAATATTCTATCCACTGAACTGGAATGCTTACCCTGCCTTCTGATAACACAGGGCTGGTAATAAAAAACTTACATCGATTCAGGGTTATAACATAATTAATGTGTTCCATAATTTGCATAACGAATAAACCTTTTTCTTAAAAACCTTGTTTTCTGGGTTCTTTCCAACATCTTAAAAACTTTATTGCAATGAAGACTACAGTATTTAAAGATAAACATGAAGCCATGGGCGCCAAGATGGTAGACTTTGCAGGCTACTATATGCCCGTACAATTTGAAGGAGTTAATGTCGAACACCAAACCGTGCGGGAAGCAGTGGGAGTTTTCGATGTATCGCATATGGGTGAGATTTGGGTAGAAGGTCCAAAAGCCTATGAGTTGGTACAAAAAGTAAGCTCCAATGACATTGCTGTACTTTCGCAAGGAAAGGTACAATATACATGTTTCCCCAACGATAAGGGAGGTATCGTGGACGACTTCCTGGTGTATCACTTTTCCAGGGAAAAATATTTACTGGTTGTAAATGCATCCAACATTGAGAAAGACTGGAACTGGCTTGTGAAACAAAACGAGGGCGTGGGAGCCCAATTAAGCAATGCATCGGATGAAACAAGCCTTCTGGCAGTGCAAGGACCATTGGCTTTGAAGGCCATGCAAAAACTAACGGATGAGCCCATAGAGGATATGCCCTTTTATACTTTCAAAGTCCTTGAGTTTGCAGGCGTAAAAGATGTGCTGCTCTCTACAACAGGGTATACAGGGGCAGGGGGCTGCGAAATTTACATTCCAAATGAGTCAGGACCGGAAATTTACGATGCTATCCTGGAAGCAGGTGAAGAGTTTGGCATCAAACCTGTAGGGCTTGCGGCACGCGATACCCTTCGCCTGGAAATGGGATTCTGCCTGTACGGCAATGATATCAATGACGAAACTTCACCCATTGAAGCTTCCATGGGGTGGCTGACCAAATTTACCGATGGGAATGATTTTATCAACCGTGATTACCTGGAAAAGCAAAAACAGGAAGGAGTTTCCAGAAAGCTTATAGGGTTTGAGCTTTTGGACAAGGGGATTGCACGTCAGCATTATCCCATAAAAGATGCACAAGGGCAAACTATTGGTGAGGTTACTTCGGGCACCATGTCACCTTCATTAAAAAAAGCCATTGGAATGGGCTACGTAAAAAAACCATTTGCCAAATCAGGTACAGATATTTTTATTGAAATACGTGGCAAGCTTGTTAAAGCCCAGGTGGTGAAAAGACCCTTTTACAAAGGATAAAACAGCTTTTATTCGAACAAAGGAATGCAAAACTGGGGCAGGTGGTTGGCCACCGGAATATTGAAAGACGGTGCTCATTCACCAGCCCTTTTATATGTGTTATCTTTAATAAATTAACCAAATTGGTAATTACATGTATAATGAAAAAGGGAAATACGCCTTAGAGGTTTGCTTTTCACCCCTTTCCTGGCCCCTTTACAAAAAAGAGCCTGCGGTAATTATCGTAACTGATATATTCAGGGCCACAACAGCCATGTGTGCTGCTTTTCAAAACAAAGTCAAATCCATCATCCCTGTGGCAGAAATTTCGGAAAGCATCGTCTATAAAGAAAAAGGGTATATTGTTTCGGGTGAAAGAGATGGTAAGACACTGGATTGTGCTGAATTTGGCAATTCTCCCTTTAATTTTATGCAACCCCGTTTACAAGGCCAAACAGTAGTTATGAATACCACCAATGGCACACAGGCACTTAAAATGGTCAGAGGCCACAATAACATAGTATGCATAGGTGCTTTCACAAACCTGCAAGCGGTTTGCAACTGGGCCATGGAACAGAAACAACACATTATTATATTCTGTGCAGGTTGGAAAAACCGTTTCTCCATGGAAGATACCCTTTTTGCAGGGGCAGCCACCCGGTATATCATTCAAAAAGGGGAAGGAACGTTTCATACCACCTGTGATTCAGCCATCGCCAGCGCTGACTTATGGCACATGGCCGAAAATAACCCACGCCTCTATATTGAAAAAGCAGCTCACAGGCACAGACTCAAAAAAATGGGCCTGGATGACATCCTGGATTACACACTGCAACTGAACACCCATACTTGCGTTCCCGTATTGAAAGGGGGTGAAATTGTGGATATCAGCGCATAATCCTTGTCCAGACAACCTGATTATTCAAATCATGTACGGGAGTTTTCCCTGAATTTTTGTAACTTTAAATTAGGACTTGTCCGAACAACACGGGCTTGTTGTAAGGTTAAATTTGGGTTTGAATAAAGTTTACCATGTCCATATCAAAACGTTGCATCATTCTCTTGTTAAGTATCAAGTTGCTGGTCATACTCCCTCCATGGGATGCATTTTCCTTTGGCTTTGCGGCACACCGTAAAATCAACCGGATGGCCATTTTTACATTGCCCCCTGAAATGGTGGGATTTTTCAAACATCATATTGAGTTTATCACCGAACGTTCCATTGACCCGGACAGACGGGCCCACACAGTGGAAGGAGAAGCGCAAAGGCACTACATCGACATCGACCATTTTGCGGATGAGGGCGAAAATCCCTTTGATATAGTTCCCCGGGAGTGGGAGGATGCTAAAAAAAAGTTTTCCAACGACACTCTGCAAAGATACGGCGTACTGCCATGGCATGTCCAGGTGATGATGCAAAGGCTTACCCGTGCTTTTATGGCCGAAAATGTAGACAAAATCCTGTATAATGCCACCCATATAGGACACTACATCGCTGACCTTTGTACTCCTTTGCATACAACCAAATATTATAACGGACGTACACCTGAGCAAAGAGGAATCCATGCACTATGGGAAAGCCGCCTGGTGGAACTCTATGCTGACAACTATAATTATTTGGTAGGCCGGGCTGAGTACATTGAATCCCCTCTTGATCGCACCTGGGAACTGATAGAAGAAAGCCATCTTAAGGTAGACACCATTTATTGGGTCTTCGACAGCCTCAGAACCCACTTGCCTCCCGATGTAGTATACGCATATGAAATGCGGGGGCAGAGCACTTCACGAACCTTTTCGCGAACCTTTTCCCATAAGATACATCAGGCCATGGATGCCATGGTTGAAAGACAAATGAGAAGGGCTGTGAAATCGGTGGGTGACTTTTGGTTTACGGCATGGGTTAACGCAGGTCAGCCCGATCTATATAAACTGGAAAAACGTTCACTCAGTGCCGCTTTCAGACGTCAGCTGGAACAGGAAGAGCAAATCTATAAGAAAATAGACCAGGTAGAAGAAAGACCAACCCCAAGGTAACAGGAGATCAGGAGGTCTATTTATTGGCTGGACAAGTAAGTATGCTTTCAGCTTAGCTTCTCATAATTGAGGGCAAACAGGAATACTAAAAAGAAAATGATGATGATATTAGGAATCAGAATCCACCAACCGGGTCCCATCAGTATCAACGGTAATACAATGGACAAAAACAAAGGGATGGAAAATGTCCACACCCCTATGCGCAACATATTCCAAATCTGTATAATGCCCAGAAAAGCAATAATAGCAAGTACCAGCATCACCACAGACCAAAATAAACCCAGCAAATTGCTCATGGAATCAGTAAACAATCCAAACAACCCGGATGTTTCAAACCACCCCAGTTCAGGAGAGGTAATGGTTCCTATTAAGCCGACCAAAATAGACATCCCTACATGGATGAAGGCAATTACACATAACACGGTTAAAAAAACAGGCCGTTTTTTTTCTTGACTTTCTGGCAAATCATTACTCATATCTAAAGAAATAAAGTATGTTATAGCTTATCGTTTGCAAAATAACACTTAATTACTTAAAAACAAAATTTAGTTTGTAAAAAAATATTCCTGACATACAAAACGCCACTTTATTAACAAATGTAATTTTATTTTCACAGTATGAATCAGCCATTTATAAAATTCCTGAATTCCTCTGTATACCCATAAAAGCTTTCAACCCTGGAGGAAGATTTAAAGCCTGGGATCCACTATTTTCACATCCCAAAAATCAACTTCGCTTAACTGCCTGCTAATGGGTCTGCAGGTACTCGTCCACGGATTGATTCTTTAAAAAGTTATATGCTTTTTCCATTTCTTTATACATGATCTTATCGTTTTCCACAAACTCTACCTGGTTTCCAAAATCTTTCACCAGCTGCTCAAGAGCCGGAGAAGAAGAGGCCGGTCTTCTAAACCCCAGAGCCTGTGCTGCATTAAACAGTTCTATGGCCAGAAGTTTTTCCAGATTTTCCATTACTTTCAGCGCCTTCACAGCACCATTGGCACCCATGCTTACGTGGTCCTCCTGCCCCTGAGACGATTCAATGGAGTCAATTGATGCAGGGGTGCAATATTGTTTGTTTTGACTTACAATGGATGCAGCCGTGTATTGAGGAATCATAAAGCCACTGTTAAGACCAGGGTTGGCTACCAGGAAAGAAGGAAGTTTACGTGCTCCTGAAATTAGCCGGTATACTCTTCGTTCCGAGATATTTCCCAGTTCAGCCATAGCAATGGCAAGAAAATCAAGAGCCAAAGCCAGGGGTTGCCCATGGAAGTTACCGGCAGAGATTATCAGGTCTTCTTGGGGAAATATAGTGGGGTTATCGGTAACAGCATTGATTTCGTTTTCAAAAACGCCAGCAACATACTTTATAGTGTCTTTGGTAGCACCATGAACCTGCGGTATACATCGGAATGAATAGGGGTCTTGTACATGGTTTTTGGGACGTTCAATTAAAGCACTACCCTGTAATATTTTTCTAATCCTGGCAGCCGTTTCAATCTGCCCCTTGTGGTGTCTTACCTGGTGAACGGGATCAAAAAAGGGCTCTATCCGACCATCAAAAGCATCCAGCGACAGGGCACCAATTACATCGGCCCACTTTTCTAATTCAAGAGCCCGCATCAAAATATAAGCTCCATAAGCTCCCATAAACTGGGTGCCATTAAGCAAAGCCAGACCTTCTTTTGAGGCTAAATCTATCGGTTCCCAGCCAAATTGTTTATAAACCTGTTCAGTAGGTGTTTCCTGGTTTTCAAAGAACACTTCACCCAATCCCAGCAATGGCAGGCTAAGGTGTGCCAGTGGAGCCAAATCCCCTGATGCTCCCAACGACCCCTGGGTGTATACCACAGGTAAGATATCATGATTGTAAAATTCTATTAAACGTTCCAGGGTTTGCACCTGTACTCCTGACTTCCCATAGCTTAGAGACTGAATCTTGAGAAACAGCATGATTCGTACTATCTCACGGGGAACTTTTTCGCCAATACCACAGGCATGCGACATTACAAGGTTTTTCTGCAATTGACCAAGGTCTGTATCTGAAATACTATGATTGCAAAGAGAACCAAAACCGGTAGTTACGCCATATACAGGTTCGGACTGGCCAGCAATTTTCTGGTCCAGGTATTCACGACATGCCTGAACCTTTTGTCTTGTTTCTCCCGAAAGCTCCAAACGGGAAGGTGCCGAAAAAATCTTGTGTAAAATCGTGAAATCTATAGGGTCTGATGTGATTTGATGGGTATACATAATGCGTTAAAAGTGTTTTAAGGGTCAGTGTGTATTGATATAATGAATGATGTCGTTAAGGTTCATGGAAGACTGTTCACCGGTTTTCATAATTTTTAAAGACAGCATTCCGGTTTCCATTTCATTTTTTCCAATCACCAACACATAAGGGATATTGTTTTTATCAGCGTACTGCATCTGTTTTTTCATTTTTACAGTTTCGGGGTAAAGCTCGCTTTTAATGTTTTCAGCCCTGAGCCGTGAAAGCACTTTTTGGGCATACATCTGCTCCTCTTTTCCGAAGTTCACCAACATCACTTTACTGAAAGTAAGTACATCCTCCGGGAAAAGCCCCAACTCAAACATTACATCGTAAATGCGATCTGCACCAAATGATATTCCTACTCCTGACATCCCCTTGAGACCAAAGATTCCAGTAAGATCATCATACCTGCCACCACCGCAAATACTCCCCATGGCAACATCGTTGGCTTTAACCTCAATAATGGCACCGGTATAATAATTAAGCCCCCTGGCAAGCGTAAGATCCAGCTCAACAGAACATTGTGTTGCATCATTTTCCAGAAACTCAATTATCTCCTCTGCTTCTGCTATTCCCTGAAGCCCTGTCTCTGAACTTTTCAGCACATCTTTCAAAATAGCTATTTTCTGTTTATCATCCCCTTCCAGTAATAAAACGGGTTGCAGAGATTCAATGGCTTCCCGGCTCAAACCTCTTTGTTCAAGCTCTTCATTTACCTTCTCCAAACCAATTTTATCCAGCTTATCAATGGCCGTGGTGATATCGATGATTTTATCAGCAAAACCGATGTATTCGGCCAGGCCTGCGAGTATTTTACGATTGTTGAACTTAATGGTAATGGAAACGCCCAGTTTTTGAAAAACCTGATCAATGATTTTAAAAAGCTCAAATTCGTTAAAAAGAGAATCACTACCAATAACATCAGCATCGCATTGAAAAAATTCACGATAGCGTCCTTTCTGGGGTCTGTCGGCGCGCCATACAGGCTGAATCTGGAAACGCTTGAAAGGGAAGTTAATAGCATGTTGATTCTGCACCACATACCGCGCAAAGGGAACAGTAAGGTCATAGCGTAAAGCCTTTTCGCAAATTTGACCACTCAGCTTCAATGAATCCTTTGCAGCAACTGCTGCATCATCCGCTTTGCTCATAAAATCACCCGAATTGAGAATACGGAAGATCAACCGGTCTCCCTCTTCACCATATTTACCCATAAGGGTTGAAAGGTTTTCCATGGCGGGAGTTTCGATGGGCTTATAGCCATAAAGTTCATATACCTGCCGGATAGTATCGAAAATATAGTTTCGTTTTGCAATTTCTTCAGGTGAAAAATCGCGCGTCCCCTTAGGGATGGTAGGTTTTTGCCTTGACATAATACTTGATTTTCAGATTTTCGTGGCACAAAATTACATGCTTTTTATGAATTTACACGCCAAATACCCCGCAGATAAAACAATATATCAAAATGAGATATTTTGAAAAAGTATAAATTTAAAATGAATACTTATGTTTAAGCTGAAAAAATCGTAAATTTGTACTTCTTTTTCCGGGTTTTTGGCTGTAAATTATTGAATTATAATACATTACAACAATTGCCCGGAAAGAAAGAATATGTAAATAAGAAAAAAAGGATACAATTGAAGTTTTTATTAATTCATTAGATGACAGACCAAATTTAGATTTACGATGGAAAAAAACAAGAAGGTTTATTTTTTTGGAGGTAAAAAAGCCGATGGAGATACCACCATGCGCAATTTGCTTGGAGGTAAAGGAGCCAACCTGGCAGAAATGGTAAACATTGGTGTTCCGGTACCTCCCGGGATTACCATTACCACAGAAGTGTGCACCATGTACAATGAAGTGGGACGAGAAAAAACCATTGAAGCAATCAAGGATGAAGTAAGAGAAAACATTGGCAAAGTAGAGAAGGAAATGAACGCCGGATTTGGCGATAAAGAAAACCCCCTTTTGCTTTCAGTGCGCTCAGGGGCACGTGCTTCCATGCCTGGTATGATGGATACCGTTCTTAACCTTGGCCTCAATAAAGAAACCCTGCAGGGGATGATCAAAAAAACAAACAACGAACGGTTTGTTTGGGATTCTTACCGCCGCTTTATTCAGATGTACGGAGATGTGGTAATGGGAATGAAACCGGAAAATAAAGAAGCAGAGGATCCCTTTGATGAAATTATGGATCACCTGAAAGAAGAAAAAGGAGCCCAAACTGACCAGGACCTTTCCACCGAAGATTTGAAAGAGCTGGTAGACCGTTTCAAAAAAGCAGTAAAAGATCAAACCGGTAAGGATTTCCCTGAAGATCCATGGGAGCAACTCTGGGGTTCTGTTTTGGCTGTTTTCGAATCATGGAACAACCCCCGGGCCACCTATTACCGTAATATGCATAACATACCAGCCGAATGGGGTACAGCTGTAAACGTACAGGCCATGGTATATGGCAATATGGGAGACACCTCTGCCACAGGCGTTGCATTCACCCGCGATGCAGCTACCGGAGAAAATATATTTAACGGAGAATACCTGGTAAACGCCCAGGGAGAAGATGTGGTAGCTGGTATCCGCACTCCCCGCCAAATTACCAAGGAAGGTTCACTTCGTTGGGCCAAACTGCAAGGTATCACTGAAGAAGAACGTAAAGAAAAATTCCCGTCTCTGGAAGAAATCTTCCCCAAGCTTTACAAAGAGCTAGATGACAACCAGAAAAAGCTGGAAACGCATTACGGCGACATGCAGGACATAGAGTTCACCATACAGGAAGGCCGTTTCTGGATGCTGCAAACCCGCAGTGGTAAGCGTACAGGTGCAGCCATGGTAAAAATAGCCATGGACATGCTTCGTGAAGGAAAACTTACCGAGGAAGACGCACTTTTACGCGTGGAAGCAGGCAAATTGGACGAGCTTCTTCACCCCGTATTTGACAAGAAAGAAGAAGAGAAAGCCCAGGGTATCGCCAAAGGTCTTCCGGCTTCACCTGGTGCTGCCACCGGTCAAATTGTATTTTTCGCTGATGAAGCTGCCGAATGGGCTGCCAAAGGCAAAAAAGTAATTTTGGTACGTGTTGAAACTTCACCTGAAGACCTCAGTGGTATGGATGCCGCAGAGGGTATTCTTACAGCCCGTGGAGGTATGACCTCCCACGCTGCTGTAGTTGCACGCGGTATGGGCAAATGCTGCATTTCCGGTGCCGGTGCTATTACTGTTAACTATAAAAACCGTACAATGACCATTGATGGTAAAGCCTTTAAAGAAGGTGACTTTATCTCTCTCAATGGAACTACCGGGGTAGTTTATGCTGACAAAATAAAAACCGTTGACCCCGAACTCAGCGGTGACTTTGCCGCTTTGATGGAACTTGCCGAGAAGCACACCCGCATGAACGTACGAACCAATGCAGACACGCCCAAAGACTCAACTGTAGCCCGCGAATTTGGCGCCAAAGGAATTGGCCTTTGCCGTACCGAGCACATGTTTTTTGAAGGTGATCGTATCAGGGCGATGCGTGAAATGATCCTGGCCAATGACGAAAAAGGCCGCCGCAAAGCGCTCGACAAACTCCTTCCCATCCAACGTGAAGACTTTGAGGGAATTTTTGAAGCTATGCACGATCTGCCTGTAACAGTGCGTTTACTTGACCCACCATTGCATGAGTTTCTGCCCCATGACGAAAAAAGCCAGGAAGAGATGGCCAAAGAACTGGGTGTGGATACCAGCAAGGTAAAAGAAAAAGTAGACTCCCTGCACGAGGTTAACCCCATGCTGGGACACCGTGGCTGCCGCCTGGGTAACACCTATCCGGAAGTTACAGAAATGCAGGCACGTGCGATTATTGAAGCAGCACTCAACCTCAAGAAAAAAGGGATCAAAGCCATTCCTGAAATCATGATTCCCCTTACAGGCACCGAGAATGAAATGAAACTGCAGGAGCAAATTGTAAGGGATACCATCAAGGAAGTATTTGCTGAGTACAATGATAGCATTGAACACCTGGTTGGTACCATGATTGAAATCCCAAGAGCCACCTTAGTAGCAGATAAAATTGCTGAAAGTGCCGAATTCTTTTCATTTGGGACCAATGACCTTACCCAGATGACATTTGGCTACTCACGCGATGATATCGGTGCATTCCTGCCCATTTATCTTGAAAAAGGGTTGCTGAAAGAAGACCCATTCCAGGTACTGGACCAGGAAGGTGTTGGCGAATTGGTTAAACTGGGTATTGAAAGAGGCCGTTCAACCAAAAAAGACCTCAAAATTGGTATCTGCGGTGAACACGGTGGAGAACCCAGCTCAGTTGAATTCTGCCACAGGGTAGGCATGGATTACGTAAGCTGCTCCCCATTCCGCGTACCCATTGCACGTTTGTCAGCTGCACAAGCTGTTGCACGCGAGAAATTAGCCGCAAGGGGTGGAAAAACATCTTTCACCACCGCTTAATATATCGGTTTTGCCGATTAATAGGATTACTCAAGCAAAAAGGTGTCTCTGGATTCAGAGGCACCTTTTTTTTAAACATCCATCCTTTTCTGTTACCACCCAGTCTAAACTTTATGCAATTCTCCTTGATTTAGAAAGAGTTTTAATCAAACTGAGTAAATTCATTTTCAGTCCGGCGCACTGTATAAGTGGCGAAAAATAACACTCCCTTGATTAACTCCCTTAAAAAAACACCTTCTCCAACAATAGTAAGATGGTTAGCATAGAGCTCAAAGGATATTGTTTTGGCATGGCTTGTTGCTCGTTAAACACTCACTTTCTACATCTTAACAATATATAATCATACATGCGTTTTACGAAAACAGATCAGAATCTTTTATTAATTAGTTGAATTTTCTTACATTGCATGTCAATTAACTGATAGGTATTCTAAAACATACGGCTATGATAAAAGAGCAATTGGTAGACTTAATCGAAAGTAGTATTGTGAAAAACTGGGACAATACAGCCATGACCAATTATCGTGGAGACAGCATCAGTTTTGGCAAAGTTGGGGAGCAAATAGCCCGGTTACATATTCTGTATGATGCCTGCAATATAAAATCCGGCGACAAAATTGCCCTGGTGGGTAAAAACTCCATAAACTGGGCTATTACCTATTTATCAGCAATTACCTACGAAGCTGTCATTGTACCCATTTTACCTGACTTTAAGCCAGCCGACATACATCACATTGTCAACCATTCTGAAGCAAAACTTCTTTTCATTGCCGATAATATATTTGAGAACCTGGATTTGAATAAAGTACCCCAGGTTCACAGCACCTTTTCCCTTAATGATTTTAGCTTGCTTGATGCAAAAAAAGCAGACAAAATCAACAAAGTAAACGCCAACATGGATACTATGCTTAAAAAGCAATATCCTGATGGGCTTAACCCATCCAACCTGGCTTTTAAAAGCATTACTAACGATAAGCTTGCTGTGCTCAGCTATACATCCGGTACCACGGGGTTCACAAAAGGGGTAATGATAACCCACAACTGTCTGGCCGCAAACGTAGTATATGCCAACAAAAACATGCCCCTGGAGCCCGGGGATAATATTGTGTCGTTTTTGCCTCTGGCCCACACCTATGGTTGTGCTTTTGAATTTTTATGGCCCTTTACCCTGGGTGTCCATATTACATTTTTAACCAAAACACCATCTCCCCAAATTATTTTACAGGCATTCAAGGAAGTCAGGCCAAGGCTGGTTCTGGCCGTTCCACTCATTATGGAGAAAATTTACAAAAAACAAATACTGCCTGTACTCAACAAACCAAGCATAAAACTTCTGCTCAAAACCCCTTTGCTCAACAAGCTCATAGAAGGAAAAGTAAGGCAAAAACTGGTAGATTCGTTCGGGGGAAACTTTCATGAAGTCGTTATTGGAGGAGCCCCATTAAGCCAGGAAGTAGAGGAATTCCTGCACCGAGTAAAGTTTCCTTTTTCTATTGGCTATGGGATGACCGAGTGCGGCCCACTAATTAGCTATGCCAACTGGGATAAAACAAAGTTAGGGTCGGCAGGCAGGGTTGTAGATAGCCTTGAAATAAAAACCAGCGCTGATAATCCCTATGATCAGGTTGGGGAAATCATGGTGAGGGGTGAAAATATTATGCTTGGATACTACAAAAACAAGGAGGCAACCCGTGATGCCTTTACCCATGATGGATGGATGCGCACCGGAGACTTGGGTAAGCTGGACGAAGAAGGCTTTGTTTTTATAAAAGGACGAAACAAGAGTATGATCCTGGGAGCCTCAGGCCAGAACATCTACCCGGAAGAGATAGAGGCCAGGCTTAACAACCTCCCTTTTGTGCAGGAATCTCTTGTTATTGAAAAGAAGGGAAAGCTGGTGGCCCTGATTTACCCCGACTATGAACTGGCTGACCGAAAGGGAATGACAGAGCATGATTTGAAAAAAATATACGAACAGCAACGCAAAACACTCAATGATTCCATGCCAGCCTACATGGGTCTGGCAGAAAGTCGGATTTTTGCTGAAGAATTTGAAAAAACACCCAAGAAAAGTATTAAAAGATACCTGTACGATCAACACGCATGAGATAATCTCTCACCCATTGATGAAAACACAATTCCTGTAATCAGATATAGGTAATTCTTTGAAAAGAAAGCTTTATTTTTGCCGATAATCTAAGCCCAATGCCCAGCGGTTATGGAAAGTTTCAAATCTAACTACCCGAAGATTCCATTTTTTAACCCACAGCTTCATTATCAGTGCTAAATTATATGTACTCCATAATAGATATAGAAACCACCGGGGGCAACCCCTATCGTGATAAAATCACCGAAATAGCCATTTTTGTGCATGATGGTGAAAAAATCGTCAGAGAGTTTCATACACTTATCAACCCTGAGCGAAGAATCCCTCCGTTCATTTCAAGAATGACCGGTATTACGGATGCAATGGTGGCTCAGGCGCCCAAGTTTTATGAAGTTGCAAAAAAAATTGTTGAAATTACCGATAACACCGTTTTTGTAGCTCATAATGCAAGTTTCGATTACAATTTTGTCAAAACGGAATTCAAAAAACTGGGGTACCTGTACCAAAAAGAGTGTTTGTGTACGGTGAAACTCAGCAGGAAAATTATGCCCGGTAAAAACTCTTATAGCCTGGGCAAACTGTGTAATGAACTTAATATCGGTATAAAAAACCGGCACAGGGCAAGCGGTGACGCTCTGGCGACGGTTGAACTTTTTGAGCTGCTATTGAAAAAAAACCATGAAGGAGTGTTGGCAAACACCTGGCAGATGCTTTTTAACAACAATACCGTTAACCCGGCTATTACAAGAAATGTTATACAAAATCTGCCCGAAAAAACAGGAATATACTATTTTCTCAACGAACAACACCAGGTAATCTATATTGGCAAAAGTAAAAACATCAGACAAAGAGTGGTTTCTCACCTCAGTAACCCCAAAACCAAGAGAGCTTTGGAGATGATTGAAAAAGTTGCACAAATAGAATTTGAAATAACCGGTAGCGAGCTCCTGGCATTGCTAAGAGAATCACACGAAATAAAATACCATAAACCCTTATTAAACAGGGCCCAGAGAAGGGCTTTTTATAACTATGGGTTATACAGTTATGAAGATGAAGCGGGATATCATTGCCTGAAAATAGACAAGACTTCCAATGGAAGCATCGCCCATACCTGTTTTAGCAGTCTTGATAAAGGAAAGGAGTTCCTGTTTAACATCACAGAAAAATTCAACCTATGCCAAAATCTTACAGGGCTATATGCAACCAACTCTGCATGTTTTCATTACGCCGTAAAACAATGCAAAGGTGCATGTATTGGAGAGGAGCCACCCCAAAGTTATAACATCAGAGTGGAACAAGCTATTGAGTATGCCGGTTTTGTAAAAGACAACCTGATTGTATTGGATAAAGGCCGAAGCCGAGCGGAAACCGCTTTTATTATGATAGAAAATGGGAGATACCTTGGCTATGGATACGTAACCCAGGAGGAAACTTTATCCAGCCCCGAGGAGTTCAGACATCACCTCATACCGGCAGAAGACAATAGAGACACCCGGCAAATTATTTCTGGATTCCTCAGAAACAAAAGAACAGGCAAACGCATTTTCTATTAGTAAAATTGATATTACAGGTGTCTCCATACTTTTTGCAACCCGGGTAACGGGTAAATCAATAAAAATTACATAAATGTAAACATCTGTCAATCTGGCATTTTCGCTTAAAACGAGTCAATATTTGCCAAAACGAGAATAGACCAGATAAAAGCTTTAATAATAATGATATTCTTATGAATTACAAATGCTTAAGTATAACCGTCGAAGGACGCGTTCAGGGTGTTGGGTTTCGTTACTTTACCCAAAACAGCGCCCGAAAACTAAACATCAAAGGGTTTGTAAAAAACCTGACCAATGGAAATGTGTATATTGAAGCCTGTGGAGAGCAAGATATGCTGGATGAGTTTATCAGACTGGTAAAAAAGGGCCCGGCATTGTCGCACGTCAGCAATTTGGACATGCATAAAATACCTCAGCAATCATTCCAGGATTTCTCACTCAAGGTATGAAACTTAGATGAGCACGGTGCTCAAAAAATAGAATGAGTAAGCTTACTCATGTAAGTTACATCTGACTAAGTAATTAATATCGTTTAACTCTAATTAAACACAGCCTTTGTCTAAACCCACAAACACCAAAGAACAAACCGTGCTAGTAAATACTTTCAACTACAAATGTAGAAAAGGGGTTGGTGATTTCAGGCTCCATGAATGTGCTGGAGGGGAAAGGTGAGTTCCCTCCAAAGATTCCTATTTTACTACCATCACTTCCCTTCTCCACTAAAGTGTTTCCCGGTTCAAAAACAGCCCCACCACTGATACCCTTACTGGGGATATAGCCAAATCCGGGGTCCACCCCTACCCTGTTGTTGTTCCCGGTATTGGTCATTGCCATGCAATGATTGTCCGACTCAAAAACTTCCGCACTTTCATAACATGACTCTTTCCCCACTTTGGAACTGACAGCAACATTGTTGTGAAAGTGGCATCTGCCAACATTATCAAGAAAAGGGCCTTCACGAATAAAAATGTTGTGATGGATTTCAGAGCCCACAATATTTTTCAAACGTCCAAGAAAAACATTATTGGACACAACTGCAGTATCAAAACCTTTGAGCGAATTGATGATGTTGTTTTCAAAAACAAAATCCTTAGCCCCGTAAGACTCATCACTGGAAACATCTATTCTCCCGTCAAACCACCCCCGGATAATATTATTGCGAATTGTCCAGTTTTCAGCCTCACCCACAACATCTATAAACCACAGCCAATTACGTTCTAGGGTTATATCAGTTATTTTATTGCTTGCACCTCCCACCGTTACAATATTGGCACGTTTACCCGGAAAAAAGGGAAACTCAAATCCCACAATACTACTCCCCGAGGATATGGTTCGACGATAAGGGTTAGATGTTAACAATATACGGGTTAACTTGGATGTATGCTCTGATTGTAGCTGATCATTTGCCCCCTCACCTTTCAACACCAGGGGCTTTTCCAGTAAAACATTGCCATAGTTGATGGGTGATCCCATTACATAAATAGTATCATAAGAAGAAGCATACTCCACAGCTGACTGGATGCTGGTAAAATCGGCATTGTGCTCAGGCTGATTGCCAACCGTATAATATCCGGCCTGGCAAAAGGTTACTGAACAAAGAAGTACAAGAAGAAATAGTACTTGTTTATCCATATGGTTTTTGTTTTAAAGTAGCAGTATTTTTATCAATCAAAAACTTACGAAGCTTGGCTGGTTAATCTCCTGGTAATCTTTACAGGTTACAAATCAGCCCAGTAGAGTGTTATCGCAACTATCCACTAATTTGTCGTAAGTTAGAACTGATTTTCGACTTATTCAATTCGTGCAAATACTTAATCCGAATGGTGATATACCACAACATCTTCTATTAGTAAATACTCTTACTTATTTGGGAAAGCTTAATGATCGACTTTTGGCAGTTCACAAAAAAATGACCAGTGAATTATTTTGAACTCACTGGTCATTAAGTATAATATAAAAGAGAACCTTGATGTCAAATCAACCCAGACAGCACTTAACTGGGTCAGGGGATGAACCGCTGGTACCAGGATATGATTGTCAGCAAACTACCTAACGACTCTAAAAGTTTTATCAATTCTGATTTTATTCAGAAAACTTTTTGTATTATCCAATGAGAGCCACACAAACATTGCCCTTCCCACAACATGGTCTTCGGGAACAAACCCCCAGTATCTGGAATCAGCAGAGTTATGCCTGTTATCTCCTACCAGGAAGTAATAGTCCATTTGAAAGGTATAAGAATCTACCGGCTCTCCATTTACATAAACCTGACTTTCGGTCACTTCCAGATCATTATCCTCATATACATCAATGATACGTTCCCACAACATAATATTGTCAGGACTTAGTTCAATGGTAGCCCCTTTTCGGGGAATGTAAAGGGGCCCAAAATTATCTTCATTCCAAGGGAAATTATCATGAAAGGGAAATATATGACTCTCATGAAAATTACGTGGTTTGACAATTTTCTCCACTTTTTCCACATTGGGCAGATTGGATATTACCCCTGCACTTTCATCGGTAAGTGCCATAACATACTCATTGGTACTTATCCTGTCATAATCAATTATTTCCAGGCGATTGAGTACACGGTCATGGATCTGACTTCCTGAAGTAACCACATGGTGTCTAAACTGCACACCCTCTGGAAATGGCAGTTTCTCGCTATTGATATGAATTTCACCATCCATAATCTGCAATGTATCACCGGGGATTCCCACAGCCCTCTTGATAAAGTTTTCCCGTTTGTCTACAGGGCGGGCCACAATTTCACCAAACCGTTGTTCATCACTCCACACAGCTTCTCGGCCGTATTCA
>SL_3KL_010_SEDDRAFT_10000384_pt1 | contig 35555 bp, 34 predicted proteins | sample SodLakKL_010_SED_2_FD_10381 | JGI IMG/M metagenome (IMG submission 10381) | reverse complement strand
TCAACCGCCAGTCTCGATCGGGCTTCGCCCTCACTTCGCTGGCGGTTGATGGATGTGTTATATATAATAAAACACATCACGCCATATGGCACAATAGCAGGGATGGCTACGCCAAAGAATCTCCATTCATATGTGCAAAACTTTGTCTAAGTTCACTTTTTGCAATTTTTAAATTTTATTTCAACTATGAAAACTATACTAACCATTCTGGTTTTTTCCATTACCGGCCTCATTTCATCATTTCATCCTGCTCAACCTGATACGTTGACCTACGAGCAGCGCCAGTTTTTCCAGGCGATGCAAGCTCTATGCGGCCACAGTTACTCCGGCGAGGTGGTATTTCCTGAAGAGGCACCGCAGGGATTTACAGATCCACTTGTTGCCCATTTTACAGTTTGTGAAGAGAATGAGCTGCATATTCCATTTCATGTGGGAGAGAACACCTCCCGAACATGGATGTTTACATTAACTGATGAGGGCTTGCTCTTTAAACACGATCACCGGCATCCCGACGGAACCCCCGAGCGCATGACCAACTATGGCGGATGGGGTGATGACAGGGGGGATGAGTTCGGACAGTACTTCCCCGCAGATGAAGAAACCATTGCACTGCGCGACAATCTTCGCAGCCACATCTGGAAAGCTGAAGTGAGTGACGACATGTCCACTTTCAGTTACAGCCTCTACATATGGGAAAATCTCTATTTTCGGGCAGATTTCGATTTGACCAATCCCATTTAATAATCAAAAAAACAGAATCGGAGGTTAGTTCACGGGGTTCCGGGTCATAGCCACCTGCGATTTGGGTTGATCAAAGCTAAGATGGAATTTACCCCTCCTACGTGTAAAAAAACATTTCGGAGGGCAGGCACAAAGAGCGCCAAGAAACGCAAAGGGGGTAAATTGGCTTCCTGAATCCCAGCGCTGAAAGCACGCAACAATTCTACGATTCGACATCCACATCCGCATCGATCCAGGCAAAACCACAAAACAGAAAAGAATCACCGAACGGTTAGCAGAGTATCCTGAGTTTCCGCAACGTAAATAGACAAAAACTTCATCAGCCAGCCTTTAGTTTATTTTTTTTAATATTTCGTGCTCTGTTAATCGCTTCGGTCAATGTAGCTCTGATTCGGATATTGGGTTGTAGAATACTCCTGTTCACTTCTCGTTTTGTTGCCGTTCCCTGATTTGTTCAAAAAATTGATCAGTGATACAAAAAAGCACATTTATTGATTAAATCAGGCCCGTTAATTACGCTTAAAAAGTGCAGTGTCCATGGAGTATTTTAAGGAGAATAATGGGGATGTAATGATTTGAAAGGATCACTTCTAAATGCTTTTATTCGTTGAACCTATGTGAAGTTTCTAATTTCACAGTGTCTGAATATTCTTGATATTTATAACAGTTCAAAGAGCTTTAGGATTCAGCATAACTGGACTGACTATTCACCAAGAGTGATGTAAATTAGAGTGATGTTTGGCGGTACAACATAGAATAGAATCAACTATTCATCCAGAGATAAAAAGGGGGCTGACAGCCCCCTTTTTTTATATCCAAAATTCAGTAAAAACCCTTCTATTCATTCTTTGCGTAAAAATCCCGCTTTCCTCTTCAACAAAAAAGACTTTGTTTGATTCTTGATGGTACGAAATAAGAGAAAGGCAATAAAAGTCCCCCTTAGAAAGGGGAGAGGCTCTTAAGAGCTGAGGGGGATGACCCTCTGAGCATTAATTTGACTCAAATATTTATTATTTAACTTCGAATACACTTCCTTTCCCCCATCCCCCATTGCCCCTTCTCCCATCGGGATCACTATGTGGGAAGGGGGACACTTCTATATTGGTTTTTATCTCGAACTCAGGTTACATTACCCTGCATAAAGATATTGATAGCTTACTAACTGATTAAAAACCCATTAGACTATGGAAAAGATGGATAAGAGTATCAGGGACCGAATAAATTCCTGGCTTGAAGGGAACTATGATGAAGAGACAAAGAGTAATCTAAGGGGCCTTATTGATGCGGGTAAAACCGAGGAGTTGACAGATGCTTTTTACAAGGATCTTGAGTTCGGTACCGGCGGCCTGAGAGGCATCATGGGTGTAGGCACCAACCGGGTAAATAAATATACCCTTGGCATGGCCACGCAAGGATTAAGCAACTATCTGAAGAAAGTATATACCGGCCGGCAGATCAAAGTTGCAATTGCCCACGACAACCGCAACAATGCCGAAATATTTGCCAAAATAGTAGCGGATGTATTTTCAGCAAATGGCATCAAGGTGTACTTCTTTGATGCACTTCGGCCCACACCGGAACTCTCGTTCGCCATCCGCGAGCTGGACTGCCAGAGCGGGGTGATGCTGACCGCCTCACACAACCCTAAAGAGTACAGCGGTTACAAAGCCTACTGGGATGACGGCTGCCAGGTGCTGCCGCCGCACGACAAGAATATCATTGAAGAGGTAAACCGTATTGAAAGCGTTGACCAGGTTAAGTTTGAGGGTGATGAAGATCTGATTGAGATAATCGGCCCTGAAATGGATGAGAAGTTTATTGAGACGGTAGTTTCCAAGGCTGTGAATCTGCAGGCTATTAAAGATCAGCACGACCTTAACATTGTATTCTCACCGATTCACGGAACGGCGGTACATATTGTGCCCCGGGCGCTGAAAGCAGTCGGATTCACTAACGTAAACCTTGTGGAGGAGCAGTGCACGACGGATGGTAACTTTCCGACCGTTGTATATCCGAATCCGGAGGAGAAGGAAGCTCTCGCAATGGCCCTTAAGCAGGCTCAGGAGTCGGACGCTGACCTGGTTATGGCCACGGATCCCGATGCTGATCGGGTGGGTATTGCGGTGAAAAATGAGAAGGGAGAATTTGAGCTCCTTAATGGAAACCAGACGGCCGTACTCCTGTTTCACTATTTGCTCAATGCATGGGAGAAGGCCGGTAAATTCCATGGCAATGAGTATATCGTAAAAACGATTGTAACCACCTACCTGATCGACAAGATTGCCGCCTCCATGGATGTGAAGTGCTACAATGTGCTTACCGGGTTCAAGTATATCGGTGACCTGATGACCAAACTGGAGGGGAAGGAGGTGTTCATTGCAGGCGGTGAGGAGAGTTACGGATATTTGGTGGGCGACCATGTTCGCGACAAGGACGCCGTGGTTTCCTGCACCATGATTGCAGAAATGGCTGCCTACTACAAAGGGCAGGAAAAAACCCTCTATGATGCACTGCTAGAGGTTTATACCGAATACGGCCTTTATAAAGAGGAACTCATCTCACTAACCAAAAAAGGGAAGAAAGGGGCTGAGGAGATCCGTGCCATCATGGAAAAACTGCGAAATGATCCTCCTGTCATGCTTGGGAAAAAGCGGATTNTGAAGGTCAGGGANTATCTNGCACTCACGGAGAAGGATNTCGAATCGGGTCGCGTAAACAGCATCGATTTTCCGGCCTCAAACGTGCTTCAGTTTTTCACGGAAGGGGATTACATCATCTCTGCGCGTCCGTCGGGTACCGAGCCCAAAATCAAGTTCTACATCAGCGTAAACGGTGAGCTGGCTTCTCCGGCAGCGTATCGCGAAAAGGAGAAAGAGCTGGATGAGATAATCGCTACGATCAGCAAGGATCTGGATTTTTAAACAGCTGGAAGGAATATTTTTATGTGATTTAGATATAGATGGTATAGGATTTGCTGCCTTTTTAAACACACTAACTTCTTTAAAATTAACGATGACCTATTTAAGTCCTCGATTTTTTCTTTTGAAGCCGTATAAAAGAAAACCTGCAGCCGAAATAAAAAGCATCAGCTGCCCAAACCACTCTCCGTGCCGGGCGTAGAAGGTTTTTCTGTCGTTTGAATAGATGGTGAAGGTAAAAGCATCTTCCGTCCAGTATTCGGTTTCCATCTGCACTTTACCGTCGGGGGAGATGATTCCGGAAATCCCGTTATTGGCCGACCGTGCAATCCATCGGCGCTGTTCAATAGCCCGAAGACGGGCATAGGCAAAATGCTGGATGTGTCCATTGGAATCGCCCCACCAGCCGTCGTTGGTGATGATGGTGAGGAAATCTGCTCCGTCATCCACAAATCGGTTCACCCAGCCGGGGAAAACAGAGTCGTAACAGATCAGTGCCGGAGTTTTATGGCTGTTAATCCGGAAATTGTTGGCATCTCGCCCGAGCCCGTAACCCATCAGGTTGCCCCAGTTTACCCAGCCAAACAGATCAATTTTCTGAAAAAACTCTACAAACGGTAATCTCTCCACAGCCGGCACCAGTTTCCCTTTTCTGTATATATCATGGTCGCTCTCCGGCCGGATGTGAAATGCGGCATTAAATATTTTAAAGGGTCTGCCGTCCAGCGATTCCCGAACCACTGCCGGCCGAATCTCTTCATCATCAAAGTACTCCAGAAATCCGCTGCCGGTAATCAGTTCGGTATCCCAAACCCTGAGAGAATCCTGAATACGATCGAAATATTGATTTTGATAGGGCATGCTGCTGTCAAATGCATTCTCAGGCCAGATAATCAGCTGAGTATTTTCTGTGATTGTTTCAGCAGATAACGTGAGAAGTTTATCGGTTACTTCAGATAGAGATGAGAGTCCGCCAAAGCGCTGATAAGAGTCGAAATTGGGTTGAATGATAGCTACTTCTATGGGTTTACTCTCTGTTTGCTGAACGGTGATGGTTGCAAGCACGGAAAAGATCGGGAAGGCGAAAAAGACCAGCAGTCCGCTGTATAGAATCGGCTTAACGGGCTCTTCGAGATATTTGTAGAGAAGGGCGGATGTGAAAACTATCCAAAATGATATGCCGAAAACGCCTGTAACCGAAATAAACTGAGTGGCACCGGTCAGGTTCGACCAGCCGTTGCCCAGCGTGAGCCAGGGCCATGCCAGGTCCCAGTTGTGATGAAGGAACTCATAGCTTACCCAAACGGCCGCTGCAACAAGGGAAACCATGATAGGATTCAGTTGAGAGAGGAAGAGTTTCCTGATCAGAATAAGCGGTATAACCATCAACAGGGCGTTTGCAAGGATGGCAGCAATGCCCCCGCTAACCGTCGCCATCATCAGCCAGTATGTCACAAGCAGGTTCCACAATGCCAGGGCAGGGTAGGTGTACAGGATCATTTGACGAATCCCGGAACTGATCACTGTAACCCGAAACAGAAGAATGAACGCGGGTATCTGTAAAATGCCAAAATCAAATGGAGGGTAGGAAATACTCAACAGTATAGCCGCAGTGAGCGACATTGACCATGGATGATTCCAGAAATTAAAGTTTTTCATGTTTTAAACACACATATGAAGCATAGTGCCTATTCGCTATAACCCTTCCCCGAAACTACCACAACAAGCTCGCCCTTGATGGAAGGTTTCTCCTTCCAGCGAGGTAAAAGGCTGCCGAGCTGACCCCGGTCAACCTCCTCAAACTTTTTAGTTAATTCTCGGGCAACGCAAACCCAACGCTCATCTCCGGCAAATTCGTGTAATTTTTCCAGAAATCGTATCAACTTGTGTGGACTTTCATACACCACAGTAGTTACTTCAGATTCTGAAATTGCCTCTATACGGGTTTGGCGCCCTTTTTTTGGGGGCAGAAATCCTTCATACACATACCGGTCGCAGGGAAGGCCGCTGGCGGCCACCGCTGTTGTGGCGGCGTCGGGCCCCGGAATAGCCGTTACGGTATGCCCGTTTTGATGGGCAGCCCGCACAGCCAGAAAACCCGGGTCAGAAATACCCGGCATTCCTGCGTCACTGATTATCGCGATATTTAATCCGCCGTTAAGAAGATTCATAATATGGACAACCTTCTGATGCTCATTGTGTTGATGAAACGAAAACGTCGGTTTCTTGATTTGATAGTGCTGAAGTAATACACCTGAAGTTCGTGTATCTTCACATGCAATCTGATCGACGGATTGCAGTGTTTTAACGGCCCTGGTTGAAAAATCGTCCAGATTACCAATTGGGGTTGCTACAAGATAAAGGGTTGCCACCAGCTGCTCTTTTTTAGATTAAAAATTGAGTTAAAAGATAATAGCAAAACTTGTAGTTTGTTGTGGATAACAAAAACAAAGAATAGAAAACAGAATATCATGGATTTTAAACCCTCCGGAATAAACCACATTACAATTCGGGTGAATGAAATTGAACGAGCTGAAGAGTTCTATGGCCAAATTTTGGGATTTGAATTGGTCCGTAAAATGGGACAGAGCATGGCGGTTTATAAAATCGGCAGCGAAGATACGCTGGTTATTGTAGAGGCAGAGACCAGTTACGATCCGAACTCAAGAGATTTCAGAGTTGATCATATCGGTTTCTACCTGGATTCAGCAGAAAAAGTAGATGAAATGTCGAAATATCTGAGGGAGAATGAAGTTACCATATTAAGCGGACCGTCAAACAGAAAGAAGGGCAGGTTTGTTTTTGCCTCTGATCCTGACGGGAATATGATCGAATTCTTTTACGAGGGGGATTAATTTTTCGCGATGTAAAATGTGACGAACTGTTAGTTGAAGGTAATGTGGCATGCTATTTGCAGGTAAATGCTGTAAATGATGAATCCTAACACAACGTATAACTGTACATATTAATTGAAGATTTACAATTGGATGAGTACCAGGCAGGATAAAAAAAATATGAAAAGTAAAGCATCAGAAGACGAGACTACAGAAGAGCTAAACGATCAGCCGGAAAATGCTCAAGAAGAAGAGTTTACAGACACAGACCTGTTGCTTTTAGAGCAACAAAAGCGCATTAATTCGCTTGAAGAAGAGTTGGGACGTGTAAAAGATACGCAGCTTCGTAAGGCAGCTGAAATGGAAAATTTTAAAAAACGCCTGCAGCGAGAGAGAGAGCAGTTATTTCATTCTTCCCGCGAAGCAGCAATTGAAGCGTTTCTGCCCGTTTATGACGACCTGCACCGAACGCTTGAAGCACTGGAAGATGCCGATGCCGATGAATCATATTTGAACGGTATTAAACTGGTTGCTGCAAAATTTGATGAAATCCTGAAACGTTATGATGTTGAAACCATCGAGGAAACCGGGGTGCCATTTGATGTAGATCTCCATGATGCCCTCATGAGAAAACAACCCGAAGACGACTCGATAGAAAGCGGAACAGTTCTGCAGGTATTTGAGAAAGGGTACAAGATGGGCGATAAGACCCTTCGTCACGCAAAAGTAATTGTAAGCGAGTAAATACACATTTTCATGTCCAAACGAGACTATTACGAAGTATTAGATGTAGATAGAAATGCCAGCGATGCAGACCTGAAAAAGGCGTATCGAAAGCTGGCAATGAAGTTTCATCCCGACCGGAATAAGAATGATAAAAACGCCGAAAGAAAGTTTAAGGAGGCCTCCGAGGCGTACGAGGTTCTCCGGGATCCGCAAAAGCGTCAGCGTTATGATCAATTTGGCCATGCAGGCATGAATGGTGGTGGATTTGGCGGGGCTTCAGACTTTGGCAATGCTGATTTTGAAGATATTTTCAGCCGGTTCAGTGACATATTCGGCGGCGATATTTTCGGCGGCGACCCGTTTGGCGGGTCCAGGGGACAGAGCCGGCGCAGAAGAGGGACAGGGCGTCCCGGTTCGGATATGAAACTCCGTGTGACACTCGACCTCGAAGAAATTGCGGAAGGGGTTGAAAAAACACTGAAAGTTAAAAAACATGTGGAATGTGACTCCTGCAACGGCACAGGTGCTGAGACAGAGGCCGATTTTGAGACCTGCGGAACATGTAATGGCGTTGGCGAGGTGAGACAGGTTTCTCGAACTATGTTTGGGCAATTTGTGAATGTTCAGGCCTGCCCCACATGTAGCGGTGAAGGACGTATTATCAAGAATAAATGTTCTAAATGCAGTGGTGAAGGCCGCTACAAAAGCGACGACAAGATTAAGATTAACATCCCGTCAGGAGTGGCTAACGGAAATTATATTACGCTACGCAGACAGGGCAACGCCGGCATTCGCGGGGGAGAACCGGGCGACCTGATCGTTCTGATAGAGGAGAATGAGCATAAACATTTCGAACGCGATGGCAATGATATCTACTACGATCTCAACCTGAGTATTCCCGATGCAATTCTGGGCACGGAAGTGGAAGTGCCAACCCTGAAAGGGAAGGCGAAGGTGAAAGTAGAACCGGGAACACAACCCGGAAAACTACTCCGTATGAAAGAGAGGGGGATTAAAGGGCTCAACAACAGCGGTACGGGCGATCAGTTTATTAAAGTGAACATCTATGTTCCTAAAGATCTCACATCCGAAGAGCGGAAGCACGTAGAAGCACTGCGCGGTGAAGAACATTTCGATCCGGCAAGTGCCAAGGAGCGGGAGAAGAGCTTCTTTTCGAAGATTAAAGATGTATTCAGTTGAGGCATCAACACGTAGAACTGTGAATCGTAGAATCGTATTATCGTAGAATTGTTGCGCGCCTTCAGCGATGGGATTTGGGAAGCCAATTTACTCCTCTGCGTTTCTTGGTGCTCTTGGCGCCTGCCCTCCGAAGCGAACTAAGGTTTCTACCTTATTTTAAGGGTGACAATATTTGTCACTCACATCTCTTATCTTCGGTAAAAATGAACCATAAACTTTACGAATAGATGGGTATACCTGAAATTATTATCGCTGTTATTTTTCTTATAATTGGGTTTGGCCTTGCTTTTTTTATGGTGAAATCCCGGGAGTCTCAACTGCAAGAGAGAAATTTAAGTCTTCAATCTTCGCTGGATGAAAAAGAGCTTAAACTTGAGAGTGTCACCTCTCGCGCCAACAGTGTTGAAAACGAGCTGGCAACCGTTAAAGCCGATTATAAGAATCTTCAGGAGCGTTTTTCAGAGCTCAAATCAGAAAAAGAGAAAGAGTTAAGACAGCTTGATGAGCGATTTCGCAATGAGTTTAAAAATCTTGCCAATGAAATTCTTGAGGAGAAATCTAAAAAGTTCACTGAACAAAACCGGGAAAAACTGGATACTCTTTTAAAGCCGCTGGGTGAAAAGATCTCCGAATTTCAGAAGAGAGTGGAAGAGAATCACAAAGAGGATATAAGGGGCAGAGGGGCCCTCGATCAGCACCTGAAAACCCTGCAGGAGCTGAATCAACGCATGAGTGAAGAGGCCAAAAACCTGACAAAAGCCCTGAAAGGAGATTCCAAACAACAGGGTAACTGGGGTGAGGTAATTCTGCAGCGTATACTTGAAAAATCGGGACTTAAGAAGGGATTTGAATACGAGATGCAGGACAGCTCTACACAGGAGGATGGGCGAAAGCAATATCCTGATGTAGTGGTCTATTTACCTGATGAAAAGAAAATTATTATCGACTCAAAAGTCTCGCTTGTTGCTTACGAAAAATACTCCTCTTCAGATGATCTGGACGAGCAGCAGAGAGCTGTGAAACAGCATATCAGCTCACTGAGAGCTCACGTAAAAGGGTTGAGCAATAAAAGCTATGAACAGATTCACGGTTTTAACAGCCCGGATTTTGTACTGATGTTTATCGCTATAGAACCTGCTTTTGGCCTTGCCATGCAGAACGATCCCGAACTTTACAATGAAGCTTTTGATAAAAACATTATCATTGTGAGCCCCACAACTCTGCTTGCCACTTTGGCAACCATAGAAAATGTATGGAAACAGGAGTATCAGAATAAGAATGCAATGGAGATTGCGGAAAGAGGGGGCAAATTGTACGATAAATTTGCCGCATTTGTTGGAGATTTAGAGGATGTTGGGAAAAAAATCCAGCAAACACAAGGCAGTTACGACAGTGCCATGAACAAATTGACTACGGGTAGCGGAAACCTGGTGCGTCAGGCTGAGATGTTACGGGAATTGGGCGCCAAGGCTTCAAAAAAACTTCCGGCAGATCTGATTGACAATAATATTGAACAATTGGGAGATGCGGATCAGGGTGAATAGTTGAGTGGCTCTACCAGAGAGGCTAAATCATAGCCGTTATGGTTTGATACAGCTGAGTACCAATTTCCATCCCACATCCAGGAGACAACATGGTGGTTCTCGATTTCGGCAACATAGAAATTGTGATCTGTTTTACATATTTCTACTGCAGCGTCATCTCTTTTCAAATACTTGTGCTCAGTAATCTTGTCGACATTAAAAGCGAATATATAAATTGTTTCATCAATATCGGGTTGGATATATTCCAATAACGGAGTCTCAAAACCATCCAGAAAATCAGCCAGAACAACACCTGCAAATTGAGCTCCGGTCAGCTCAGGCACGGTCATTTCTATGCCGTGGTGCTCTCTAAGATAGTTTTCAGCTTCTAGTGTTGAAGTAGTGGCAAAATGAGGATCTATAAACTGACCACCGGAATTCACAAAGTGTTGTGCCGTATAATTTTCCACAATAAAGATCGGCTGAGAATCGGAATTATATGATCGATCGAGAAACTCAATGGTAGTAAGGGTTAAGAAGAGAATGACTGCGGCTGCCGCCATATAACGCATTGCCGGTTTGAAAGATTGATAAAAACGGCTTACAGATGATTGGGGTTCAGAACTATTATCTCTGACTTGGGGAGTCATCGGCAAATCCTGGAGTTGTGTCTGACCGGCCTCTTGCTCCAGAAGGCTCTTAATTCTCTTTTTAAGGTGATCGGGTGCGTTTACTCTTTGGAGTCGCTCAGAGAGTAATTTTTTAATCAGGAGGGCGCTTTTATACTGCTCGTGCAGATCGCTATCATTTTTTATGTAATCCATAAACGCAGACTTCTCATCCTGCGTAGCTTCTTGATCAACTACAGCCGTAAGTAGTTTAATAGCTTGTTTTCTTGTTAACTTCATCATGCACTAACTTAGAAAATAATATAGTTGAGACATGTTTTAAGGGATAGCTGTTACCTTTCGACAATATCGTTTATTCGTCTAGATAAACACGAAGAAAAATTAAATCATTCAAAGGCTCGCACGATAAGCCTGTATAAATAAATATTCGTAACGGTATGCGGAACAATTTACTATTCTTCAATTATGTTTGAAAATTTGAGCCAGGGTTCAGTTCTTTCAGGGTTTGCACGAAATGTGAGCTCTTTTTTGAGAGTGGGATGCACGAGTGTCAATTCATAGGCGTGGAGCGCAATGGTTGCATTATTACCTGTGCCATACTTACGGTCTCCCCATATTGGAAAACCGTGGGACTGTAGCTGAACCCTTATCTGATGTGCACGACCGGTAATCAGGTTTACCTGTATCAGTGAGAGATTTTCAATAGCTTCCAGTCTTACATACGTGAGCTGAGCCTCTTTGGCTCCACGGACTCCTTTTTTTACAGTTTTAACAACATTTGTTTTTTCATCTTTAAGAAGGTGGTGGGTTAAATATCCGTTTTGGGGAATCTTCCCCTCAACAACAGCAAGGTAGGTTTTTTTCAGAGTGCGTTTTCGAATCTGTTCATTTATTCTTGATGCGGCTTTGGAGGTTTTTCCAAAAGCCATAACCCCGCTCACCGGTTTATCTAATCTGTGCAGAAGTCCCAAAAAAACATTTCCGGGTTTATTCGTTGAACTTTTAATGTACTGTTTACATAGGTTGAGCAGATCAGGCTCTTTTGTATGGTCTTCCTGAGATAGCACACCCTTTGGTTTATTCACAACAAGGAGATGGTTATCTTCAAATAGAATTTCAATATCAGGATTGGTTCCTGTACTCTTCATCATCGGGTATTTATTAATAGTTCAAGCTCAAACCGCTTTCGTAATCTTCTTATCTTGTCAGGAATATAAAACCTTTTATAACTCCTAGTGTGGTTCTTATTTTGACGAAGTAATTCTCTGAAAATGTCAATATCAATCGAAGAAAAAATAGCAAATCTGCCTTTAAGTCCCGGGGTGTATCAGTTTAAAGATAGCAAGGGCAATCATCTCTATGTGGGCAAAGCGAAGCGTTTGAGGAACAGGGTTCGTTCCTATTTTCAGGACTCACGAAATCATGATGGCAGAATCAGGGTGATGGTTTCAAAGATTGATGATATAGAGGTAATTGTTACCGATTCTGAAGCGGAGGCGCTGATACTGGAAAATACCCTGATCAAAAAATATCAGCCGCGCTACAATATTATGTATCGCGATGATAAGTCGTACCCCTATATTTGTATTACCGGCGACAGGCGCCCGAGGGTTTATCCGACACGAACAGTTGTTAAGGATGGCAGCAAATATTTTGGCCCCTATGATCATGTTGGGCACATGAGGAGAATGCTTGAAACCATTCGCAAAACTTTTGATCTCTGCACCTGTGCAGTTTCTCCCAAAATGATTGACAAATCGCGCGGGGCACCTAAATGGCACTCCTGTTTTGACGACTATCTGAAAAATTGTTCGGGCGACTGGGAGGAAGAGAGGTACATCTCGACAATTGAAAAAGTAGAGCGATTACTGAGCGGAAAAACAGATGACCTGGTAAGGGAGATTAAAGAGGAGATGGAGATTGCCTCAGCTGCAATGGAGTTTGAAGAGGCGGCGAAATTACGCGACAGCATGGTATCTCTTCAGAAATACAATCAAAAAATGAAGATGGTGGCCAACAAAGATGTTCACCGCGACATATTTGCCATCGATGTGGATGAAGAGATCAGGGAGGCTTGTGGAGTTCTTTTTAAGATACGGGAGGGTAAACTTATTGGGAAATTTCACCGGTTTCTAAAGAATATTGAACACGCCTCACGCGAGGTGATGATGCAGTCGTTCGTGGAAGATTACTATACAGGGCAGCACGTAGGAGCTATCCCTGATGAAGTGTACCTAAGCAACCCGATGGAAGATGAGAACCCTCTCTATGAATATCTGTGGGAACAGCGCAAGAAGAAGGTGCCGATCTATGTTCCACAAATTGGAGAAAAGAAGCATATGATTCAAATGGCTATCACGAATGCAAGGCTGAATTTGAGTGAGCGAAAACTGGAGAAGAGAAAAGCAGAGAAAGATCGCATACCACAATCGGTGAAAGACCTCAAAGAGTATTTGCAGCTAAGCCGGTTGCCCCGCCGTATTGAGTGTTTTGACAACTCCAATACCATGGGTACAGATCCGGTTGCCTCGATGGTCTGTTTTGTGGATGCCCAGCCCCGGAAAAGTGAATACCTGCGTTTCAAGATCAAAACAGTTTTAGGAGCTGATGACGTTGCCTCGATGAAAGAGATTGTTAAACGGCGATATCTAAAAGTAAAAAAGGAGAAATTACAGCCGCCCGACCTGATCCTGATCGATGGCGGCAAGGGGCAGCTCAACGCCGCAATTGAAGCTTTGGAAGAGATTGGATTTTCAGATCAGTGTGAGGTTGCAGGGCTTGCAAAGAGGCTCGAAGAGGTTTTTTTGCCGGGTAAGATGGATGCCGTTATGATTCCAAAAACATCTGCTTCACTTAAGCTTTTGCAGAGGGCCAGGGATGAGGCTCACCGATTTGCAATTACATACCACCGGAAAAAAAGATCGGACCGCACCTTGAAAACAGAATTAACCGAGATAGAGGGAGTAGGGCAAAAGACGGCACAAAAGCTGCTGTCATCCTACGGTTCTGTTCAAAACATAAAAAAAACGAACAAAACCGAACTCCAGGAGCTTATAGGCGAGAAAATGGGAGAACGGGTGTATGCTTATTTTAACGCTAGCCCGAGATAATCAGAATGTATTCCAAAGTCCCCCTTTTTCCATCGGGATCACTACGTGGGAAGGGGCTCATTTGTTGAACGCGGAGCGCTCCGGGTACTCATCTTTTATACCGCGAAGCGAAACGATTCCCATAAAGCGTAGCGGAATGAAAAGCGATCCATAAGCTGACGCAGGGACACTCCTAAATTAACTCCTTTCTAGAACTCATGTTATCTAAACAACTAACCGTGATCTCTTTCGCATGAATATGTGATAGAATTTTGATGAATGTTGGCGTATTGTTCATTAGGATGTGCTTAGGAGCTATAGAGAACTGCAATTTCGTCAGTTGTGGAACTTTGGCACACTCTCTGCAGTAAATAAACTTAAAGAGCACTTATTTTACATGAATGGTTATTTCGAAAAAACTGTTTTTGTAATAAGCTGTTAACATCATAAATTTAAGTAAGTCATGAAGCTAATGAATACGGATTTCATACCATCCAATTACGAGCAAATGGAAGATAAGGAGCTTGTACACCTTTTCAGGAAAAAGGATGACCAGCTTGCGTTTCGTGAACTGATGAACAGGCATCAGTCCAAGATTTACTCGTACATCTTCAGTATGATCCAAAACAGAGAGATAGCTAACGATATATTTCAGGAGACGTTCACCAAAGTCATCACTAAGATGGACGATACCTACAATGAACAAGGTAAATGGATCGCCTGGGTGATGAGAATAGCGCATAATGCAACAATTGATTATATCAGAAAACAAAAACGATTTGTCGACGTTAGTAGCTCGTATGATAAAGAATCAAAAACAGATTTTTACGACAGGTTGCCTGACGAAGATTCCATTGACCAGCATGAAAAGCTGGAATTGGATGAATCGACAGAAAGTTTACTGAAGCATATTTCAAATCTTCCTGAAGAGCAGCGCACCGTGGTAATGTTGCGTCATTATTACGAAATGCCATTTAAGGAGATTGCCGAACTGACTGATGTGTCTATTAACACAGCGTTGGGAAGAATGAGATATGCTTTGATAAACCTTCGTAAAATGTTCGATGAAGAACACGAGAAGGAGTCAAATAACGTATGAAAAAAAAGGATCACAAAAGTATAGCATATATTTTCAAAGAAATGGATCCCTCGGAAGAGGTAGAGTTTGAACGTAGCCTGCAGGATAACGAGAACCTGCTCATTGAGGTCGAGTCGTTAAGAAAAGTGAATGAAAAGCTCAGTTCACTGCCCCACTTTTCAGCTCCGCCACATCTAATTGAAGAAATAAGTTCAAAAGCCCGGAATAAGACGGCGAAACCAAGAATGAATTGGATAAAACCGTTCTATCTGGCAACAGCTGCTATTGTAATGGTTGGCTTTACCGGGAGTATTTTATTCATGGATTCAACTTCATCTGATCAAGACAGCGCATCAGATCATGCCGTCGTAGGAAGTACAAATATGATCTATTCAGATCAGGAGAAACCGGGGGCCTTATCTGAGAGTAAAGCCAAAATTACACCGTGGATAGACAACAATGATATTTTACACTTCAACGAGAGATTGCAAAATGAGGATTCTGCCCAGATCGATTCTATGTTAAAAGACAGTTATCAGCGCCTCACGCCTGTAACAGACCCAATTCAATCGCGAATGTTACAACGTAACCTGCAATTGACGGGCAGTCAGTAGTAGTTAATTTTGTCTAAATGCATTTTCTATACCCGTAAATGATTATAATTTATTGGCCTTTATCTCAAAGACCATATCTTTTCCACCGTCAAATGTGTATAACTTCTTTTGGTTAGCTATGAACTGAGGGTTATATTCATAAACAATTTTCATCTTAACAGTCCCCGTAATAAATGGGTAAAATCATTTCCATAGCCAACCAAAAGGGCGGTGTGGGTAAAACAACAACGGCTATTAATCTTGCTGCAAGCCTCGCGGCCATAGAACACCCTACGCTGATTGTAGATATTGATCCTCAAAATAACTCTACAAGTGGTTTGGGTATCGAATCCAAAACAGTCACAAATTCTGTATACGAAGTAATGGTGGGAGGCGTCGAAATTATTGATACCGTTCACCAAACCGAATTGCCGTTTTTGGATCTGGTGCCATCACACATAAATCTTGTGGGTGCAGAAATAGAGATGGTGGATAGAAGTGAGAGAGAACAAATTCTCTCAAAAGCGATTGAACCGCTAAGCGATAAATACGATTTTATTATAATCGATTGCCCGCCTTCACTGGGTCTGCTTACCATTAATGCATTGACGGCGTCCGATTCAGTACTGATTCCGGTACAGTGTGAATATTTTGCGCTCGAAGGGCTTGGGCAGCTCTTAAATACCATTAAAATTGTGCGTCAGCATCTAAATCCCGAGCTGGATATTGAAGGCGTACTTCTCACTATGTACGACACGCGTACCCGATTATCGAACCAGGTGGCAGATGAGGTGAAACGCTATTTTGATGACCGGGTATTTTCATCAGTTATTTCCAGGAATGTCAGGCTGGCAGAAGCACCGAGTTTTGGAAAACCTGCAATATTATATGATGCGACCAGCGTAGGCTCAAAAAACTATCTTTCACTGGCACGCGAAATTATTCAGCGTAACAAAAAGCTGTTTAAAAACAGCCCGGTATTGACGAAATAGAGGGACCATTATGGCAAAAAAAGTTTTAGGCCGAGGACTCGGAGCTTTTTTCCCCGACTATGATAAAGAGGAGGGAAGTGAAAAGAGTACATCAGAAAATACAAAAACAGCGGTTCCCATCGAACCGGCTGAACGGGTCAATATTGTTCTGAATATCCCGGTTGATCACATCAGACCAAATCCTCACCAGCCGCGTACCGAATTCAAACAGGAAGCTCTTGAACAGCTCTCTTCATCTATAAGGAGGCATGGGCTTATCCAGCCGATAACCGTGCGTTATCTGGGTGAAAGGCGATTTGAACTGATTAGCGGTGAGCGAAGGCTCAGGGCTACGAAACTTGCCGGTATAGACGAAATTCCGGCCTACATCAGGGAAGCAAATGATGAGGAGATTATTGCATTTGCGCTGATTGAGAACATACAGCGCGAAGAGCTGAATCCAATTGAAATTTCCCTGGGTTATCAGCGGCTCATTGATGAGGTAGGATATACACAAAGCGAGGTGGCCGAACGTGTAGGGAAAAACCGGACAACAGTTACTAATATGCTTCGTCTGCTGCAGCTGCCCGATTTTATTCAGGCGTCTCTGCGCGATGAAAGTATTTCAGCAGGTCATGCAAGGGCTCTCATTAATCTTAAGAGTGCAGAAGACCAACAGAAGATTTTAAATCAAATCGTCGCTAAATCCCTTTCGGTTCGTCAAACCGAAGACCTTGTTCGTTCCTATGAAAAGAAAAATGAGCAGACGTCTGCAAAGAAGAAAGAAGAGAATAAACGGAATCCTTTTCTAGAAGAGCTATCCAAACGCCTGAGGCAGAACCTCAGTACAAAAGTCAATATCAAGCCAAAAGGCAAAGGCGGTGAAATTAAGATAGAATATTACTCAGAAGATGACCTTGAACGATTGATGCAGTTGTTCGATGAAATGGCTTAGTTTTCTTATTCTGTTTTCACTCACAGTAGTGGCTTCGGCTACTGCCCAGCCCAGCCTGCTTTATCAGGATTTTACACTGCTTGAGAATCGTTATTTTAATACCCCGGCTGCACAACAGGACACAACGGAGGAGGGAAACGGAAATATGGAATTTCCATCGCCCCGGTCTGTAATGTATAAATCGATGATGATACCCGGATGGGGACAAATTGAGAACCGTCAAATATGGAAGGTTCCCATTATTTATGGGCTCTTTGCCGGAATTGGACTCTATACCAACTATCTAAACAATGAATATCAGGATTTCAGGGCTGCTTTTTATAACAGCTTTCCCGAAAATGATGATTTCCGGTTTGGTCCCACTCCGGAAAGACTGGAAGGGGTTAACCCCGCTGAGCTGCAATCAAATCGGAATAGTTTAAGAAATCAGCGTGATTTTATGTTTGTTGTTTTTGGGTTAGCTTATGGGTTGAATGTGCTGGATGCCTATGTTTTTGCACATATGCGCAGTTTTGATGTTTCAGATGATCTTTCGGCGCGTACAACAGTGCAGCCTGCAATAATGGCTAGTGGAAATCCGGGTATTTCCATATCACTTTCACTTTTTAAAAAATAATTGATTATGACATCACCGGAATTCTTTGCGAAAAATAAAAAGCAAACAGATCACTTCGATGCAGACAGTAACAAGGATCTGTGGAGTATTTTTAAAATAATGGGTGAGTTTGTTGATGGATATGATAAACTATACCGAGTTGGCCCGTGTATTTCCGTATATGGTTCAGCCAGAATGAAACCAAATTCCAAGTATTATGAAATGGCGGTGAAAACGGCTGAATTGATTACTGAGAATGGTTTTGGTGTGATTACCGGCGGCGGGCCGGGCATCATGGAAGCCGGAAACCGAGGAGCACATAATAAAGGGGGGAAGTCGGTAGGATTAGGTATCGAACTGCCTTTTGAGCAGGGAGTGAATGACTATGTTCATTCCAAATATGAAATCAACTTTAAGTATTTCTTTGTACGTAAGGTAATGTTTGTTAAATATGCCCAGGGATTTATTGTCTTTCCCGGGGGATTTGGCACCCTCGATGAACTCTTTGAAACACTCACTTTAATTCAAACTGAAAAGATTAAGAAAATTCCAATAGTTTTGGTTGGATCCGAATATTGGGGTGGTTTGGTTACTTGGCTTAAGGAGCGATTGGTTGAATTTGGCCTTATAAACAGTGAGGACATGGATTTATTCTATTTGACCGATGATTATGAGGATGCAGTGAAGTATGTTTGTGACTTTTACAAGAAACAGAAACCGGAACCCAATTTTTCCTATTAGGAAACTTTTAACGCTAAACTAAGTTTTATATTAATAAGCTAAGCTTTCATGAAATTATTTATAAAATTTCATTAAGTTGAGCCCGTTTAATGGACAGAATCAAAACAAAACAGATCACCATGAAATCATTTAAAATACTTATATCATTGATTGCCGCTTTAGCTTTCACATTGATAGTTGCCGATAAATCACACGCTCAGGATGATGTCCGCGCAGAAGCTGTACAATTGTACAACAGCGCACAGGAGTTAGCTGGAGATAATGACTTTGAAGGAGCTATTGATCTTTTCAGAGATGCTCTTGAATTAGCCAGAGAGAATAATATTGATGATATTGTTGAGTTGGTTGAAAGCAATATTCCAAGAGTAGCACAGAGTAAAGCTTCCAGCGCATACAGAACCTATCAGAGTGAGAGAACAAAAGATTCCGCTACCCGCGCCCTTAGAAGCTTTGAACAGGCATTGGAGCTTGCAGAAGAGTTTGGAAATGAGCAAGTTGCCCAGCAGGCAAGAGGTGCAATTCCGCAGCTCTACTACCTTCGATCTGTTTTGGAATTCCGTGAAGATAATTTCGATGCAGCTCTGGCCGACCTTGATACAGCCATAGATTTAAATGCAAATTATGCAACGGCTTACTATCAGAAAGGCATTGTGCTGAAAGCCAAAAACCCTGACGATCTTGAGGGAGCATTGGAATGGTACGATCGGGCTATTGAAGTAGCTGAACGAGTGAATGATACCCGCACATTGAATAGCGCACGGAATGGAGCAAGAGACGAGCTGATCTTCAGAGCTGTAAATCTTGCTGACGACAGAAGATTTTCTGAGGCCATTGCACTACTTGAACGTGTAGAACAGTATGATCCGCGATCTGCAACAGCCCATTACAGGCTTGCTGAAATTCATAACGAACGCGGAAACTGGGATCAGGCAATCCGGCATGCAAATCTGTCATTGGAATATGAGACAGGTGGTGTGACCGACAAGGCAAAAATTTATTTCGAGCTCGGTACTGCATATAAAGGGAAAGGAGATGTGAGTAACGCATGCAGTGCTTTTGAAAATGCAAGATATGGTGACTTTGCAGAGCCTGCGAATCACGAGCTACAGTTCGAACTGAAATGTGAAGGCCATGTAGCAAGCGGTAACTAGATAAAGCTGCTGTCCATATAAACACTTTTAAAAAGCCACGCCCAAAGCGTGGCTTTTTTTTTAACCATCTGTAAAGATAAAAATCACGCCCTTTTTGTCTCCAAAACTTCTCAAACACCTGCCATATCTGATGGTAGCTACGGCCGCTATCCTTTGGGGTACTATTGGTATTTATATTGACTTGTTAAACACGTGGGGCTTCACGTCAATTGAGATCGTTGCTTTTCGCGTGATCACGGCAACAATACTACTCTTTTTCTATCTGCTTATACGAGACAAATCACTACTTTCAGTTCAAATATCGCACCTCTATCTCTTTTTTGGAACCGGGGTTTTGAGTATCAGCTTCTTCAACTGGAGCTACTTTACGGCTATCGGTGAGACAAGCTTGTCGGTTGCCGTTGTTTTACTATACACCGGCCCGGCATTTGTAGTAATTATGGCGAGAATTTTCTTTAAAGAGCTTATTACACCTCAAAAGCTTGCAGCGCTACTTTTAACACTTCTTGGAGTAATTTTAGTTGTAGAATTATTCTCAGATACGGGCAAAATATCCTTATACGGCGCTTTTGTAGGGATATCAGCAGGGCTTGGATTCGCACTCTATACAATATTCAGTAAAGCAGCCCTGAGGAGGTACCAGCCCCTGACAATTATTTTTTATACGTTTTTAATGTCATCTCTGTTTATTACTCCTTTGAGCGGGCTGGTAACACCACCAACCCTTGAGAGGCTGCAGGATCTGAATACACTCCTCGTTATTATTTCACTGGGAATATTTCCTACCGTATTGGCTTATTTACTCTATACAGAAGCCCTGGGCAGAATTGAAGCCGGCAAGGCATCCATAACAACAATGACAGAGCCCATAGCGGCCACCTTGATCGGGGTCATTTTATATGGTGAAATTTTAAATTTTCTTCAGATCATTGGAATACTGCTCGTGCTGCTATCCGTGTTGATGATCCAGATTCGAAATAACAAGATTATAAATGGCGAAACTTCATGAGAGTTTTCAACTCTTTGGAGACTGTTTCATAAAAAAGATTTAAAACCGATGAAATCTTATCAATCTTTATAAGATTTCTTTCCCCTTGCATCAATCTTGGCTATCTTTTTGCCGCTCAATTAACCGTCTCTCTCAAACTATTAAAAATTTACATGAACAGTTCCGATCAATTAACACAGCGATGCGTAAATACTCTCCGAACCCTATCCATGGATGCTGTACAGGCAGCAAACTCCGGTCACCCCGGAATGCCCATGGGAATGGCGGATGCTGCCTATGTTCTCTGGACCAAGTTTCTGAAACATAATCCTCACAATCCACGCTGGTTCGATCGCGACCGTTTCATCCTTTCTGCCGGACACGGCTCCATGCTTTTATATTCCCTGCTCCATTTAACCGGTTATGATCTGCCTCTGAAAGAGATTAAAAATTTCAGACAGATCGGCAGTATTACGCCGGGGCACCCCGAATTTGGCCTTACTCCGGGAGTAGAAACAACTACCGGTCCTTTAGGGCAGGGATTTGCCACCGGAGTGGGTATGGCAATGGCCGAAGCATTTATGGCTGAAACTTTCAATAAAGATGACCACAAGCTGGTCGATCACTTTACCTATGCCATTGTGAGTGACGGAGATTTGATGGAGGGAATTTCTCATGAAGCTGCGTCTCTTGCCGGCCACTTGAATTTGAACAAGCTGATCTATCTCTACGATTCGAACAATATCTCTATTGATGGCTCAACAGACCTGGCCTTCACCGATAACACCAAGAAACGATTTGAAGCCTACAACTGGGATGTACAGGTCATAGATGGACACAATCACACTGAGATTGAGGCAGCCATCAGGCGCGCACAAACAACAGATAAGCCCTCCCTTATTGAGTGCAGAACTCATATCGGTTTTGGCAGCCCTAATAAACAGGGTTCTGCATCCTCTCATGGATCACCCCTTGGAGAAGAGGAGATTCTGCTAACCAAAGAGAATCTGGGTGTTGAGAATAAAGAGCCCTTCCATATTGATGAAGACGTGCTAAAAGAGTTTAGAAAAGCAGTTAAAAACGGTGGTGAACTCGAGGCTGAATGGAAAGAACTTCTCAAGGATTATGAGAAAGTGTATCCGGTTGATGGAGTTGGTTTCAAGGAGTATGTAACCCGTAATTTACCTGATAGCTGGGAGGATGTACTTCCCCAATTCGACACCGATGAGAAGGGAATGGCCACCAGAAAGGCTTCGGGTGCTGTGATCAACGAAATCGCTAAACGTATTTTTAATTTAGTGGGTGGATCTGCTGATCTGAAGGGCAGTGTGAATACAGAAATAATCGGAAAAGATGTTTTCGAGGCCGGTAACTACAGCGGCCAAAATGTTCACTATGGAGTTCGCGAACACGCAATGGGTGCTGCAATGAACGGTATGGCCCTTCATGGCGGTATCATCCCTTTTGGGGGCACTTTCCTGGTCTTTTCAGACTATAACAAACCCGCAATCAGAATTGCAGGACTCTCGAAAATCCCTGCAGTCTATATCTTTACTCACGACAGTATCGGCCTTGGAGAAGACGGGCCAACCCATCAGCCTATAGAACATTTGGCAGCACTAAGGGCAACACCCAATGTGACTGTTATTAGGCCGTCTGATGCCAATGAGACCTCCTATGCCTGGAAAGCTGCTCTTGAGAATAAGACAGGCCCTACAATGCTGGTACTTACCCGACAGAATCTCCCGATTGCAGATCGCAAGCAATTTGGCAGCGCAAGCGGAGTTGAGAAGGGTGGATATATACTGAAGAAGGAATCGGGATCAAAAGCGGATATCATCCTGATGGCTTCAGGTTCGGAAGTGCAGCTTATTGTTGAGGCAGCTGAAGTATTGGAGTCGGAAGGAGTTTCTGTCCGGCTTGTAAGCATGCCGAGCTGGGAACTCTTTGAGGCTCAATCAAAAGAGTATCGCAACACTGTACTGCCTCCGGCTGTGCCGCAAAGAGTTTCAATTGAGGCTGCAGCTACCCTCGGTTGGCACAAGTGGACAGGCAGTGAGGGAGTCGCGATAGGGATAGACCGCTATGGTGAATCAGCTCCTTACCAGGATGTTTATGAGCATCTTGGCCTTACCGTTGAGAAGATCCTGGAAAACAGCAGGAAACTTATAGGTTGATCTGCTTAACCGGTTCGTTTTTGTGAATGGTAGTGAAGGTGACGTCATCCATGGGTTTCTCATCGCCGAGAAATAGCTCGATGGATGACTGAATCTTCTGAGTTATTGTTTTGGCGTGCAGTGACCCATAAATGGAGAAGAGACCATCAAGCCGCTCTTCGGTGAACTCTTCACCCTTATCATTTCTAAGCTCAACAAGCCCATCGGTATAAAGCAGCAGGCTGTCACCCGGTTCAAACTGGAACTTTTTCTCTTCAAGTGTTTTTCGCAGAACCTTCGTGGAGGTCATGCCCAAAGCAAAACCATCCGTTTTCAGTTTAAAGGTGGCGTCGTGTTTCTTACTGTACACCAACGGGATATTATGGCCTGCCCGTGCAATCACAAAATGGTCTTCGTTGTTTGGAAAGTATGCAACACAGGCCGTTACAAATGTTTTATCCATCTTGTTCGACTTCACGTAGTTATTCAGTTCAAGAAAGAGCTCCTTCGGACCCGGCTGCAATTTGTTTATGAGCAGGTGAACCAACGCCTGCATGCGAACCATATAGAGAGCCGCGCTCATTCCCTTGCCTGAAACATCAGCAATAATGACGTATGCTCCTTTATCGGTTTGGATGATATCCACATAATCACCTCCAACCTCCTGTGCGGTAGCTGCAAAAGAGTGAGCTTCGATATGCCCCATCTGTATATTTGATGGAGGCAACAGGCTCAACTGAATATCCCTGGCAAAATCGAGCTCTTTCTGAACGTCCGACTTTTCAAGAAGTTCAATGAGTAAAATAACCATAACAGCTATGAAAGAGAGAGGGAGGAGAAAGGGTTGTGAAAACCCAAAGAAGGAGAAGAGGTAGTGAACCAGGAAACTAACCAGCGCAACCCCAAAGACTAGCCTTCGTACCGGATTCAGACGTTTTGTCAAAGCCGAGAGAAGGCTCAGGGCTTTTTGTGAAAATGGGATATCTTTTGTTGGAACTTTTGGATTTGTCTCTTTCAGCGCGTCGTAGTACAACTGTTTGAGCCGTTCTGAATCGGACTGAAACTCCTTGCCCAATTGCCGCGAGTTCATACCGCTCACATACTCCCTGTAGAAGGTTTTGGTGTTGTAAGAAGATTTTGTTTCGTTTTTTAATCCCATCGTCAATGTTTAATGCTGCAAGTTGAAATACTTTACGCAGATTGTGCTGAAAAGTTCAACTAAAAGATATGTTGATCTATTACAGTTATGATACACATTCCGGAAAGAAACCTTTCAAGAATCAAACTCCTCTCCGGTTCTATAGACCGTTGCCTTCATAAGCGCAATCAGGTCGTCGTCGCTATTTCTTACTTTTACTTCAAAAATACCTGTTTTATGCGTCAAATGGATGCATTCAGAGGTTGCAGTAAGCAGATCGCCTGTGGTTGTTTTTTTGGCAATCGATATGGAGTTGTCGATGGCAAGAGCAACCCTGCCATAGGTTGCTGCGGAGAATGCAAGCGCACTGTCGGCCAGTGAGAATACAATACCGCCATGTGTTACCTTAAAGCCATTTAACATCTCCTCTTTTACCTGGCACCTTATTTTACAATACCCCTCTTTCACATCCAGAACTTCTACACCCATCCATTGGCTGAAGAGATCATTTTCAAGCATATGATTTACAATGCGGAATGGCTCGGTCTTTTTCAGGTTAGTCATAGAAATTTTCACCTCTCCTTACTTTCTGTTTCAAAAGCGGATTAGGCCGGTATCGATCCTCACGATACTCAACCTGGAGCGCGCTCATCCAGTCGAGCACTCTGCTTGGGCCCAGTTCATCGGCCCACTTCAACAAACCTATTGGATAGTTGACGCCATTGGTCATGGCCAGGTCTACGTCTTCAATGCTGGCTACATTCATAAATACGGCATCTACCGCTTCATTGATCAGCATAGCCAATATACGGTACAGAATTTTTTCTCCCAGAACGTCATCTTTTACAGGTTCCGGATTTTTGGCTCCATCACGATAGTCGTAGAAACCGAGATTTGTTTTCTTGCCGAGGCGCCCGGATTCCACCAGGCGTTTTTGTGCAAACGAGGGCTTGAAACGCGGATCGTAGTAGAACTCTTTGAAGACAGACTCGGTAACCTTATAGTTTACATCATGTCCTATCAGATCCATTAATTCAAACGGACCCATCTTAAAACCACCAAGCTCTTTCATCGCCCAGTCGATCGTGGCTGCATCGGCAACCCCCTCCTCATAAATCCTGAGAGCTTCGCCATAGAACGGACGCGCCACACGGTTTACAATAAAGCCCGGGGTATCCTGGGCTCTAACGGTTACTTTCTGCCAGGTATCGATCAGTGACCGGGCAGATACTGTAACTGTTTCATCCGTTGAAATACCGGGAATAATTTCAACAAGCTTCATTAAGGGAGCTGGATTAAAAAAGTGCACGCCCAAAAATCGTTCAGGACGTTTAAGTGCCGAAGAGATAGACGCAATGGACAGGGAGGAGGTGTTGGTGGAAAAAATTGCATCATCCTCTAAAATCTCCTCAACCTTCCGAAAAACCTCCTTCTTAATTTCAAGATCTTCAACTATGGCTTCGATCAGAAAGCCGGACCCTGAAAGGGCTGAAAGATTGTCTGTGAAAACTATTCTTTCGAGAATAGAGTCTACCTCATTTTGGGTCATTCTCTCTTTTTCGACCTGTCGGTTCAGTATTTTATCGAGGCCCGACTTCGAAGATTTTAACTGATCGGAATAGGGATCATATAGTACAACTCTGTGGCCAAATGTTGAAGCCACCTGTGCAATACCTGTCCCCATTGTTCCCGCTCCAATAACACCGATTTGAGTATTTTTATCCAAGCTCATGTATTCTATTTGATGATGATTTATTCTACAAAAATAAGCAATCGGCAGGCAAAACCAAGGTATTGTAATTTTGATCAATAATTGATATCATAATGATATCAACAGTTAAAAATATTGACCTATGGCAGATGTACTCATCAGAAATATAGACAAGAAAACCCTTGAAAAACTAAAGGAGAGGGCTGCAAATAACAACAGATCTCTGCAGGAAGAACTGAAAGAGCTCGTAGAATTTCATGCAAAACCCGATATAGAAGCGACAAGGGGGAGGGTCAATGAAATATTGGTGAAGTATAAAGCTTCAGGCAAGAATTTTCCTGATAGCGGAGATGAACTCTCTGAAGACAGAGACAGATGAATATTCCTGTAGTTGATGCTTGTGTAGCCATTAAATGGTTCCTTCCGGAAAATAAATTTAAAGAGGCCGGGGAGATCCTGAACTCATTCAACAGGATGATTATTCCTGATCTTTTTTTAATTGAATTCGATGCCATTGTCACCAAAAAAGTTCGGCAGAGATTGGTTGAACAGAGTGATGCGGTCCAAATCATTCAGGAAATCAGAAATATTCCATTTGATGTAGTTCCTTATAAATTGGTTTCAAAAATGGCTTTCGACCTATCCTCGGCACTGCCTATCACTCAATATGATGCATGTTACCTGGCTGCTGCAATTGAGTATGACGAAAAAGTTGTAACAGCTGATATGAGATTTTTCAATGGAATGCGGGGAACTCCGTTTGAGAGCTATGTAAAAGCTTTATAGATTCCTGATTATCGGCCGCGGTAATTGGGTTTTCGCTTCTCCATGAATGCTTGAACACCCTCCTTGTAATCCTCGGTTCTACCGGCTTCACTCTGGAGTGTGGCTTCAAGTGAAAGCTGTTGTTCGAGGTCGTTTTCAAACGTTTGATTGAGAGCCTTCTTGTAGAGGCCAAATCCTTTGGTAGGCATAGTGGCGAGTTTTTTTGCTAAGGATTTCGCCTCGTCTGAAAGTTCTTCGTGTGGAACGGCTTTGTAGATCAACCCTATCTCTACGGCTTTATCAGCGGTTATTTTTTCATCGAGCAGATACATCGCGTTGGTTCTTGCCATGCCTACTAATCGAGGCAGAAAAAACGTACCTCCGCTATCGGGAATTAACCCAATCTTGCTGAAGGCCTGCACAAATACCGCTTCATCTGATGCAAGCACAATGTCGCAGGCAAACGCAATATTGGCACCTGCACCGGCGGCGGTTCCCTGTACGGCGCAAACAACCGGTTTACTTCAGTTTTCGAATGGCCCGGATCACAGGATTATATATGGTTCGTACCGTATCGGCCAGTTCGTAATTGTCGTCCTTTGCACGTTCAACAACTTCAGACAGGTCCTGTCCGGCGCAAAAAGCTTTACCGTTGGCGTTGATTAAAACAGATCGTATTTCATCCGGCTCAGCTTTACTGAGAGCTTTCTGAAATTCCAGCGCCATAGGCTCTGTGAAACTGTTATACTTCTCAGGCCGGTTTAGGGTAATGGTGAGCGTGCTGTTTTCGAGTGAAGTTAGGATAAGGGACATGTTCAGGTAGATTGAGTATTGAGTATTGAGATGTACTTCAAAATCAAAAAAAATATGCTCAGTTTCTTCGTAAGAATAGCGTGGATCTGCGCTGTTGGCTTGTTGGTTCGGCATCGAACATCTGCCTTCGAACGGCATTGTTATATTCGGTTACCGTTCTTGGGTAGGCTGAGAAAGAAGTTAATCCGGGGGAATCGAGTTCCAGTTTATTCCAGAGAATTTTTGTGCCGAGATAAATCAGATTATGAGAAATTTTTGTCTCCAGAAACGGAAAAGTTAATGAGGCCTCCGGGGTGAAATCAGGAATTAAGATCTGGTTTGAAAACATTTCCGGAGTAAGACGAAGAACTGTAGTTTTCTGTTTATCATCAATTTGATCCGGATTTAAATTCCGAAATTGTGCAAAAGCGGACCCGGCTGTGGTTAAAATGAAAAGCGCCGTAAAAAGTGTGAAAGCTTTCATTTCTCAAATGCATTTAAAGTGTTCAAAGGGCTGACTACAACTGTTGCAGTAGTACTGAGATTTGCAGGCTGTAGAACCAAATTCGCTTTGCAGTTTAGTATCTAATGAATCACAATAGGGGCAAGGCACTATTTTTTGAGAACCTTTCAATGAGGATAGGAAATCTCCGCTCTCTTCAGTTTTCTCCGGCGGGGCAATTCCGTAATCCTTTAATTTCTTTTTGGCGTGGTCGGTCATCCAGTCGGTTGTCCAGCTCTCCTTGAAATCGGTGAGTACTTTGAAGGACTGGATCCCTTTTTCACGGAGTTTTTTGTGAATCTCCATCTCGATGGCATTCATGGCCGGACATCCGGAGTAGGTAGGGGTAATTTTGACAATGAGCTGCTCTCCTTCATACTCCACATCCCTTACAATACCCATCTCCACTACGTTCAGTACAGGAATCTCCGGGTCGATCACCTCCTCGAGGTACGACCAGATTTCAGATTTCGATATGTGTGGCTTTACTTCCATTCTGTTTAGTCGTGAGTCTTGAGTCTTGAGAAAATCCTTATGACTCAAGACTCATATCTATTCTATCACTTCCATTCCGCATCAGGATGCGATCTTCTCAAAAATTGCATCTGTGCAAGAAGTGGGCCAAGGTGCTCCGTGTGCCTNCCTTGGCGTGAACCTGAAAACATATACTGATCATAATCAGGTACTGATAAGGTNGCTTCCTCCAGAGTCTCATTTACCAGATTTTTCCATTCATCTTTGATTGACGTGACATCCACGAATAAATTGTGTTTAATGGCCGCTTTGTCAGCTTCGTCCATGTCGAACATCTCGCCGGTATACATCCATATCTCATCAAAGGCATCCTGGATTCGTTTGTGGCTCTCATCGGTTCCGTCGCCCAGGCGAAGCACCCACTCGCGGCTGTGGCGAAGATGGTATTTAATCTCTTTGAAATGCTTTTGAAGCATCCCGTTAAACTGTTCATCCTCAACGGTTTTGATCAGTTTGTCGTAGAGGAAATAACTGAAGGCACTGAACAGGAACTGACGGGCCATTGTAAATGCAAAATCGCCGCGAGGCAGCTCCACCATGGCAATATTTTTAAAATCGATATCATCCCTGAAATAAGCGTAATAGTCTTCATCTTCTTTGCCGTCCAGTTCGGCTGCGTAAGCGTAGAGGGAAGATGCGTGGCCAATCATGTCGAGAGCCACGTTGGCCAGGGCCAGATCCTCCTCCAGTTCAGGGCCATGACCCGCCCACTCCGAAAGACGGTGTCCGTGTATCAGCCGGTCGTCTCCCAGCCGAAGCAATATTTCTATAAGAGCTTCTTTACTTGTTTGCGGTATGGTATCGAATGTACTCATTTTGGTAGTCTTGAGTCTTGAGTCCTGAGTCTTGAGACCGAACCTCACGACTCAAGACTCAGGACTCACGACTATGATTTATTTTCTTTTCTTTACTGCCCGAGGGACACTGTAAAATTGAGGGTGCCGGTAGGGTTTGTCGTTTGCGGGGTCAAAAAATGGTCCAACATCCTCAGGTGTAGAGGCAATAATCTGATCGGACGGTACGATCCATAATGCAATCCCTTCGTTTCGTCGGGCATAGGTATCGCGTGCGTTTTGCAGGGCCATTTCGGCATCGGGAGCGTGTACGCTTCCGGCGTGTTCAAATGGTTTGCCGTCTTTAGGCTGATAAAATACTTCCCAAAGGGGCCACTCGGTATTTTTTGTATCGTCGCTCATGAAAATAATTATGAATTTCGTCAGAATGATTCTTATCGGACTGACGAATGAATAGGGTTTCAGTTTTTAGAAAAATCTGTTGATCTACGAAGCTTTACCTTCTTTCAATTTCTTTTTTCGTGCATACTGCATTGCCGCTTCCCGCACCCATTCGCCCTGTTCGTAGGCTTTTCGGCGGGCTTTTATACGCTCCCGGTTCATCGGGCCGTCTCCTTTTACAACACTCCAGAACTCATCCCATGGAATCTGTCCAAACTCCCAGTGGCCGGTTTTTTCGTTGTATTTCATGTCGGGATCAGGAAGGGTCACATCAATGGCTTCGGCCTCCATCACCATACGATCCACAAAGCTTTGCCGCAGTTCGTCGTTGGTTTTGGTCTTTACGCCCCATTTAATCAGCTCAGCGCTGTTGGGTGAATCGGTGTCGTGCGGGCCGAACATCATCAGGGTAGGCCACCACCAGCGATTCACGGCATCCTGGGCCATGCGCTTTTGTTCGGGCGTGCCGCTTGTCATTTTAGCAAGCATTTCATACCCCTGTTTTTTATGGAAACTCTCCTCTTTACAAATTCTTATGTTTGCCCGGGCATAGGGGCCATATGAGGACTTTGCCAGCATGGTTTGATTTACGATAGCCGCTCCATCAACCAGCCAGCCTATTACGCAAATGTCTGCATAGGTGAGGGTAGGATAGTTGAAGATGCTTGAATACTTGGCATTTCCATAGATATAGTCTTCGACGAGTTCACGACGTTCAACCCCAAGTGTTTCCGTTCCGCTGTAGAGGTAGAGACCATGGCCTGCTTCATCCTGTACCTTGGCCAGGAGAACCATTTTCCGTTTAAGGGATGGAGCACGGGTTATCCAATTACTTTCCGGCAGCATTCCTACAATTTCAGAGTGAGCATGCTGGCTCATTATTCGGATCAGCTGTTTTCGATAACGTTCAGGCATCCAATCTTTTGGCTCTATTTTTTCACCATTATCTATACGTTGCTGAAATTCGTCCAATTGTTTTTGAGTATCCATAAAAGCGCTTTTTTGGGGTGTCGGCTTGTATTACTGTCTTTACCTATAACGGTAATATATGGAATTCAGTTCAAAGGAGAGTGAAGGGATTTTGAATAGTTGGAAACCTGCATAGCCTGCTAATCCGTAAGTCACTCATAGAACCGATTTATGGGGTTGTTAAAGTCGAGGTTAAAAGAAAAGAAGATAATTTGTAACACTTAAGGAATTTCAGATTCTTTAAATTAATTCGCTGTGATCTGTTGAAATTTATCAACCAATGTATTTTAATACATCTTGCTTAACATACTTCAGCTTTCAGAATAGCGTTGTTAGGCAGTAAGGAATAATATCATCAAAATGGCAGGAGGCAATCTATGATTGAAGAATCCGGGCTTTCTCTTAATCTCTTTACAAGGGTTCAGGATGATCTTGAAAAAAGAGAGTATATCATCCTGGCTGAGCTAAAAAAAATCAGTGCTCAATTTCAGTACTATAAGATCTATCCGCACCTGAGCGGGCTCATTGAACTTCGCCGTACCTTAAAGGAGATAACTGACCGGCTTGAGGATCTCAGAAGCAAATTCCCAAAGAGGATCCGAAAGATCGACTGGGTGAACCAAACCATCGAGCATGAGGTGGTATTCGTAGATGGTACGGATCTGGTTGCCGTTGAAGAGCTGATCTCCTGGGCCCTTCCAAAAATTGAGGCAGTAATTCAAGAAGGAGCAGCCATCCATGAATTTGTAGAGAGTAGCCTGAGCGTAGAGCATGTAGGTATATTACCCAATTACAGAGAAGAGGGATACTTTTTTGTGCCTGACAACTTAAACCGAAAGTTAAACCTTTTCCGGTTTGAGCTCTCCATTTTTCAAAGTTCTGAAGACCAGTACCGCTCTCTTAAAACCCGTTTTCTAAAGGCCTTGGCCCAAAACAGGGCTCAATTATCACCGGGGTCCATCAAGCTTGATTTGATTCGTGACGAAAAGGAACTGCCAAATCCCGCTACATTCGCTTTTAATACCGACCTTGAGTTCTCATTTCAACAGACCATTCTGCCCGTGGCAAAACGGAAGCTGATGCTGGCTATCTTTGAATAGTTTCGGTTTCATGGCTTTTTATTGATCACGGCAAGTGTACACCTCGATAGCGCAACCAATTTGCCGGTTTCGGTTTCAATTCTGGTTTCCCATACCTGCGTTTGTGCTCCCCTGTGAATGGGCTTTGCAATTCCAATCACCTTTTCACCCAATTTCACAGACCTGATGTGATTGGCATTGATCTCTAATCCTACTGCAGATTTTGAGTCGTCTTCCAGGTTAAGCCAGGCGCCGATAGAAGCCAGGGTTTCGGCCAGGGCTACCGATGCACCACCGTGAAGTATACCGAAAGGCTGAATCGTGTTTTCACTCACCGGCATTGCAGCTCTCATCTCGTTTCGGCTGATGTGAAGGTACTCTATACCAAGGGCACTGCCCATTGTTTTCTGTTTTAATGAGAACATCTTATCTATTTTTGGCCTGATCTCTTCTTCGATGTGCATTTTTTTGGTGGTTATACGGGTTAGTTATTTGAAGATATTTATGGTGATTTTAATCTGCATGCAGTAGATTATTAAAAAGTAGAACTTTTTTTATAACAAATTTTTAAAAGTCCGCGCAAAGTGTAAATTAATAGGGTAACAGTGTTAACCTGACCCTGAATGCTAAAAAACCGCTTTTTACGCTCATGAGTGAATCAAAACTGACGCTACCTGAATTAATCTACAAGGGCCTTGAAAACTACCCTGAAGGTATTTTTGCATCTACAAAACGGGATGGAAAGTGGGTTCCCACAGATGTAGAAACATATAAAAGCAAGGTGAAAAACCTGGCTTTAGGACTTTATGATCTTGGAGTGAGGCCGGGGGATAAAGTTGCGATCCACTCGGAAAACTCTACGGAATGGGTGATGTGCGACCTGGCCATACTCTCGATCGGTGCAGTCAATGTGCCGATCTACAGCACACAGCCGGGCGATCAGATTAAATACATTCTGGAGAACTCCGATTCGGTGGTTCATATTGTCTCTAATGATGAGATGTTTGCAGAAACCAAGCCACTCATAAAAAGCGTCAAGAATGTAAAGGCGGTTATTTCCATTCATGGTTCCAAACATAAAAAATTAAAGCCATTTGATGATGTAATCGAAGCCGGTAAAAAGATAAACAATGAGAAACCGGAGCTTTTTAATTCACTTAAAAATGACATCAAACCGGATGATCTTGCTACATTGATCTATACGTCAGGTACTACCGGACTTCCAAAAGGCGTAATGTTAACGCATAACAACATCGCTTCAAATGTTGTGGCATCACTGGAAAAACTTCCTTTTGATAAAAAAGAGTTCTATGGGCATAATGTGCTCTCTTACCTGCCGCTTTCGCATGTATTTGAGAGGATGATTGAGTATATGTACATGAGCATGGGCTGCAGGTTATACTACATTGAAGTGGTTGAAGAGATTCGGGACGATTTGGGATATGTGCAGCCGTTTTTTATGGCTACCGTGCCAAGGCTTCTTGAAAAAATTCACACCGGTGTTAAAGTAAAGGGACAGGAGCTCTCGGGAGCGAAAAAAAACCTTTACTATTGGGCGATCTATATGACGGAGAATTACGATCCGGAAAATCCGCCTTCCGGTTTGGCTGCGATTAAACACAAAATCGCCGATAAGCTGGTCTACAGTAAAATTCGCGAACTGTTTGGTGGAAATCTTAGTGGAATGGTAAGTGGTGGAGCTGCACTATCGCCAGAAATATTTAAGTTTATGAACGCCATCGGATTTGTCTGTGTGCAAGGCTATGGTTTAACGGAAACATCACCCGTAATTACGGTTCAAACGACGGGAGAAATGCGAATTGGCAGTTCAGGTAAAGCGATTCGCGGTGTGGAAGTTAAGATTGCCGAAGATGGTGAGATTCTGACCCGGGGCCCTAATGTGATGACTGGTTACTACAAGGAGGAAGAGCAGACAAAAGAGGTGTTTACTGATGATGGCTGGTTTAAAACCGGTGACATCGGAAAACTTGATGAAGATGGTTTTCTGTTTATTACCGATCGGAAAAAATCGATGTTTAAACTTTCGACCGGCAAATATGTGGCTCCGCAAAATGTGGAGAATCAAATCTCAGGCTCCGGATTTATCGAGCAGGTTGTGGTGATCGGTTACCAGAGAAAATTCTGTTCTGCGCTGATTGTGCCTGCGTATCAAAATATATTGAAGCGATTGAAAAGGGACGGATATGAACCGGAAAAACCTTACTCCGAAGATGAAAAGATTCGTGAACTGATACAGCAGGAAGTAGACAAGGCAAATAAAACGCTCGCTCCCTGGGAATCAGTGAAAAAATTCATTCTGCTCGAAGAACCACTTTCAATCGATAGCGGTGAGCTTACTCCCACGATGAAAGTGAAAAGACCGGTTGTGCTGGAGAAGTTTAAGGAGGAGATAGACTCGATGTATAGGGAGGAGTAGTTGTGAGTATCGGGTAGTGAGTAGTGAGACTGGCAAGAAATGCGTTCTGAAGTTCCCCTCCTGTGTAAGCAGGGGACAGGGGAGGTAGCTTTTGGGTATAACCCTTTAGCCCAACCAACCCCAACCCCTCCTTAAGAAGTGTTTTGTTTTGGGACATGAGTTACCCATGTATCCCTTCAAAACAGAGAATGAGGGGAGTGTAAAAGCCAAAATTATTATTGAAATAAAAAAATAGTTCATCATGCCATCAAAAAAATTCAACATCCAAAACGTCCTCATCCTCGGCTCCGGTGTTATGGGCAGCCAGATCGCCGCACACTGCGTGAATGCCGGATTGAAGGTAAAACTGCTCGACCTGAAATCGGATGATCCGAAAAGGCCAAACAAGACAGCGGAAGAGAGTATTCAAAAACTGGCCAAAATGAATCCAGCGCCATTGGCTGACCCGGACTGGGCGGATCGAATCGCACCCGGTAATTTTGAGGATCATCTCGAATGGGCAGCTGATGCCGACTGGATCTGCGAGGTGATCGTTGAACGGATGGACATCAAAAAGGAGATGATGGCGAAGCTGGAGAAGGTGCGCAAGCCGGGTACTATTGTCAGCTCCAACACATCAGGTCTGCCGATTTCGGAAATCAGTGAAGAGGTGTCGGATGAGTTTAAGGCGCATTTCCTGGGCACGCACTTCTTTAACCCTCCGCGCTATATGAAGCTGCTTGAGATTATTCCGACGAAGAAGACGGATGATGCCGTGGTCGACTATATGACCGGCTTCTGCGAAAAAATTCTTGGAAAGGGCACGGTGCTCTGTAAGGATACCCCTAACTTTATCGCCAACCGGATCGGCGTCTTTTCAATGGCGGCGATGATGCCGTGGTTTTTTAACGGGACATTCCGCGCTGAGGAGATCGACTTTCTCACAGGAACCCTTACAGGCTATTCCAAAGCCGCAACTTTCCGAACTGCAGACATGGCCGGGCTGGATGTGATCAATCACGTATCTGAAAATCTCTATCCTGCTATACCGGATGATGAGCGAAGGGAAGCGTTCAAGCTGCCGGAGTCCTTTAAGAAGATGGTGGAGAAGGGTGCTCATGGCAACAAGAAGGGGCATGGGTTTTATAAAAAAGTGAAGGGTGAAAAGGGAAATGAATACCATGTGATAGATCCCGAAACGCTGGAGTATGAGAAGCAGCAGGATGTTTCGTTTGAATCTGCCGGTAAAGCCAAAAAGGAGTACAAAACGCCTGGTGAGCGACTCAAATTTCTGGTTAATCAGGATGATAAAGCCGGGAATTTTTTGTGGGAGATCCATTGCGATCTGCTGCTCTATTCGGCGAACCGCATTCCGGAGATCACAAATTCTGTGGAGGCGATCGACCGCGCCATGCAGTGGGGTTTTAACTGGGAGCTCGGGCCTTTTCAGCGGTGGGATGCGATTGGGGTAGAAGATTCTGTAAAACGAATGGAGAAGGAAGGCCGATCGGTTCCTGAATCTGTGA
>SL_3KL_010_SEDDRAFT_10000383_pt1 | contig 35561 bp, 32 predicted proteins | sample SodLakKL_010_SED_2_FD_10381 | JGI IMG/M metagenome (IMG submission 10381) | reverse complement strand
TAGTATTGACTATAAAATTGTGATATTATTTTGATAGTGCATCCTACAAAGCCAATAAAATGGAGGAAAGGTGGAAGATTCAGGAATAAGTAGAAGAAAATTCTTAAAGTACTCAGGCATTGCTGCAGGGACTTTGATGCTGGGATTTAGGGGAGGCGTTGCCATGGAAAGCAACAAAAGCCAAGTCTTATTTTTTGAAACCGAAGATCACAAAGAAGGTGTCGTTTCATCCATGAGATCTCTGAACTCGAACCCGGTAAAAAATAAAGCGGTGCTTATTAAACCCAACTTCAACACTGCGGATTATTACCCCGGCTCCACCCATAACGACACACTGGTTAGTTTAGTGGAAGAAGTATGGAACATGGGCGCAAAGTCCGTGGCGATAGGAGAAAGAAGTTACCCTCCAACCAAAGATGTGATGGAGGACATGGGAATTATCCCGCTTATGCAGGAGCGAGACGTTCGCATCATCAACTTCGATGAACTCGCCGACAAAGACTGGGTGAAGTTCAAACCCAAGGACACACACTGGAAGGATGGATTTCGCGTGGCAAGGCCCATTTTGGAAGCCGAGTGCCTCATCTCTACCTGTTGCCTTAAGACGCATCAGTACGGCGGGGTCTTTACTATGTCCCTGAAACTTCACGTAGGAGTGGTTCCCACCACCAGGCACGGCTACGGCTACATGAGGGAACTCCACAGTTCTGTTCATCAACAAAAAATGATCGCTGAAATCAATGCACCCTTCAAACCCGATCTTATCGTTTTGGATGGAATCGATGCCTTCGTGGATGGCGGTCCGATGACCGGAAAAAGGGCCAAGGGAAAAGTATTTCTCACATCCACAGACCGTGTTGCTACAGACGCCGTAGCTCTGGCTGTTTTAAAGGTGCTGGGGAGCAATGAGCAGATTATGCAGCGCAAGATCTTTGATCAGGAGCAGATTGCCAGAGCAGTCCAACTTGGGCTTGGCGCTGCGTCGCCATCAGAAATAGAGCTTATCTCCGGTGATAAGAAAAGTATAGAATACTGTAACCGGGTAGGTGAAATGCTGGCCCGGGGATAGGAATAAAAAGGAAAGGCCTGTTTAATCATCATCAGGGATATATTGTCTTAACTTTACACCATTATCCGATACAACACGCGGATATTTTGTATTTTCTTGAGGCGTTGCTTTCTTTCGGCTTTTGCGTATCTCAAATAGCCAATTGTCCCCGAGGTCAAAAAGATAATAAAGCTTTAGTCCTATAAGAGGGTATATATCTTTCAGAAGAATGTTTTCGTAATCTCCACCATCATCTGGGTAACCGGGTTTGCCTGAAAATTGAATTTTACGATTTCGGTCATTTCTTCCGGCATAAAATATGAACAAGTGATCATTGTCAAAATTTAAGATTTTTTGAATAAAAAGATGCAAGTCATAAAGAGAGCAAATATCTGGAATCTCGATATCAGCATCCCAAAAGTTTTTGTTGTCAACCGGATCCCATAAATTACTGATATTCAATGTGTACAGTTCAAATTTTTCTTTCATAATCTCCATCGTCTATGATTCAAATTGAAACGGTATCCTTAGACTTCGCATTTCATAACGAGTTTTTTTGCGATCTTTTCAAGGTCGAAAGAAAGATCGGTGGCAGCGGAAAATTTTTGAGTCGCTGCAATCAGATTGTCACGGGCCGGCATGTCGGAGCTTTTGCCAAAAAGAACCAGATTGAGATGGTCGGAGGACCTGATGCAGGCCGTATGCGGGAACCGGTTTTTGAAAAGCCGGATTAACGATGAGTCCCTTCCATGATGATTAAAAAGGTTTAATACAACAACTCCTTCGGCGGATGTTATAGCTTTTACGGCGTCAAAAAACGACGGACCCGACAGCGCTTGAGGTATGCCTTTTCCACTGTAGGCGTCTATGAAGACAAGATCGTAAATGTTCTGAGTTTCTTTAACGAATTTAGCTCCATCCGCAACATGGATTTTGAATCGTTCGTCTTCTTGTACCCCGAAAAAGTTCTTGGCCGCTTCAACCACGACCGGATCAATTTCGACGGCGTCTATATGCAGGTTTGGAAAGTGTCTTTTCAGCAAGGTGGTATAAGTCCCTCCGCCCAAACCAATCATAAGAGCGCGATTCGGATTCGGCGTCAGCATTGGTCCCAGGGCGGCAATCCTTATATATTCGGTAGGAACGGCTCTGGGATCCGAAAGAGAAATAACGCTCTCATTGGCGGAATTCGGTTTGCCGAAACGAAGATATCGCTTGTCGCTTTTATCGATGACAAGGACCCTTTCGTACTCTGATTGCTGGTCAAAACGAATCTGGATTTGACTGTCATCGCAGCCGAAAAGCGCGAAAACAACAAAAAGCGTAACGATTCGATTCATCATTCGGGTACCCGCCTCCTGTCAATCGATATTCAATCCGTCAATTATTTTTTGTCATATCAGCTTCAGCAAGCTTATCTAATTCTGCGAAGCCCATAAGCTTTTTTGATGCAAGCCCGTTTTGTGTTATCAGATCCAGATCTGTTGAAATTGATTGCAAGCATGCAGCAATGGTTATCTTATGGCATTTATCGAAAATTTCACAGTCCAAACACTTATCGGGTGAATTACCGTAAAGCATATCTTCTGCTTGCCGCCCGAAACATTCTTTATTAGTCCATTTTTTTTTCATTTTAAAACCCGCTATAATTTTGCCTGGAACTTATAGTCCCAGCAGGTTACACTCATATGCGATTGCTTAAATATGGCTATGCAAAAAATTGTATTAATCTACCCCTAACATTAACATTTGAGAATCCGAAATTTCTCATAATCCATTCAAGTGTGGATTTTTGGTAGAAAAAAACATGGGTTTCGTCATTTTTATAGTACCAATTTAAAAAATCTATATTTTCATTGTAAATTTCTGTCATGCAGTAGAGAACTCCTCTGCTTTTGAGAAGAGATTTTAAAAGCTTGAATTCCTTGCGTGGAGTGTGAAAATGCTCGATTACCTCACAGCATACGATATAATTATAACTTGAATTCAGTTTTTCAGGATAATTGTGGAAAATAGGGTCGTACAGCGCGATGTTGTAATGTTCATCCTGAAGAAGCTTACTTGCAACAGGACCTGTGCCAGCCCCAAAATCGAGCCCTTTGTGTTTATGGGTGAACCTTTTTTTAACCGCATTTACAATAGGCATGACAAACTTTTGGTAGCCGGGATCGTTGACATCATTGTTGTGAAGCTGATACCTCATTTTTTCTTCTTCATAAGAGGGATAATGCTCAGGATGCATAAAAATTGAAAAACAATTTTCACATCTAAAATAGCTTCTTTGCCTGAATTCACAGAAATTTTCAGGCTCAAAACCGCAAAGCTTGCATTCAAATTCCTGTCTCATTCTTATTTCCCGGTTGAATAACTGTTGTTTGGGTGAATTCCCTGATGGCTATTGATCCGGCAGCCATTCACCCGATCCCTATAACACCGAATATCGGCGGCCCAATTGTAACTCTGTTTTTAGGTTTTTTGCAAGAGCAGGAATCAACAAAATCAAGGTAAATTTATTCTATCTCCACAAGCCCACCAGGTGACCGAAGGTCACCCGTGCCAACTTCGCTGTATCGAGGTAAACAATGATTGGGACGCTTTCCTCAATTATGTCCATGTTTGAAATATTGTTCCTTCTTTCTCTTAAAGTCATAATTTTTTGCCTGGCTGTTTTTTCGTGTCTTTCCGTGAGGTTGCATGAAATTTTGTGAAGGGGGTGATATATCGGTAATCAAAACTTAGAGCAAGGAGGATAACTGATGACCAGGCAAGTTGCAGACAAAGCAGATCCCACCATTGAAGATGTCAGGGCTCAATTTGAAAACACTAAGGTGTTTCAAGCCAACTTGATGCCCAACGTGCCAAAAAACAGATTATTTAAACCAGGTACAGGCGATCTAATATGCCACCACGGATGTTGCCGGAAATCAATGCGCCTTGAATACGGACCAAAATCCGGCGCAATCCTTGGATAATTTTTTATTGCCAGTCACCTAAGGTCCTTCTTTCTACCAATTTTCGCCAAGAAGTTCAAAATAGGCCTGTGGTTTGACGCAGGCTGGGCACTTGTCCGGTGTTTGCTTGCCGTTATGCAGATAGCCGCAATTACGACAACGCCAGACCACTTCTTTTTCGCGGGCAAAAACTCGTTCGCCCAGGATGTTTGCTGCCAAATCCCGGAATCGCTTTTCGTGCTGTTTTTCCGAAACGCTGATGGCATTCCATGTCTCGGCAGCCCGTATGAACCCTTCTTCAGCGGCAATTTTTGCAAATCCTGGATACATCCGGGAATGCTCAAAACGTTCGCCATCGGCTGCCAAAAGGAGGTTTTCATAGGTTCCCTTGATTACACCGGAGGGAAATGACCAGGTAATTTCCATTTCGCCGCCGTTGAAAAATTTGAAGAACCGAAGGGCGTGTTCACATTCCTGATTGGCCGTTTCTTCGAAAATGTCGGCAATTTGTATAAAACCTTCTTCGGCAGCATGGCGGGCAAAATAGGTATAACGATTCCGGGCTTGTGATTCACCCGCAAAAGAGATCAGGAGATTTTGCGCGGTTTGACTCTCCCTGAATTTTCCCATGACGGACCTCCTTACAGAACCTGGTATAAAAATATAGAAATTTATTCTTCGATTTCGATGGCTTCCGGAACGCATTCCCGCGCTGCCTGTCGAACAAGGTCATGATACTTTTCGGGAATTTCTTCATATTTAACAATGGATATTAACTGGTCTTCGTCATATTCGAAGACTTCCGGACAAAGCTTGTTGCAGTTTCGGTCACCCATGCATTGCCTGTTAATGGTAACTTTCATTAAAACCTCCTTTGATTAATTGGCTATAAGATTAATTTTATTGCTTTCTGCCTGCATTGAGCGATTCTATATCGGGAAACCTCCCAATGCCATTCCGGCGGGGGCGGGAATGATGGATATTTGAAAACAAAATCGCTCAGGTTAGGGTCTGTGGAAAAATATCTGTTTAGAAAATTATTCTTTTCTGTTCACTATAGTTTAAAACACGTCAATATGTCAATAACTATTCAGCAGTGAAATAAACCGAAAAATCCCCTCCCGGATGGGCTGAGCCTCTTATTTTATCGCAAGCTTTACTACCGTGCACTATTACGACTTTTTTATGTACAGGAGTCAATTTAATCTTGCAAAGTACTTTCAAACATGCTTTTTTAGGTATAAGTAGTGTGCCAGGCCAAGCTGTGGCGAATGAATTCGCACCTACAAGTTGTTTACATCGGATGTGGGATACAGAAATCGTCTATCAATAAACGGACATAGAATGCGATTTATTGGCTTAATTTTGATTTTGGTCATATACGTGTCACTGGCAACAGCAGTGACTGTTTTTTCAATGCCGATTCCTTCAAGCCATCGCTCAGAGGCAGCGGTAAATCGTGTAAAACCTTTGTTGGAAGATAAACTCATTCAACTTGGTGTAAAATGGGGCGCGCCTGTTTTTATAAGAATATTTAAAAATGAAAATATTCTGGAAGTCTGGGTCGGGCAGATGGACCGGTTTGTCCTGTTTAAAAGTTACGAGGTTTGTGATTATGGACCAAAAGGCCTGGGACACAAGATTAGAGAGGGAGATAAGCGGGCACCGGAAGGATTCTATTTTGTAACCGCATCTTCGCTGAACCCGTATTCTAAGTTCCACTTGTCATTCGATCTTGGATATCCGAACAGCTATGACAGGGCACACGGGTTGACAGGCACGGCAATTATGGTCCACGGCAGATGTAAATCAGTGGGGTGCTATTCGGTATCCGACATGGACGTTGAAGAAATTTACACGCTCGTGGAAGCAGGGCTCAGGAACGGTCAAAGCAGTGTACCTGTGCATGTGTTTCCTTTTCGCATGACATCCCAAAATATGCGGAAGTATCAGGGGCATTTATGGGAATCGTTCTGGAAAAATCTCAAGGATGGTTATGACATGTTTGAGCGTGATGGTTTTCGTCCGCCGCGGGTAACGGTTCAAAATAAAAGATATGTGTTTAAAAAAAAATCAGGAGGCAGTTATGATTTCAACCCTGCCAGTGTTAAAGGAAATGGTCTGCACATCATGGCTGAGGCATGGTTTGTTCCTGATGAAAAAAAATATTTTCGACCCTATTTCACAAGGGGGTTTTTTGAAGTTGTCGATCCATATAAAGAGTCATTTATTCTAACCATCGAACCTGTAAATCAGAATTTTGCCCGTCATCATTTTGCAGTTCGGGATCCCTACGGCAGGGTGCTCGAGATTCGGGTTCAGGAAACATACGAGTGGATGCCCCTTGAGTTTGCACCCATGGGATTGAAGCGGTTGATTAGTCGAATTTGTGCATACTATTATAGATGACGAAGTAACATAATTCAGGTGACCGGCGATAAATCGCCGGTCACCTGATATCTATATCGGCAAAATATCCGATATGATCGGAAATGAGCCGATGCTTTTCTTCCACAATTCCAACTTTCCGGATAATAAAACAGTTTTTCTCCACAAAAATATAATCAATGCGTTTGCCATTTCCTATTGTGGTTCCTATAGAATCCGCTTCAGCACCGCCTGGGGTGGTGATGGCCGCCTGACAAGTGTCAACCCATTTGTTTTTTATCGGGTTTAATGCATTATCATGTGGGGTGCAGTTGAAATCACCCATTAAAATGGTGGGGGCATTGCTCTGTTTCGTCAAAGAAAACAAATTTTCAATTTGATGATCAATAGCATGTGGAACCAGGTGAACATTTATTACCGAAATCACATTGTCTCCAGCCTGAAAAGAGGCTTGCAGGGCCTGACGTCCGGATCTTATATTCTCGTCAAAATATATGGAAAAACCTGCACTTTTAATCAGTGGCAGTCGGAATAGAAATGCAATACCCCATTCGAAAAAGTCAAGTGAATAGCTGGATGGATGACGGCAATAAATGTATTTAAAATTGAGGTGTGAAGCAATTTTTTTTGCCTGTTTTTCATTTTTGACTTCCTGAAGCGCAACAATATCCGGTTGAACCGATTCAATGGCAAATGCCACGTCGATTGTTTTTTCCTTTTTAGCCGGTATATCGTAACCTGGCTTATCAGGAAATTCACTCCCGGCACCAAAACGAATATTAAGGGTTAAAAGGCGCATATCATTGTTTAGAGCTTCAACGAAAACTCACCCTTCCTCAGAGGGAGGGGGTGTATGAAAATTCTATTCTTAACGGGAAAATCCCCCTTGACTAAAGCCATGCACACCCCTGTTGTTCCGAATCCGGGAAGAACCCTGTTCATTTCTTGCAGGCCTTCGAAAAGCGCTCGGGTCATTTCTTTGAAAAACATTGCGCTCTGGTCTTTGAAAAGACCGGATTTCGCCGGAGGATCGATCAAAACTTCTCCGGCTTTCCTGACCAACAGCACTCTGGTTTTCGCGACCATCACGAATACGGTTTTGCCGAAAACCAGGGGTGCGGGGAACCATCACGGAACCCTTGTTATCGGGTCTTTTTACTTCTGTAGAATTGTCCCTTCTGCTTGTTCTGGAAGTTTCTCTCCCGGATCGTTGATTTACCTGACCGGAAATCCCGGGTGAACGAACATTTGGTTCTCGGCTTGTGTTATCCCGAAATCTTTCAGAACGGCGATCGAAAGATGATCTAACATTGGAATGTCTGGTTTCAGGAGAGACGATATTTGTGTCAAAGCTGCTTTTCTGCCGACGACTGTCTCTCATAAACGTTGACTTGTCGGTTATTCTGCTTTCATGGGGTCTCGACAATCTCCGTGACGATCTTTTGGTCCCCGGGTGTCCATATTCCTGATATTTGCGTTTAGCAGGGTGCCTCACAATACCTCTTGGAGTGTGGATGGATCTTGTTTTGCGATTGCTGACCACCCCGATGACTCTTGTATGACTTCTGAAGTGTTTCGGGTAACCATAACTGCTAAGGATAACCACATGAGAGGTTCTATGAAAATCACGCATTACAAAAAAACCGGAAAACCAAAAACCTTCCCACCAAAACGGATAGTGAACCCAGCTGTAGAGGCTGTAATACGAGCGAGGTGGAGGATAGTAAGTAATCACCGGTGGTCCGCTATGATAATAATAGTTGTGGATTACCGTGGGCTCAATATAATGGATGTGCGTTTCAGAAGGCGGTGTTTCAATGTGTTTTGTTCCGTTTCTGTCCGGAATAATGGGCAATTCAAAGTCCGCAACGAGGCTTTGAAAAATGTTTACTGCCTCCTTTTGATCCATGGAAAGATATCCATAATTTGCAACTCTGATTACCGCATCCTGCAATTCTCCGATGACATCGGGGGTCATGGGATAATCGGAAATCCACCCGTTTTTGGGCGCAATTCCAATGTCAGCCAGCATTTGCTGCGCATGTTCTTCTGAAAAAGGCCTTCCCAAATTTAATTCGTAAGCCAGGGTGGTGGCGAAATCACCTTGACGAACTAAAGATGGGGCCACCGGAGGAGGTTCAGAAAGACTCTGCGCGGATTGAACGGGGTGAACAAAAGGTATCAAGAGAAAAATGATTACCACTGATATAATTTGTATTTTTTTCATGGCACGCTCCTTGGTTAGGAGTTTATACCATCATTGTAAGGCCCAATGCAAAATATGGCAACCCAAAATGTGCACGCGTTTGTTCACTGGCTCAAAATATGGTTTTCAAGTCTTTACTTCATTCCCCGTTGTTTCTTAATCTTCTCATAGGCATCCTGAATTTTGTGAAATTTTTCCTGAGCAAAAGCCGTGAACTCTTCGGGTAAACCTTTTGCGGCGATCGCATCAGGATGAAATTCCCGTACCAGTTTTCGATAGCGGCTTTTTATATGCTCATCGGAATCATCAGGAGAACAACCGAGAACGGCATAGTAATGATCATTCGTGCTGACATAGCGGGATTTGATATTTTGATATTGTTGTTCGCTAAATCGAAAAATCTTTGCTGCTAAAATCAGTAAATCTTCTTCACTTTTTTTCAATTTTCCGTGGACTGTGGAAACTTTAAAAAGAAGATCCAGCATAAATTCAAGAAGCTGAAGTCTGTGACGAAAATGAGAATAAAATTGGAATGCATAATCCTGAAATGATTGAGGGGCATTCAATGCTGTATTGAAAATGTTAACTGCGATCCGGCGGCTTTGTTGATCCAGGTTGAGATCATGAAGCATGATTTTTTCAATTGAAGCCAGCTCTTCTCTGGTGACTTGTCCGTCTGCCCTCACCAGCTTCGCCAGCATGGAAAAGGCGGCCACAAAAAATGTCAATTGGGCTTTTTCGCCCTCTGATAAACGGATCTTACCGGTGGGCTGATATTCAAGCTCTGAGCTTTTATCATAAGCATGCCCGAATATGGCTCCGGCCACCGCTCCAAGGGGTCCTCCCATGGCAAAACCGATAGTGCCGCCCACAATTTTTCCCATCCACCCCATTTAACAAGTCTCCTGATCAGGCTAATCTAAGCAAATCAGAAATGTAATATAAACATCCCTTTTTTTCAATAGCATTTGTCGAACGCGAGCTTGTGATGATAAATTTAAACTTTAGGGACGTGGCAAGAAATATTTGTTTCTACCCTCTAAAGCCGCTTGCATTTTGCATTAAAATATTTATACTGCATAGCACAAACAGGATTGTATAAGCGCGTATTCAGCGTTTCATAGTTCCCTAACAAGACCCACAGATAATAGAGGAGAGAGTATGCACCATAACGCTTTTTTCGTAAAAGCTTCAAACATAAATGAGCCTGCTGAAACAGCGGATTCATCATCTGTAAATATCCAGGACGACGATGAACCTCCAAGTAGTTGTCCCACATCGCAAATATTGTCTGCTGTTGAGCAAAAAGCCTCTGAGCACAGGAAAAAAAAAGATCCTGTTTTAGTTTTTCCCAGAACACGTATTGCACCTACCAGCAACGTAACCCGTGCTTTTCGAAAAAAACATTACCCTGAAATCAGCAACAAATTATGGAACGACTGGTATTGGCAAGTCAGCCATCGGATTAGAAGCAAACAACAACTTTCAGCAATGCTTTCTTTGACCGGAGAAGAAACTGCTGCTTTTGAAAATAAGGAACGATTATTACCCATCAGCGTCACTCCCTATTACATGAGTCTTTTGTCTGAAAATGACCCTGACCAGCCCCTTCGTCGAACGGTAATTCCAATGCCCCAGGAGTTGATAAGGTCTTTCGGTGAGGAAGATGACCCTCTTGGTGAAGAAAAACAAAGCCCGGTCCCGGGGCTGGTGCATCGATATCCGGATCGGGTACTATTTATGGTTAACGATTTTTGTTCCACCTACTGTCGATATTGCACACGATCAAGGGTTGTTGGCCATGGAGAACTACAGGCCAATCATTTGTATCTGGAAAAAGCTCTTGATTATATCCGCCAGACAGCCACAATTCGTGATGTGCTCCTCTCCGGAGGTGATCCTTTGACATTGAGTGATGATCGGTTGAACTGGATTTTGACCCGATTGCGGCAGATTCCCCACGTGGAAATTATCAGAATCGGCACCAAGATTCCCGCTGTGTTGCCTCAAAGAGTAACATCACAACTAATCCGTTTGCTGCGTCGACATCATCCTTTGTGGATGAGTCTTCATTTTGTTCATCCAGATGAATGTACCCCTGAGGCTTATCGCGCCTGTGGCATTTTGGCCGATGGCGGAATTCCCCTCGGATCTCAAACAGTCTTACTCAAAGGGATCAACGACAATATAGAGACAATGACAGAACTTTTTCATCATATGATGAAAATGCGGATTCGTCCTTATTACCTTTACCAGTGCGATCCCATTACCGGTTCCGCTCATTTCCGAACACCCATCGAAAAAGGATTAGAAATAATTCGCGGTTTAAGAGGTTTTACCAGCGGTTATGCGGTTCCTACCTACGTTGTAGATGCTCCCGGCGGCGGAGGGAAAATCCCGTTGATGCCCAACTATTTCTTAGGGCGCAAAAACGATTCAATTCTTTTAAAAAATTTTAAAGACGGGTTGTACCAATATCCGGACAGCCCATGAGAAAACACTCTTTTCTAAGGTTTCGGGATATGTTGTAATTTTCACCCCGACAAGGGACATGTGCCTCGAAACTCCCGAAACATTATTGATTAAAATCTTTCTTAGGTGCCCACCACCTTGCAGGGGAGACGGAATAAATGACAACTATCGGTTTAACTTACGATTTGCGATCAGAGTACCTTGCCATGGGCTATAGTATGGATGAAACTGCTGAATTTGATCAGGACGAAACCATTGTGGCCATTGAAACTGCTTTACAGCATCTGGGTTTTGAAACTGACCGGATCGGTAATGCCGGTCAGTTGATGAAACGGCTGGTTCAGGGTTGCAGATGGAGCCTGGTCTTCAATATTGCGGAAGGGCTTTATGGTTTTGGAAGAGAGGCACTGGTTCCGTCTATGCTGGATGCATACCAAATTCCCTACACTTTTTCCGACCCAATGGTTATGGCACTTACCTTACATAAGGCCATGACAAAACATGTGCTCCGGGATCTGGGTATTCCCACCCCTGATTTTTTTCTGGTAGAAACAACAGATGATATTGAAAAGGTCAGGCTTCCTTTTCCTCTTTTTGCGAAACCTGTATCCGAAGGAACCGGAAAAGGTATTTCATCTATATCCAAAATTAACAATCACACTGAGCTTTTTGTGGTATGCAACAGGCTCTTATCCGAGTTTAACCAACCGGTATTGCTTGAGAAGTTTCTACCGGGTCGTGAGTTTACTGTGGGTCTTTTCAAAACAGGAAAAGAAGCTGAGGCCATCGGAGCCATGGAAATTTTTCTGAAAAATGAAAGAGACTCAGATGCCTATTCTTTGCAGAACAAAGAACATTATGAGAGCTTTGTAGAATACCGTCTTGCAAATGATTCCACTGCAGAGAAAGCCAAAAAGATCGCTCTGGCGGCATGGCGTGGACTTGGATGCCGGGATGCTGGAAGAATCGATCTTCGGGTAGATGACCAGGGCGTGCCAAATTTCATTGAAGTCAACCCCTTGGCAGGTATTCGCCCAGTTCATTCAGATTTATGTATCTTATGCAATTTTTTGGGGATATCTTATATTGAAATGATCGCTGTCATTGTCGATTCAGCCATGATGCGAACAAAGAAAAAAATGCGTTACGAAAATCAAAAAGGGTTGGGAAATTATAAACTGGCCAGCTGATTTTCAGAATCACAAATGGAGATTGCATCATGCGCATTGCTGTGATCCACAACGCAGTTATAAATAAGGACTCTCCGGATGAACGCGATGTTCTGATTCAGGCGGACTCGATTGGTCAAGCTCTCATTTCTTTAGGCCATAAGGTGCAAACCATTGCCTGTGGTCTTGACTTGAACGATATTTTGAGTCGCATAAGAAAAATGGATGCCGAAATTGTTTTCAACTTGGTTGAGTCCCTGGAAAACCGCGGAAGGCTTATTCATTTGGTTCCCTCTTTGCTCGACACCATGGCTATACCATATACGGGAGCATCGGCAGAGTCCATGTTTATGACCTCCAACAAGGTTTTAGCCAAAGAACGGATGGAACAATTTGATTTGCCAACACCTTCGTGGATAGGACCTTATCCCAAAGCCCACCCATACCGGAACAATTTTCTTTCCTCTGAAAACCAATCCCAATGCTGGATTATCAAGTCTGTATGGGAACATGCATCTGTCGGACTGGATAAAAATAGCATTATAAAAGCTTCTGATTCGCAAATCATTTCCGAGACCCTGAAAAATAGAGTCAATCAATTAGGCGGATCCTGCTTTGCTGAGCGTTTTATCGATGGACGTGAGTTTAATCTCTCGCTGTTATCAGGACCTGATGGACTCCTTGTTTTGCCGGTGGCTGAAATTTTGTTTGACGGATATGGTCATGAAAAACACCGGATTGTCGATTATCGGGCCAAATGGGACGAATCCTCTTTTGAATATCACCATACACCACGCACCTTTTTATTTGATAAGGAAGATGCCACATTAATTTCACATCTCAAAAACCTTGCTGTTCGATGCTGGGAAGTTTTTGGTTTGCAAGGGTATGCCCGTATTGATTTTCGGGTGGATATTAACGGACAACCCTGGATTCTTGAAGTAAACGCAAACCCATGCTTATCTCCTGATGCCGGTTTTGCCGCAGGTGCTAAACAGGCCGGCATTAGCTATCGCGAGGTGGTCGAGCAAATTGTTAAAGCTGCCCTTGGTCATTTTTTTAAGGGATTGACAGAATCAAGCCCCAAAAGGATTAAAAAGTATCCTGATGACTCCGGTCCGATCCATGCTTTGAATTTCCGTTACGAGATTGAGAAAAAAGATTGTGAAAGGGTTCGACGAATGCTCAACAACACCGGTTTTTTTTCTTCCGCAGAAATACGCGTAGCCGCTGAACTGGTTGGAGAAAGCTTTGCAAAAGGTCTCCAGAGCTGTTACCGGTTTATCATGGCTGAGCAATATGGTCGTCTTGCCGGATTTACCTGCTATGGTCCCACACCATGCACAGAAGCAAACTATGATCTTTACTGGATTGCAGTTCACCCGGATTTTCAGAGGCAAGGATTAGGACAAAAACTGCTTAAGGAAACAGAGGACTTGATAAAAGCGGATGGTGGTAAACGCCTTTACGTTGACACGTCCCAAAAACCACAATATGGGGGCACCCGGGCTTTTTATGAAAGTAAAGGGTATCGCCTGGAAGCGGTATTGGATGATTTTTACAGACCGGGTGAAGGTAAAGCAATTTATTGTAAAAGGCTCCTGTAATGAGTTTTCAGGCCGATTTATTGGCAATTTTCGTTACAGCAAAAGGCCTAAGTAGTGTCTGTCCGAAAACTCTGTTTCTCCCTCTCCCTTTGGGGGAGGGTCGGGGTGGGGGTGAATGATATCAGGAGGTTACCTTTCCCTCCCCCAACCTCTCCCGGAGGGAGAGGAGTTTTCGGACAGGCTCTAAGTATTTTTTCTTGACGATAAAAACTGAAGATTGATAAACAGAGCCATGGGAATAGCATTTTGCTATTTCCCGTATTTGGGATTATGATGGGGGTGAAAATTTGAAAGCAAGAGAAGGCAGAATCGGCCGGATTTTTATAATACGCTTGGAAGACGGTCATGTTATAATGGCTTGTTCAGAATGGCTGAAGCCCGAAATACGGAGTTGCATTGATCAAAGAACAACCATCAGGTGCTGAAGAAGTTGCACTCAGAGAACGCGTAAAGGAGCTGTCTTGTCTTTACGGCATTGCTCGGATAGTCGCACGGCATGACCTGTCCCTTGAAGAAATCCTTCAGTGTATCGTCGATCAGCTTCCCCAGGCATGGCAGTATCCCGAAATCGCCTTTGCCAGGATTTTCTTGGACGAGCAGTCATATACGAGTCCCGGTTTCCGGGGTAGTTCCCACAGGCTCAAGTCGGCTGTCATCGTGGACGGCAGGATTAGAGGAACTGTCGAGGTATGCTATCCCGAGGAAAACCTCAAACTGGATAAAGGCTCTTTTTTGAAAGAGGAAAAGAAGCTTATTGAAGCAGTGGCAAGGGAGGTGGCGTTTGTTGTGGGGGGACGAGAGGCCGAAATGAACAGAGCAAAGCTAAACGAACAGCTTCAGCATGCCGAGCGTCTTGCCACTATAGGGATCCTCTCAGCGGGGGTAGCCCATGAACTCAATGAGCCATTGGGCAGCATTCTGGGTTATGCCCAGCTGGCAAAGAAGTCCCCCGGGCTTCCCCAACAGGCAAGTCATGATATTGAAAAGATCGAAATAGCCTCCTTGCACGCCCGAGAAATAATTCGGAACCTTCTTTTGTTTGCGCGGCAGACAAATTCACAGAAAAAAACGGTCAACCTCAATGACGTTGTTAGGGAAGGACTTTATTTTTTTTCTTCCCGTTGTGAAAAATTCGGGGTGGATCTTGTTCACCTGCTCGATCCGTGTCTTCCGGACATAAACGCCGATTTTGCGCAGATGAATCAGGTACTGGTCAACCTCGTGGTGAATGCTCTTCAGGCAATGCCGGACGGAGGGCGGCTGATCCTGCAGACAAAAAGCTTTAAACACCGTGTCTCATTGATCGTGGAGGATACTGGATGGGGAATTTCTGAAGATGTACTGGAAAAATTATACATTCCTTTTTTCACAACCAAAGATGTGGGCGAGGGAACGGGGCTGGGGCTTCCCGTTGTCCATGGAATTGTAACGTCACACCATGGTTCTCTTAAGGTTAAGAGCACTGTCGGCCAGGGAACCCGCTTCGAGGTTCATCTGCCGGCATTGATATCATAAGCCTCGGAAATCAAAGATATCGTCATGGTTTCACTATTGAAAACAGCACGAATGCCGTCAGAAAAAGAACGTATACTGGTAGTTGATGACTCTCCTGAGACTCTCGAGGTGATTGAGCGAAACCTGATCTCGCATGGATACCTTGTTTATACTGCTTCCGGGGTTGCCGAGGCCATTAGACTCCTGGAAGAAACTCCGCTTGACCTGGTAATCACCGATTTTAAAATGCCCAAAATCAGTGGAATCGACCTTGTGCGACACGTTCGGGAGAACTTCAGGGACACTCAAATCATCATGGTTACCGGTTATCCCTCTGTGAACAGCGCGGTTAAGGCCGTCAAGATAGGGGCTGAAGCGTACCTTCCCAAACCGTTTACCGATGAGGAATTGTTATTGGTCGTGCGCAGGGCGCTAGAAAAGCTGACCATAAGAAAATTGGCAAAGGAAGCGCCGGAAACGGCCTCTCTTGCGCCGCACGGCATTATCGGAGAGTCCCCATCCATACGTAAGGTCCTTGCCGAAGTAAGCAAGGTTGCTCCCTCCTCTGCCACTGTTCTGATAACCGGAGAAAGTGGTACCGGAAAAGAACTGGTTGCCCGGGCAATCCACTACAACAGCCCGCGGGCATCCGCTCCTTTTGTGCCGGTCAATTGCGGGGGCATCCCGGAAGGTCTTCTGGAGAGCGAGCTTTTCGGCCATGTCAAAGGCGCATTTACCGGCGCAACCGGTGCCAGGGCCGGGTTCTTTCATGCAGCGGAAAGAGGCAGTCTCTTTCTCGATGAGGTCAGCGAGACCAGTTCTTACATGCAGGTCAAGCTGCTTCGGGCGCTCCAGGAAAAAGAGGTCTGCATGGTGGGATCAAGCCGTGCCCGCAAAGTGGACGTGAGATTTCTGGCAGCCACAAACAAGGACCTTCATTCCCTGGTCAGAAACGGCAGTTTTCGGGAGGACCTGTTTTATCGCCTCAATGTTATCACCATAAATATTCCTCCGTTACGGGAGCGGGGCGAAGATATTGTGCTGGTGGCCGGACACTTTGCAGCCCGGTTCGCCGCGGAAATGGGCAGAAAGATCCCTCATTTTTCCGATGAGGCTCTGCGGGTATTAAGGAGTTATTATTGGCCTGGAAACGTGCGTGAATTGGAAAATGTGATCCAGCACCTGGTGGTTATGTCTGAAAATGATGTTATAGATGTTCCCGAACTTCCTCCACTCATGCGCTTTTCAGCCTTGCGCAATCAGGGATTCGACATGCCCCTTGCCCAAATGGAAGCCGAATATATCCGCAATGTGCTTGCCAGTGTGAACGGCAATATTACCCGGGCGGCACAGATTCTTGAAATTGACCGCAAGACTCTTCGTGCAAAGCTTAAAAAAAACTGATCGTTCTGTTTGATTCCATTTTTACCGGGGAAATATTCCCCAGTGGTGACAAATTCCCCACCTAATTTCAAGTTGTGCGATTTCATACCGGGAAAGTTCCTCAACGTCATTCCGGCGAAAGCCGGGCACGAAGTGAAGCTTTTCAGCGCTATTCTGAAGTTTTCCCCGAACTTTTCGAGAACCTGCCTTTTATCACATAAATATTCCCTGTCCGGAAACTCCTCTCCCTCTGGGAGGGGCTGGGGGAGGGAAAGATAACCTCCTGATATCATTCACCCCCATCCCGGCCCTCCACCAAAGGGAGAGGGAGTATAGGAGTTTCCGGACAGGCACTAAATATTTCCTGAACTGCCGGTTTTGGTCCAGCACTTGCAAATAATCGATTCTATAAAAGATATACCGGTGCGGCATTTATGCAGCATGATGTTTTGCCCCGGGATGTAACATCCCGGTTTAAACTAAGGTGCCTGGAAGTCTGTAGACAACCTGGCATAACGCTTATCAAGGAGGTTTGCCATGTTTCAAGCAGAATATCTTGGCCTTTGCAGAAGCTGTATGCACAGTGAAGTCTGCGTTTTGAGCAGGGAAATGAATCGTTCTCCCGTGTATTGCGAGGAATTTCAACCTGAAATTTTCAGTGCAGGACAGTTGTCCCGAAAAGGTTTTTTCAAAGACTCTTCCCGTACGTTTTCAGATAATGCCAACCTATTAAACAGAGACTTGCACCAGGGTTTGTGTTGTGACTGTGAAAACCGTCATACCTGCAATTTGATTTCAGCACAGGAAGGGGGAGTATGGTATTGCGAGGAGTATCAATAAATGACTGAAAACATCGCGGCTTTAATTGACAAGGAGGTTTTTGTTCCCAACGGACAGGAAATTGTTGACGCAAAGGATATCGGGGACATCCTGGAAAAATATGCCGGCGCACGGGGCGGACTAATCGCCATTCTCGAAGAAATCCAGAACCGATACGGCTATCTTCCCGAAACAGCATTGCGGGTCGTAGCTGAAAACATGGGAATTTCGCTGGTCGACGTTTATGCCGTTGCCACGTTTTACAGTACATTCAGCTTGCAACCCCGGGGCAGACACATTGTATGCGCATGCATGGGCACTGCCTGTCATGTTCGTGGTGCACCGAGGGTTGTCGAAGAATTTGAGCACCGGCTCGGAATCAATGCCGGGGAAACGACTTTCGACAGGGAATTCACGCTGGAAACGGTCAATTGTTTGGGAGCCTGCGCTCTGGGGCCTGTGGTAGTTATCGACGGGCACTATATCTCCAAAGTAAAAAAAACCGGTGTTCGCCAACTTATAGACGATTCTGTCAAAGGATTTGACAGAATCCGGAATGGTGAGGACAAACGGATTTTTCCAATAACCGTCAGTTGTTCACGCTGCAATTGCAGCCTGATGAACAACAGAAAAACCATAGACGGGCATCCGGCTATCCGTATAAGTGTGGCTTCGGGCGGTCAACACGGCAGGCTTTGGCTGTCTTCCCTTTATGGCAGCCCCGGCAGGATGATCGAACACGACATTCCGCCAAATGCTGTGGCGGATTTCCTGTGCCCCCACTGCCATGGGCTTCTGATCGGCCATGAGAATTGCGGCGAGTGCGGGGCACCGATGGCGGTCATGATCGTTTCGGGAGGTGGGATGCTGAAGGTCTGCTCGCGTATTGGATGCAGGGGGCACATGCTGGATCTGGCCTGATCGGCTTGCGGTCGGTTTACCAGGGTTGCAGTGAAACAGGAGACGGAAAAATACAGAAAACATGCATGTTTTTGAGGTGGGAAAATGCCACGGTTTAATTCCATAGATGAACTGAAATCGCTTAGAAACATCCTTTATAAAGACATTGACCCGAACCGGCCGCGTCTGGTCGTATGTGCCGGAACAGCCTGTCAGGCAAGTGGTTCAAACGGTATTATAAGGGTTGCCAAGAGACATATCATTGAAAACCGACTCTTTGGTCAGGTTTCACTCCGAGTTACCGGTTGCCACGGTTTCTGTGAAATGGGGCCTTTTATTTTGACCGAACCCCAACAAGCATTTTACACGCAAGTCACCCTTGACGACGTTGGAAAAATAATCGACGCCATGCTTTCAGACAGCTATGTCGAAGACCTTTTGTACCAGGATTCCCAGACCGGACAAATATATTTTCGCAGGGACGATATACCCTTTTTCAAAAACCAGCAGCGCAATATACTCTCAAGCAACCAAAAGATAGACCCGATTCGGGTTTATGATTATATCGCACAGGGCGGTTATGAAGCTCTTGAAAAAGCGTTATCTGAACAAAACCGGCAACGGGTGGTCGAAGAAATCAAACGTTCCGGGCTACGCGGACGCGGTGGAGCCGGGTTTCCCACCGGGCTGAAATGGGAAATGCTGGCTGCGCAGCCGGCTGACCATGGCAAATTTCTTGTGTGCAATGCCGATGAGGGGGACCCGGGTGCGTACATGGACCGAAGTATCCTGGAGGGCAACCCCCACAGCATTATCGAGGGAATGATTATCGGCGGTTATGGTACCGGCTCCACGGAGGGTGTCGTCTATGTCAGAAATGAATACCCCCTTGCTATCAAAAACCTCACCATTGCTTTGAAGCAGGCCCGTGAACTCGGTCTTCTGGGGGAAAACATCCTGGGAACGGGTTTTTCTTTTGACATTGAGATCGTAAAGGGGGCGGGTGCGTTTGTATGCGGTGAGGAAACGGCGTTGATCCGGTCTGTAGAGGGGAAAATGGGTGAGCCGCGTCAGCGTCCCCCGTTTCCCATACAAAAAGGCATAAACGGACGGCCAACTGTGATCAATAACGTTGAAACCTGGGCCAATATCCCCCTGATCATTATGTCCGGGGCCGAAGCGTTTGAAACGGTCGGTACCCAGAATAACTCCGGCACCAAAATTTTCAGCCTGGTGGGCAAAATCAGAAATACCGGGCTGATCGAGGTCCCAATGGGCATCTCCATCCGAAAGATCGTTTATGACATTGGTGGCGGATCGCCCGGAAGGGAGAAAATAAAAGCGGTTCAGACTGGTGGGCCCTCGGGCGGCTGTATTCCGGCGGAAAAATTCGATCTTGCAGTAGACTACGACAGTCTCAGCAAGGCAGGCTCGATCATGGGATCCGGAGGTATGATTGTCATGGACGAGAATACCTGCATGGTTGATGTTGCCAAGTATTTCATGAACTTCCTTAAAAAGGAGTCCTGTGGCAAATGTTTCACATGTCGCAAAGGGACTCAGAGGATGTATGAGATTCTTGAAGACATCACCAGTGGTAACGGCACGCTGGAGCATCTGGACCTGCTGGAGGAGCTTGCCATGGTGGTGCGTGACAGTACCATGTGCGGTTTGGGACAAACTGCTTCGAACCCGGTTCTCAGCACCCTGAAGTACTATCGCCACGAATACGAACGACATGTGATTGACAAGAGGTGCGACCCCTTCGTTTGTCGTGGCCTTGTGGGAGCTTCCTGCCAGAGTGCCTGTCCCCTTGACACTCAGCCATGGCGCTATATTGCACTATTGGAAAAGGGGGCATATGAGGATGCATACGCGGTTATCCGGGAAACCAACCCTCTGCCTTCAGTCTGCGCCCGTGTCTGCGACCGCAAGTGCGAACATCGCTGCCAGATGAAGTCCGGCGGGAACGGGGCTATTGCCATCCGAGCCTTGAAAAGATTTATTACCGACCGAATTGACCCGGCTGCCTATGTTCCTGCAAAAGAACCTGAACAAAAAAGCAGCGGGAAAAAAGTAGCTGTTGTTGGAGCGGGTCCGGCCGGGCTTTCCGCAGCCCACGGCCTGTCATTGCTGGGACATAAAGTAACCGTTTTCGAGGCAGACCAGAAGCCCGGTGGGATGCTGACCAGTTGCATTCCGTCCTACCGTTTGCCCAGGGATATTGTGGAAAGGGAAATCCAGGCCTTGATGGATGAAAATATTTCTTTCTGTTACAGGACCGTGCTGGGTCGTGATATAACTATTGACCATCTTTTTGCTGATGGTTTCAACGCGGTTTTTCTGGCCATGGGAGCAGACAAAAGCCAGCAGCTTGGGCTTGAAGGAGAAACAATCCATGGAGTTTATACATCCATGGAATTTTTAAAGGCGTTTAACCTGCGTGGCGAAGAGCTGGCGGGTGGGCATGTAGGAATAATCGGGGGCGGAAATTCAGCTGTGGATGCCGCCAGAGTTGCCACACGGCAGGAAAACGTCGAAAGCGTAACGTTGTTTTACCGGCGCACAGACCAGGAAATGCCGGCTTACGCGGAAGAGGTCGAAGCAGCCCTGGAAGAGGGCATAAAGCTGGAGACAATGGTGTCGCCGGTGCGCATCCGCTACATCGAAACGGCGGTAAAAGAAGGGGTACAGGTCGAAACCGGTGTCACCGCCATTAAAATACATTCCCATGAGGGGCGACTGGTTAGTATCGAGTGTATCCGGAACGAACCGGGCCCAATAGATGCCAGCGGGCGTCGCCGGCCGGTGGCCATACCGGGCTCCGGGTTCAGAGTGTCTTTAAACACCCTGATTGTGGCTATTGGGGAAAGCCCGGATAGTGACTGCCTCGTTTCAATGGGAGTCAAGGTCGACAAAAAAGGAAGGGTAGCGGTGGATGCCAGAACTTTTCAGACCAGTCGGGACGGGGTTTTTGCAGGTGGCGACCTCATCACAGGCCCCTATACTGTTGTTGATGCTCTTGCTACCGGAAAAAAAGCCGCCGGATCCATAGACCGTTATTTACGCGGTAAATCCATGAAAGAAGAGCGCAGGGCGGTTTTGCCCGACGTTTATGTAACACCCCCGGCAATCAGTCCTGAAGAATTTGAAGAGGCTGAAAGGGTTGAGCCACTTGTGCTTCCCGCCAAAGCGAGGGAAAAGAATTTTGCGGAAGTTGAAATGGCGCTGACGGTTACACAGGCTATAGAAGAGGCTCGCAGATGCCTTCGTTGTGACCTTGAATTCACACAGCCCATAAAAGACCGGTTACATTTAGAGGCAACAAAGGAATAACCAATATGATTACATTGACTGTCAACGGGCTTCATGTTTCTGTCGAAAAAGGTACTACCCTGCTGGAAGCCGCCTCTTTTTTGGGGTTTCCCATACCGACGCTGTGCCACATGGAAGGATTGTCGCCCTACGGGGCCTGCCGGTTGTGCGTGGTGGAAATCGGTGAGGGACCAGGGGCAAAACTGGTTTCATCATGCACCTACCCAGCTGAAAATGGTCTGAAAGTGAGGACAGCTTCGGAAAGGGTTGTGCGGACTCGGAAAATGATTATTGAATTGTTTTTGGCCTCATGCCCCCAGTCAAAAGAAATCCAGGATCTTGCATCGGCGCATGGTGTGCGGCAGCAGCGTTTCCGGCAGGAACATGAAGACTGCATTTTGTGCGGGCGGTGTGTAAGGATCTGCAAAGAGCAAATGATGGCTGGTGCCATTGGGTTTCAGGGTCGTGGTGAAATGCGCTCCATTGGCACACCTTTTGGCGCAAAATCCGAAGTCTGCCGTTTTTGCGGCGGCTGCATTTACGTCTGCCCGGCATGCCAGTTGCGTTGCACCTACAATGAACCGGAAAAAGCTGTTTGCGGTGGCTGTGCCAACCTGGCTCCACCCTGTCTGAACAATGAAAAATTCCATGACATGATGTGCTACATGAATCCCTGTGTCGCATGCGAAATATCAAAATGATAATAGTAAAATCTTACAGCAAGGAGAGTTAATAATGTTACAGCCATTTTCCCGGCCTAATGCTTCAGCGGCCACTCTCACCAAAAATCGTACCGAGGAGGCTGTTGTTCCCGCGTCAGGCATGTGTGTTACATGCGTTGATGGATGTATCGGCATGTGTGAAATCGGCAAGTCCGCCTACCGAGGCCATGAGGTTATATATCCCCAGCCTTTCGGGGTTATTACAACGGCAGCTGACAAAACGTATCCTGTGGACTATTCCCACTTTAACATTATGGGAACAGCCGTGGGGGCTCACGGCATCGAAGCGGACAGCGACAAGGCCATATTTCCTGCGGTCAATCTAGATGTCACCGTGGGGCAGGACAACGGCATCAGGTTTCGATATCCATGGATTATTTCCGGCATCGGTTCCACCAATATTGCCACGAACAACTGGGAAGGGCTGGCCATCGGGTCTGCACTCTCAGGGACGGGGCTTACCATTGGCGAAAACGTTGTAGGAATGGATCCCCACACCGTGATAAAAAATGGGCGTGTGGTCGACACGGTAGATCTGAAACGCCGTGTAAAGCTATATACGGACTACCAGCACGATGAATACGGCGCCATTGTTGTGCAGGCTAATGTAGAGGATACACGTCTCGGCGTGCAGGAATATGCAATCGAGAAACTCGGGGTTGAGATTGTCGAGATTAAATGGGGGCAGGGAGCAAAAAACATTGGCGGCGAAGTGAAAATAAACGACCTGAAAAAGGCCCAACTGCTGCACAAACGCGGCTACATTGTTCTTCCCGATCCCACCAATCCCGAGGTTATCAAAAGCTATGAAAACAAGGCGTTCAAGGAATTTGAACGACACTCGAGGGTCGGAATGGTGACGGAGGAGTCTTTTGCAAAACGGGTCGAGGAATTGAGGGCTGCGGGAGCTAAATACATCTTTCTTAAAACCGGTGCTTACCGTCCGGCGGATCTGGCCCGTGCCGTGGTTTTTAGCTCACGCTATGGAATCGATATGCTGACTGTGGATGGTGCGGGCGGCGGCACCGGCATGAGCCCCTGGCGGATGATGAATGAGTGGGGCGTGCCTTTGGTGAATCTTCATGCGCTTTTGAACCAGTATGCGAGCCGCCTTGCCGACAGGGGGGAATACGTTCCGCCCATTGCCGTCGGCGGTGGTTTTGCCTTTGAAGATATGATATACAAGGGGTTGTCTCTCGGAGCGCCGTTTGTGAAAATGGTTGGCATGGCTCGTGCAGCCATTGCTGCGGCAATGGTTGGGAAAACCATCGGACGCACCATCGACGCGGGACAAATACCGGTTTATATTGAACGTTTTGGTAATTCCAAAGAAGAAATCTTTATAACCGCAAACGAGCTGCGTGAGAAGCTTGGTAAGGCGGAGTACGATAGAGTTCCCACTGGCGCCCTGGGTCTTTACACCTACTACGAACGCCTGGCCCAGGGGTTGAGACAACTTATGGCGGGAAGCAGAAAATTTGCTCTGCAGCATATCAGCCGGGACGACATTGCGGCTCTCACACGGGAAGCCGCCGATATCAGCGGTATTCAATATGTCATGGAGGCTGACAAAGCAGAGGTGGACCAATTGCTGGCACCCCTGTCTTAAGAAATTAAAGAATCATCTCACCAGGTGAGATGCAGGGACAACTTCGACTTGTTTTTTGAGTTCCGGTAAATGTTGTCTCAGTATTTCCAGGGTTTCCTTATGGGGATGGGCAATACCGATCGCTTTTCCATGGGTTTTTGCATGCTTGATCAGGCGAAGAATTTGCATGCGCATAAATTCAGGTTCAAGAAAATGATCGATAAATACATCCCGTTGCGCGAAAGGAACTTTAAATAATTCCGCAGAGGGTTTGCAAACACTTTCGGAAGTGGTGAGGCTGTCGATAAAATAGAGGTCTCTTCCTTTTAGAACACTGAAAACCTGATACATTTGTTCAGAATTAGCGGTCAATTTTGATCCCATATGGTTATTGATACCCTTGGCATCGGAAAGGGTATCCAAATTTTCATTTAACTGCGCAATCAGTTGATCCGGTTCCATAATGCTTAAAAGAGCTCCGGGGCCCGGATTAATACGTGGGTATTCGTTAGGCTCCATGGGAATATGAAGCATCAGCTCCCCACCCCTTTCCCGAATGATATCGGCAGTTTTTTTCAGGTAAGGGCTGTGGGGCAGGATGGAAAATGTGAATTTGGGATCCAGTTCGACAAAATGTCTGGCCATGTAAGGGTCATAGCCTAAATCATCGATGATAATAGCAACTTTTGGACGATCCTTAAGCGGATCAGCAATCGGTGGCTTAATCAGTGGCTTGGGTAAAAAAACATCCTCTTCAGGAAAAATTTCATACAACAGGGGTTTTTTGAACTCAGGAACCTTGGTTGTCTTGATGGTGGTTTCGGGAACAAATAATTTTTTCGGGGGTGCCGGGTCGGGTTGGAGGCTGGAAACAACAGCTTTCTGAGGCGACTTTGCTGTTTCAAAAAGAACAGGTTTGGTTTTTTCTTTTGCAACAAGCAGATGGTTGAGCGCAAAGCCGGCACTAATAACCAAAACAAGAAGAATAAAAAGGCCTGCACAAATTTTTAATAGTTGAATTTTTAAAGAAAACTTTTTGACCGCTCGTTTTTTTTGTTTTTTCGGTGGTTTTTTTTTCCGTATCGGTTTTTTGGGTGCCATGTTCCATCACAAAGCGGCAGACCAATGGGCATATATGATCTGCCGCCACGCGTTTTTTCACTCATTCACTGCAGTTTTAAATATTTCGTATCCCATAAGAACTTCCAGTGCCCGCATCACCTGATGATCCATATTCAGGGTTTCAATATCCAATGGTGAATGCCTGCTCTCATGTATTCTCATATGGGGTGTTTTTGGACTCTCAGAATCCTCATCGGGTTGCATTTGTGGTCTGGGCATTCCTTCCGGGACAACTTCAAGATGGTTTTTCAAATCTTTTTCTTTCAGCCTTATTTCATCTTCCCGATTTTCATTTTCATCCAACCAGCGCTGCTTGACCACGATATCAGGGTGAATTCCCTGCGCTTGTATGGATGTTCCACTTGGTGTGTAATACAATGCAATGGTGTACTTGAGACCATACCCGTCTCTCAATGCCTCGACGGTCTGAACAGACCCTTTCCCAAAAGAAACGGTTCCCAGAATCAGCGCCCGCTTATTGTCCTGGAGAGCACCGGCAACAATTTCCGAAGCACTTGCACTTCCACCATTAATCAGGACTACCATGGGAAAATCTGTAATCGTCCCTCTGGATTTGGCCCTGTAGGATTTTTTTTGTGTCTCCAGCCGTCCTTTGATGGATACAATTTCACCTTTATCCAAAAAAAGATCAGCGACACTGATGGCCTGATTTAATAGACCCCCTGGATTATCCCGCAGGTCAAGTATAACTCCTTTTAATGGTGAGGATTGCCTTTTGAATTTGTTAAGAGCCGCGACAATGTCATCGGTGGTGTTGTCCCTGAAATTGGTGACCCAGATATAGCCGTAACCGGGACGAATCATTTTCGCCTTGACACTTTCAATGGGAATGGTGTCACGGATCAGGATAAATTCCAGGGGCTCAGGTTCTCTCTCCCGCATGATCGTGATAACAACCTTGGTTCCCTTTTTTCCTCTCATCTTCTTGACTGCTTCCCAAAGCTCCATGTCCTGAGTAGTTTCACCCTCCACCTCTACAATTCTGTCTCCTGCCAATATACCCGCTTCATAAGCGGGGGTTCCCTCTATGGGAGATACAACCGTCAGAATTCCATCCTTCATGGTTATCACAATTCCAATACCACCAAACTCACCATGGGTGTCTACCTGAAGTTCTTCAAAAGCTTCCGGGGGTAAAAGAGAGGAATGTGGATCCAGGCTTCGTACCATGCCCTGGATAGCTTTTTGCATGAGTTTTTCGGAATCCACCTCGTCGACATAGTTTTTCTCTATCAGTTCAATGACATCGGTGAACAATTTCAGGCCCTTGTAAGTCTCTTCCCCAGTGGCCAAACTGGCCACATTGCCACGATAGAAATTCGCCCCGGCTGCCCAGAATAAAACGGCAACCCCGATGACCAAGCTAATTTTTAACCGGCGATTTTTAAATTCCATAATTTCTCCTTGCTTTCCTATTCAATTATCCTTTTTTGATCCATTCTAAAGGGTCAACCGGTTTTCCGTGATGGCGAACCTCAAAATAGAGTTCAGGTCCGGAGACAGAACCTGAGTCTCCTACAGTCGCAATAACTTCTCCCGATTCCACAAGGTCTCCTTTATCCTTGAACAGCTCTTCAGCATGGGCATAAACAGTGTAATATTGATGACCATGATCAATGATAATCATCTTTCCATATCCTTTAAACCAGCCGGCAAAAAGAATGCGGCCTTTTTGAACCGCTTGGACAGGTTCTCCCCGGTCTGTGCGTAAAAAAATACCGCTGTTGAAACGCTTTACATTGAGTTTTTTATCTTTATACGCGCCGAAGCGTGCGGTAATTTTACCGTTGACAGGCATATTAAGCAAGCCTTTAAATGTGTCAAAAGGTTTGTCCGAAACAAATTTCCCAATTTTCTGGTTATCCTCTTCATTGCGGAATGCTGCAATGGTTTCGTTCAAAATGACCGCAGCCTGACGATAAGCCTCGATAAGTTCCAGCTCCAGGGTTTTTTTGTTCCGGATTTCGGTAAGGATTAGGCTGCGTTTTTTTCTTTCCAGACTCATGAGGGCTATTTCGGTTTTAAGCTTCTCGTCAAGTACCAGTTTTTTTTGCTTTTGCATTTTAATTTCGGCCTGAAGATTTTCCAGTTCTGCTTGCTTTTCAATCAGGTTGCGCACCGTTTGTTTGTCATGAACAAAGACACGTTCCAAAGCTTTTTTTTGAAATAAAAAGTCTGAAAAGGATTCGGCCGATGCAATCATGGAAAGGGTATCCAGGCGGTTCATTTTGTAAATGGCCACAAGGCGATGTCCAGCGTACTCACGCTTAGAATCGACCTTTTTTTTGAGTTGGTGGGAGCGGGCTTCTGTTAGCTGCAATTCTGTATCCAGCTCAGAGAGTTCCGAACTATATACTGAAATCTGCTTTTTCAGGGCATCCAATCTCATATCGATCTGTTCAATCAAGCCCAAAACAGCTGTTTCTTCGTTTAGTAGATCTTCAATCTGCTCCTGAGAAATTTCGATTTTTTTCAACAGGGTTTCGGCTTTTTCATGATATTTTTCAACATCATTTGCAACAAATCCACAAGTTGGTATCATAACCAGAATAAGTAGAATTTTCAATCTTTTAAAAATTTTTTTAATGAAAAATGACATCCGAGCCACCCTAGAAACATACTTGAAAAAATAATGACCATGCAAGCCCTTGACGATAAAAAGCCTATATCCACGGACAAAAACCATGTCTCCGCAGATGAAAACCAGTAGTTATAACCGGCATATAAAACTGCAAGTCCGATGGCGGCTCCCAGACCTCCCAGGATTATGCTCTGTAGATAAAAAGGTGTTTTTATAAACCTGTCGTATGCTCCCACAAGGCGCATAACCTGAAGTTCGTCCTGACGGGCGTAAACAATCAGGCGAATGGTGTTGGCAAGGATAAAAGTTGCGGCAAATACAATCACGCTTCCAATAGCAAAACCGATCACGCGAAAAAAGTCAAAAATGGAAGAAAACCTTTCCAGCCATTGCTGTCCATATTCTACTTGTTCCACTTGGGAAAACCGCCTGATATTTGAAGCCAATATCTGGATTTGGTCATAAGTTAAGGCATGTTGGCCAGGTCCTTTACCGATAGCTATTTCAAAGGCGTCAGGAAGAGGGTTTTCTTTAAGATCATCCAAAATTGGGGCTTGATGTCCCATTTGCTTTTTTAACAAGTCAAGAGCCTGCTCCCTGGGAATAAACCAAACCTCTTCAACTTCCTGAAAATCACTGATTTTTTCTTTCAACATGTCAATGGCGCTGTCGGATAAATCCGGCTTTATATAAACCATTATCCGGATACCTGATTTCCAGGAATCCATTACACGTCCAGCATTGTCGATAAACAATATGAAAGTGCTCACCATTAGCACCAACAAACTGATGGTCACAATTGTTAAACAGCTGATAAACCCGTTTTCTTTGATATTTTTTATGGCTCTTTTAAAGTATCCAGCCACTGCCATTGTGTCCTTGGTGGTTCCAGAAAAAAAACGTTATTTATGTAACCCTCCTTTAAATTTACAACGCGACCGCCTTTTTTGCGAATCAGATTCAAATCATGAGTTGCGACAATGACGGTTGCTCCCCGCATATGAAACCGGTTGAGAAGTTGCAGAATAATGCCGGCGGATTTATTGTCGAGATTGCCCGTGGGCTCGTCTGCAAGAATAATATCAGGATCAACGGATACAGCTCTTGCAACAGCCACACGCTGCTGCTCGCCCCCGGAAAGTGTCAGCGGATAGGCATCCTCGCAACCTTCCATACCTACCGTTTTCAAAACACCTCTGACTTTCTTGGGAATCTCGCGCCTTTTTTTACCGGTAGCTTCCAAAACCAGAGCAATATTTTCATAAACTGTTTTGGTTGAAATGAGTTTATAATCCTGGAAAATAACCCCGAATTTGCGGCGTAAGTCAGGGATATTTTTCTTTTTAATTCTTGATAAATTGATTCCTTCCACCAGAATATGCCCCCTGGTGGCTTGTTCTTCCAAATATAGCAGCTTCAATAGAGTGCTTTTTCCCGCCCCACTTGGACCGTTGATAAAAACAAATTCATTTTTGGTGACATCAAGATTAATATCCACGAGTGCTTTCTTTTTTTTATAGTACCGGTGCACATGAAACAGTCGGATGACCGCATTTTTGTTTTCATCAACAATCATTGAATTTTTTAATTCACCATGTTCAAAACGCCCATGGCCCGAAAAAGTTCTGCCTTTGCAATCTCGTAGTCATAAACGGCATTGAAATAATTGGTCCTGGTTCTTGAAAGAAGTGTTTGCGCAATTAAAACATCGGTTGCGGTTGCAATCTGTTCTTGGTACCGTTCCCTGTTGATGCGAAAATTTTCTTCAGCCTGCGCTATTGCTACCTCTATGGTCTGGATATTGGTTTCTGCTTGCCGCATTCTTAAGTAGGATTCTTTGACTTCGAGGCGGATATCGTCCAAAAGCTGAAATCTTTCCAGACGAGTTTGAGCAACCCGGTATATTTGTTCCTCTGCTCCGTAATAAGTTCTGCCCCATTCAAAAAAATTCCAGGTGGCCACCGCGGTTATGTTCCAAAAACTGGAGTCCCCCAATACCCCAAGACCCCCTCTTGCATCCCACTCGGTACCTTGTTGAACATACCGGCCCTCCAGAGATATGGAGGGAAAAAAGCCTTTTTTGGAGATATCGAATTCTTTTTTTGCAATTTGCAGCTCCAAATCTGCAATGTCGAGTTCTTGCCGATGTATTTCCGCCTGACCGAAACAATATTCAATATCATAATCGAAGGGTGTGAAATAAAGGATGTCTTCCAGATAAACGGGCGCATTGATGGGCCTTCGAAGTACTTTGTTAAAATTGGCTTCGTCGGTCTGCAAATTGTTTCTGGAAGCCACAAGATCCTGTTTGGCGTTGGCAAGTTCGACTTCCACCTGAAGAAGGTCATTGAGAGGTGTTATACCAACTTCATAGAAGTTTTTGGCGTCCTTCCTCTGAGCCTCAATTTCAGAGACTGTCTCCTGGGCTATCTCCCAGAGCTTTCTGGATTTAAGAAGTGAAAAATAGGCATCCATGGCGCTGTAAATAACATCCTGGCGATATACTTGTTCGCTTGCCGCAGAAACCTGTAATGACAAATCGGATATTTTGTAGCGGTTTAGGATTGAGAAACCCTCGAATAAGGGCTGTGTAAACTTTCCCATTATTGTATATTCATTGCGGGGCCTGATCGTTCCCAGTTCAGTCACGGTTTGCTTGTCGTCATTTCTCACATATTGATAGGTCAGGTTGAATGTTGGGAAAAAATCCGTACCCCGGGCATTTTTTCTTGCCATGGCCGCCTTGATATCCTCCTGTGCCGATTGCAGGCCGAGGTCGGATGACAAAGCCCATTGAATAGCCCTTTCCAGTGTAAAGTAATACACGCCGTCTGTTTGGCCTGAGGCGTTACGGATCATTATAAACCCCTGACAGAAAATTAATAAACAGCATAAGACAGAAACTGTCAGAATTCCTTTCCGGCTTGGGACAAATAACTTTTTCAAGACTGCTTCAACTCCTTACATATGGTTTTCACATTGACCGCCAAACGATTTGTTGGTATAGAAAGTCTAAAAGGGCCAAGGAGTGCTGCTTTCAGTTTTCCTTGCATTTTGCCTCCACTGAATCCCAAAAACAGGCTTCTTCCAATTCGGTGGAGGCTTTTTCATATCCGAACATGATTCTAAAATCAAGGTTTTGTTAAATAATTCCCGCTGGTTTACGGGTAAATTTTCAGGAAAACAATAAATTCCGGGAGTAGTCAGTGAAAAATGAACTAATTAGAATTTTATGTGAAAAGTCATTCCAGTACAGTGATAAACCGATTTTTAAACTGGTGTCCGGGAAAATGAGTTCTTTTTATGTCAACTGTAAACCTGCCACGCTTAGCCCTAGAGGTATGTACTTAACAGGGCACTTGATTTTTGATGCTTTGAAAGATTGTAAAGTCCAAGGGGTGGGTGGGCTTACGTTTGGAGCAGATCCAATGGCCATCGCCACAGCGTTTGTTTCAGAAATTCGTAAAGCTCCGATAAAGGCTTTTTCTATCCGAAAAGAAAAGAAAGACCATGGTATCAGCCATTGGATCGAAGGAGACATGCGCCCGGGAGAAAAAATTGTGATATTGGACGACGTTGCAACCACGGGAATATCGACCATTAAAGCCATTGAAAGAGCACAATCGGAAGGTCTTCAGGTGGTGAAGGTAGTCATTTTGGTGGACAGGCAGGAGGGCGGTCTGGAAAACATCCAGCAGCATGTTTCGGACATCACAGCCATTATTACCAAAGAAGAGCTTTTAAGTGAATACCTGCGATTAAAAAATATCTAAGTTGAGCGATTCCGTTTCCGGAAAGCTTCTAACGTTATTCCGGAATCCGTTAAATTCAGGATGGGCTCACATGATTAATGTTTGATGGGAATAAAAGAGCGCAATCATGGAAATAGGCATATTTTTGCTGGGCGTAATTTTAGGGGGGGTGATTTTGTGGAAAATCACCCAGGCGTACTACAATAAATCTTCAAAAGACCGAATTGCGGTATTCAAAAAGCTTCCGGAAGAAGTGCGGTATGCGATTTTGAAAGATAACCGGAAAAACCTTTCTATTCAGGAACTAAACGAGTTGTTAAGAGAAAAGACACCAGATAAGAACGTGGAATAATGTCATTGAACTAAGGGACGTGGCCTGAAATAACATGCGGGGGGTATATTGTGGAAGCGCTCTTATATAGTTTTTTGGCAGGATCCAGCACGGCATTGGGGGCTGTTCTCTTGTTTTTTATCAGGCAACCGGGGGATAAGACACTTGCCAGCCTCCTGGGATTCGCTGGTGGAATTATGCTGGGGATATCGGTGTTTGAACTACTGCCGGAAGCAGTGGCATTTGGTTCAATGGCTACCGCTATACTCGGATTTTTGTTGGGTACTGTCATGATGTACGGATTGGATCGGGTTCTGCCACATTCCCACCTGTCCGGCAGTGACGATCTGGTGGTGGAAAACCCCGAAAAAATGGGGACTCAAAAAACACCCCTCCGTAGAACCGGATACCTTATTTTATTCGGCATCGGTATGCACAACTTACCGGAAGGCCTGGCCATTGGAGCCGGTCTTGAAGCCAGTCCGGAAGTGGGTATTTTAATTGCGGTGGCCATCGGTTTGCACAACATACCGGAGGGTTTGGCCATGGCCGGTCCATTGAAAGCCGGGGGGCTTCCCATGGGAAAAGTTTTTTTATTTACCTTGCTGGCCGGGCTGATGACTCCCCTGGGCACCGGAATTGGACTTCTGGTGCTTCAGATATCCCCGGCAATGGTTGGTGGATCTATGGCCTTTGCTGCCGGTGCCATGATCTACATTGTGAATGACGAACTGATTCCCCAGGCCAATGGTATGCACAGTCATTTGGCCAATATCAGCCTGACCATCGGTTTGTTGCTGGCGTTTGCCCTTTTATAGGATGCGCATTCAATCTGCTGCTCCTTTTAATAATTATTTTCCCGGTTAAATTTAATGGTAAAACAGGTATCCTCTTGCCGGTAAAGATTTACGGTTCCGCCAAGCTGGTTTTCAGTCAAAAGCACAATGAGATTGAGCCCGAGACTTTTGGTATTTCGCCAGTCAAGATCTTCCGGAATCCCTATACCATTGTCGCTGAAAACCAATTTCACGATATTGTTCTCGCATAATTTTAAACGAATCATTATCCGACCGAGTATGTTTTCCGGAAATCCATATTTTAAAGCATTGGATAACAGCTCATTAATAATTAACCCCAAGGGGGAAGCTTGCTGGATTCCAAGGGTTACTCCCTTTGCGTCAACTGTCATTTTAATTCGATGCGGGTCGGTTTGGTAAGATCTCATTATATCTTTTGTCAATTTAGAGATGTACGCTTGACAATCAATAATCGCCAGGCTGTCTGAGATGTAAAGCATTTCATGAACGCAGGCCATGGAACCGATCCGTCCCCGGCAGTCCATTAAAGCTTTTCTTGCTTGTTCATCTTTGTTCCTCGTTATTTGAAGATTTAAAAGACTGGATATAACCTGCATGTTATTTTTGACCCGATGGTGAACTTCTTTGAGCAATGTTTCCTTTTCTCTCAGCGAGGTTTTGATAAACTCTTCAGCTTGTTTACGATCAGTTATGTCAAAAGCAATCCCCATGCGTACCATTCGTCCGTCAATCCAGCGCAAGGCATTGTCACGGCATTCATACCACCTGCCGGTTTTGGTCTTGTAATTTTCCCATTGGTATACCCCGGCGGGCTGTCCGGCAGCATCCAGCAATCTATGATTGGTGCAAAATTCACAGGGGCCTGTTTTGCCTTCCTGTAAGACTTGCCAGCATTTTTTTCCGATAACATTACCATAAATATTTTGCATGTAGCGGTTAACGAATAATAATTCGTAGGTTTCCATATCCGCAACATAGACACCGGCGTCCATGCTGTCCAATACCGCAATAAGCCTCTGATGGGCTTCCTGAGTGGCAGCTTCCGCACGCTTGCGCTCGGTGATGTTACGGATATATTCTACAACCCCTGCCGGTTTGCCGGTGTCATCAAGTATGGGAAAAGCATAAAGCTCTACAGTACCCACATTTATGTCTTCCTGTTTAAGTGGATGTTCAACCATTTCCAGCTTCCCTGTTTCCAACGCACGAGATGTAGGACAATCTTTACACGGGATTGAGCGCTGATGATAAGCTTCATAACACTTTTTGCCTACCAGCGGGAGCATGTGGGAATACCACTTTTCCATTTTCTTGTTAGCAACTACAATATTGAGCGTGGTATCGAGAACACATATGCCATCCTGAATAGAGTCAAATACTGTTTCAAGAAAACGCTTGCTTTGCCTGAGTTCTTCTTCCACCTTTTTGCGCTCGCTGATATCCCGCGTCACACCCTGAATTCCAATAGCCATTCCGTTTTTATCTCGTATAAACGATGCGTTTATGGAAACCCAGATAACGCTTCCATCAGCCCGATAATGCTGCAATTCAATTAGGCGCCCTCTATTCTTATTGCTCCGGGGGTCTTTATCTTTTTCCATTTCATTTGTAAAAATTGCTTTGATTTTATCCAAAGAATCCGGAGGAAACTTTTCTTCCAAAGCTCTGTTTGTATGCAAATCGGCTGGTTCTCCCAATAAATTTTCAACCGATGGGCTTACATAAATAGTTTTCAGGTTTAAATCCGAAACCCAGACAACATCTGATATGCTTTCGGTTATTTTCCGGTGTTTTTCTTCACTTTCGCCAAGAGCCTCTTCAGCTTGCTTGCGCGCGGCGATCTCCTGCTTCAGCTCTGTGTTGCTTTTCCTGAGGTCCGAAGTGCGCTGGTCTTCAAGTTCCTCCAGATGCACTTTGTATTCCCTGAGCTCTTTGAGTGCCTCCTCCATTTGGGACTCAGTTTTCTTACGTTCGGTGATGTCGCGCAGGGCAGTTACCCTAATCGGGCGGTCCTGAAACTGTATCATCTTGCCTTGAATTTGGCCAGGAAAGGTGGTTCCGTTCTTGCGCAGTGCAGTCAACTCATATGTCTGCTTGCGATCAGCGATGTTTTCGACCGTCAGGATAGCAAATTTTGAATTCTCCATCATGAAACTGCTGACCCTGTATTTAACCCAGGTATTGCAAAGACCGGTATCGCGTTCCAAACAGGCTTCAGCCTCTTCCATAACTTCTTTTAGTTCATCTGAAACAGATAAAGAAAGGTCACGAAAAATAGAGCAATGGACACAGCTTTTCGTGCAACCACACCCTTGAGGGTTTTTGTGACGATTTATACAGCCAATAAAGTCTCCAAACCTGAGTCCGGAAACCTCAGTTGCAGGTTTTGCAAAAATTTTCGAAGCCGAAGGGTTAACATAAATGATCCTTGCATCACTGTCAAAAACCATAACCCCAACGGGTACAGCATCCATGATAATTTTTGATGCGGAGTCAATTTGTGTAACTCGTTGTACATTTCCCCGGATTATTTTCATTGTCGAAATTTCCCAGCTAAAGTTTTTTCAAAGCCGAAATAATAGCATTCAGGTCAGGTTCTTGGAAGTTTTTTTAGGGCAAGAACCGAAAAACGTTTTCTTCTACCCCCCATCCCAGCAATTCCCGGAGCTTGGCCGCCAGGTCCTCCATTGAAAATGGCTTCCGGATAAATGCAACGCATTCTAATTCCGTTGGTTTTTTGCTGCCCTTATTCAAGGTTCAGGATTTTCTACCTTATATTACAGCCAATGTTAATTTATCGGGTACTGCAGGTGCCTATATCAGCGCCGCTTATATGCAACCTTCAGGAGAAATAGTTTGTTGGTTTTATCACGA
>SL_3KL_010_SEDDRAFT_10000382_pt1 | contig 35568 bp, 32 predicted proteins | sample SodLakKL_010_SED_2_FD_10381 | JGI IMG/M metagenome (IMG submission 10381) | reverse complement strand
ATTGCATCCCCGAATGAGTAGAAACGGTACTTTTCTTTGATGGCGTGCTGATAGATTTTTTTCGTCTCCTCAAATCCTGCAAAGGCCGAAATCAGCATTAAAAGTGTACTTTTTGGAAGGTGAAAGTTTGTAATTAGATGATCAACATACTTAAACTTATATCCCGGGGTGATGAAAATATCGGTCTCCCCAGAGCAAGCAATAAATTTCCCGCCTTTTTTTTGAGCCGATTCCAGTACTCTCACCGATGTGGTTCCGACCGCGGTAATACTCTTTGCCAGGTTCAGCGATTTCGCCTGACTTTCGGTCATTTGATACCACTCGCTGTGCATATTATGCTCTTCGATTTGTTCCGTTTTTACCGGCGCAAAAGTGCCTAACCCCACATGCAGCGTGGTTTCAATTTTTTGAAAACCCTGTTTCTGAAGTTTTTTAAGCAGTTCTGGCGTAAAGTGGAGGCCGGCCGTAGGTGCAGCCTTGCTTCCCGAATCTTTTGCAAACACCGTTTGATAGCGATCGGAGAGGGACTCATCCCGTTCAATATACGGCGGAAACGGGGTGCATTTGAATGGTGCAACTTTTTCGTCATCCAGCGGATGGCTCAGCTCCAGCGTACGGATACCATCCCCTGCAACAGATAATGTTTTAGCTGAAATGTCTTCTGTTAACGAAAGGCTTTTTCCGATTTTAAATTTTTTTCCCGGCCGCACCATCGCCTCTACAATCCGGTTGTTTACGGCTTTGGTTACAAAAATTTCAATCCTGCCTTTATTAAACAGCAGGCGGCATTTATCCACTTTGCTGTTGTTAACGACCAGCGAGGTGCCTGACGGCAAGTACTTCCCAATATTGAAAAAATGGTCGTCTGTTATTTCCCGGGTTTTTCGGTTATAAACCAGTAGTCTGGAATGATCGCGGGGTGTGGCCGGTTGTTGTGCGATCAGTTTTTCGGGAAGCTCGTAGTTAAAATCGCTGAGTGAATAATTTCTCAAATCAAACAACACTAAGTTTTGTGGAATTGAAATAGATCAACTGAATAGATAATCAGATTAAACCAACACATTCAGCACCCGCCTCACCTCATCCACAATGCCGTCCGGTCCAATCCCTACTTCATCATGAAGTTCCCGCTGGGTTCCGTGTTCAATTATTTCATCGGGCACTCCCATGATTTTTACCGGAACACCTGTGCCTTTCCCTGCTGCATATTCGGCCACGGCCGATCCGAATCCGCCGAGAACGGTACCGTCTTCTAGAGTAATAATGCTATCATAATCTGCCAGCACATAGTCAATCATGCCGGTGTCGAGTGGTTTGGCATAGCGCATATCAAAATGGCCAATTTGGATGCCTTCTTTTTCCAGAATTTCAGAAGCCTCAATCACATATTTTCCAATCGGGCCAAAACTCAGAACTGCTACTTTTTCTCCCTCTTTGATGATGCGGCCTTTCCCGATTTCAGTTTTCTCGAACTCCTCGCGAACGGCCATTCCGGTTGAGCGCCCCCGGGGATACCGGACAGCCCAGGCACTCTCCTGATATTCAGATGCCGTATAGAGCATATCGCGCAGTTCTTGCTCGTCCATCGGAGAAGAAACAATCATGTTGGGTACAGCCCTCAGGTATGCCGTATCGTAAAGTCCGTGATGGGTGGGGCCGTCTGCTCCCACAAGGCCTGCACGGTCGATGCAAAAAACGACCGGCAGTTTCTGAATGGCTACATCGTGAATCACCTGATCGTAGGCCCGCTGCAAAAATGTGGAATAGAGTGCAGCAAAAGCTTTTTTACCCTGGGTTGCCAGTCCGGCTGCAAAGGTAACGGCGTGCTGCTCTGCAATACCCACATCAAAAGCGCGGTCGGGAAACGTTTTCATCATTGGCCAGAGGCTGGAACCGCTCGGCATAGCAGGAGTGATGGCAACAATGTCATCATTATTTGCAGCCAGTTCTACCAGTGCCTCACCAAACACATCCTGATATTTTGGAGGTTGTTTTTTCCCATTATTAGGCTTTACAAGCGATTTACCAGTAATTTTATCAAATGGGCTGCTTTGTGCGTGCCATTTTGTTTGTTCGCGTTCGGCAGGTGCAAAGCCTTTTCCTTTTACCGTTACTATGTGGAGCAATTTTGGACCGGAAACGGTTTTTAAATCTTCAAGATGCCGCCGAAGTGCATCTACGTTGTGGCCGTCAACAGGCCCGTAATATTTAAATCCAAGCGCCTGAAACAGTGCACCAGGGGTTATTGCGGCTGTCATTGCACGTTCCAGTTTTGATGCAGCTTTTCTCATTTTTTCGCCGGCCCCTTTCAAGTGGCCGAGCAAATCATAAACTTCATCGCGCATTTTGTTGAAGGTCTTGCTGGTGGTAATCTCGGCGAGATATTCCTTCAATGCGCCAACATTCGGATCTATTGACATGTTGTTATCATTTAGAATCACAAGCATGTCGCTTTCCATGGCGCCGGCATTATTCATAGCTTCAAATGCCATACCACCGGTCATGGCTCCATCCCCGATAATAGACACAATTTTTTCGTCTGACTGATTCAGATCCCTGGCAATGGCCATTCCCAGTCCGGCAGAAATTGAGGTGCTTGAATGGCCGACTCCAAAGGCATCATACTCGCTTTCGCTTCGCTTTGGAAAACCTGAGACTCCCTTGTACTTTCTGTTTGTGTGAAAAATATCTCTTCTTCCGGTTAAAATTTTATGACCGTATGCCTGATGGCCAACATCCCACACAATTTGGTCTTTCGGGGAGTCATAAATATAGTGCAGTGCAACGGTTAATTCTATCACTCCCAAACTGGCACCAAAATGACCTCCGTGCACGGCCACCATATCAATGATAAACTCTCTTAATTCATCGCAAACATCCTGCAGTTGCTCGGGTTTCAGTTTTTTCAGGTCTGTAGGTAAATTAATTTCCGATAACAGCGGCCCGGCTTTGGGTTTATAGATTTCCATAGTCACTATTTAAGCTTCGTCGGAGTCTTTTTTTGAAGATTTTTCAATCTGTTCAATTTTTAATGTTGCCTGCTCAAGCGTCTCAGAACAAATCCTCGATAGTTTCAACCCTTCTTCGTAAAGTTCTACCGATTTTTCAAGGGTAATTTCTTCATCGCTCAGTTTTTCAACGATCTTTTCCAATTTCTCTAAAGCTTCTTCGAAACTGGGTCGTTCCTTTTTAGCCATAATTTCTTTTAAATCATTTTTGCTCAAGCAGACTAACAAACAGTAAAGATAATATTATCAATTAGTTAGAAACAGCCAGAAATTTTTTATAAATAAATGGTAATCTCATTCAATTTAATCAATAAACAATCTGAATAAAGACCAATATAGAAAGTAAGCCACTTATCAATCAGCTTCAACTTACAAAAGAGTTTTTATCTTAAAACCGTGTCTGAATTGCCAGATATTTTCGAATTGCGGTGATTTAATCTCTCCAGATAATTTCCCGAATGTTTGCTCCATCGGATGTGTATTGTACAGCTCCGCTCAGGCTGGTAAATTTTTGTGTTTCACTGAAACGGTATAATCTGGTTACGGCATCTTGTCCGGGATGGCCAAATTGATTCCGAAAAGCGAGCGATGCTACTGATATATCCGGATTCACATACTGCATAAAATACTTCGTTGAACTGGTGTTGCTGGAGTGATGTCCCACTTTGTAGAGATCCGATTTTAAAAAATCTCCATAACGATCGGCTATTTGCCTTTCCTGGCTCACCTCGGCATCACCGCTAAATAAAAACGATGTGTCGCCATATACCAGTTTTAAAGCCACAGAATGATTATTGGGATTTCGGTCGCGAGCCGCGCCTCTTTCAGGGCCTACAACAAACATGCGAATAGCCGTGTCCAGATTTATCAAATCTCCGGCAAAAGCATATTTTACTGGAATACCATTCTCTTCGGCCAGCTTCATATAGGTTTGATACAAATTGGAACTGTATGAATAATCACTTTGATAGATCACATCAATATCAAGATGCTCAATTAAAACGGGCATACCACCGATATGATCGGCATGAGGATGGGAAAGAATCACAGCATCGAGTCTGTCAATATCCTTGGATTCAAAATAAGGCAACAGCACACGATCCCCGCTGTTTGCCATAGGCGACCACCTGCCTGCATCTATCAGAAGGTTTTTCCCTGATGGTGTTTTTACGTGAATGGCATCAGCCTGTCCCACATCCAGTACTGTAACTTTTAATTGATGTTTTTTTTGTCCGTTTAATACCAATTCAACAAATAATAAATTGAGCGAAATGAACAAGGCGATAAGCAGTTTCCATCGGTATTGCGGCAAACGAATGGAGGCTACAAACAGAATGGCAAACAGCCACACAAAAAAGAGAAAGAGTTGAGTTTCATCCACGGTAATATAACTGAAGGTTTGGCCGCCAAAATAGTCGGCCACGCCGTGAATCCAATCAAGGGAATATTGCACGGGAAGCGCAGCAAGTTTAAAAAAAGATGGATATACCGGGCTTAATACAACGAATCCAAGGCCAACCGGAACCGTGAACGATAGCAGCGGCACTACCAATGCGTTGGCTGCCGGCCCGGCAATGGAAAACTCATTAAAATAATGCGCTAAAATAGGGAACAAGCCCAGCTGAACCACAAATGAAACCAGCACCACCATCAACAACTTCCCTTTCCAGCCATATCTGTACTGATCCGGAATAGCCCGCTGAGCCTCGGGAAGAATGAGCAATATGATAAAAACTGCAGCAAAGGATAACTGAAAACCTACATCAAAAAGTTGTTCCGGATTAATCAACAAAATGATGATGGCTGCTACTGCAGTTAAATTTACAGAATTCCGGACCTTGTGGAACAATTTTCCATAGGTAAGGAGCCATGCCATCAGCGAAGCCCGGCTCACTGACGGACTAAATCCGGTTATACCGGCATACATCAAAAGAAGCAGGGTGAGCAGAAGAATACCCAGCCATTTTCCTTTTTTTGAACCCCACAAATATGGAATAAAAAACCATAACGGTGCCACCAAAAATCCTACGTGCAAACCTGATACAGCCATTATGTGTGACAGGCCTGCCCGATTGAAATGTTGCCTCGTTTCGGATCTCAAATCATCCTTATAGCCCAGCAGGAGGGCTTTTGCCAAATCAGAATACTCTCCTTCAAAAATTTCATCTGAACGTTGATGAACAGCATTTCGTAAATATCCCCAGCCGAAAAGAGACTCTTCTGTTTGCTCTTTCACTTCTTTTAGCTCTCCATGTGCTGATATTCTCCGGCCGATCAGCCATCCGCCATAATCAAATTCATGGGGGTTTCTTCTCTCCGGAAATTCATAAAGGCGAACAGTAGCTGATAATTGAATACCTTCAGAAAATCTGTTTTCACCATCAAATTCACCATACAGCCGAATTTGATACGGGTATTTCCAGGCCACTTCTTCCGGGAGTATGGTTTTCTTGATCTCCATTTCATAAACATCCCGGCCTGTCCCGCTTCGCCCACGGTTTTTGATTGTTCCTTTCACTTCAATCTCTTCCCAGGCATATAAATTCAGCATTTTAGCAGTTTCTTCAGCCTGAACTTTTTGCTCATCTTTCAGACTATAAAGCATCATCGAAGCCGAAATGATCAGCAGCAGATAGATGAGAGTTGCCATGATTCCTGATGTTTTTAGCCATTTTTTTCGAATGAAAAATTCAAAAATCAGCCAAAAACAGAATAGAGTGGTGATGATGGTAAGAGCACCCGTAATTGAGAGAGTAAATAAACGGCCCAGCAGTATTCCAGCCATCATTAGCAGCATGATCCGCAGCGCCGGATATGCAGCAAAGGGAAACCGGTATGTTACATCGTACCGCATATCTGTAAGAACCGGCACAACAGGAATTCTTACAGAATTATTTGAAAAATGGGTTCTACAGCGTCAGATCAGGTAAATGTGTATCGAGCAGATCTTTTATTACTCTTTCTTGCCCAATTTTTGGCACAAATCGGCCAGTGTTTTTTTCTCTTCTTCGGAAAGGATGCTGAACTCTTCCTTGATTTTTTCGAGATGTTTTGGAAAAAATTCCTCAATAAACTGTTTTCCTTTCGGGGTGAGATGAATTAAAACAGCACGGCGGTCTTCCGGGTCTTTTTTCCGGCTTACATATCCCAGCCGCTCAAGATTGTCAACAACCATTGTGATGTTGCCACCGCTTTTCAGAAGCTTTTCGCCAATTGCCCGCTGGTTAAGCGGCCCAAGGTGGAGAAGTGCTTCAAGGGTGCCAAACTGGCTGACTGTTAAATTTGCATCAGACAGGTGGCGGTTCAGACGCATATTGAGCGATTCGGTTGCCCTCATCAATTTAATGAAAGCATTTAAGGTGTTTTTTTCTGAGGCACTGCCCGGGTAATGAGTTCCCATATATATCTTTTAATATCAATAAGCCATAAGAAGATACAATATATAGAGAAAAACGGCACACTGCCGCATTATACCGATCTTAATATCGCGAATTTCCGTTTCCCGACTTTCAGGTTAAGCTCGTCTCCATTTTCAAATGTGATGGTGTGGTTGGGATCTTTGATTTTTTCATCATTCACACTTACACCACCCTGTTTCATCATTCGTTTTGTTTCGCCATTGCTGGACGTCAGATTTGCCTTTGAAATAATATCCAGCAAACGATGATTGGAGCCTTCTTCAAATTCTAAAACCGGGGCGTCGTCGGGAATATCTTTTTTGACAACTGTTTTTTCGAAATGTTTTTTTGCAGCTTTTGCAGCCTCTTTGCCATGATACATTTGGGTAATTGTGAAGGCAAGATCGTGCTTGGTATTTCTCGGATCTTTTTTTACTCTCGATTTTATCGTTTCGAGCTCTTCGAGTGAAATATCCGTTACCAATTCAAAATATGGGTAGATCAATTCATCGGGAATGGAAAGGGTTTTGCCATATATTTCGCTGGCGGGTTCATCAATTCCGATGTAATTATCGTACGATTTGCTCATTTTCATGGATCCGTCGGTGCCTACCAGCAGTGGCATCATCAGGCAAATCTGAGGTTCAATGCCATCTGTTTTCTGGAGTTCGCGACCCACAAGCAGGTTGAATTTTTGATCGGTTCCTCCCAGCTCAACGTCCGATTTCAGGTAGACTGAATCCTGGCCCTGTGCCAGTGGATATAAAAATTCGTGCAGTGAAATCGGTTCATTATTCCGGTATCGTTTAGAAAAATCATCCCGCTCAATCATCCGGGCTACGGTTATCCGGGATGAAAGTTTAATCACATCCATAAAGGACATTCCGCCAAGCCAGTCGTTGTTATTAACCAGAGTGGTTTTGCTCTCATCCAGTATTTTCCGGGCCTGTTTTATGTAGGTTTCGGCATTCTCTTTTACTTCTTCTGCTGTAAGCGGCGGTCGGGTTTTGTTTTGTCCGGAGGGATCGCCAATCATGGCAGTAAATCCGCCGATTATAAGAATAGCTTCGTGGCCCAAATCCTGAAACTGCCTGAGTTTTCTTAATATAACAGAGTGGCCAAGGTGCAAATCGGGGCGAGTGGGATCAACTCCGAGTTTTATTTTAAGCGGCTCATTTTTTTTCCGGGAGGTTTCAAGCTTTTTTATCAGTTCTTCTTCGGGTAAAATTTCTGAAGTGCCTCTTTTAATAATAGCAAGCTGCTCTTCTACGGGTGGAAATTTCATGAATTCAAATCAAGTTTTTCAAAAATTGGAAGTTCTCGCAGTGTGTTACTTTCCTGTATGGACTTTTCGATGGTTTCAACAAAATCTACGGCATCGGGATAAATGGTGGCTACTATATCGAAAGCGGCCGGGGCCAGATAGATAACCACGGGATAGGTGGTCGATTCTGTGCGGGTTTCGTCAGCCGGCATATTGAATCCGGCCAGCAGCAGTAATATGGCACTAACCAACAACGCAACTTTTAATGCACCGAACAGAAGACCGGCTATTTGATTGATAAATCCAATACTTACCAAATCGAATATTTTTTCCATCCAAATAGCTGCCCCTTTTACAACAGCCAGAGTCAACAGAAAAATTACAACCCCGGCTATCATTGTCGCTTTGTCCTTGTCGTCGGCAAAAGGTGCCAAAAAACTGGCAATGGGCCCCATATAATTAAAGGTTACGAAAATGGCCAGCACCAAACCCGCAATACCAAAAAACTCCTTAATGAATCCACTCATAAATCCCCTGTAGGCAAAATAGCCAATTGGGAGAATAATGAAGAGATCGAGCAGATTCATGATGGTATCATTTAGACAGTTCTTTTTTTACAATTCTGCTGATAGCGGCTCCTTCGGCTTTTCCTTTTAATTTTCCCATTAAGGCACCCATCACTTTACCCATATCGGCCATGGATGATGCGCCCATCTGTTCAATCTGTTTGACCACTTCGGCCCGAATTTGATCGTCATCCATCATTTCGGGAAGGTATTTTTCAATAAGGGCCAGTTCTTTTTTCTCTTTTTCGGCAAGGTCGGGCCTGTCGCCCTGTTCAAATTGTTCGATCGACTCTTTTCGCTGTTTGGCGGCTTTCATCAATACTTCCGCTATCTGCTCGTCACTCAGGGTTGATTCTCCGCCTTTTCTTTCGCTGATCTCTTTTTCCAGAATTTTGGCCTTCAAAGATCGCAACAGCATGGTTTCTTCATTCCGCTTCGACTTCATGGCGGCTTTCAGGTCGTCCAAAATTTGTTTTTTTAAACTCATATCACATCAAAATTAATGAAAAGTAACTTACAATTTGGATAGATTTTGTTAACAGTAATAGAACAGTTATTTGGAAATGAAGCAAGTAAAATAATTGCGTAGTGCATTTGGGCTGATCACTGAAAATTGTCAAAAAAAAAAGGTTTCACCCGCATGGATGAAACCTCTTAGATAACTTCAAACTTTTCAGGATTTATTCTTTTTCAAAAAATCCTGTACACTTTCCTGATCCACCATGGTTTCTCTGAAGGCGTATTTACCGCGTGTATTTTTTGTGGAAATAATCACTTTCGCCATTTTGCGGTGGGAGCTTTTCAAAGATTTTGCCTCTTCACCAAATACTTGTCGCTTAGCCATAACTAACCTTTATTTAATTTCTTTGTGTACGGTATGTTTTCTTAATACCGGATTGTATTTTTTAAGCTCGAGTCGTTCGGTCGTAGTTCTCCGGTTTTTTGTTGTTACATACCGAGAACTGCCCGGTTTCTCTGTGCATTCAAGAATTACCTGTATTCGATTACCTTTTGCCATATTCTTACACCTCTTTTAACAATGTTCCTTTTTTTCTGGCATCTTTAAGCACGGCTGTAATACCCTTTTTGTTAATTGTCCTGAGGGTTTTGGCCGATACTTTTAAAGTAACCCACCGGTTTTCTTCCGGGATGTAGAATTTCCTCTTCTGCAGGTTTAACTGAAACCGATGTTTGGTTTTATTATTCGATTTAGACGAGCGATATCCATTTAATGCTGTCTTTCCGGTAATATCGTCTTTACGTGCCATAATATCTTCCTGTTGATAAAATTTGATAGACACCAAAAATATGGCTAATCCATTTTAATTTCAATAATTATTTAATCATAAAATAAATACTTTTCTCACTGCCATTCAATTCGGCAGAATTTTGCCTGCATAGCTCTTTCTGCCCACAGTAAAATACCGGTAAAAACCTATTCAATCCAGCCTGCAATAACCATCCGGTTTTGGTGGTTTTTCTGAAATTATTCTAATCATTTTTTGAAATTCAGCACATCACACAATGATCATCGCGGCTACCCTATTTTCTCTTTAAATAACCGCTTTTTTGTCGAATAATTTTCATGATAACAGCAAGGGTTTTCTTATATTTGACAGGTCATTCAACGGGAAAATGAATTACCCTCGATTCAACGAAGAAATTATTTAGACATTGCGATCTCATCAAATGGCAATAAAAATCATTATCCCTTTGATTTTGCAAGCACAAACGCTATTTTTAGGCGTTTAAATGGCTATCTATAACATTACTCAACCCCAATTTATGACTGCAAATAAAGGATCCGATTACAGAGCGTCAAACATTCAGGTTTTAGAGGGGCTCGAAGCTGTGCGAAAGCGCCCTTCTATGTATATCGGAGATACAGCTCAAAGAGGTCTTCATCATCTGATCAACGAGGTAGTTGATAACTCTATTGACGAAGCTCTTGCAGGTCACTGCGACTTTATCAAAGTAATCATTCATGAAGACGGCTCCATTACAATTGCCGACAACGGCCGCGGTATACCTGTTGACGAACATTCAAAACTGAAAATGCCTGCTGTAGAAGTGGTGCTTACAAAGTTGCATGCCGGCGGTAAATTCGATAAAAGCAGCTATAAGGTTTCAGGCGGACTTCACGGCGTGGGTGTCAGTTGTGTGAATGCTCTCTCTTCTTTCTTCAGGGCAGAAATTCACAGAGACGGAAGAATCTACGTGATGGAATTTGAGCGTGGTGCTACCAAAATTCCTTTAAAAGAAGTTGGCGATACCGACGATACCGGCACCATCATCAAATTTTTGCCTGATGATCAGATTTTTACTCAAACCACCGACTTTAAATTTGATATTATTGCCGACCGCATGAGGGAACTTGCGTTTCTAAATCCCCAAATTACGGTTGAAATTATTGATGAAAGAGCTGAAGAGGATGAAGATGACAAACACGTTGAGTACCATTTTTCCGGCGGTGTTAAAGATTTTGTTCGCTATCTCGATGAAAACCGGGACTCTTTCATGGATGAACCCATTTATATAGAAGGCGAAGTAGACAACGTTCCTGTTGAAGTTGCCATGCAATACAATAACAGCTATACCGAAAATGTGCACTCTTATGTAAATAACATCAATACCAGAGAGGGCGGTACTCATATTTCCGGTTTCAGGAGGGCACTTACCCGCTGTTTTAAAAACTACGCGGATAAAAACGGGATCATCAAGTCGAACAGTAAAATTTCAATCTCCGGCGAAGATTTTCGCGAAGGCCTAACCTGCGTGCTCAGTGTTAAAGTTTCTGAACCACAGTTTGAAGGTCAGACAAAAACCAAACTGGGTAATTCTGAAGTGCAAAGTGCTGTAGAAGTTATTTTGTATGAACGGCTGACTGAGTTCCTGGAACAAAATCCAAAAACAGCTAAAAAAATCCTGGAAAAAGTGGTTGTAGCTGCCGAAGCCCGCGAAGCCGCCCGAAAAGCGCGTCAGCTCATTCAGCGAAAAAGTGTGATGAGCGGAGGCGGACTGCCCGGAAAATTGGCCGATTGCTCTATTAAAGATCCGGCTCACAGCGAAATTTATCTGGTTGAGGGTGATTCAGCCGGCGGGTCTGCCAAGATGGGGCGCAACCGAAGTTTTCAGGCTATACTTCCGCTTAGAGGAAAAATTCTCAACGTTGAGAAAGCCAAGATCAACAAAATTCTTGAAAACAAGGAAATTCAGGCCATGATTACGGCCCTGGGAACAAGCGTAGGGCACGAAGAAGAGTTTGAAATCGACAAACTGCGCTATCACAAAATTATTATCATGACAGATGCCGATGTGGACGGATCCCACATCCGAACACTTCTGCTCACATTTTTCTACCGATACATGCATCCGCTTATCGATCGCGGGCATATTTACATTGCCACCCCGCCTCTGTACAGAATCACCTCCACAAGAGGCCAAATTCAATACTCCTGGGATGATGAAACCCGTGACAAAATTATCCGGGAGCTTAAAAAATCGAAGAAAAAGTTTGATGTGTCGAGATATAAGGGGCTGGGTGAAATGAATCCGGAACAGCTTTGGGAAACAACCATGGATCCCGAAACCAGAACCCTGCAGCAGGTAACTATTGAAAACGCTGCAGCGGCAGATAAAATGTTCTCCACATTAATGGGCGGGGATGTGGAACCCAGAAGAGAGTTTATCGAGAAAAACTCCAAATATGCCACACTCGACATTTAGCCAGATGTTCCAAATAGGGAAACAAGTACAAAAAAAGTTTGTGGCTTCCTTTCCTGTTCATCATAATCTACCATTACTTAAGACTTATTTATTCATTACTGATTAATCTATGGCAAGCGAAAAAATTATACCGATTACAATAGAAAATGAAATGCAATCGTCGTACATCGACTATTCGATGTCCGTAATTGTATCAAGAGCTCTGCCGGACGTGCGTGACGGGTTGAAGCCCGTTCACAGGCGTGTTCTGTACGGAATGAGTGATCTGGGCATGCTTCATAACCGGAATTATAAAAAAAGTGCCCGTATTGTCGGAGAGGTTTTGGGTAAGTATCATCCCCATGGAGATTCTGCTGTTTATGATTCGATTGTTCGGATGGTACAGGATTTCTCGCTGCGTTATCCTCTTGTGGACGGACAGGGCAACTTCGGTTCCGTTGACGGAGATTCTGCAGCAGCTATGCGTTATACAGAAGCGCGGATGCAACGAATTGCCGAGGAGTTGCTTACAGACATCAACAAAGATACGGTAGATTATCAAACCAACTTTGATGATACACTGACCGAACCAACGGTACTTCCAGCCATGCTTCCGAATTTGCTTTTAAACGGAGCCTCCGGAATTGCTGTAGGAATGGCCACAAACATGCCTCCGCACAATATCAATGAGGTGATTGACGGAACCATTGCGGTAATTGACAATCCTGACATTGAAGTCAGCCAATTGATGAAACACATCACAGCACCTGATTTTCCCACCGGTGGAATTATTTACGGGTACGAAGGCGTAAAAGATGCCTACGAAACCGGCCGTGGAAAAATCACGATGCGTGCAAGAGCCAACGTTGAAGAATTGCGCAACGCCCGGGAACAGATTGTTGTAACAGAAATACCTTATCAGGTTAACAAATCTACTCTTATAGAGAAAATTGCCAATCTGGTTCAAAACGAAAAAATCACAGACATTGGTGAAATTCGTGATGAATCAGACCGCGACGGCATGCGTATTGTTATTGTACTGAAGCGAAATGCCAATGCCGGTATTGTGTTGAATCAGCTTTACAAATACACGCAGATGCAGCAAACTTTTGGCGTGATTAATCTTGCGCTGGTTAAAGGCCGACCAAAGGTTATGCCGCTCAAAGAGCTGATTGGACGATTTATTGAACACAGGGTCGAAGTCATTATTCGAAGAACCATATATGATCTCGATCAGGCTGAGGCTCGTGCTCACATCCTGGAGGGATTAAAAATTGCCCTCGATAACCTGGATGAAATCATCAAAACCATTCGGGCATCCAAAAATCCGCATGAAGCCAACGATCAGCTTCGCAAAAAGTTTGCTCTTACCGACATTCAGGCAAAAGCCATTCTCGACATGCGGCTTCAGAAACTGACCGGCCTCGAACGTGACAAGGTGGATCAGGAGTATCGTGATATTGTGGAAAAAATTGCTGAATACAGGGAAACTCTTTCAAACCGGGATAAACAAAACGCCATTATCAAAGAGGAACTTTCGGAGCTGAAAGGGCGATATGGTGATGAACGCAGAACTCAAATAGTTTACTCGGCGGATGATTTCAGCATTGAAGATATGATTGCTGACGAAGATGTGGTAGTAACCATTTCTAATAAAGGGTTCATTAAACGAATGCCTTTAAGCGGATACCGGCGCCAGCGCAGAGGCGGCAAGGGTATGAAGGGCACCACCACCAAAGATGATGAATATGTAGAACATCTGTTTGTGGCTACCAATCACAATTACATTTTATTCTTTACGGAAAATGGAAATTGTTATTGGCTGAAGGTTTACGAAATTCCTGAAGGATCAAGACTTTCCCGTGGGCGTGCAATCGTAAACCTGATTGACATTCAGAAAGACGACAGCATTAAAACCTTTGTACCTGTAAAAACCCTGGATGATGAAGAGTATATCCAAAATCATTCCATTATCATGTCAACCAAACAGGGGCAGGTTAAGAAAACCTCCCTTGAGGCGTACAGCCGTCCGCGGCGTGATGGAATTATTGCCATCAACATCCGTGAAGGCGACAGTTTGCTGGGTGCAGCACTGACCGATGGCGAAAGCAACATTATCCTCGCCAATAAGAAAGGGCGTGCCATTCGCTTCCACGAAAGTGACGTACGCGAAATGGGCCGAAATACATCCGGTGTGCGAGGTATGACACTCGGAAAAGATGATGAACTTGTTGATATGGTTGTTATCAAAAACACACACGAAGCAACCGTGCTTGCCATCTCAGAAAACGGATACGGCAAGCGATCTTTCGTGGATGATTACCGCGAACAGAGCCGTGGCGGGAAAGGAGTGATCACACTGAAGGTGACTCCAAAGACCGGAAATTTAATTGCTCTGAAGGAGGTGTCTGATAAAGACGACCTGATGGTGATTACCGAGCGCGGCAAAGTAATCCGAATGCAGTGTAAGGCCATCCGAACCATGGGGCGAAATACCCAGGGGGTTCGCATCATGAGACTCGACGATGACGGTAAAATTGCTGCCATCACCCGGGTGGTAAATGAAGATGAAGACGAAAGTGAAGTGCCGGTCGTCAAGTAATCTTTTAAAAATGACAAAACAAAAAAGGCTCCGGATTGTATGGAGCCTTTTTTGTTTCCAGTGCAATTTTAGATCAACAATTTTCGAGCATTTTATTCAGAACATTTCTTCGTTTCTCTTTGAGGCTATCCGGAGAAATTATTTCAACTTTTTCACCGAACTGGAGCAGCCACTCATTCAAATAGCCGAGATTATCGAAAAAGAAGCTCACCTTAATTTTTTTTGATGATGATTCTTTTTTCTTAAATATTTTTGTCGGGAGGCTTGCTCTGAACGCGCGATCGACGCCTTTATCAACCAACACCTCTACCAATTGCCCGGACTCGTTAGAGCCAAAAATAAGAGCCTCTGTGTCGATTTCTGAATTTTCTGTAAATTTTTCTTCCCTGATTTTCACATTACTCATCCGGTCGAGTACAAAATTCCGAATGGCCTGCCGTTTATGTGAAAAACCGATCACATTCCAGTGGTCGCGATAAAATACGAGCAGGTATGGATCTACTTTTCGGTTTGAAACCGTTTCATCACTTTTACTCCGGTACGAAAATGTCATCATCTTTTTTTGTGAGATGGCACTACTTACCAAATACCAGTTTCCGCCCTCCTTTTTTTCGTAGCCGAAATGAAGAAATGGATCCACCACTGTTCTGTCATCCAGCGAATTCATAAACTGCTTCAGTTCATCCGGCAACACATTTTTGATTTTCACCTCCACTCCCCTCGCATCATCCACCAGCATTTTATCCACCTGGGATTTCACAAAATTCAGGCCCACCATAATGGTTGCCAGCTCCCTGGAGGTAAACATCAGCGGCGGAATTTTATAACCGTCCATAACACCGTATCCGCTGTATTTATCCCAGGTAACAGGTACATTTATTTCCGATAAAACATTGAAATCTCTGAAGATAGTTCTCCTGCTCACTCCAAAAGTGTCGGCGAGTTCATTCACGGTCAATTTCTTTTTGGAATCCTGCAGCATCAGGATCAATTTCATTCGTCGTTCAGAGCTTTTTAATCGGGACATAACGTTATTTTCTTCCTCTTTTTGATGAAGGTACTAAAATCCCGGTACTGTTTTGATGTAAAATCAGAGGAGTCTAAACAGGCGTCTCATAAATCTGCAAGCCCAGGATTATTATATTGCCAATCCTGCGGGGTTTTCAGCTTGTAGTTTTCTCAACTTTATTATTCCACCAAGCTCATTTTTGAGACAACACAGCCCACAGGAAATTTTCACTTCGCGTACAAAAAATGAGTACTACATGAGGATTGCTAACGCCTGACTTCCGTATCTCGAACACATTTGAGAGAAAGAAAACGGGAATCAGGACAAATCCAGCTTCGTCAGGAGCAGTCAAAATAATAACCCCGGACAAGAGAGGCATGAAAAACACATTTAGGATTTTATCCAAATACAGCCGGGGGTAGCGAATCTCCCCAAAAAATATCCCGGGGCCGAGGTTTTTAAAAAAACAAACAGCATCGAAGGGATTGGGTATCTGTTTCTGAATGCATCAATCATATTACTATTACCCTTCAAAATTATAGTCCTGCGATTTTGGGTTATGAAAAGCACAAAACAAGAAAAAATTCAGCAGTTAAGAAAGCCGCCGAATAATCCACGGATGAGGATCAATTTTTTCTCTCTACCAACACCAAGCTCTTGCCCTCGTAGAATGGTTCATCACCACCAAAATCAAATTCACAGATTTTGCAGTTCAGCTTTATCCGGGAATTTTTCACCTCCTCCTCCGCATCCTCCGAGCCCTTCCACATCAGAATAGTTTGCCATGGTTTTTTGCCCAGGAGTCTTAATAAATCGGGAATTTTAAAGGCGTGTTTTGTCATGATTCCCGCTCCCTTTTTCAGCTCAACAAGAGAAATACTTTTGGTAACCGTACGCACATTTTCAAGGCCCAGTGAACTGACAATATCCCCTACGGCTCTCATTTTTTTTCTCACATTGTCGTTCAGAAAAAGAAATTTTCCCGGTTCACAAATGGCAATCGGGATTCCAGGAAGGCCACCACCTGTACCTGAATCAAGCCATTCCTGGTGCTCATCAAGCAGGCCTAGCGTGATCGGCAGTAAAGAATGGACCACATGTTCTTGCACTGTTTCACGTGAAACATTACGGCTCACCAGGTTGATTTTCTCATTCCATTCCAGCAAAAAATCAATATACCTCTCAAGATCTACCCGATTTTTCCTGTAAATTTCTCTCGTTTGATCCAAAACCTCACTATTGACAGAAATTTTTGAAATATTTTGTTTCACGTGAAACACCTACCCTTTTAAATAAACCATGAGTACCGCCACATCACTTGCCGAAACACCACTGATTCTTGATGCCTGACCGATGGTTTCAGGTTTAATTTTTTCAAGTTTGCTCTTCCCTTCCGAGGAAAGGCTTTGGATCTTGTTGTAATCAATCTTCTCTGGAATAGCCGTGTTTTCTTTTTGATTTAACTCCTCAACCATTTCAAATTCACGCTTGATATAGCCATCATATTTAATCTGAATTTCTACCTGCTCAATAACATACCGGTTTTTCGTGATTTGATTGACTTTATTCGCCAATTCTACATCGGCATCGAGCAGGTTTTGTAAGTGGAGTTGTGGCCGGGGAATCAAGGATTTTGCTTTAACAGGTTGAGAAAGCTTTGTTGTTCCCTTGGCCTCAAGCATTGGATCCATTTTTTCTGGCCTGACTGTATAATCGCTGATCAGATCAAATAAACCATCCACTTCTTCCTTCTTTTGAGTAAACCTAATGTACCTTTCATCATCCACCAGGCCGATTCTCCTGCCAAGATTTGTAAGGCGCAGATCTGCATTATCCTGCCGCAATAAAATGCGATGTTCTGCTCTTGAGGTAAACATTCTGTACGGCTCTTCGGTACCTTTATTGATAAGATCATCAATCAATACTCCAATGTACGCTTCTGATCTTTTCAGTACAAAGGGCTCCTTCTCCTGAACATACAGCGCTGAATTAATGCCAGCCATAAGACCCTGGCAGGCGGCTTCCTCATATCCTGTTGTACCGTTAATCTGACCTGCAAAAAAGAGGCCATTGACCAACTTTGTCTCAAGGCTTCTTTTAATTTGATAAGGCGGAAAATAATCGTATTCGATAGCATATCCCGGACGAATCATCACCGCTTTTTCGAACCCTGGAATAGTTCTGAGCGCATGATACTGAACATCTTCGGGAAGTGAAGTAGAGAAGCCGTTCAAATACATTTCGTAGGTATTCCACCCTTCCGGCTCAAGAAATAACTGGTGGCGTTCTTTATCTGCAAATCGATTGATTTTATCCTCAATACTTGGACAGTACCTTGGCCCTATCGATTTAATTCTCCCGTTGAACATCGGGCTTTTGTCAAATCCGGTTTTTAATGTCTCGTGAACTTCCTGGTTGGTGTATCCAATCCAGCACGTCAGTTGCTCTTCCAGTGAAGGAAGCTCACCCGTCAGAAAAGAAAATGGCCCGGGTTCTTCATCTCCATACTGAATTTCAAGTTTGTTAAGATCAATAGAGCGCCCATCCAATCTTGGAGGTGTACCGGTTTTTAATCTTCCTATTTCAAAACCGAGTTTTTCGAGAGAAGCAGAAATGCCCACAGATGCCCTTTCTCCTGAACGGCCGCCCCCATATTGGCTCTCCCCGATGTGGATGACACCATTTAAGAACGTACCACTGGTTAAAATTACAGAAGATGCATGAAATGACTGCCCGGTTTGAGTAATCACTCCATTCACAATCTTACCATCATTATCTGTAATAATATCAACAACATTGTCTTGACGAAAATGCAGATTTGGTATCTTTTCAAGCTGCTCTCTCATCATTTGAGAATACAACATGCGATCACTTTGACAGCGCGGGCTCCACATGGCCGGTCCTTTGCTGCGATTCAGCATTCTGAATTGAACACCGCTTTTATCACTCACAATTCCACTTATACCACCCAGTGCATCTATCTCTCTCACAAGTTGTCCTTTTGCAACGCCTCCGATTGCAGGATTACAGGACATTTTGGCGATGGCATCCAGATTCATTGTAATCAGCAGGGTTTTTGCACCCATCTTTGCAGCAGCTCCCGCTGCCTCACTTCCGGCATGCCCTGCACCGACCACAATTACATCGTATGTTGGATAGATATTACCCATTACTGATTGTTTTTATTATACTTGATGTATTTCAATTATTTTAAACATTTGCACACAAAATATTGTTTTCTTTTCAATATTTAAACGTTGCGTTAATAGAATAACAGAATCTCCAAAAACGTACCATCAGGCAGATTCTTGCATCCAAACATTCCTATATACTATGTGGTTCAATAAAAAGGAAAATAAATCAACAGACAGATATTTTACGGAAGAGTGGGCTCGTAAATGGAAACAATCCATCAACAATAGNGCCGATTACAAACGGAAAGGAAAAAGCTGGAATGCACCATTGATCCTTAAATTTAATCCGGTTCCTGAACATCTTCAAAAAGAAGAAGCCATTGGATTTTTTCTGAGCCTGAAATATGGTGAATGCACCGAATTACGATTTGCCCGGATTTCCGATACTGATATCAGTGATGTTATTCTGACGGCTGATGAAGAAACCTGGATACGGTTGATTGAGGAAAAAAAAGACCCAACTTCGGCCATCATGAAAGGGAGGCTGAAACTGGAAAAAGGAAGTCTTTTACTTTTGTCGACCCAGAAAAAAGCAGCAACATCTCTTCTTGAAACCGCACCGGTGTACAAAAAATCGAAACAGAAAAGAGAATTTGTAGAACGGATAAAAAAAAGAAAAGCAGAAGATTCTACTCACAATCAATTCAAAACTGCCAAAAATGGGCTGGATCTCGACAGCTACCCCATGCAGTTATTTCAGAAGGCGAAAAAGTTCGGCATATGGAATCCTGCTGATATTGATTTTACATCAGACAGAGAACAGTGGCGCAAATTCGCAGATGATGAGAAAGAAATCATTATTCACCTATCCTCTCTTTTTATTGCCGGCGAAGAAGCGGTAACCTTAGATCTTCTCCCCCTCATCCAAACTATTGCCCGTGAAGGAAGAGTTGAGGAGGAAATTTTTCTGACCTCTTTTTTATGGGAGGAAGCCAAGCATACCGAGTTTTTCTCACTATTTGTGCGCGATGTAATCGGTTATCAGCCCAATTTTGAATCGTATCACGCCCCTTTTTATAAAAAACTATTTTACGACCAGCTACCTGCCGACCTTACACAATTGAATACTGACAGTTCTCCCCTGGCCCAGATAAAAGCTTCAGGAACCTATAATATGATTGTGGAAGGCACCCTTGCCGAAACCGGTTATGCCGCCTTTTCAAAAATGCTGAACGAAAACAATCTGCTTCCCGGTTTACAGGAAGGAATCCAAAAACTGAAACAGGATGAATCCCGTCATATCGCTTACGGACTTTATCTGATCAACCGGCTGCTTCAGGACAATCCCGACCTGAAGCTTCCGTTTGAAAATCATCTTGAGGAGCTTCTTGACGACGCTACAAACATCATTCATGAAATTTTCGAACCTTATGAGGTAGTACCCTTTGGTCTGGAAAAAGAGTGGTTTTTAAATTATGCGATTAAACAATTTCAGCTCAGAACGAATAAATTGGGGATTTTTTAGTACAAAGTTTTAATTTGAATGAAAAAATAACAAATGGTAAAAAAGCTACAGTTAAACCTATTCATCGTTATTATCTTTTTCTTTTTAATGGAGTCGCTTTTTGCACAACAATGGAGTCGCTTTTTGCACAGGAATCTTCATCACTTTTCACAATTGTAAGTGAAGCTGAAGCAGAATGGGCGGGCAAGGTTCAGGCCGATCTTGAATTTGTACAGATTGAGTTTAGTGATCAAAAAATATCCCGCATTCAAAACCGGCAGGCCGAGGAGTTTGTGATAACATCGCCCGAAGGTATTGAATACTCAGTATCGATTCAGCGGGTTATTGATTTCGGTGACGGAAACTGGTCAGTGTCCGGCCATATAAACGATAAATGGAAAAATTCCTTAACACTCTCCTTTTCCGATGATAAAGCTCTGTCAAGCATAAATATAACTACCGATCACAATTTTTATCAGCTTCGGTATGATGAAACCCTGGATAGCCACATCATGGTAAAAATCGACCCTCATGAAACCGATGTGATTTCCTGTGGTGTAGATCATGATCAGATACTGTATCATTCCCACAGAAACATTGATGAAACAAGAGAGAAGCAGCAATCACCGCAACCAGAACAGGACTCCCATACCACCATCGACGTAATGATTGTCTATACACCTGCAGCAAGAAATTGGGCTAACCAGCCCGGAAATGGTGGAATTGATAACATTATTAACGAGGCTATGAATATGGCACAAATGTCAACTGACGCAGCGCAGATTAATTTGGAATTTCGATTGGTTCACCGTGCATTGATTGAATACAGTGAATCTGGAGATTCAGGTACAGACCTGAGAAGATTAACAGCTTCTCCATCATTCAATCCATTTGGCTCAGAGTATGCCGGTTATCTGAATGAAGTACACAATATGCGAGATGAATATGGTGCCGATCTTGTGGCCATGTTTACCCTGGCTGACGATGTTGGTGGTATTGCCTGGTTACTTAGAGAAACTCAAGGCTGGCCGGAAATCGGATTCTCTATTACACGAATTCAACAGGCTGCGTTTAGACCAACCCACGCTCATGAAATGGGCCACAACATGGGGAATGCACACAGCCGAAATCAGGAGCAGAACCCAGCCGGCCCTGAAGGGGGATTGTTTGAATACTCAACCGGTTGGCGATTAACTGCAGGTGACGGAAGAAAATTTGCAACAGTGATGACATATGATGAAGGAGATAGCGGCCTGCAAACTTTTTCAAATCCGGATGTGACATATCTTGGAGTACCAACAGGATCCTACACCGGTGATTATGCGCCCGCTGATAACGCCCGGAGCATGAGAGAAATCAAACATGTAATTGCCAATTATCGTGATGAAAGAACCGAATTTGGCCTGCCAACAGTGACAACAACCCAGGTTACAGCCATTGAATTTTCAACGGCCCGAAGCGGTGGAAATGTTGTGAATGATGGTGGAAGAGTTGTTACAGACCGCGGTGTTTGCTGGAGTGAACAGCCCGACCCAGACCTTTCTGATACATGCACAAGCAATGGTACCGGCAGGGGATCTTTTTTCTCATACATCACCGGCCTTGAACCGGATACTCAATATCACGTTCGGGCATTTGCTACCAATTCTGAGGGAACTTCCTTTGGAAATGAGCGGACATTTACAACGCTGAGTGTATCAGCCCCAACCGTGGTTACCGCTGATATCACATCAATCGGAGTTTCGGAAGCTGTAGGCGGCGGAAACATTACAGATGAGGGCGGCAGCAAAATTGTGGACAGGGGAGTTTGCTGGAATCAGCTTGGAAATCCGGATGAGAACGACGAATGCATTTCAACCAGCGGACAAACCGGAGAATTTGAAATTACCCTGACCGGCCTTTTGCACAGCACCACCTATTTTATCCGGGCGTTTGCAACTAATGAGCAGGTAACTGCCTTCGGTAATGAAAAAAGTTTTACTACACGGCCATTACAGCCACCTATTGCAGAACAGGCTACAAATGCCGATGCTACATCATTCATGGCAAACTGGAGCTCCGTTGCAGAAGCTGATCATTATCGGCTTGATGTTTCCACGGAATCCGATTTTTCCGACATGATCCCTGGATATGAAAACCGAAACATGGAAAGTGCTCTCAGCCATACCGTATCCGGCCTTTCACCGGGTACCACATATTATTACCGCCTTCGATCGGAGATTGAAACCGGCACCAGCCAAAATTCCAATACCACAAATATCACCACCCTGGATGTGAGTGCCATGAACTCTTCTGTTGATTTGAGCAGAGACCGTGTGCTTGCCACCGGTGTTCAGGAGAGTGAAATTACCATAACTGTTTTGAACAGCGAGTCAAAACCGGTAACCGGTGTTGAGGTGCGGGTTGAACCTGACGGCGGCTCATCGGATCTGATTGCAACAGATCCGTTAACCAATCCGTCGGGACAAGCGTTTTTTACAGTCACCAGCCAGGCAGAAGAAACCGTTCATTACACCGTATTTGCTGCTGGTCTGGAACTGGCCGATCAGATCATGATCGAATTTCTCTACTCAGACGGTGAGATTACACTCGGTAACAATTTTCCAAATCCGTTTCAGACAGAAACCATGATTCCCGTTGCCATTCCGGAACCGATGCGTGTGCGGATTGATCTGTTTAATTCCGGTGGTGCTCATATCCAGACCATTGTGGATCAGGATTTTAACACCGGGTATTACGAGGTACCCTTTCAGCCGGCCGGCCTCTCCTCCGGTGTCTATTTCTATCGGTTGATGACATCAGAAGAAAATAAAACCAAAAACATGCTCCTGGTTCGGTAAACTCTATTGAAGAAACCGTTCCCCAGTTTTATGTAAAATATGAACAAAATATGATCGTTCAACCAAACTGGCGCAAGCGTCCGCATTCGCCCGGCAGGTTTTTTTATGAATCCCGCTCTTCAAAAAAAGCGCGCATACGGGACAGCTCTTCTTCGGTCCACCCTTTCGGCTCGGTGAGGGCAACCCAGGAATCGAAGTAGTGTTTTGCTGCATATTCGTGACCAAATCCGGGAGGGGCTTCGCCGGTGGCCATATCGGCAGCGAGCTGAAGCATGGTTACGATGGGAAACCAGCGAAGGTCGGGTGAAACATCAGGCCCTCGGGGCTCACGAATCCAGTCCGGTTCGCTTCTGAAAGAATTGGGATCAAAAAAGGTGATGGGATCACTGGCATACTGCAGGTAGGCAAGCCGAAACGAGCCCCACTCTGCATCTCCTTTCTCCAGCCCCCCGTTTTGATTGGCAAAACGAACGACAGATCCGTCTCGAAAGCGGGGAAGCCAAGCCGGTGATTCGGGATTTCTCTCCTGTGTAACCGTTCTCCAGGTGCTTTTTCTGAACGGAGGACCGCTCCATAACGCTCCGTGAAACGGATCATTGATGATGTCAAACAGATCAAAAGAGCGGTCTGAATTGAGTGCACCAAGGCTCAACCCGTGCAGATACAATTTCGGGCGATCATCATGTGGAAGTTCTGTCCAGTAATTATAAACCGTGCGAAACAGGGCACGAGCCATATCCGCACCATACTCTTCCTCAGCGAGAAGTGATAACGGGCTTGGCAGATATGAGTACTGAGCAGCCACACTGGCTATATCGCCGCGGTGAAGGTACTCCAGCGGGTCAATCGCGGCGGGATCAACCCAGCCCGTTCCGGTTGGGGTGATGACAACCAGCAATGACCGATCGAAAGCATGTACCCGTTTCAATTCTTCGAGAGCCATCTCGGCCCGCTCTTCAAACGATTCCGAAACATGCATACCTACGTATACGCGAATGGGCTCCTTTACTTCCAGTTCGGTAAACTTACTGATATCGGCTGCAGATGGCCCTGTGGCGAGGAACCTTCGACCTGTTCGCCCCATTTCATCCCAGGAAAGTAACGATGCCACACTTCCGGTTTTGATTGGATCATCAGGCCTGTCAAATTCAGGCTCAATGAGCGTATCAATCTGCTGGTAGGTTGAATCAGCAAACTGTAAAATTGAGGAGAAAAGCAGGCCGTTTGCAATAAACCAGAAGAGAATAAATGTAGCAACCAGCCCCACAACATAGGAAACACGCCGGGGGATATATTTTTCAAGTTTTCTTGCAAGTTGCCGTTTCACAATCAAAAACAGCCGGGCGACCAGTAAAACACCAAGAAATACAGCAATTGCGATAGAACCGATCAAAAAAGGATTTACAGTAGCACTCTCTTCGAGGCCCATGAGCTGACGCAAAGAATTTTGCCAGCCGCTTGCATGCCACAAAAAGAAACCTGCTATCAGTAGAAAAACCCCGCCGGCAATAATCTGTAAATAGGCCTGTTTTTTTGCTTTCGGTTTTGGCAATTCAAAATAGGACCACAGCCATACAAAAAATACACCTACGCCATAACCCGATGCCAAAGCAAGGCCTGAAATCACACCCTGGGTAATTTCGGAGCGGGGCAGCAGCGTGGGCGACATCGACAAGGCAAAAAAGAGGGTGCCCACCAGCAGGCCTGTAGTTGAAAAATATCGGTTTAACTGCATTAAAATAGATTAATAATGTTCGATCCGGTAAACAAATTTTGAATCACCTTCATCCGGTAGAATCATATAATGATACCACTGAAGAGGGATTTATTTTATGTGATTTCATCAGCAATAATGTTGTAAAATAACAATATCTACTTCCAATTTTTCTTGCTGTTTTGAGATTAAAATAAAAGAACTGTTCTCTCTTTGGCAAAATGAACAACCCATTCAGAGCACGCTGGAGCTTTTTGTTGTTTTTTATGACCAGCCTGGTTAATGCCATTCATTATTTTTCTATCATTTCTATTACGGCGTGTTTACGGGTTTATGGTTACAGGATTCAGAACGAATCACTCAAAATTATTCGGCTGTGGGCTGGTCAAAGGATGTTAAGGTATCTGATATCAGCAGTGTGACATTTGATCCGCCCTTTCCTTCCTTACCCAATACGATACGGAATTGCTCTCAGTAAAATTGTTGTGGTATAAAGTGATTACGAAAAGTATATTACTACTATCAGATAAATAAAAATCAAGCCTGAAGAACAGAAAAATCTACAAACGTGCAAAGTTCAGAGTAGAGAGATGTTGGGTGATCCGGGAAGTTTACGAACGTCGTATTCCTGAACGCACTATCCGATAAACCCTTATTTAAAAGCATTCATAAAGTAACTAACTTGCTTTAGCATGAAGGTGAATTAAAATTCAATGGTAAATCAGAAAAATTCCAGGTTATCGTCTTTTCTTTTTTAAGCAAGTATTTGGGTAAATAATCAAAAAAAACAAGATGATTTAAATCAGAAAAATTATGGCTAAAAAGATCGAAAAAATTATCGAAGAACAGTTCCAAACATGGAGTCATTCTCATGCGCTTGCAGGCTCAAGAGCCCGCAAGAAAAAAACCAAGCCCGTGATTACCATTTCGAGAGAATTTGGGGCAAGAGGGGCGGCCCTGGCTCACAATTTAGAGAAGAAAATAGGATTCAAAGTTTGGGATAAAGATCTGATCCAGGCCATTGCCAAAGAGATTGGCAGTGGTTCAAGAGCAGTGGAAACCCTCGATGAGCGTCGCCAGCAGATGGTGGAAGACACCGTGACTGGATTTTTGGTGAATATTCCCACAAATATGAATTACCTCCGTTCATTAATCAGAGTGGTAAAAGCCATAGAAGGCTATGGAAACGGCATTATTGTGGGGCGGGGATCAAATTACATCATTCAAGATCCCAAATCTCTACATGTGCGCGTGGTGTGCCCGCTTAACGTGCGAATAGCGCAGTATGCAAAAAAAGAAAATATCCCCCAGCACGAAGCACGGCTGATTATTGAACAAAAGGAACGAGAACGCGAGGAATTTGTGAAACAAAACTTCTACAGAGATGCCTCCAATGCTTCTGATTACGATCTGTTGCTAAACTCCGATACCTTCACGATGGATCAAATGTCTATGATCATTATTACGGCATACGAAGAAAAAACCGGTAATAAATTAAATCTTGCTGAAACATAAACGTAATGCTCCACATAAAAACCATCGGTTGAATTCTTACCGGTGGTTTGCTGGTATGTTTTAATTTTTAAAGGTTAGATTGTATCTTATTATTTGAGAGTTATAAAACGGTTTTTACAGTTAAATTAACCTTAAGGAGAGAACCCATGAAGAAACAACGAATCATTTATTCGGTTTTATTAACAACCCTCTTTTTCTTTTCTGCTGTTATGATGAATGCAAATCCTCTGAATACCACCGAAAAGGAACTTGAAGGCAAACGTGTTGCTGTATTAATTACAGAAGGCTTTCACGATGCAGAAACCATGTTCCCGTTAGGATTTCTGCAAAACAAGGGTGCCGAAATTACAGTCATAGGCACAGAACCCGGTACTTACACAGCTTACAACAGTGATGTTACCGCAGTGGTTGAGTTTTCAGTAACCGATGTGACACCGGCACAATTCGATGCATTGGTAATTCCCGGCGGCCAATCACCGGCCAACCTTCGTGAACACAGCGAAGTGGTAAATTTCGTCAGAGATTTCATCCAGAGCAATAAACCGATTGCATCCATCTGCCATGGCCCGCAGGTTGTTCTGGCCACGGGAATTGTTGAAGGCAGAACCATGACTGCAGTAAGCGGAATACAGGATGAAATTACAGACGCAGGCGCCATTTATGTGGATGAAGAAGTGATGATTGACGGCAACCTGATTACTTCCCGCACACCGCCGGATCTTGCGGCATTTTCTGTAGCTATATTGGAATCACTGAAGTAAACATACCACTCAATACAGATCTCCGGAATTATGATTGCCCGGAGATCTGTTTTTCAATCTATTCTATTACCCCAAAGAATAAAAAGGAATAGACTGCCCACCTGTTTTTTTAAAATCAAAATGTGATGCTTTCATCCCAAGTTCTTTTATATTGTTTGAAATGCCACGACTCATTCATTTTTCACTTTAAGAGCCGAAGGTGTTATTTTCACGGGGACTCTAATAAAAACTCAAAAGAACAGAATTATATATGTCTGAAGAAAAAGGATATGGATTGTTAAAAGGCAAAAAAGGAATCATATTCGGAGCGCTCGATGACCGAAGTATTGCCTGGCGGATAGCACTGGCCTGCCATCGCGAAGGAGGCCAATTTGTACTCTCAAATGCACCCATTGCACTTCGTTTGGGAGCCCTGAATGCATTATCTGAAAAAACCGGTGCCCCTGTTATTCCGTGTGATGTAAGCAGCGAAGAAGATGTTGAAAAGCTGATGAATCAAACAAAAGAAGAACTTGGCGGAGTAGATTTTATTCTGCACGCTATCGGCATGTCTCCGAATATCCGGAAAAAGAAAGAATATAGAGACCTGAACTACAATTGGTTTCAGCAAGCGCTCGATATTTCGGCAATTTCACTTCACAAAATTTTGCACTATGCCGAAGAAACCGAATTATTAAACGATGGCGCCAGCGTGTTAGCCCTTTCCTATATCGGAGCACAGAGGGTGTTTTCCAAATATTCTGATATGAACGACGCTAAAGCCCTGCTGGAAAGTATCGCAAGGAATTATGGTAGCCGGCTTGCCGATCGTGGTATCAGGGTAAATACCATTTCGCAGGCACCCACAAGAACCTCGGCCGGAACCGGCATTACAGGATTCGACGGGATGTACACTTTTGCAGAAAAAATTGCTCCGCTCGGAAACCCCACAGCCGATGAGTGCGCCGATTACTGTGTGACACTCTTCTCAGATCTTACACGCAAAGTAACTATGCAAAACCTCTATCACGACGGCGGATTTGTAACAGCCGGAGTTTCTGAAGAGATGATTATAGGTTTGCAAAAATTATATGGTGATGAAGATTCTGATTTATAAATCCTGACAACCGGGTACTGAATTTCGGTTATAGAAAACATCCGGAATTGGGTATCTGGCGATCAACAGATTGACAATATGGGAAAAAAAATTCTTGGCATCGATCCCGGTTCACGCACAACCGGATACGCCATTCTGGAAGAGGTCAACACCTCGTACAGTGCAAATATCTGTGATGTGNTCAGGATGGATCAGATGAAGGAGCATACCGAGAGGCTTCAGTTTATTTTTGATCAGGTTACGGGATTAATCAGAAAACACAAACCNGATGAATGTGCCATTGAAACACCNGTGTATGGNGTAGATCCCCTCGCAATGCTGAAACTGGGGCGGGCACAGGCAGCAGCCATTCTCGCCATCACCAACGAAGGCCTTCCTGTAACAGAATATTATCCCAAAGCTGTAAAAAAGGCGATTACCGGTAACGGAAATTCCAGCAAACAGCAGGTGGCCTTTATGCTCGAAAAACTGGTGCAATTGCCCGAAAAAAAATTACCGGACGACGCAACCGATGCCCTGGGTGTTGCCTGGTGCCATTTAACACAATCCGGAATGCCTTCATCCAATAAACATTCGAATAAAATGCATCAGAACAATCGGAAATCGAGCTGGGCACAATTTGTTGAAGAAAATCCGGGCAGAACCAAAAAACATTAAATTTGAACAAAAGGCTGCTGATAAATCAAAAATAAACTATGATTGCATACCTGAACGGCACACTGGCAACAAAAAAAGAGCAGGAGTGCATTATTGATGTATCCGGAGTTGGTTACCGTGTTGAAATATCCACCCAGACTCTGAAAACCCTGCCGGAAACCGGAAAACAAGCCCGCCTGTTGGTGTACCACCATTTTACCGATAGTGAGCAGCGCCTGTTTGGTTTCGCATCACAGAAAGAAAAAAACCTGTTTGAACGGCTGATTACCGTGAAAGGAATCGGCCCAAAACTGGCACTGACCATTCTCTCCGGAATGCAGGCATCCGTGCTGATGGAAGCCATTGTGATGCAAGACACCTCTTCCCTCTCCGGTATTTCGGGCATTGGGAAAAAAACAGCACAGCGCATGGTTCTCGAACTGAAAGATAAACTGTTTGATGAATCTCAACCCTCGGTTGTTACCGGAGACGAAACCACCCGGAGTAAGCGTGAAGAGGCCATATCAGCCCTGGAGGCTCTGGGCTTTAGCAAGCGTGAATCGGGACAGATGGTGAATCAGATTGCCGGCGCCAACCCGAAAGCAACCGTGTCCGAGATTGTGAAACAGGCACTGGCCCAATCAAAAAGATAACATTGGGTTAATATTAAATTTGTATCATCAGAGAGATTAAAGCCGTTAATTTTATATGAATACTTACAAATAAGAGAACCATTGGAAAAACAAACCATTCTCATCGTTGATGATGAACAGGACCTCCTGGACATGATCGAATACAACCTGAGGCAACAGGATTACGATGTGCTGACTGCAGACAACGGACAGCTTGGTATTCAAATCGCAAAAGAGAATAAACCCAACCTTGTTTTACTGGATGTAATGATGCCCGGCATGGACGGAATTGAGGTTTGCGACCGCATGAAAGAAGACACTGACCTCAGGCAGATTCCCATTATCTTTTTAACTGCACGGGGAGATGAAAAAACAGAAATTGAAGGGCTGAACAAAGGCGCCGACGACTATATCACCAAGCCAATTTCCACATCTAAACTTCTCTCCAGAATTAAAGCCGTGCAGCGGCGATATGCTGAAAATCAGGAAGAATTACAGCGGGTGAAAGTGCATGATCTTGAGATTGACAAAGACCGCTACATCGTTCTGAAAAACGGCGAGGAGTATCATTTGCCGCGCAAAGAGTTTGAACTTCTCTACTATCTTGCCAGCAAAAAAGGGAAAGTTCGAGACCGTCAAACCCTGCTAAATAAAGTTTGGGGCGACAATATTTACGTTGTTGACCGAACAGTGGATGTACACGTAAGAAAAATCAGAGAAAAACTGGGAGATCATTATATTGAGACTGTAAAAGGAGTTGGTTACAGATTCAAGGAATGAACATTTCTGATCTATCAAATCGAAAAATATTTGCCGTTTCTCTGAACATTGCTCTCCCCGCAGCACTGATTATTGCATTTGTGGGCGGGAGTGTTCTGTTTTTTGGGGCTGATCTCACCATCCCTGGAGCCGCCGCGTTTGCCCTGTTTCTGTTTATCTTATCATTTTTGATTGTATATCTGATATCTGCCCGCCGCCAACGGGATAGAATTCATCAGCTCTTCAACATTGTGAGTGAAATAGCTGAAAAAGAGTTTACAGATTACAGGAAAATCAAACCGAAAGAGATTCAGGATGAACTGGACCTGATTTTAAGCCAGGCCATCCGGGCAAGCGAAACCGTGAGCAGTGAGCTGGAACGGCTCAACAAAATCGAAAATTACCGCAAAGAATTTATCGGGGATATTTCGCACGAACTGAAAACACCGATTTTTGCCATTCAGGGGTTTATTGAAACACTGCTGAACGGAGCCATTCACGACAAAAATGTAAATGAATTGTTTTTGCAAAAGGCCATGCGCAATGTGAACCGTCTGATATTTTTGACCAAAGATCTGATGGATATCTCGAAACTGGAAACCGGAGAGCTAAAATCGGACATCAGGGAGATGTATTTGCGGGATGTGGTTCTGGATGTGGTTGAAAGCCTTCAGTACAAAGCACAAAAAGAAGATGTGGAGCTCCGGGTGAAGGATTTTGGCCGGAATATTCAGGTAAAAGCGGATCGCAATCAAATCAAACAAATTCTGTATAATTTGATTGAAAACGGCATGAAATACAACAAGCCGGGTGGCTATGTAGAAGTGGGGATAAAAAACCACAAAAAAGATCCCAGGAAATTGCTTTTGTATGTTAAAGACACGGGTGTGGGCATCGATAAAAAAGATATCAACAGAGTTACCGAGCGTTTTTTCAGGGTGGAAAAATCACGCTCCAGGGAAAAAGGCGGAACCGGTCTCGGCCTGGCCATTGTAAAACACATTGTAGAAGCCCACGGAGAAGTACTTATCATTGAAAGCGAACCCAATCTTGGATCTACATTCAGTATTTCATTAACAATGTCATCACCCGTTTTGGTTTGATTGGCTTTTGCATACCTTTCTCTTATACCTAAATAAAGAAAAAGCAGTTATGACATACGCACTCATTATGGCCGGTGGTGCCGGTACACGTTTCTGGCCGAAAAGCAGACTTTCAAACCCAAAGCAATTTATCAATCTCTTCGGAGATGATACCATGATACAGAAAACTGTGAAACGCCTTCGCAATTTTATGCCTCAAGAACATATTATGGTGATTACCAACGAAGATTATGTATCCATTGTGCGTGAGCAGGTACCAGATTTGAACCCATCGTATATAATTGGTGAACCGGTGCCCCGAAATACCGCTCCCTGTGTAGCCGCTGCCGCTGCGTTGCTATATCAAAAAGACCCTGACGGGATGATGGTGGTGCTGCCGGCCGATCATCTTATCGGCAACAACGAAGAGTTCTACTCCGTGCTTGAAACGGCATCGAACATTGCCAATAAAGAAAATTCGCTTGTAACCATCGGTATTGAACCCAACAGGCCCGAAACCGGATACGGATATATCCGGAAACAATCACACGCCGAAATTTTTGAAAGCGGCCATCCCGTATTTGAAGTGCGAAACTTCACAGAAAAGCCCGATTCCAAAACAGCGCTGCAGTTTCTTGAGTCGGGTGAGTATTTATGGAACAGCGGCATTTTTGTCTGGAAAATTTCTACCATTACTGAAGCCTTTAAACAATATCTTCCCGAGGTTTACACCTGCATGGAAACATTGATGGAGTCAGACAAAAAGCCGAATGATATTGAGGATTTCTATCAGGCCTGTCCTTCCGTTTCGATCGATTACGGCATTATGGAAAAAGCTGATAAAGTTCATGTAGTGCCCGGCAATTTTGATTGGAACGACGTGGGAAGCTGGAAAGCTGTTCATGAACTTTCGAAAAAAGATGAAAACGGCAATGCTTCGGGTGAAACTCAAACTGTTTTTGTGAATGCAAAATCGAACCTGGTGTACTCAGAAAGCGGTAAGCTGATTGCCGTGGCCGGTGTAGAAAACATTGCCGTGGTTGAAACTGAAGACTCTATTCTGGTGGTAGATCTCGACAGCTCACAGGACGTTAAAGCCGTTTACGAAACGTTAAAAGCAAACAAAAAAACCCGGAAATTTATCTGATTATTCGCTGCCTCCATCAAACCGTTATCTCAAGCTGATCGTAGGCAAGACGCACATTTTCAGGCAGGCGTTTGTTGCTCTCTTCATGATCCACATACGAGTTCATATGAATCAGGTAGGTTTTCGGAATGTCAAGCTCTCGGGCCACATTCACCGCTTCGGGTATAGTGAGATGCGTTGGATGTTCCGGCCCCCATCGTAAACCGCTCAGCACAAGTGCCTTGCTTCCCTTTACTTTCTCTTTGGTTGAATCGGGAATGAATTTTACGTCCGTCATGTAAGAAAAATCATTAACCCGATATCCCATCACATCCACATCGCCGTGTTTGTAGGGTAGTGGTGTAATGTGCATATCATGAAACTGAAAAGGTTCTGAAATTACATCCAGGTCGAGCAGGGTGGAGCCGGGATAGCGGTTTTCCCCGAACATGTAATCGAACCGGGAAAGAATAGATTCTATTCCCTTCTTTGTGCTTAAAACAGGAATGGCACCACTCTGCATATAGTTGTAGGATCGTAAATCATCAAGGCCGGCTATATGATCCATGTGTTCGTGGGTAATCAGAACCAGGTCGATGCGCTGGATGTTGGAACGAATGGATTGCAGGCGAAATTCGGGGCCAACATCTATGACAACCGAAGACTCCTCGGTTTGCATCCAGACGGAACAACGATAACGCTGATTTCTCGGATCTTTGTTGATCATTTCGCGCCCGAATCCCCCGGCAACGGGAACGCCCATAGATGTACCGGTTCCCAAAAACGTACACTTCATGTTAAAGACTGATCTTCGTACTGTTTGTCTGTTTCGGTAAATTTATCAAGCCGGTCCCAAATGGCTTTCAATTCTTTTCGTACGGCCGGTTTTATGAACATATCATCCGGGCTGAACTGTCTGATTACTTTTGCTAAAATAGCGGCCTGGGTTTCCACCGGTCGGTTTTTGTTGATTACGATGAGCTTGTCACCCTCAAAAATACAAGAATCACCACGAAAGGCTCCCCTTTCTTTTCGTACAGAGTAGCCTCCTTTTTCACAAATGGATTCAAGCTCGAGAAGCAGTTTTTCAACTTTCATGTTTAAAAAGTGATTCCCAAAGTTATGGAGTGTGAGGTGTAATCATAATCATTCAAATCTCCGTCTATTCTGTATCGCCGGTAATCAAAATAATATCCCAAAGTTAAAGACCGATGGCCAATCACATCATGTATTAACAGCAATACTTTTCCATCCGTCCGGAACAAATTGCCCCCAAACAGATTGCCCTGCGAAAAACTGAAGCCGTAGTTGGGCGTAGCGTGAATATTGAAACCAAGCCTTTCACCAAGGTTCAGGTCAGCGTTAAGCCCGCTTCCAAAAATCAGTGAACTTTGCGAAAAGGGGGGGGGGGTAGTAATCTGAATTGGAAGTGTTAAAAGAAAAGATTCGCTGCGAATGAGGCCTACACGGTTAAACAGCCTTCCATCCACGTTAACGTAAGAATTATCGTTCATGCCGGTCATGGACCCACCAAACCCCAGACTGACATTAATACCCGGACTTTCCAGCCGGAGTCGAAAAATATTATCGTTAAAATCTACCCGTTCATCAATATCGGCAGCCTCTCCCTGATAGGAAAAATCAGCAAAATCCCAGCTTGCCCCTAAAACAGTATAAACACCCAGTACCCTTTCGGTTCTCCCATCGGGTTCATCAATGGAAAACATTTGTGCAAATGAAACCACCGGATAAAAAACGGCAATCAGAAATACAATAAAAAAAACTGGTATATATTGATATTTATTGGTCATATTTGGAATGATATGGAAGTAAAAAGGATTTAGCACTTAAAATATACGGTAACTGCTATGAAAATAATATTCTTCACAATTTCATTACTTTTTTTAATGATTTCACAAGTTGAACGTACGGACGACATCTATCAACACGAGCTAAACTTGATAAATGGGGAAATCGTTTCTCTTGAAGAATTCAAAGGAGATGTTTTGTTGATCGTAAACACCGCTTCAGAATGCGGGTTTACCACTCAATATTCCGATCTGCAAAAGCTGCACGAAACCTATTCTGATCAAGGACTGAAAGTACTCGGTTTTCCGGCAAACAATTTTGGAGGCCAAGAGCCGGGATCGGATGAGGAAATTGCTGAGTTTTGTGAGATGAACTTTGGAGTCAGTTTTCCGCTATTTTCCAGAATATCGGTACACGGAGACGATCAGCACCCATTGTTTGAAACCCTTGTAAACATGGATAATCCCGACTTTAGCGGAGAAATTTCATGGAATTTTGAAAAATTTTTGATAGATCGGAACGGAAACTTGTTAAGAAGGTTTAAAAGTAATGTAAGTCCTCAGAGCGATAATATGATACAATCTATCGAACAGGCATTATAGACTTTTTTACTTACATCCCATCACCATCCCGATAAAGGGCTTCGGTTGAAACCCGGAGCCCTTATTTTTTTGCTTTGATAATTTGCTGTAATCTCTATTGACTTAGAAGGCAAAAGGTCTTTATATTTAAGTCTATTGAAAATTTAGAAGGTCCGGTAGTTCAGTTGGTTAGAACGCCTGCCTGTCACGCAGGAGGTCGAGGGTTCGAGTCCCTTCCGGATCGCATTGAAGCCTAAACACTTATTAGTGTTTGGGCTTTTTTTTTAATCATTTTTGCTGATTACAGTTCCGTTACTGACTGTTAATCAGTTTTTTATATTTTAAAAAATTTAAAATCCCACCTGCACATTATTTAGAGCAGAAAACTGGACAAATATTACTTTGGGCTAATCCAGATTTCTCACAAAAAAAAGCACCAGATTCCTTATCTTGTTGGTGTACAATAACTTGAATTAAAACAAGGAGGAACCTGATGCCTACAGTATGTAGAAAAGATAGCCAAGTCCAGTTCGAGTTTCAACCAGCCAGCAACCGTCGGGTAGTTACTGATTTTCGAGGCGGGCAGATTACCTCAGACGCCGGCGCCCTGCTGCTTCGTGAGGTGGAGGCCCGCACAGGCTTTTTGTGCGATCTGGCTGATTGCTTTAGCGACCATCGCCACCCCAGTTATATCGATCATAACCTCGAAGAGTTGATTCGCCAGCGGATTCTGGGCCTTGCCTGTGGGTATGAGGATCTGAACGACCATGATCAGCTGCGAGATGATCCGATGTGGAGCCTGTTGGCAGGCAAAGACCATCCAGCCA
>SL_3KL_010_SEDDRAFT_10000381_pt1 | contig 35598 bp, 33 predicted proteins | sample SodLakKL_010_SED_2_FD_10381 | JGI IMG/M metagenome (IMG submission 10381) | reverse complement strand
AACTCTTCAACTCTTCAACTCTTCAACTCTTCAACTTTTCAACTTTCTTCTTCCTACCTACTACTTACTACCTACTACCTACTACCTACTACCTTCTACCTTCTACCTTCTTCCTTAAAATTCCTCCCACTCGATCACAAACCGCCCCTGTTCCTGTTTTTTCACTTCTTCCTTAAAATTCCTCCCACTCGATCACAAACCGCCCCTGTTCCTGTTTTTTCAGGCGCTGCATTTGCTGTTCCCGTTCGCTGAGGGGTTGTTCGAGGGTATCGGGCTGCTGCCGCGACAGGAAGCTGAATTCGCGGCGGAGTATGTCGGCCAGGTTCCGGCGTTCGCTCCGGAGATCGTCGCGGAGCTTCTCCCGTACGCCCCGGTAGTCGTAACTGAACACCGGGTCGTGGGTAGTCCCGCTCAGCTTGAGGAAGAGGGTGGTGCGGCCCAGTCCGTCGTCGATGATCTCCCCGTACTGTTCCTGGGGGTTCCTTCGTTCGCGGTGGTTTCTGGCCAGCAGGTCGGACAGAAGCACCTGAAGGCGGTAGTCGATCTCGTTCTCGAAGCTGTGCCGGCCCGAAAGCTGCAGGTTGAGGGCGCTCGACCTGATTTCCATATCGGGGATCACCACCTCCCTGTTTTTGATGTGGATCTGGTTTTCGAGGGTGGAAAAGGTCACATCTGAGAGGTCGCCGACCCGAAGGAAGCCCGAAAGGGCCAGCAGGGGCGAAAAGTTAACCAGGCGTCCGTTCTCGACTTTCAGCCTGGCCATGGTTTCCATGGTGCTCCAGTCGATCTCCAGCTCAGGACTCCAGTGTGCGGCAAAATGCAGGTCGGCAGTTACCCTGCCATGGATGTTCTGGTCGGTGATGCCCGTTTGACCGAAATTGCCCGTCTGGTAAAACAATTGGTGGATGTCGACCAGGTGCAGCCTGGCATTGCATGCCATGGCGATGCGGTCGGGGGTGCTGCCGTCGATCACCCCTTCGAGCTGTACCTCCCCCTCCATGGTGTCGAATTGCAGATTTTCTGCCAGAAAGCGGCGGTCGTTCAGGCTGGTGGTGCCCCTGATGTTCATCGCCTCGAACCGCCGGAAGTTGATCCTGCCCACATCAGCCTGCAGCTTCATGCTGAGGTGGGCAGGGAAACGGAGTCGGTAGGTGGTGTCGGCCTCGCTCACGCTGTGCTGCAGCCACTGGTCGAGGTCGATGTGGTCCGAACGAAGGCTGGCGTTGATATGCAGTTGCTGGGCCGGAATGAAGAGGAAGGGCAGTACATTGCTCATAAAGCCCGACAGTTCAAAATCGCTCACCCCCGCCATGCCCGTAAGCTCCTCGACCACCAGGTGGTTGTCGCTAAACCGCATTTTGCCGTTGATGCCGTGGTAGGCATGGGGGTTGCCGGCCATCCTGATCAGTACTTGTTCGAACTCAAGCTGCCCCGAAAGGGTGGCTGCCAGCAGGTCGTTGCGGGTAAAGCGGTCCGGCTCACTCATCTGCCCTTCGAACACCACATCCATGCGCACCCTGCCCCCAGTGGCAGCGATGGCCTCCGTGGCGTGCAGTCCGACAAGGTCGGCGGTTTCCAGATCGGCGATCATCTTGAGCGAAATCCTGGGGCGGGCAAAATTGGCGATGCTGAACCTTCCGCTGAACCGGCCCTGTTCGGTGCGGGTGTCGATCTGTACGATGTCGAGGCGGCTGCCGGCCTTGTTCCGCTGTGGTCCGTTGGTGTACTGCCCGCTCAGGGTCAGGGCCTTCATGTGGATTTCTCCCGGCCGGTGCTGGATTTCGCCGTTTTCCAGGCGAAAGCTGGCGGTCACCCAGGGGTAGTCGGTTGGCGAGAAGGGACCGCTTATCGAAGCTTCGATCCCGAGCCGGCCCGAGGCCCTGTGAGGCTTGAGATCGCGGGGCAGGAAATCGCTCAGGTCGTCGAGCAGGGCCCCGAGCTCCAGGTTTTGCCCGGTGATGGCCACATCCACTTCCATGCCGCTGTCGAGACGGCTGAATCCGCCCTGCAGGCTGAGCAGGTGGCCATTGAACCCCAGCTTCCCCTGCCGGATATAAAGGTAATCGTTGCCACTGAACTGCATGGCAAGATCCACCTCCAGGGGCATGCCGGCGGGCAGCTTGTTGCCCCCCAGTCTGATCTCGCCTGCCTGCAAGCGGCCCCTGGCCGAGAGTTGGGTCGAAGCTGGAGAGAATTGCCCGCCCATCTGCAGGCTTTCGGTATGCAGTTCGAGATGATGATCGTGGTCGTGATGCGTGAATACGATCTCCATGTCTTGCAAAAGCACCCTTTGCAGATCGAAGCGGAAGGGGTCCTGCCCGGAAGCCTGTCCGGTTTTCCAGAAGATGTAATTGGGTTCGCCGTCCTGCAATACGGCCGGGCGAAAACTGCCTTCCGAAACAAACACATGCTTTACGGTGTAATCCTTTTTCAGGATGTCGATCAGGTTGAACTGCAGCCGGATGGTCTTTGCCTCCAGCAGGGCCTGGCTGCCGGCACCGGTTCCTGCCTGGTCGATGCGCACCCCGTAAAATGCCAACGATGCCATGGGAAAGTTTCTGACGAGGCTCAGCTGGAGTTCGCCCACCTGCATCCCGGTGTCGAGGTTTTTGTTCAGGCCTTCGAGAAAGGCGCTTTTGATCCGGTCCTGGTAAGCCCAGCCAAGGAGGCTCAACACGATAAGCAGGGCAAGAACAAATATGGCCCCGCTGATGGCCGCCAGCCGGATAAACTGTTTTGCCATTTGCCTGTTTTGCGACGCCTGACTTTTCATAGTGTTCTTATCCAAGCATTTTCAAATAACTTACTTCCTTATCGGTCAGATGCCGCCATTTCCCGCGCGGCAGATCTTTCTTGGTTAGCCCGGCAAAGGTGACCCGGTCGAGTTTTTCGACCTTGTAACCGAAGTGTTCGAATATCCGCCGTATCACCCGGTTCTGGCCTGAGTGGACCTCGATGCCCACCTCCTTGCGGTTGTCCTCGTTTGCGTAGGCAATCTGGTCGGGATGCACCGTGGTGTCGTCCAGTTTCACACCCCTGGCGATCTCCTGGATATCGTTGGCCGACAAGGGCTTGTCGAGTTTTACGTGGTAAAGTTTCTTGACCCCGTGTTTGGGGTGGGTCAGTTTTTTGGTCAGTTCCCCGTCGTTGGTAAGCAGCAGCACACCGGTGGTGTTCCTGTCGAGCCTGCCCACCGGGTATAGCCTTTCCTTAAAGGCATTGCCCAGTAAGTGCAGCACGGTTTTGCGCTGCTGCGGATCGTCGGAGGTGGTGATGTAATCCTTGGGCTTGTTCAGCAGCACATACACTTTTTTTTCGTGGAACAGCTTCTGTGTGCCGTACATCACTACATCGCCCGGCATGACCTTGGTACCCACTTCCTTTACAATTTTACCGTTTACGGTAATGGCCCCGGCTTCGATCAGGGTGTCGGCCTCCCGCCGGGAGCATACCCCTGCGTTGGCAATGTATTTGTTGAGGCGGATTCGGGGGTCGGGCGGCGAAGCGATCTGCTTCCGGGCGGTTGGCCGGCCGGGCTGTTGCCTGGGTGAGGTTCTGCCTGCCCCTGAGGTTCTGCCTGCCCCTGAGGTTCTGCCTGCCGCTGAGGTTCTGCCTGCCGCTGAGGTTCTGCCTGCCGCTGAGGGCCTGCCTGCCGGTGGGGCTTTTCCGGCCGGTTGTGATTTGGCCGGGGGTTTTTTCCGGGTTGGTCCGGATGGCGTGAGGCGGGTCGAACGGCTTCCCGGGGCGGAGGCCCGCCTGCCCCCTGATTTTGGGGGCCGGGGTGTTCTGTTTCCTTGTTTTTTGTTTCTCATCCGGATTAAGGTAGTAATAATGCCTGAATAAAATGCCAGCAATGGCGAGGTTGTCTGCCCGGCAAGGCTAAGGGGCAGATATCAAAAAAGGCGCTGCTGCGCCCTTTATGAACGAATGACCCGGCCCGTTTATTCCGTGATGGCGTTTAATTTCCCGAAGGTGTCGTTGACCTTTTCCAGGAGTTCGCCATAGAGCGTTCGGTAATAATCCTTTAAGCTTTTTTTGTTTTCGCCGGTCGGGGGATTGTTGAGCTTTTCAATCAACTCTTCCCTGAATAAAAGCATTTCCTCGATCAGGCCGTCGATTTCCTCCTGATTTTTCGCAGATTGCATCTGCTCGTGCATCAGGCAGGTGCCGATCACCTCATCAGTCAGGTAATTGATGTCCTTTTTCAGGTTTTTCTTGCTTGCCATGGCCTTGGATTTTAGGTAAGCTAATGGGTTAAAAGTCGATGATCTCGATCTCGAAGAGCAATACGGAGTTCCTGGGGATCCCTTGCCTGGCGTATTGCCCGTATCCCAAACCCGAAGGGATGAGTATCAGGCCCTTGCCTCCGCGACGGAACTGCATGATGCCGTCTCTGAAGCCCTGGATCACCCCCCCCAGATAAAGATTTCTTTCGTAACCGGCGTCAAACAGGTCGCCGTTGAGCAGGGTGCCGGTATAGGTGATCTTGACCACGGAGTTTTCTTTCGGGTGATTGCCGCTTCCTTCCCTTTCGACCACATAAAAGATGCCCGAAGGATGTTCCTGGGCTTCGAGTTCATGTTTTTCGATGTAGTCGAGGATCTTCTTCCTGTCTTTCTCGGCAATCAGGTCGGGGTCGTCCTTTCCGCATGAGGCAAGGAGCAGGACCATGAGTACGAAGGTGGCCGTAAGGGCAGCCAGAAGATGGTGTTGGCGTTGAATCATTTTTTCCTGTTCAGTTTGAATGGCTTACTGATGCAAAAGTACGAAGAAAAAATGGTTCGCATGAAAAAGTTTTGCTTCAGCCCCTAGTCGACGTTGTCGTGCAAAAAGGAATTGTTCGACTTTATCTGCACCTTTTTTTCGCCCGACTCGTTAAGGGTGAAGCGCGATACCTGCGAGTCGCCGCTGGAGGGTACCGGTCTGAGGTTGATCTTCCTTCGGACGTAGGCGGGCTGCTTTTCCAGATCTGCCAGGCCTTCGGGGGTCTTCAGCCGGATGCTGAGGCTTTTGAGCCGGTACTCCCTGTCTCTGATCATCTGCTCTTTGTCCTCTTCCGTAACATCGTCGCCTCCCTGACCGGCCAGGCTTTGCTGATCGGCTGTTTGGGCTGCAATATCGAATTTGAAGCGATCGAAGGGGTTATCGGGTACCGGGCTGGTTTCTTCCTTCTTTCCCGTACGGGAATTTTCGCCCCNGCCTTTTTCCGATACCCTGAAGCCATGGCTGCCGGCCTCCAGGGCATCGCTCTCTTCTTTTTTAAAGGGCCCGTCCCATTCTATGGTTTTGTTTGAGTCGGAACTATCCAGGTTCACCACCTTTTTCTTCGCGGGCTTTTGCTCCACTTCGTACAGCTCGGCATTTGAACCGAAGCCTGTGGCCACCAGGGTCACCCCGATCTTGTTGCCCAGGCTTTCGTCCTTGCCCAGCCCCCAGATGATCTCTGCCGTAGAGCCTGCTTCCTGCTGGATAAAATCGGTGATCTCGGTGATCTCGTCCATGAGGATCTCATCGATCCCGCTGGTGATGTTGAGCAGGATGTTTTTGGCGCCCCTGATCTGGTTGTCGTTGAGCAGGGGGGAAGACAAGGCCATCTCCACGGCCTCAAGCGAGCGGTTCTCGCCCTCGGCATTGCCATTGCCCATAATGGCGACCCCGCTGTCCGACATCACGGTGCGCACATCGGCAAAGTCAACGTTGATGTTCCCGGTAAGGGTAATGATCTCTGCGATGCCCTTTGCCCCGGTGGTCAGCACATTGTCGGCCTTGGCAAAAGCCTCGGTTACGGACAGGTTGCCGTAAAGCTCCCTGAGGCGGTCGTTGCGGATGATCAGCAGGGTGTCGACCCCTTCGGACAGATCGCGGATGCCTTCCTCTGCCTGTTGCTTTCGCTTGCGCCCTTCAAAGGAGAAGGGGATGGTCACAATGGCCACGGTAAGTATTCCCATTTCCCTGGAGGCTTTGGCAATAATGGGTGCGGCGCCCGTTCCGGTGCCTCCCCCCATACCGGCGGTAATGAAAAGCATCTTGGTGTTCGATCCGAGGGTTTCCTTGATGCGTTCGATGTCTTCGATGGCCGCATTCCTTCCTACTTCGGGAATGCTTCCGGCCCCCCGGCCCTCGGTTAGGTTGACCCCCAGCTGTATCTTGTTGGGAACCGGACTCTGATCCAGCGCCTGGGCATCGGTGTTGCACACGATGAAGTCAACCCCTTCTATTCCCTGCCGGAACATATGGTTTACGGCGTTGCTGCCTCCCCCACCCACGCCGATCACTTTGATAATGGAAGACTGGTTTTTTGGCAAGTCGAATTGGATCATATCAGTTGTCATTTGGTAATGGATTTATGAAAGTAATTGTTTTGTTTTTTCCAGGGCAGACTGTCGCTCCGAAAGTTTTCAACAGCTTAGCTGTCGCTGTCCTTCTCAAAGAACTCTTTCCCTTTGGTGAATATCCGATCAAAGAAGCTTTCCTTTTGTGGATAACTTTTTACCTGGCTGCGTTTTTTCTGCTGCCTGAATGATTCGCTTTTCTGGAAACCCTTGATCACCAAACCCACCCCCGTGGCATGCATGGGGCTTCCCACTTCGCCGGAGGGGGTTTTGGCCAGGTGCTCGTTCGGATAGCCAATGCGGGTATCCATGCCGGTGATGAATTCGGTCAGCTGTGCCACATGCCTGAGCTGGCTGCCCCCGCCGGTGAGAACGATGCCGGCAATGAGCTTTTTTTCGAAACCCGATGTCCTGATTTCGTAATACACGTGCTCGATGATCTCTTCCATGCGGGCCTGGATGATGTGGGCCAGGTTTTTCAATGAGATCTCCTTGGGTTCCCTGCCTTTGAGCCCCGGTATCGACACGATCTCCTCCTCTTTGTTCTCGCTGGCCAGGGCCGAGCCGAAACTCTTTTTCAGTGCCTCGGCCTGGGTGCGTATGATGGAACAGCCTTCCTTGATGTCGTCGGTGATTACATTCCCCCCCAGGGGGATCACCGCGGTATGCCGGATGATCTCATCCTGGAATATTGCCATGTCGGTAGTGCCTCCGCCGATGTCTACCAGCACCACCCCGGCCTCCTTTTCCTGGTCGCTCAGCACGGCCTCTGCCGATGCCAGGGGTTCGAGTATCATGTCTGAAATTTCGAGCCCCCCCTTGCTGACGCATTTTTCGATATTCCTGGCCGCCGCCACCTTTCCGGTGATGATGTGGAAGTTTGCTTCGAGGCAGTTGCCGGCCATGCCGATGGGCTCTCGTATGCCTTGCTGTCCGTCGATGATGAATTCCTGGGGAATGACGTGGATGATGTCTTCGCCCGGGGGCAGGGCCAGTTTGTACATGTTCCCGACCAGGCTGTCGATGTCTTCCTGGGAGATCTCCTCGTCAATGGAGTTGCGCATGATGTTCCCCCGGTGCTGAAGGCTGCGTATATGCTGGCCGGCGATGCCCACATTGGCTACGTGGATCTCCACTCCCGAAGCCTGGCTGGCTTCGGATACGGCTTTTTCGATCGAATTGACGGTGTTCTGTATGTTTTCGACAACGCCGCGGTTCACGCCAAGGGAATCGGCCCTCCCCAGGCCGAGGATCTCCACTTTGCCGTATTCGTTCTTGCGACCGACAATGCAGGCGATCTTGGTTGAGCCGATATCCAATCCTACGATGATTTCTGAAGATTCCATATAATATGTCTTAATGTATTGAACAAACGATCTGTTGATTGAATTCCACATTCACCCTTTTGTAATGTTGCCAGCCCACTTTCGACAAGCCGTGCCTGTAAAACAGCCTGAGTTTGGCGAACTTCTCTTCCATCTGCTGTGCGTCGCCGAACTCAATGGTGTGTATCCCGTTTTTTGGGATCAGTTCGAATTTGCCGTTCGGAAGCACCACGATCTGGTCGATAAAGGCTTTCCAGAAAGGATCGCCGGCGATAAAGGCCGAAACTTCGTACAGTGCTGCCATGGCCCGGGCCTCGCCGGGATGAACCTGGCTGCCCCGGTCAATAAGGCAGGCTCCGGCCGCATAGTCGAGGGGAATATGCCCCGTGGCGATTATGACCCGGGCGGTGTGTTCGTCAGACAGGGGAAAAAGCCGCCCCCCGGTATCGACGTAGAAACTCTCGTTGCGGTTGTTGATAATGCGCATCATGGGGTCGCGCTGGGTGATGCTGGCCCGGAGACTGCCGTCGATGGTCCGGTATACATGGGCCCTTTCGACGTATGGCACAGATTCGAGGGTCTTTTTGATGGTTTTGAGCAGCCCCCGGCTGACCGGTTTCCCCTCCAGGGTGTCCAGACGTTGGTAAAGGATCTGCCTGATGGTTTCGGGCCTGACAAACTGGTTGCCGCTGCGGCTGTTTGTGCTGATGTCGAAGCGGGTGCACAGGGTGCTGGCATTCTGCTCGCGGGCAGCGCCCAGCAGCAGGGCCATCGCTGAGGCGAGCAGGACAAGCAGAAGCAGTTGCAGGGCTTTAATTATCATGACAATGCCTTGTTTTTAAGTATTTCAGCAATGGGAGCTGCAAAGCGGTCGATATCGCCCGCCCCCATAGTCAGCAGCACCTGGTGGTCCTCGTTTTTCACCACATCGAGCAACTCCTCCCTTTTGCAAAGCCTGGCCTCTTTCAGCCTCACCCTTTCGAGCAACATTTCCGCACTGACCCCTTCGATGGGCAACTCCCTGGCTGGGTAAATGTCAAGAAGGATCAGGGCGTCGAGCATCGAAAGGCTTTCGGCAAACTGATCGGCCAGATCCCTGGTCCTCGAATAGAGATGGGGCTGGAAGATGCCGGTAAGTTTTCTTCCGGGCCATAACTCCCTGACCGATGCGATGCAGGCACGTATTTCTTCGGGGTGGTGGGCGTAGTCGTCGATGTACACCGTTTTTTCGGTGCGCAGGCAGATCTCGAAACGGCGTTTGACACCCAGGAAGCTTTCCAGGGCCTTTTCGATATATGGGGCATTGACCCCTATCTGGTGGGCCATGGCCGCTGCCGCAAGCGCATTTTCCAGGTTGTGCCTGCCGGGATGGCCGAGCCTGATTTCGCCGGTGCGCAGACGCCCCCCGATGGCAGCATGGTAGGCTCCCTGGCTTACCCTTGCCTTACTCAGGCAATAATCGGCATCCTCTGCGGGGTGGTATTCGACCAGGGTCCCTTCAAAGCCGATGCGGCCGGCGATCCCCTTTTTTGCTGTCAGCGTGCCTCCGGGAGAGATCAGCCTGGCGAAGCCGGAAAAGGAGTCCAGCAGTTTTTCGTAGCTGCCGTATACATCGAGGTGGTCGGCATCGATGGCAGTGATCAGCGCCATCCTTGGCGAGAGGTGGTGGAAGGAACGGTCGTATTCGTCGGCTTCGGCAACCAGCCATTGCGGACTGGCCTCGCCCAGGTAATTGGTGTTGTAGTTGGTGCTGATGCCCCCCAAAAAGGCGGTGCAGGGAATTCCGGCCACCTTCAGGATATGGGTCAGCATGGCGCTGACCGTGGTCTTTCCATGGGTGCCGGCAATGGCAATGGTGGGGATGTTGCGCGAGATCATGCCCAGCACTTCGGCCCGTTTGCGCAGGGGAATGCCCAGGGCGTCGAGGTGACGAAACAACCGGATGCTTTTCGGCACGGCAGGGGTGTAGACCACCAGCTGCGGATCCTGGGTCAGTAAGGCCACATCGTCTTCATAGGCCACCCCGATGCCTTCTTCCTCCAGGGCCCGGGTGATGGGAGAGGGTGTTTTGTCGTAGCCGGCCACATGAACTCCCCGGGTATGGAAATACCTGGCCAGGGCACTCATGCCGATGCCCCCGATCCCCAGGAAATAAATATGTTCTATTTGGCCGATGTCGTGCATGGTTCTGTTGTGCTCCCTTAACTTCTATTTGCCTTTTCCAACAAGCCCCAGGGCCATCCCCGCGATCGCATCTGCTGCGTTGAGGTAACTCATGCCGGCGATCTTTTCGCGGAGGCGGTGTTTTTTTTCTTCGTCAAATACCAACTCTGCCGCCACTTCTCCCAGCCTGTCGATGGCTTCCTCATCCCTGACCAGTATGGCGGCATGGTGGTTTACCAGGGCCAGGGCGTTCTTGGTTTGATGGTCTTCGGCCACATTGGGCGAAGGGATGAGGATGGCCGGTTTTTTTACAGCCGCGATCTCCGAAACGGCGATCGCCCCGGCGCGGCTCACCACCACCCCGGCCGCTGCATAGGCATAGTCCATCCGGTCGATGAAGGGCAGCACCCGGATGCCTTTGTCTCCTGTGGCAGCTGCTGCTTTTTGTGCTGTCGGGGCATAAGCTTTCCCGGTCTGCCAGATAAGCTGTATGCCCTTCCGGACAAAAAACTGCAACCCGGCATGGATGCTCTGGTTGATGGTGGTCGCCCCCAGGCTGCCCCCTGTAACCAGCAGTACCGGTCTGGTGGCCGACAATCCGAAATGGTCCAGGGCCTCCTGATGCTTGCCACCGGTATCTGTTACCTCCTGCCTGACCGGGTTGCCGGTGAGGTAGATCTTCTCTTTCGGGAAATACCTTTCCATCCCCTCATAGGCCACACAGATCCTGGCCGCTTTTTTGGCCAGGATGCGGTTGGTAAGGCCGGGATAGGAATTCTGCTCCTGTATCATCACCGGGATATGCTGCCCGGCCGCTGCCCACAACACAGGCCCGCTGACGTAACCCCCTACGCCGATCACCACATCGGGTCTGAAGCGTTTCACAATGGCTTTGGACCCACCCAGGCTTTTGGCCAGTTTGAAGGGCAGCAGCAGGTTTTTCCACGATAACCTCCGTTGCAGCCCTGCCATCTCCAGTCCGATGATGTGAAAGCCCGCTTCCGGCACCTTGGTCATCTCCANACGCCCCCTGGCCCCGACAAAGAGGATGCGGGCATCCCCGGCCTGTTTTTTCAGGGCCCTGGCGATGGCGATGGCCGGGAATACATGACCGCCGGTTCCTCCGCCGGCAATCACGAACTTAAGCGACCTGTGTGCTTGCAGGTGTTTTTTCATAATTGTTTTTTTCTCCTTCTACTACTTCTTCTCCTTCAATGCTGCGGCTTACGCTCAGAATGATGCCGATGGCCAGGCTGGTGAACCACAATGAGGTACCCCCCATGCTGACCAGGGGAAGGGGCTGTCCCGTAACCGGCAACAGGTTTACGGCCACGGCCATGTTGATCATGGCCTGGAATACCAGGCTGAAACTCAGCCCGGCGGCCAGCAATGCCCCGAAGGTGCCTGGGCTTTTGTGGGCAATGCGTATGCCCCTGTAAAGCAATATCATGTAAAGCAATACCACCGTAAAGCCTCCCGCCAGGCCGTATTCTTCGATGATGATGGCGTAGATGAAATCGGAATAGGCCTGGGGCAGGAAATTGCGCTGTGTGGAGTTGCCCGGCAGCTTGCCCATCACCCCGCCGGTAGCAATGGCGATCTTTGCCTGATCGGCCTGGTAGGTGTCGGTATTTTCGCTGGAAACAAAGTTGGTGATCCTGCTTTGCCAGGTGTAGACCCTTCCGCCGTCAGACACCAGCATGAGCATCAGGACAAACAGCAGGGCGCCTCCCAGGCTGATCCCGGTAAGCGCAGCGATGTATTTCATCCTTACCCTTCCGATAAACATCAGCGCAACACAGGATATAAACAGCACGGCGGCTGTTGAGAAGTTGGCCGGCATGATCAGGCCGCAGACAAGGATTACCGGTACGATCAGGGGCACAAAGGCCTTGTTGAAATCTGCGATCATCTCCTGTTTGCGGGTGAGCAGCCTGGCCAGGTAGATGATGATGGCCAGCTTGGCGATGTCCGAACTCTGGAAGCTTAGGTTGACAATGGGGAGGGTGATCCAGCGGCTGGCCTCGTGGATGGTGGTGCCTCTGAACAGGGTAAATACCAGCAGGGGAACGGCTACGTAAAGCGCCAGCTGGGAGATCCGCGAGTAATAGACGTACCTGATGTTGTGCGCAAGGTACATAAGCCCCAGCCCAAGCGCGATGATGACCATGTGCTTGAGCAGGTAATATTCGGTGTTCCCGGCCCTGAAGCGGTAGGCCAGGGTTCCCGTTGAGCTGTACACGGCCAGGATGGAAAAGACATACAGTATGATCACCACCATCCAGATAATCCTGTCGCCCCGAATTCTCAGCCCAAGAAGATTTGTGTTTCGTTCAGCCATGGTTTATAGTTCGTATACCGCTTGTTTATACTGATTGCCGCGGTCGGCGTAGTTGTCAAACAAATCGAAACTTGCACAGGCGGGCGACAACAGCACCACATCGCCCGGCCTTCCGGCAATGTAAGAGGCCATCACGGCCTCCCTGGCACGCCCCACTTCCACTATCTGTTCGATCTTGCCGCGGAAAAACCCCGTCAGCCGGGTGTTGTCGGTGCCGAGGCATACCAGCGCCTTCACCTTTTGCTGCACCAGGGGCAAAAGCATCCCGTAGTCGTTTCCGTTGTCCTGCCCCCCGGCTATCCAGATGATGGGGTTGTTGATGATTTCAAGGGCAAACCAGGTGGCGTTCACATTAGTGGCCTTTGAGTCGTTGATGAAGCGGATGCCGCGCACCGTGCCCACATCCTCAAGGCGGTGGGAATTATTCTGAAAACCACTCAGGCATTCCCTGATGCCCTCCTTCCTTACCGCCTGCAACCCGGACGATACGGTCTCCGCCATGTCGCTGTATATATTGCGCCGCTTTACCAGAGTTTGTTCAAGGCTGTTCATTGTATGTTGGTTTATGTAATTCCGTGAGCCGGAAGACCGAAGACCGAATAGTGATGGGTTTAAGAGTTTAAAAGTTTAAAAGTTTAAAAGTTTAAGGCTTCAATATCAAACACTTAAGCTCAACTCTTCAACTCTTCAACTCTTCAACTCTTCATTTTTCTACTTTCTACTTTCTACCTTCTACTTTCTACCTTCTACCTTCTTCCTCCTACCTCAACTTCAGCGTAATCACTGAAAACACCGCCAGCATGATGCCTACAATTAAAAAGCGTTGCACGATCTTGGCCTCGTGGTAGCCCAGCATCTGGTAATGGTGGTGCAGGGGGGCCATCCTGAAAACTCGCCTGCCCTGCCCGAAGCGTTTCCGGGTGAATTTGAACCAGCTTACCTGGATGATCACCGACAGGCTTTCGATTAAAAATATGCCGCAGAGTATCGGGATGAGCAGCTCCTTCCGGATCACAATGGCGAATACGGCAATGATGCCCCCGAGCGAAAGGCTGCCCGTATCGCCCATGAACACCTGGGCAGGGTAGGAGTTGTACCATAAAAACCCGACACAGGCCCCCACAAAGGCGGCGATAAAGATCACCAACTCGCCCGTATGGGGTATGTACATAATGTTCAGGTAGTCGGCAAAGAATATATTGCCCGATACATAGGCCAGCACCCCCAGGGTGGCACCGATAATCCCTGATGTGCCCGTGGCCAGCCCGTCGAGCCCGTCGGTGATGTTGGTCCCGTTCGACACGGCGGTGATGATCAGAATGACAATGGGGATAAAGATCAGGAAAGCCCATCTTTTGTAGCCTTCGCCCAAAAAACGCAGCAAGTCCGCATAATCGAATTCATTGTCCTTGACAAAGGGGATGGTGGTCTTGGTCGATTTTACCGATTCGGTCGGAAAGGGGGTGTCCATGACGATCAGGCCCTCCATCTCCAGGATCTCGCTGGGGCTGACCAATTCGAGTGGCAAGGTGGGTTTTTCGCGTATCACCACCCCTTCGTGGAAAAACAGGGTGGCTCCCACAATGACGCCCAGGCCGATCTGCCCCATGATCTTGAACTTCCCGTGAAGCCCCTTCTTGTCTTTTTTGAACACCTTGATGTAATCGTCGATAAAGCCGATGCCTCCAAGCCAGACGGTGGATATCAGCATCAGTATGATGTAGATGTTGTTGAGCCGGGCAAACAGCAGGGTGGGGATCACAATGGCCGCGATGATGATGATGCCGCCCATGGTCGGGGTGCCCTGTTTTTTCATCTGGCCATCCAGCCCGAGATTCCTGACGGTTTCGCCCACCTGCTTCTTTTGCAGGAAAGAAATGATCCTTCTTCCCGAGATCATGGTGATGATCAATGAAAAGATAATCGCCATGCCCGCTCTGAAAGAGATAAATTGGAAGACCCCGGTGCCTGGGATATCGAGGGTTTGATCCAGATATTCGAACAGTGGGAACAGCATCGTTACCTGTTTAGGATTTCCATTAACAATTGTTTGTCGTCGAAAGGGTGTTTCACTCCCCTGACTTCCTGTGTTTTTTCATGACCTTTTCCGGCCACCAGAATGATGTCGCCACCGGCCGCCATCACAGAGGCCACCTGGATGGCTTCTTTGCGGTTGACGATGGTGAGGTATTTGCTCTTCAGCTCCGGCTTGTGTTCCAGCCCCGCTTCCATGTCGGTGATGATGGCTTCCGGGTCTTCGAACCTGGGGTTGTCGCTGGTGAAGATCACCTTGTCGGACCAGGTGGTGGCAATGCTGGCCATGACGGGTCGCTTGGCCTTGTCCCTGTCTCCGCCACAACCGATAACAGTGATCAGGCTCCCACGGCCGCTGTGAATTTCGCGGATGGTCTTCAGTACGTTTTCGAGGGCATCGGGGGTGTGGGCAAAATCGATGATGCCGGTTATGCCCCCCTTGCCCGCAAAATGCTCAAAACGTCCCCTGGCCGGGCCACACTGGCTCAGGGCGGCGAGCAACTCCTGCTTGTTTTTTCCCATCAGCCGGCCGCTTGCGTACACGGCCAGGATATTGTATGCATTGAATCTGCCGATGAGCCTGCACCAGACTTCCTGGTTGTCGATGCGAAGCTGCAGCCCGGTAAAGCTGTTGTCGATCACCCTGGCCTTGTAATCGGCCATGGCACGAAGGCTGTAGGTCTTTTTGACCGCCCTGGTGTTTTGCAGCATCACCATGCAGTTTTTGTCGTCCAGGTTGGACAGGGCAAAAGCATCAGGGGGGAGCTTGTCGAAAAAGGATTTTTTCGCCTTCAGATACTCCCTAAGCGTTTTGTGGTAGTCGAGATGTTCGTGCGATATATTGGTGAAAACCCCTCCCGAAAACACCAGGCCTTCGGTACGGGATTGTGCCATGGCGTGCGAACTGACTTCCATAAAAACGAATTCGCATCCTGCAACCACCATGTCGTTGAGCAGGCTGTTCAACGACACGGCATCGGGGGTGGTATACAGGGTGTCGATCTCCCGCTCACCGATGCGGTTGCCCACCGTCGAAATCATCCCGCAGGGGTGGCCCAGCGACATGAACACTTCGTGCATCAGGCTGACGATGGTGGTCTTGCCGTTGGTGCCGGTAACCCCTATCAGTTTCAGTTTTGCGGAGGGGTGTTCGTAGAAATTGGCAGCAGCGATCCCCAGGGCTTTGGCGGTATTCCCGGCCCTGATATAGGTGATGTTCTCATCGGTTTCGGGGGGCATGCGTTCGCATAAGATGGCTGTGGCCCCAGCCCCGATGGCGTCGTCGATATAAAGATGGCCGTCGGTGTTGATGCCTTTTACGGCCACAAATAGGACGCCCGGACCTGCCCGGCGGGAGTCGGCAGTAATTGCGGTGACCTCCCTGCCGGTATCCCCGGTGGTTTCCAGTATCCCTGTTTTGTAGATGATGTCGCTGAGCCGCTTCAAAATGTTGTTGTTTTATGATAGTTCGATTAGAATAACACTGCCCGGCCTGACCCTCCTTCCCGGAGGCATGCTTTGCCGTCTTACGCTACCCCTGCCTGTGAACCTGACCCTGAGCCCTGCGTTTTCCAGCACATAAATGGCGTCTCTGAGCCCCATGCCCACGACCTCGGGCACCAGGTTCCCGATAAAGCCCCTTTCGGTAAAGGTCACGGTATCACCTCGTAGCCTGGTGTTCGCAAATGGCGTTTCTGCCTGGTCAACAAGCCTTGCATCCAGAAACCGGTAAATGGTACGCAGGTCGTCGAGGTAGCCGCTGCGCAGCAGGGGAAGGGAAGCGGTATAACTTTCTGTATCCGGAGCCCCGGGTGCAAACAACTGGGCCGCAAAGATCTTGTCGGCAATTTCCCGGAAAACAGGAGCCGCCACCTGCCCTCCCGTGTATACCAGGCCCCTGGGGTCGTGGATGACCACAATGCAGCTGTAGGCCGGGTTGTCGGCCGGAAAAAAGCCTGCAAACGACGACTGGTATACCACCCCGGTACTGCTTCGATACCCCGCCTGGGTTTGTGCAACCTGGGCAGTGCCCGTTTTCCCCGCAATGGGGTAGGCCGGGGTGTATATGTTTTTGGCAGTACCCTGCTCTACCACCCCGATGAGCAGTTCTCTTACCTGTTGCAATCCGGATGCGCTGGCAATGGAGCGGTCCCCGACCTGTGGGTGGAACTTCCTGACCGTTCTTCCGCTCTGACGAACCTCACTGACCAGCATGGGCCTCATTTTCTTTCCGTCATTGGCCACGGCATTGTAAAAGCTGAGTATCTGCAGGGGGGTGAGCAATACCTCGTAACCGATGGCCATCCAGGGCAGCGACACATTCGACCAGCCGTTGCTGCCCGCATCCCGTATCAGGGGCTGGCCCTCACCGGCTATTTCCAGGCCCAGCTCCCTGTCGAGCTGAAAACTTTTAAGCCTGTCGACAAATCGCTGTGGCTTGTCGCGGTAGGCCTCGTATACGATCCTGGATATCCCCACATTGGACGAAAGCTCGAACGCCTCCCTCATGGTGATGATGCCATGGCCCTGTTCGCCGGCATCGTGCATGATGCGGTCGTAATACCTGATTTGCCCCGTCCCTGTGTCCACCAGATCGTCCGGCTTCACTACCCCGTCTTCGAGGGCCACCAGCATGCTGGCCAGCTTGAAGGTAGAGCCGGGTTCGGTACTTTGGCCGATGGCAAAATTGTAGAGTTCGTCGTAACGGTTGTTGGTGGGGTTGCGCATCAGGTTGGAAATGGCCCTGATCTTGCCTGTGGACACTTCCATGACCACTGCCGTTCCCCAGCTGGCATTGTAGCGCCTGAGCTGCCTGAGCAGCGCCTGGTGGGTGTAGTCCTGAATCTGGATGTTGAGGGTGGTGACCAGGTCCATGCCGTTGCGCGGCTGGATCTCATTCTGGTCGCCGATGGGTATCCACCCATTGCTGCTTCGCTGGACCAGCCTTTTCCCCTGCACCCCCTCGAGGTATTGGCGGTAGGCGCCTTCCAGGCCCACATACACCCCTTCGCGCTCGTAACCGATGGTTCGGGCTGCCATCGTTTTGTAGGGCATTTCCCTTCGCGAATGCTCAATCACGATCAGTCCGCCACGGAAACGCCCCAGGCGGAACAGGGAGAAGGTTTTGAGGGCATTGAGCTCTTGCCAGCTAACGTGGCGCTTGATCAGCAAATACCTTTCGTTATTGGCCCTGGCGCGGATCAGGGTATTTTTGTACTGTGCCGGGTTGCGGTCGCCGAACAGCCGGGAGAGTTGCAGGGCAAGGGAATCGACCCCGGAATAGAAAAGTTCGTCGGAGGTGACTTTGGGGCTGACGTCCATGCGGATCTCGTAGACGGGCAGGCTGGTGGCCAGCAGCCTGCCGTCGCCCGAATAGATATCACCCCTGGCTGCATCAATGTTCTCATAGCGGAGGGTGGCCTGCCGGGCCCTCTCTCTCCAGTGGTCGCCCTGGACAAATTGAATGTAGACCACCTTGGCTACGATGAGCAAGGCAAAGGCTGCCATAAAAAAATACAGCAGCCTGATCCTCCACAATATGTCGCTTTTTGTTTCCAAGCTGCTGTGTCATTTAGTTTTCGGGCGGTAACGGCCGCTGCCGTCTTATGGGCTGTTGCGAAAGATACGTTTCAGCAATCCGTGTTCCCCTGTATTGTCATACACCGTAACCGGGGGCTCCTTTGACTCAATAAAGCCCCTGCCGGCAAGCCGGCGGGCCACTTCCGACTGATTGGTCAGGTACATGAGTTCCGATTTGGTATTGATGTACCTGATTCGGAGTTCTGTCATTTGCCTTCTCATGATCTCGGCCTCCCTGGCCCTTTTTTCGGCGTAATAAGTGTTGAATATCAGGAACAGGGCCAGCCCCGACAAATAGAGAAAGAAAGGCATCATATTGAATGCCGATTCCCTGCCCAGGAAACTGCCATCGAGCAGATTGGAGAAAACCCCCCCGTACCTGCCTTCGCTGGCCTCCCCGCCCTTTTCCTTTCTTTTTCTATATTGGTTTGCTGCCATCCTGGTTTTTTATTTTTTCCGCCACCCTCAACCGTGCGCTCCTGGCCCGGCTGTTTTCTTCCACTTCGGCGGGTTCGGGGGTCCGGGGTTTCCAGAGAGGCACAAAGGGCCTGATAATCCTGCCATAGAAGTCTTTCTCGGGCTCCCCGCTAAAATTGCCCGCCCGCATGTAGTTTTTCACCAGCCGGTCTTCCAGTGAGTGGTAGGATATCACCACCAGCCTTCCGCCGTCTTTAAGCACCTCTTCGCTTTGGATCAGCAATTCCCTGAGTGCCCCCAGTTCGCTGTTCACCTCGATGCGCAGGGCCTGGAAAACCTGGGCCATGAACTTGTTTTCCCTTCCGCGGGGTGCAAGCCGTTTGAGCAGGTCGGTGAGCTCTCCGGTGGTTTCCAGGGGCTGTTCTTTGCGGGCCTGATCAATGGCGGCTGCGATCTTCCGCGATTGCCTCAGCTCTCCGTAAAGTCGTAACACTTCGGCCAAACGCCCGGTATCGTATTCGTTGACCACGGTTTTTGCGCTGGGTTCCGAGTGCCGGTTCATGCGCATGTCGAGAGGACCCTCCAGTCGCGTCGAAAATCCCCTGCCGGCCTGGTCGAACTGATGCGATGAAACACCCAGGTCGGCCAATATGCCGTCGACAGGCAGGTAGCCGTACAACTTCAGGAAGTTCTTCATATACCTGAAGTTCTGGTTCAGAAAGGTCAGCCTGTCGTCGTCCGGAAGGTTTGCCAGGGCGTCCTCGTCCTGGTCAAAAGCAACCAGCCGGCCCTCGCCCAGCCTTTGCAGGATGGCCCTGGCATGTCCGCCCCCCCCGAAGGTGGCGTCGACATAGGTGCCTCCGGCTTTTACAGCCAGGCCTTCGAGAGCGGCCTCCAGCATCACCGGTTTATGGTACATCCTTGTCTCCCCCTGCCTGATTTATTTTTCCCATGACCTCTTCGGCCAGCGAAGAAAAATCGTCGGGCTCGCTGGCCAGCATCTGTTCATAAGCTTCTTTGGCCCATACTTCAATGCGATCACCATAGGCGAAAAGAACGATCTCCCTGCCGATGCCGCCATAATCCAAAAGGGATTTCGGCAACAGCAGCCTGCCGGCAGGGTCAAGCCTGAGTTCGGTCGCCCCGCGAAAGAAATAGCGAACGAACTCACGGTTTTTTTTGTTATACAGATTCAATGAATTAACTTCACGCGAACTTTTCAACCATTCGCTTTCGGGATACAGTGTCAGGTTGCTTTCGAATCCGCGGTTGATGACAAAACGGCCCTCGTCTCCGGGAGGCATTTGCTTTTTCAGCCCCGATGGCAGCATAAAACGACCTTTGGAGTCGAGCTTACATTCGTATTCTCCAAGCAGATGCGGCATTTTCCCACGTAGTTGGTTTGGTTTTGTAAATATATAAATAAAAACCCCACTTTTTACCACTTTTTACCACTTGTTGATAACTTTTCGGACCCAGGGCCTGGCCCCTGGGCGGGGAGTGATGTTCAACGTATTGGTAATCAATCTACAAGTTCAGGCAGTGGAAAAAACGGACAGACCGCATTTAATTGCCGCCAAAAGGCCGTAACCGGTTGAAAACTCTCTGGTATTGTAGTTTTTTTTAATTTTGATAAGTTCTTCAGGACAGAATATGGAAAGCACAAAACAAGGGCTTCAGCCTCAATTTATCGATGTGGACAGGGTGCTGCGAAACAAGGCAGGAGGTATGTACCATTTTATTCCCGGAGCCCTGGTCCGTTACCTGAAACGGATTGTGCACCAGGACCAGATCAATGAGGCGCTTGAAAAACTGAAACACCTGCATGGCCTCGATTTTATCGAAGCCATCGTTATCGGTGAATTCGGCCTCGACATCCAGGTTGAGAATCCCGAAAATATCCCTGCCCACGGGCGTTACATCGTGGCTTCCAACCACCCCCTGGGCGGTCTCGACGGGATGGCCCTGATGCATGTGATCGGAAAGGTGAGAAAGGACCTGCGTTTTGTTGCCAACGACATCCTGCTCGAACTGCACAACATAAAGGAATTGTTTGTGCCTGTGAACAAGCACGGATACAACAAGGCCGAAGCCGTCAGGGCGCTGGAGGCCTGTTTCGCTTCGGGCGAGCTGGTACTGATATTCCCTGCCGGTTTGGTTTCCCGCAGGCAGGGAAAACAGATCAAAGACCTTGAATGGAAAAAATCCTTTATCTCCAAGGCCGTGCAGCATCAACGCGACATTGTCCCGGTATATATCGAGGGGAAAAATTCCGGTTTTTTTTATAATCTGGCCCGTTGGCGGGGAAAGCTGGGCATCGGCTTTAACCTGGAGATGCTTTATCTGCCCGACGAAATGTTTCGCCAGCAAAACAAAAAACTGCGCATTATCTTTGGAAAAGCAGTGCCGTATACTACCTTTACGAAAAAATATACCCATTTTGAATGGGCGCAAAAAATCAAAGAGCATGTTTACGCCCTGCCCCGGGGCAGGGTAGAGTTTAATGGTTAACCCGAATGCGAATGACAGAGCCAATGAAAGAAAAGGACATCATTCCGCCGGTAGACAGGTCGCTGTTGAAAAAGGAGCTCGACAGCAAAAAGTTTCTGCGTTCGACCAATAACGCGAACAACCAGATCTACATTGTCGATGCCCTCGATTCTCCCAATGTGCTTCTGGAGATCGGACGCCTGAGGGAGGTGTCGTTCAGGCAGGCCGGGGGCGGCACGGGGAAGGAATACGACCTGGATCGTTTCGATACAATGGCCCTTCCGTACAAACAACTCATTGTATGGGATCAGCTCGCTGAGGAGGTTGTGGGCGGATACCGGTATATCTGCTGCTGGGAGGCCGGCAGCAGGGAGGATGGCAGCCCTCATATCGCCACCTCCGAATTGTTCAGATTCTCTGACCGTTTCATTGCCGATTACCTCCCCTATACCATCGAACTGGGCCGTTCTTTTGTTCAGCCCGCCTACCAGCCTTCCAGAGAAAACCGCAAGAGCATCTATTCGCTCGATAACCTATGGGATGGGCTGGGCGCCCTGGTGGTGACCCATCCGCAGCTGAAATATTTTCTGGGAAAGGTGACCATGTACACCCACTTTGACGCATTTGCCCGCGATCTGATCCTTTATTTCATGCAGCGCTTTTTCCCCGATCCCGAAGTGTTGGTCAGACCCTACCATCCCCTGCCCATACAGACCCCCCTGCATGAGCTGGAGGAGGTATTTACCGGGGCCACTTTTGAGGAGAATTACAAAATCCTCTCGCAGAAGGTCAGGGAGCGCGACGAGAACATCCCCCCTTTGTTCAACTCCTACATGGGCCTGAGCCCCTCCATGAAAACCTTCGGCACGGCCATCAACGAAGGCTTCGGGGGTGTGGAGGAAACCGGCATCCTGATCACGATCAAAGACATCTATCCTGGCAAATCGAAACGGCATATAGACTCCTATCAGGCTTAGTTGTGTCTTGCTGCCCTGGCCGAAGAACGGAAGGGGCTTGCCGGCGCTCCGGCTTATCCCTGAAAAACCATGGTCATCAAATCGGCAGAATTTATTAAAAGTGCCACTTCCTATAAGGATTGTCCGGAACCCGTGTTTCCCGAATACGCTTTTTTGGGGCGTTCCAATGTGGGGAAATCTTCGTTGATCAATATGATCACCAATTTCGGAAAGCTGGCCAAGACTTCCGGCTCGCCTGGCAAGACCCAGCTCATCAATCATTTCCTGATCAACAAGGCCTGGTACCTGACCGACCTGCCGGGATACGGCTTTGCCAAAGTGCCCCTGTCAGTGAAACGGCGCTGGGAGAAAATGATCAAAGATTATATGCTGAATCGGCCGAACCTGGTGTCGTCGTTCATCCTGATCGATGTGCGGCATTCGCCCCTGAAAAACGATCTGGAGTTTCTGAAATGGGCCGGTGCCAATCAACTTCCCTTCACCATTGTGTTCACCAAGGCAGACAAACTGGGAAGGTCAAAATTGCAGCAAAACCTCGCTGAGTTTGAAAGAGTCCTGTTTGGAGAATGGGATCCCCTTCCACCCTGCATTGTCAGCAGCAGCAAAGACCGCAGGGGCCGGGACGAGATCCTCGATCTGATAGAGCAGTGGAACAGGGTGTTTTTGCAATGACAACCTCCACTAGCCCGGCCTGAACCTGGCCTGGTGCAACAGCTTTCCTGAATCTGTCTCATGCAGCAATTCCTGGAGGCTCACTTCGGGATTGCGGCGCATATACTCCCTGACGATCTGCCAACCCAGCCAGGACCCGGTGCGGGGGGCCGAATGCCGGGAAAATGCCGAGGTGAAAGGGGCTTGAGTGATAAAATTCTGAATGGCGGCATGATCGCCCGAATAAAGCAGCTCATTGTCCAGCTTATAGGCCCAAACCCTTCCCTGGTTGCGCTGCATCCATTCCATCTGGCCCCCGGTATAGGAGATCTTGGTGGTGTCGGCCGTGCGGGGAAGCAGGCAGTCGATAAAGTACAGCTTTTTGCCCTGGTGGATCATATGGTCGAGCAGGGTTTCGGGGCGAAACCCTGCCTGGGCGAGATGCCTCTCTGCCAGGACGGCCGCCACATCTACCGCCACCTTCGCGGGTTGCATCCAGTGGGCCATGTAGCGGGGTATGCCGATCTGCCCGTATACCGGATAGCCCGCCCCCAGGTAATTGTCGAGACCGATCACCAGGTGGTTTTCTGCAAGCAGAACGGGCATCTGGTAATCCAGGCCCGAAACATAGGTATACACCCGGGGTGTTTCCTGTTCGGGGAAGTGATGGCGATAGAACCTGAACGCCTTGCCCAGTGTGGCCGACAGATCATCTAACCGGGGCCATGCCTCACGGGTGTCTTCGTACAGGCCGATCAGAAAGGGATCGGTGATGTAGTTGTAGAGCAGCTGCAACGAAGACGGGTCATCCACCTCTTCTTCCAAAAAAAAGTAAAATTCCTCGACATGTGGAGCGATCTCCTGCCGCAACTTCATGGGGTCGAGTGAAAACAACATCTCTTCGTACCTGCTGATGCGGAGTGTGTCGGCAGGGATGTCCGAAATATCTGCCTCAAAAAAAGGTTTGCGTTCGCGGGGCGAACAGGCAGCCAGCAGGAGGAGGGCAAACAGGAGTGCGACAGAACAATAGGTAGTGCCTGGTTGTTTTAACATAGAGAACTCTGATTCTGTTTTGGCGTGAAACTCCCCCCGGATACTCAAAAAATATGCCAGTCCGGAGTGAATCTTCTGAACAACTATTGAATATTGTTTATTATATTGCAAACGCAAACTTAATCCTGAAAGTATGAAACGGACAATACTCTTTATTGCCTTGCTGCTGAGCATGCCACCACTTATAGCCGATGATTTCGGTTTTCGTTTCGGTATAAAGACCTCTCCCAACCTGTCGTGGTTTCGGACTGAGACCCGGGGTTACGAAAACAACGGTGTGGCCCTGGGATTCTCTTACGGCCTGGTGGCCGATTACGAGTTTGCCCAAAACTACGCCATCGGTTCGGGGTTCAATATTGTGCGTACCGGTGGCACCTTGCGCTACAATTACATCCACGAAGGATTCCCTACCCAGAAGCGCCGGGATTATTCATACCGTTATCTTGAGTTTCCCCTGACCCTGAAACTGAAAACATCCGAAGTAGGTTTTATCACCTATTACGGACAGTTCGGGGTAGGGCTTTCGTTCAATACCCGGGCCCGTGCCGACCAGCGGATTGCCCTGGGCAATGGCAGCTCATTGCGGACTACCGATGTGGACATAAGCGATGAAACCCGGTTTTTGAAAGGCGCCCTGATCATCGGCGGTGGTCTGGAATACAATTTCGGGGGACGCACTTCGCTGTTGGCCGGCCTGACCTTCCACAACGGCTTCTCCAATGTGCTCAGCGTAGACAACCCGGCCGTGCAGGCTACCCCGAGTGCCGTGTCCAACTACCTGGAAATGACCCTGGGGGTATTGTTCTAGGCCCCGCGTAGCTTCTGCCCCTTGGTTTGCCAGTGGCCTGGCTGCCTTGCCAAATCATTTTGTTAAAAGAAGTTCCGGGGAAATGAAAATTGCCCTTGCCCAGATCAATTTCCATACAGGCAATCTGCAGTACAATCTCAACAGAATGCTGGAGATGCTGTCAGAGGCCCGTGCGCTCGGAGCCGACCTGGTTGTGTTCGCCGAACTCTCGGTATGTGGTTACCCCCCCCGCGATCTGCTGGAATCGGATGCTTTTGTTACCAACTGCCTGGAGGTGGTAAACCAGCTCGCAAGGCATTGCCAGGGCATTGCCGCCATTGTGGGCAGCCCGTCATTTAATCCACGCCCCGGCGGAAAGCGACTGCACAATTCGGCCTACCTGCTCTTCGATGGACGGGTGCAGGATGTGGCCCACAAGGGACTGCTCCCCACCTACGACGTGTTTAATGAAAACCGCTATTTTGAAGGGGCCACCGACTTTCATGTCATGAAGTTCAAGGGAAGGCGCATCGCGATGACCATTTGCGAAGACATCTGGAATGTGGACGGACAGGGGCTGTATGCCACCATCCCCTGCGATGAGCTGATAAAGGAAGAGCCATCGCTGATCATCAATATTTCGGCATCCCCCTATGCCTGGAACCACCTGCCCCGGCGGATGGAGGTATTGTCGATGAATGCGCGCAAATACCGCCTGCCACTGTTTTCGGTAAACCTGGTGGGCGGACAGACCGGGCTTTTGTTCGACGGGGTATCGGCGGCGATCAATCCCAGGGGCGAAGTGGCGGGCACCCTGCCCCGGTTTGGCGAAGGAATCTCGGTATTTGACCTCGACCAGGTGTCTCGCGAAAATGGCAGGTCTCTCCCGGCCGAAGCCGGTGGGCATGAAAAAAGCGCCAGCATTTTGGCGGCCCTGGAGATGGGAGTCGCCGACTATTTCAGCAAAACGGGCATGAAGAAGGCCATCATCGGGTTATCCGGTGGCATTGATTCGGCGCTTACCCTGGTAATCGCAGCCCGTGCATTGGGTAGGGAAAACCTTTGGGCGGTCCTGCTCCCGGGGCCTTTCAGCAGCGAGCACTCGGTAAGCGATGCTGTGGCCCTGGCAGAAAATCTTGGGGTGCGCTACGACATCATTTCGGTGAACGATGCGGTACAGAGCCTGGAAAACAGCCTTGCCCCCTTTTTTGTGAACACCTTGCCGGGAGTGGCCGAAGAAAACCTGCAGGCCAGGGCGAGGGCGAACATCCTGATGGGGCTTTCGAACAAATTCGGTCACATGCTGCTGAACACATCCAACAAAAGCGAGGCAGCAGTGGGTTACACCACCCTGTACGGGGATATGTGCGGTGGGCTTTCGGTGCTGGGCGATGTATACAAGACCTGGGTGTATGAACTGGCCCATTACATAAACCGGGAGCAGGAGATCATTCCCGGCAGTACCATCCAAAAGCCCCCTTCGGCCGAACTCAGCCCGGGCCAGAAAGACAGCGACTCGTTGCCGGAGTATGAGGTGCTGGATGCCATTTTGAGCCTGTACATCGACAGGCAGATGGACCGGAAGCAGATCCTGGATGCGGGCATTGATCCCGAACTGGTGAACAAGGTGTTAAGGATGGTGCAAACCAGTGAGTACAAGCGCAAACAGTCGCCTCCGATATTGAGGGTGACCGGAAAATGCCTGGATATCGGGCGCGAAATGCCGCTCGACGCCCATTATCCCTGGTAACGGAAATGGCCCGGAACCCGGTATGCCGGCCGCTTAGTTGTTGATGGACTCTACTGACTTGATCTCAGGAATGGCTTTTTTCATGGCCTGTTCAACACCGGCCTTCAGGGTCATCTGGCTCATGGGGCATGAACCGCAGGCACCCAGCAACTCCACTTCGACCACATTGTCTTCGGTTATGTTCACAAAACGGATATTGCCTCCGTCTGCTTCGAGGTATGGGCGGATCTGGTCGATGACACCCTCTACTTTCTTGATCAATTCGCTCTTTTCTGACATGATATGATTGTGTATGTTGTTATTTTAATCTGGTTTCTTTAAAAATAGTGATGCAAAAATAATGCAAAACTTTTAATTGGCCTAATGGGGGGAGGAAAGTGGAAGTTAGTAGGTAGTAGGTAGTAGGTAGTAGGTAGTAGGTAGTAGGTAGTAAGTAGTAAGTAGTAAGTAGTAGGTAGAAAGTAGAAATCCAAAAGCCAACAGCCAAAATCCAACAGCCAATAGCCAAAAGCCAAAAGCCAAAAGCCAAAAACCAAAATCTACCTTCTAATTTCTATTTTTGGCTTTTCGGCGGCGGGATCCCAGAACACTTCATCGAAATCGACCACCTTGTCGTGGCGTACCTCGATCCCTTCGTTCTCCAGCAGCTGCTGCATGATATCGCTTCCACCAAAATGGTGCTTTCCGGTGAGCACCCCATTGCGGTTTACCACCCTGTGTGCAGGGATGCCCGGATCGGCAACGTGGGAGTGGTTCATGGCCCAGCCCACCATCCTGCTGCTGCCATTGCTGCCCAGGCAGGCAGCTATGGCCCCGTAGGTGCTGACACGGCCCCGGGGTATCCGGCGTACCACCGCATATACCTTCTGGAAAAAGCTGGTATTTTCCATAGGGGTCAGGATCGAAGCGAAAATTTGACGTAGTGTATGGGCAGCCCCCTATCCAGGAATTTTTGTTCGTAATAGGTGCGGATGTCTTTGAGCATGGGGTCGCGTTCCTGACTGCTTCCGTAAAGATCCCTGCAGTGGTCGATCAGGTGGTGCCGGCCTTCGCGGATCACATCCAGGGTGTAGGCGTACAATTCGCTGTTGTCGGTTTTCAGGTGGATGGGACTTCCAATAGCCAGGATGCTGCGGTACCTTTCGAGGAAGGCCTGGGATGTCAGCCGTTTCTTATGCCGGGATCTTCTGAGGTAAGGATCGGGAAAGGTGAGCCAGATCCCCGACACTTCGCCGGGGGCGAAAAAGCGGATCAGCATTTCGGCCTGTATGCGCAAAAAGGAAACATTGTGCAGGCCCTTGTCGAGAGCCGCCCTGGCCCCGGTCCAGATCCTGTCGCCCTTGATGTCGATGCCGATAAAATTGGTACCGGGGCAGGCCTCCGCCAGCCCCACGGTGTATTCGCCCTTTCCGCAACCGATCTCCAGCACGACGGACTGCCCGTTCCCAAACCAGGACTGGCTCCACTGCCCCCTGTTCGGATGGTCTGTGTGGGTATGCAGGTACTGTGGCTGTACGACGTTCGAAAAACTGTTGATCTCCGCGAATTTTTTAAGCTTCTTCTTGGCCACGGTGTGGAGGGATAGGTTGGGACAAATTCAGCGGTGGAGAATCCAGGCCACCTCCCTCAATTCGTCGTCGAGCCTGGCTTTTTCCTCCTGGGCCTGTTCGAGGCTGTGGTAAAACCCATAGGCAACCCGGTGAAAGCCGGCGGGGGTTTGCATGAACACGCTTGCCAGGGGGGCTCCCTGTTCCCGCAGCGATTCGGCAAACTCTCCGGCCCTTATGGGATTGCGAAAACTGCCCACAACCAGGTAGTATACCGGCCTGCCGGCTTCCGGCTCGGGCGGGACAAGCCCGGGATCGGGGGGGCGGGTTTCGGGTTCTTCCACTTCATTGACCTCTTCGACCGGCTGAACTTCGGTTACTGGTGGCTCAACAGGGGATGGGGATGGGGTCTCTACATGGGGGGGGTGATCAACGGAACGGAAAAATCCCTCCTTCCCGAAGAAAAAGTGGAAGTTCAGCAGCAATATGATCAGAATGATCAGCAAGGGGACGATCAGATAGGCCAGCCACCTGAGTGCGGGCGGAAGTCCTCTCTTTTCGGGCTGCTCCCGGATCCTGGCGGGCTCTTCCAATGCTTTTTCCGGAGTTTTCTGCACAGGTGGGGGGATGGGGGCCCGTTCCCGCCTGTCTTCCGGCTCATCATCGGGATCACGCCCGGGCTCAACACCGGCCATATTGCTGATGAAGGGGTCTGCCGCTTTGGCTTCCGGTTCCTTTACATAAGGTACCCCTGTGTTATTTTCCAGGTAGTTGATGCGGCGGTCGGGCTCAAATACCAGATTGCCGTCGGCTCCGGTGCTGAATACCCCGATGTTCTCGAGTTCCACCATCTTCCCCGCTTCCAGTGAATGGTCGATCTCTTTGATCAGTTTTGGGTAAAAGTCCTTCACCTCTTCCGGGGTCATGTCTTCCTTTTGGGCAATATATGCGGTAAGGGGCGTTTCCCCCTTTCGGGGGGTGGTGTTGAAATCTACGATCTTACTGGGGGATTCCACCACCTTTTTCTCAGGCACGAATCTGGCCGGGACATACCGTGTGGAAAATGTCCCGAAACCCGGAAGAAGCACGGTGTCATGGACAAAAAGCAGCTCGCTGATGTATTTGCCAATCTTCATAATACAGCTGGGAGGTTAATGTGGTGAAGGTTTTTATTTTATGTTGTATCGAAAGAACCGCCGGCAATCTCTGGTCTAAATTATAAAAAAACCATGACAAAACCCTGTTTTGCCCCTCAGACATGATTTGTACTCACCCGAGCAGATTCGGCGGGATCCCTGCGATGTCTCCGGGGGTATCGATGGCAATGGACTCAATGGTGGTTTCCTGGACAAAGATCTCGAAATCGTGTTCGAGCCACCGGAGCTGTTCCAGTTGTTCGGCCTGTTCGAGCTGGCCGGGGCTGAGCAGTGCGATGCGTTCAAGGGTTGCGATGCGGTATGCATACAGCCCCAGGTGCTGATAACAAGGATGTCTGCCCACATCGGCCGAAGTTCGCCTACGGCTGGCATACGGAATGGCTTCCCGGCTGAAATACAGGGCCTTCCCGTTATTGGCAAGCACCACCTTCACCTTGTCGGGGTTGGCAGCTTCTTCTCCCCGGTCGAACTTCCTGGCCAGGGTGGCAATTTGCACCCTCTCATCGGCAAACATCTGCGCGATCTGAGCGATCTGCCGGGGGTCGATAAAGGGCTCGTCGCCCTGGATGTTGATCACGCAGTCATCCGGGCTGTATGTACCCTCTTTGTTAAGATACTGCAGGGCCTCGAGGCATCTTTCGGTGCCGCTGCGATGATGTTTGCCGGTCATAACGGCCTTGCCGAATTCAGCTACGTGGTCAAAAATGCGTGCATCGTCGGTGGCCACCACCACTTCATTCAGGACTTCGCAGCGGCTGGCGCGTTCGACCACCCTATGGATCATCGATCTGCCGCCGATGCGGGCAAGGGGTTTTCCCGGAAACCTGGTGGAGGCATAACGGGCGGGTATGATTCCGATGAACTGCATGGGGAAGTTGTTTACTGGGAAGCGGGACAGATAGCCTGACTGCGGTCGGCCACCCTCATCAGAACAGGCCGTGGATCTCCGCATCGATCTTCTGGATCACCAGACCCAGGTCGGCCTGCCGTTCGTCGAATTTGACGTTGTCGACATCGATCACCAGCAAATTGCCCTGGTCATATCCCGAAATCCAGGCTTCGTATCTTTCGTTGAGTTTCTTCAGGTAGTCGAGGCGGATGGAATTTTCGTACTCCCTCCCCCTTTTCTGGATCTGGCTAACCAGGGTGGGAACACTGGCTTTTAAATAGATCAGCAGGTCGGGTGGATTAATGAATGAACTCATCAGTTCGAACAAACTGGAGTAGTTGTTGAAATCTCTTGAAGACATAAGCCCCATTGCGTGCAGATTGGGAGCGAAAATATAGGCATCCTCATAAATGGTACGGTCCTGGATTACTTTCTTATCGCCCTTGCGGATCTCCACCACCTGCCGGAACCGGCTGTTCAGAAAATACACCTGCAGGTTGAACGACCAGCGCTGCATGTCTTCGTAAAAATTATTCAGGTATGGATTGGTGTCTACGTCCTCGTAATGGGCTTCCCAGCCGTAATGCCTGGCCAGCAAGGCGGCAAGTGTGGTTTTCCCCGAACCGATATTCCCGGCAATGGCGATGTGCATGGCAATGTGGATTTTTGAATGAAACAAATATACATGATTTTTTTTCGTTCGAACTTGCACACAAACGAATGAAAAAAAATCATGTGAAAGCGAAGCGTTTCCTTCTGTACACCAGCATTTTGTATATTGTTTTTTTACAAAATGATGGTGTTATTTACAGAAGAAATATACCTGATTTTTTCCCCTGCATGCACCCCCTCAGGAGTCCTTTTCCAGGAAAGCCAGGATCTCGTCAACGTACTTCCTGTTGTTGTACAGCCGGGGCACTTTGTTCTGCCCCCCGATTTTGCCTTTCGATTTAAGCCACCTGAAAAAGGTCTTTTCGGGTACGCTGCGGACCTTTGGCCTTTTCAGCATGAGGTCGCCGCTGCGTTTGGCCTCGTAGTCTGAATTCAGATTCTTGAGCTCGCTATCAAGAATGCCGGCAAAACCTTCCAGGTCGTTTGGGGGGATCTCAAATTCGATGAGGTATTCGTGAGCGGCCGATGCCTGGTCGTCCAGATAGATGGGAGCTGCCGTGTATTCGCTGATCACCGCCGAGGTCTGCCTGCAGGCTTCGTCCAGGGCCTTTTCGGCATTGTCGATGATGACTTCTTCGCCAAAAGCGTTGATGAAGTTTTTGGTGCGTCCGGATATCCTGATGCGGTATGGGGAGAGGCTGGTGAAGCGAACGGTGTCGCCGATCACATACCTCCACAGCCCACCGTTGGTAGAGATGACCATGGCATAATTCCTGTCTTTCTCCACCTCACCAAGCGAACAGGCCAGCGGATGCTCCTTGCCGAACTCCTCCAAGGGGATGAATTCGTAAAAGATACCGTAATCCAGCATCAGCAACATGTCGTTGGCATCTGGCCTGTCCTGGATGCCGAAAAAGCCTTCCGACGCATTGTAGGTTTCAAGGTAGTGCATTCTGCCCGAGGGGATCAGGTTCTCAAATTGCCTGCGGTAGGGCGAAAAACTCACCCCCCCGTGAATAAAAAGCTCCAGATTGGGCCAGACCTCCAGCATGTGTTCGCGCCCGGTAATTTCCAGGATGCGTCTGAGCAGGATTAGGTTCCATGAAGGGACCCCGCTGAAATTGGTCACGTTTTGCCTGGCCGTGGCCCGGGCGATCCTGTCCAGTTTTTTCTCCCAGTTGTCGATCAGGGCCAGGGACAGGGTGGGTGTGCGGAAAATTTCGGCATAAAAAGGGGAATTCTGCAACAGCACGGCAGAGAGGTCACCCACATAGGTTTTGTTGTTGAGTTCGCTTACGTTGTGACTGCCGCCCATCACCAGGCCTTTTCCCTCAAATACCTTCGATCGTGGATGATGATGGCAATAAAGGGCCATCACGTCTCTGCCGGCCCTGTAATGACAACGCTTGAGGCTTTCGCTGCTGATGGGGATGTATTTGCTTTTGTCACTGGTTGTTCCCGATGACTTGGCGAACCAACGGATCCGCCCCGGCCACATGATGTTGCGTTCTCCTTTCATCAGGCGTTCTACGGCCGGTTTGAGTGTGTCGTAATCGATGACGGGAAGCGAATCGCGGAAGTCTGCGTAGGAGCGAATCTGCGAAAAGCCGTGCTTTTTGCCGTATTCTGTGTCGCGCGCCGTATGCAGCAGGTTCAACAGGCTTTTCTGCTGTACCTCCAGGGGGTTGGACTTAAAATAATCTATTCCGGGGATGCGTTGTTTTACGAACCAGGAAGTAATCGGATGGACCAGTGACATTCGGCTAGCTTGTTTATCTTTTTGTACGAATGCAAAATTAACCATTATCATCAATTTGGACAGACATTTTTCGTGTCCGGGGCATCGATTTGGGACGGGTTGTTTAGTCGAATGGATTAAAAGTCTTAATTTTGGACTACGTTAACGCATCAAAAAACAATTGGAAAACACTTTGGGCTTACTGAAAAAAATCACCGGACTGCAGCAATATTCGCAGAAACAGCGGTGGAAACTCTATCTGTTGGGCTTTGCTGCGTTGATTGTATTTGCATCGCTCTACTATACCGACATCATGGTCAGGAAGATCGCCCACGACGAACGGCAGCGGGTGGAACTCTGGGCCGATGCCATCCGCAAGCGCGAAACCCTGCTGCGCGACAGCGAACACCTGTTTGGCCTGATACAGGATGAGGAAAGAAAACGTGTGGAACTTTTCCTCCAGGTATATGACCGGCTTAACCGCCAGCAAATAGACCGGGAGACCCTGACCTTTTACACCCATGTATTGCAAAGCAATACCACCATTCCCCTGGTGCTTGCTGATGAGGACGGCGAGGTGGTCAGCAGCAGCAACCTTCCTGACTACCTTCGCGAATACAGCAGCCTTACCGGCGAAATGGCCGACTTTTTCTCCATATACCCCCCACTGACATTCCCCATCATCGGCGGCCACCGTTACATCTATTATCAGGACTCAAAGGTGTTTGCCGAACTCAGGGCCGTGCTCGATGATCTGATCGACACCTTTATATCGGACATCGTGGTCAATTCTGCCAATGTTCCGGTGATCGTGGTCGATGCTGCCCATAACCGCCTGATCGCCCACGGGAATATTCAGGGAGTGGATTTCGACCATCCTTCGCAGGTGGCTGAGCTGATCCAGTCTATGGCNGGCAAAAACCGCTATTTGTCGGTACACCTTCCAACCTACGGGCAGTCGTACGTGTACTACACCAATTCCTTTTTGCTGACCCAGCTGCGGTATTATCCGCTGGCCCAGTTCCTGGCCATCGGCATTTTCCTGCTGCTGGCCTATGTGCTTTTCAGTGTGGCCCGCAATGCAGAGCAGAACCAGGTTTGGGTGGGGATGTCGAAAGAGACCGCACACCAGTTGGGTACCCCGTTGTCGTCGCTGATCGCCTGGGTGGAACTCTTGAAAATGAAGGGCGTTGATGAAGACACCATCGACGAGATTTCCAAAGACGTCCGGCGGCTCGAGAACATCACCGAGCGCTTTTCCAAGATCGGGTCGCCACCGAAACTGGTGGAGGGCAACATTACCGAAACCATCGAGGAGGTGGTGGAATACATGAAGAAACGCACCTCCAAAAAAGTATCTTTCAAGGTGGCTGCTCCCATGCAACCGGTGATCGTGCCCCACAACAACAATCTTTTTGGCTGGGTGGTGGAGAATATTGTGAAAAATGCCATCGATGCCATGAAAGGGGTTGGTGCCATCTACATTTCGGTCGAAGAGCAGGATAAAAACGTATTGGTTGACATCTCCGACGACGGCAAAGGCATCCTTCCGTCAAGGCACAAGGCGATTTTCAATCCGGGGTACAGCGACAAAAAAATGGGCTGGGGCCTGGGTTTGTCGCTGAGCAAGCGCATCATTGAGAACTACCATAATGGCAAACTCTTTGTCAGGCATTCGGCCATCAACCAGGGCACTACCTTCAGGATTTCCCTGCGCAAACAATCATCAGAAAACTGACCGGCATGCAACACAAAACCCTCATTGCCTTTTTGCTTATGCTGCTGTGCCTGCCGGGCCATGCAGGCGGAGGTGTGCGAAGGCTCATGCTGCAGATGGAGACGCAGAGTCTGCAGGCCGGCCAGATGGCCGAGGTGCGGGCCGAAATGTTTTACCAGGCATTGAACGGCAGGCTGCTTACGCGCTTCACCCTTCCCCCGGGCGAGATCATGATCACCAACCACCTGGGAGAGTTGTCGGTTTACAACGAGGCGGAGAACAAGGTCTACCGTACCCAAAGCCTGGAGTATAGTTCGACAAACAATTTGCTGTATTTTTTCCTCCACGGCAAAGTGCTTGACCTCGGCCTGGGGTCCATGGGCTTTGAGCAGGAGAAACCCGTTTTCAGCGACGATCTGATGATCACCCGCTGGTTGCCACCGGCCTCGCTCAGGCATCTGTTCTCATCGGTCGAACTGGTTCACCAGGGCCATCTGCCCATTTATGCAGCCTATTACGATGCCGGGGGCGGGATGGTCAAAAAGGTATATTATTCAGACTATTACCAGCTCCCCGAACTCGATCTGCCCATGACCGTCACCGAATTCAGTTACCTGCCCGGTGGGGATTCCATTGTAAGCCGGATCAGGTTTTCGGACGTGCGCATCAATCAGGATGCCGCCAGCCCCTGGTTTGATTTTCAAATTCCCGACGATGCACGGATTATCGATTAACCCCTCCCTGTTATTGGCCCTGCTGCTGATGCTGCCCGCCTCACTGAACGCCCAGGAACCGCTTTCGGATACCCAACTGCTTGCCGTCAGGATATCGCCCGGGCCGCCCTCTCAACCGGAGCGCATATCCCTGATGCCGGCCGGGAACCAAGGGACTTTGGCCAGGTTTAACCCCATAGGCATCAGCCTGTCGGGGATGATGTATGTTTACCAGCGTTTTGTATCGCCCCAGATGCCTTCTGAATGTCTCTACCACACCTCGTGCTCGGCTTTCAGCAAGCAGCTGATACGGGATCATGGCCTGCTGAAGGGTGTGCTTTCCACCGCCGACCGCCTGATGCGCTGCCATCGCCTGGCGGCCCTCGACGTGCATCCCATGCATATTCATGAGGTGTCGGGCAAAGTGGAGGAAAACACTTCCATGTACAAAAGGCATTGGCCATGAGGTTGTCTTGCTTTTTTCTGTATCTGCTCATGTTGACGCTGTCACTGCCCGCGGTGGCACGGCAGGATCCGGGCAGCGGCGCAGACCCGTCGGGGATATTGCCCTCAAACCATCGCAGGGCAGGGGTTGCCGACGAGGCGATCAGGGCGGAACTCGATTTTGTGCTTTACCTGATGGGAAGGGGGGATTTCCGCGAAAGCCTTTTCCTTTTGGAAGGTTTGGGGCCGGGCTCTGCCAGCCTGGAGGATTCCCTGCACTATCTGACCGGCTGGGTATTATACCACCAGAAAATGCTGGAACCTTCGGCCAGCCGCTTGATGCAGGTGAGCTACGAAAGCCCGGTGTATCATAAATCGCATTTTTTTGCGGCCTACAACCTGGCCCATGCCGGCAATACCCGGCAGGCCCGTTCGGTGCTTCAGTCGGTGGAGGTGGCCGGAAGCGGACTCCCCCTTGCCATGCTGGGGTTTCAGCTGGGCGGGATCGACCTGCTGGAGCGTAATCTCGACGCTTATGCCGCCGCTGCCCCCGGCAGGGTTTCGGGTCACCATGCCCTGGCCCATCACGAAGGCCGCATGCAACAGCATTATACGAGATTGCGCAGCAGCAGCCAGCCTGTCCCCATGGTGGCCGCCGGGCTGTCGGCGATTGTCCCCGGCCTTGGGAAGATATATGCCGGCAAACCAGCCGAAGGCATCGCCGCTTTCCTGTATACCACGGCCCTGGGCCTGGCCGCTTATGACGCATACCGGGGCGGGGGAACCGGCAACCCCCTCTTCCTTGTTACTGCAACGGTGACTGCCGTGTTTTATGGCGGGAACATTCTGGGCAGCGCCACCGCAGCCCGCCGCACCCAAAAC